>WNGM01002797.1_pt1 | contig 15216 bp, 16 predicted proteins | sample 5400571 | NCBI WGS metagenome assembly WNGM01 (sample SAMN13153378, study PRJNA577476) | soil metagenome | isolation source: 100 cm soil or saprolite under Garry oak tree replicate 2 | place: USA:California | collected 2016-06-15
CATTTTAGCCTTTTCGTATAATCTTCGGCACGAAAACGCCACTTTGGAGTCTATCTGTGATTTGACGACTCCCTCAGGAGACGAGCCCCCACGGTAGGGACTTAACCGCACCGGACACAAAGATTCCAACGCGGTTACGATCGCGTTCTTCCTTCCGAACTAGGCCGACCCCGCGCGGAGCTTGCAGCTATGGTTCTATAGCTTTATATCGTGACGGTTTCGCCATCAAACTTCGTGAAAGTGAAGCCGGATGCCCAAAGCTGGTTGATTTGTTACGGAGCGCTGCTCGCTTGCACAGCTTGCGGCGAGGTCCTCGCGGACGTCTGTTTTCTCTTGGATTATTGATTTAGGGGAAGGCATGAAAGGATGTACTTACCACGTCGAAACAGGAAGAACCACATTACCAACGTTTTCCCGTTGCTGATGCATTGCTTGGCAAATCTACCGGCAACGTGAGCGGAGTATTCGGAGTGACCGCAAGCACGCAAAAATTCGACCCTACCCGTATTGAACTACCCGACCGGCGGGTCTAGAATTCGGTAATAATTAAACAAAATTTGCGGGAGGCCGTATGCCCCATTACGATTTCTTCTGCCATGCCTGCCAAAAAACCTTTTCAAAGATCCTGACCATTGCGGAACACGGGAAGGAAAAGATCAAGTGCCCGCATTGTGGCAGCAATAAAGTCGAACAGCGCTGGGCTGAGTTTTACGCAGTCACCTCAAAGAAAAGCGCCTAAATCTTTTCCTAACCGGGAAGAGGCCACCATGCACTTCGGAGACTTTGGTTTTGGCTCGCTTTGCATTAACGAAACCACCTACGAGCACGACCTCGTCGTCGACCGTGGGAAAATTCGCAAGCGCAAGAAGAAGCCGTCGAAGAGATTCCGTGAGGAGTTTGGCCACACGCCTCTGTCCATCGAAGAAGAGATCCCGTGGAAATGCAAGCGCCTTGTGATCGGGAGCGGGGCGTACGGCCAGTTGCCCGTGATGGACGAAGTAAAGCGCGAGGCGGAACGCCGCAAGGTAGTGTTGCTCATCGTCCCGACAAGCCAAGCCATCCAACTCATCAAGAAGGATCCTGCGGCAAACGCGATCCTCCACGTAACCTGTTAGGTCGCTCGTTCTGATTCGGCCTCGCCCAGACACACCCTGGCCCTGGCCCCACAAACTGCCCATCAAGGGGTCGTGGTGTTTTTACTGAACGGAACTTGCTACGGACGAGAACACATTATTGGCATTCGACCCGACCAGCCGGATCGTGCCTACTACGAGGACAAGGATCAGTGCGAGCATCACGGCATATTCTGCGATGTCTTGCCCCTTCTCCTCTGTCCAGAGTCTGTGAAAAAGAGAGGTCATACTCACCTCCTGCGATGATAAGAGCGACAAGCAATCAGGAAGACCAGCCTGAATTGCACCAGATTCTGTGCTTTTCGGTCAGAGCTTGTCAAGTGCCAAAGCAATCGGCACCCCCAGCCCTGCCTCAGCCTGTTGCCCCGTCACGGGCGAAGCACGTTAGTTACTTGGCCTCTTAGAAATTCCGTGGGAAATTACCCGTGGCGATGGGCAGGAGTCCTTCCGCGCTCGCACACTGATGTGTTCCACCCCTCGCCCTCCGAGCTCAAGTCCCAACGCAACCATCAACGAGGTAGATGTATGAATAAACGATTGATCTGGGTCGAAGGCGACGACTTCACTGGCTGGTGCTGCCCTGACTGCCCGTGGGGCATGACCGCTCCGCGTCTCGAAAGCACCGTTGCCGCGCTGGCATTCAACCGCCTCGCCGAGGAGACCTTTGAAAAACACAAGTGTGCCGCCAACACGTGCACGAACTCTCCATGCTAGGCCTCGTTTGTCTAGCCTGGCTATACCTTCGTAAGTTGAAACTACAACGCGGTGGAATAGTACCCGGGAGCTCCGCACAGCGTTACGGCAATGACGCGGTTCCCGATGAAACGCGCACCGTTAGCAGCGAGCCGACCTCCCGGTTCACGTAGCGTTTGCAATGGGATGCAAGTGCCTGGAGGTTGTCGGGGCATGGCAGAACCCGTTTCTCCTCAGACAGCCCCAATCCTGCAGAATCACGCAAGGTGAGAAAACCGCAGCCGCAATCTCCTGCATAATAAGAGTTTGCAAACCTTTGAGTCTCGTGATGTCCCTCCGAGACCTGCCCATGACCTCCATGGATTTTGACAATAGCGGACATGAAATTCTCCCGAGTTCGCATCCGGAGATTCCCGCCACCTTCCCTAGCCGTTTTGGCCCTCTTTATCCTGGGCGCCGGTTACGCACAAACTACCCTCGCTTCGACCTCGACGAAGCTGGCCTGCAAGCCAGACACATTGCAGTTCGGATTGGTCGAGGTCGGCCAGACAAAAACGTTGTCCACGACCCTGGTCAATACCACCTCTGTCTCGATCACAATTTCTAAAATCAGTAAAAGCACGAAGCAGTTCTGGCCTGCCGGCGTAACGCTTCCATTCACAATCGGTGCGGGCAAATCCAAGATTCTAAAGATTGATTTCAAGCCCGCGGCGACGGCGCAGGTAACCGGAACGCTCTCTCTCTACACCAGAACTTTCAGCACGACCATATACCTTCACGGAACCGGAGTAAGAGGGTGGCTTAAGGCGAACCCGATCAGCCTGAGTTTTGGCAGTGTGCCAGTTGGCAGCAGCAAAGCCGAGTCGATCACTCTTACAAATACCGTGGGGGTTGGAGTGCGGATCTCTCAGGTCAGCGCCTACGGAACGGGATTCAGCTACAGAGGGATCACTCCGCCGGTGTTTCTGAGTCCGGGCGGAAGCTATACGTTCAAAGCTGTTTTCACTCCCAAATCCAGTTCTGCCGTCAGCGGACATCTTTCTGTTCTTTCCAATGCACCAAACCAAACTTTAGCAATTCCGCTTTCCGCCAACGGCACTTCGGGAGCGCATATAAGTCTCGGCGCGACAACTTTGAATTTTGGCAGTGTGGTTGTGGGCACCGCGAAAAGCCTTGGAGCCTCATTGAGCGCCACCGGAGCGAGCGTCACGGTCACCGGCGCAACCTCCAACAGCACTGAGTTCGGCCTCAGCGGCCTCAAGTTCCCCTTCACTATTCTCGCCGGGCAGCGAGTATCATTCTCGATACGATTCGCTCCAAAAATCAGCGGAACCGCATATGGGAAGATCGCTTTCAACAGCAATGCCGCAAATTCACCGGTGGCGGAAGCACTCACGGGTAAGGGTACCGCGGGATCTCAGCATTTGGTTTCACTTTCCTGGAAGCCAAGCACTTCCGCGGTCGCGCACTACAACGTGTACCGCAGCGGAATATCCGGCGGCCCTTACACAAAGATAGCGTCCGTGCCGGGGACGTTCTATACAGATACCGCGGTGCAGGCGGGGAGGTCATACTACTACGTCACCACCGCCGTCAGCTCTACTGGGAAGGAGAGCAGCCATTCCAACCAGGTGCACGCGCTGATTCCATGATCCGCTACTCGGTACGACTGCCAAGAATTAGCGATTCTGAAACACAAAAAGCGGGGCAGATGCCCCGCTTTGCTCACTTGAGCTGCGTTCAGGTTAAGAGGGCTTGCGAAACCGGATCACCATCCCGCCGAAGATCGTGGCCCCGGTTGAAAGCAACAATGCGATTGACCCTGGTTCAGCGCTCGCGATGAATCGAGTGGAGATAAAAAATCCGAGTTGCAGGAAACCGAAGCTGCGGTCTAAGATAATGCGAATTTACTCTGCAGATTAGATTCAAAGTCTTGCGCAGTTCCCAGCGCGCCGCGTTCGTCTTCGTCAAGGAACGTCAACAAATCGAAGCACGCGTTATCAGCGACTAGCGGCTTTGCAGTCAAGCCCGTGTTGCCACAGCATGGCAACTAATCTCGCGTTGAATCTGTTACCGAAGTATCGGGCCCTCAAGTCTTAAGGTTCATGTCTCGGCGGTCTCTGGCAAGTCCAGATTCCCTATTGGAGAATACTTTTGAGGCACTGCATGCACGGGCGATACCTTTTATGGCTGCTGATCGCAGCCTCTGCGCTGCAACTCGCTTGCGGCGGCGGCGCTGCCATGCCAAAGAGCACCCCCACCTCTGGATCTGCCGGGCAACTCAGCGTTACTCCTTCGAATTTCAGTTTCGGAGCCGTGCTGGTCGGCAAAAGTAAGTCGCTGAACGGAGTGCTGTCTGCGACTAATTCAGACGTATCCGTGTCTTCAGCGTCGTGGAATGGTCAGGGATTTGCGCTTAACGGCATCAGCTTCCCCGCGACAGTGCCCGCCGGACAAAGCATCTCCTTTACTGTCACCTTTACGCCGCAGGTTGCTGGAAGCTCGACCGGAAGCTTGGATTTTGTAAGCAACGCATCAAATTCGGTTGGCACAGAAGCTTTGACTGGAAGTGGTTCTCAATCCTCACAATATAGTGTTGGCTTATCGTGGGACCCCAGCAGTTCGCCAGTGGTGGGATATAACGTCTACCGCGGAACGCAATCTGGAGGGCCGTATCAAAAATTGAATCCCTCGCCGCAGCCTGGCACCACCTACACTGATGCCAGCGTCCAGTCCGGCGTCACTTACTTTTATGTCGCGACCGCGGTGGCTCCGGACTTGGTCGAAAGCCCGCACTCCAACCAGACCTCGGCCACAATTCCCTGACCTGCTAATAAATTAACTGCGCGGGCATCGGAATGGGTCTCCAGCGCACGTCCGCGCCGAGAATTCAAATCAGTCGAACACCTCAGCGCTTCGAAACGGAACTCCCCGCTTATCTTTCTCAGACACAATGGGTGGAGCGCGCAGCTGCCAGTCGATCTTCAAGTCAGAATCATTCCATGCCAGCGTGCGCTCCGATGCTGCATCGTAATAGTCGCTCGCCTTGTAGAGAACCTGAGCATTTTCCGAAATCACCACAAAACCGTGTGCAAATCCCGGTGGGATCCAGAGCATGCGCTTGTTTTCACTAGAGAGCGTCTCCCCTATCCACTGGCCAAACGTTGGCGAGCTGCGCCGCAAATCCACCGCAACATCGAAGATCTCGCCCGAGACAGCCCGGACCAGCTTGCCCTGCGCATGCCGGATTTGATAATGCAGGCCACGCAGCACATTTCTCCGCGAAAAAGAGTGGTTATCCTGGACAAATTCAGCCACAATCCCCAGGTTGGCCATGGCCTGTTTGTTGTAGCTTTCCAGAAAAAAACCACGGCTGTCAGTGAATACTGAAGGCTCGAGCAGCAGCACTCCTGGGAGGCTAGTTTGCGTGACCTTCATTCCAGAAGCCGTCGCCTCCAAAGCCGTATTTTAGAAGAGCTTTTCACGAAGCAATTGCCGCAAATAGGAGCCGTATCCGTTGTTGGTCATGGAAGCCGCGATTGATTCCAGTTGGTCGGCACTAATGTAACCGTAGCGGTATGCAATCTCCTCCGGGCATGCGACCATCAATCCCTGTCGGGTTTCGATCGTCTGGATGAAGAGAGCCGCCTCCAGCATCGCTTCGTGCGTGCCGGTATCCAGCCAGGCCATCCCGCGGCCCATCACAACAACTTCCAACTGACCGCGCCGGAGATATTCCCGGTTTACGTCCGTGATCTCCAACTCTCCGCGGGCGGATGGTTTAAGCGAACTTGCAATCTCGACGACCTGGTTATCGTAGAAATACAGCCCGGTCACCGCGTACCGCGACTTTGGAGCTTTCGGTTTTTCCTCAAGACTTAGCGCCTTGCCGCTGCTGTCGAATTCAACTACCCCGTACCGCTCAGGATCATGGACAGGATAGGCAAACACACGCGCCCCCCTGGGCTGGGCAGTTGCCTGCGTCACGCTCTTGGCGAAATCATGGCCGTAGAAAATGTTGTCACCGAGCACCAACGCGCAACAGGAGGAACCGATGAATTCTCTGCCTATTAGGAAAGCCTGTGCGATTCCTTCCGGACGGGGCTGAGCAGCATATCGGAAATTGAGTCCCAGAGCTGCGCCATCCCCAAGCAGCAGCTCGAATCGGGGCAGATCTTCTGTGGTAGAGACGATCAGGATGTCCCGGATTCCCGCCAGCATGAGCGTGGAAAGGGGGTAGTAAATCATCGGCTTGTCGTAGATTGGCAACAGGCTCTTGCAAACCGCGTGAGTCACCGGATAGAGCCGCGTACCTGAGCCGCCGGCAAGGATAATGCCCTTGTATAAGGACGATTCCGACACTTTAGCGGACATGGATCATTCTACTCATTAAGCGCAGCAGAAACCTCTAGACCTCTTTCACTATATCTAATACAGGATTTTGGCAATACGCTCCCCCGCATGCCCGTCCCAGAGGGGTGGTATCGTGCCGGGCTTCGCTTTTCCGCCAAGAACCTTGGATACCTCCGATCGAAGTTTTTCGCCGCCATCCCCGACCAGAACGTTGGTTCCCAAACTGACCGTGACCGGTCGCTCGGTGTTAGCGCGCAACGTAATACAGGGCACTTTCAAATAAGTGGTCTCTTCCTGAACTCCACCTGAGTCGGTGATGACCACCACAGCCCGCCGCTCAAGAGCCAGGAATTCAATATAGGGCTGCGGCTCGAGTAGATGAAGAACCGAAGCATCCAGATCAAGGGTCGTAACGGCTTGGCGCGTGCGCGGGTGAACAGGAAAAATAACTGGCAGCGATTCATTGATCTCAAGCAACGATTTCAGAATCCCTCTGAGAACACGAGGATCGTCCACATTGGACGGACGGTGCAGCGTGACCAGGGCAAAGCGTTCTGGTAGCCCATTCACTTTGTGACGCTCGGTTTGCGGCAAAAACCGGATCAGCGAATCGATCATTACGTTGCCCACATTGTGAATCTTTTCTGGCGAAAGGCCTTCACGCTGCAAATTAATGTTCGCATCCTCGCAATGGGAAAACAGCAGGTCTGCAAGCTGGTCGGTCACCAGCCGGTTCACTTCTTCAGGCATGGTTCGATCAAATGAACGGAGTCCGGCTTCAATGTGGGCCACAGGAACTTGCAACTTGGCGCACACCAGCGCCGCTGCCATCGTGGAATTTACGTCGCCGTAAACCACCACCATGTCCGGCTTGCGTTCCAGGACAATGGGTTCGAACCGCTTCATTACCTCTGCCGTCTGCTGAGCATGAGTACACGACCCGACTCCGAGATTCACGTCCGGCGCCGGCATAGATAGCTGTGAAAAGAAAATATCCGACATATTGTTGTCGTAATGCTGGCCGGTATGGATCAAAGTCTGTTTCACCGCGGATCGGGCTGAAAGCGCACGGTAAACAGGCGCCGCTTTCATGAAATTTGGCCGTGCGCCGACTACATGAAGCAAGTGCATATGACCTCGCCAAGCTCACAAAGGGTTCTTCGCAGTCCCGCGCTGGGTTTGTAATCGGAACTCAGATTGAAACTAAAGCACATCTTGGCTTTGTTTCGCAAAAAATTCTTAAGTTTCCCCTGCATTGCGTGCTCCCGAAACATGTTCTTGTTCCCTTCGCCGGGAAAACGGCGCTGGACAGAATTCATGCTGCGGCCTAGAAAACGCGCCGAAGGGACAAGATCGGGATCGCGGACCGAGCGAGCGACGGAGATCAACTCCCGAGGTTCCCTTCTGACTGTTTCAGGGCTGGCAGAGAACACACATCTTCTGTGACGGCCCTTGCGGGCCGGAGGGGATCACAGATGGTTGGGAAGCGATCCATTTTCGGCGTCGAGACGCTGAGATTCGGCTTTAGTCGTGCGACTCACCAATCAAGATTGAGGCACGACCATGAATGCAATTCCTCCCCTTTTTTCCAACGCGGACGCGTAAGCGATTCTAGCAGCTTACTTGTGCGAAATTCCGTGATTCCTCAGCACACTGTTGGATTGACAATGATGTTTTCTTTGTCATTCTCAAAGAGCACGGGGATCCTTCCGAGGTGCAGACTGGGCAATGCCGTTGCGGCGGCTTCATCCTCGGCGCAGGGTCTGACCTCAGCACTTCCAGAGACCACATCTGCTTTGAAGATCCTCTTCGCCTTAAACCTGTGAGAAAAATTCTTCTTTACATAACGGGCCGAAATAGCTATAGAATGTGTCTCCCCTATTTTTCTTAGATGGTGCCGCTCTCCGCCGCCATCACGGATCTGAATCGCTATGAAGCGACAACTCAGGGCTATGGGCGGACTTCTATTCAGGAGATTGCGACACCAGTTCGATAAATTCCGACTTGCGCGTCTCTACACCGGTCTTCACACAAATTTTGACTCGAACCTCCATCTCAGGACCGCGACCGAGTGGCTGTGCCGCGCGCAGGACGCGGGTCCCGACCGCGGCGTTTCTTACGGCGTTCGCTTTGGCGGAAACTTTCAAGCGAGTTACCCCGAAGCCACCGGTTACATCATTTGCACTTTTTTAGACCTAGCGGATGTCTATCGTGACCCTATGTTTGTCGAGCGCGCATTGCAGATGGGCCAGTGGGAGATTGACGTGCAAATGCCCTGTGGCGCCGTGATGGGCGGTAAAATGAACTCTAATCCCACACCTGCAATTTTCAATACCGGCCTGGTCCTGCTCGGGTGGGCAGCGCTCTACAAAAGAACCCGCGATAAGAAATTTCTGCGCGCCGGGCGTCGCGCCGCGCAATGGCTTGTGGAGACGCAAGAATCCAACGGCTGCTGGGTACGCGGTAACTCTGTATTCGCCGACCCCCGCATCACGACGTACAACGTGAAGGCTGCCTTTGGTCTGGCGGGGTTTGCCGAAGTTACCGGCGATGACGCGGCACTGGCTGCTGCCATCAGAAACGCCGAGTACACGACGGCTAAGCAGCTGCCGAACGGGTGGTTCGCCGATTGTTGCCTTACCGAAGCCAACCGCCCTTTGCTGCACACCATCGCCTACACAATGCAGGGTCTGCTCGGCATTGGCCAGATCACCGGCTGCAAGGACTTCATTGATGCCACGACGCGCACGGCTGACTCGTTGCTCAATTTGATGGATGAGAAGGGTTTCATTCCCGGTCGCATCGACCAGAATATGGCGGGGATCGTCGATTGGGCCTGTCTCACTGGCATTGCCCAAACGTCGATCGTTTGGTCACAACTGTTTCGGTTGAGCGGTGAACGCAAGTATGCTGAAGCTGTCACTCGCGCCAACAGGTACCTGATGGCTCGTCATGACATTACCAGCGCTGATCTGGCGATACGCGGAGGACTTGCCGGCTCCTGGCCGGTTTGGGCACCATACGGCAGGCTGATGGTCCTCAGCTGGGCGACGAAGTTTCTTGTTGAGGCATTGCTGGCCGAACAAGCTAACTCGGTCTCCGCCAGCGTACGCGTGCCATCGGTTGACGGCAGGCGAATTGCTGTGTCCAAATCCGTGCGTCTTGAAAGCGCCAACCAGCGCAGCGGCAATAATTTCCGTGGCTCGGACCAAGCTCGCTAAAACAGCTGCGAATGACTTGCATGACGCTTTCGAACGATCGCGCGCCCGTTCAGCGCCGCCAGAAGTAAAGCGTTGTTGCGATCTGGCAGAGAGTTCAATGAGCATTATGATTCAAGTAATTGAGTGTGCCATGCTATAAGACACCGTCTTCGGACGGCTGCTTTTGTCCCATCAAACAAGCATGGTTATGCAGCAGATTTCAACGACGGAGCCGCTATACAGTGTCATCATAGCCGTCTACAACGATTGGAAGGTACTTGACCAATGCCTGGAATCTCTGTCGAAACAAGAGCATGCGCCGAGCTTTGAAATCATCATTGCAGATGATGGCAGCACAGAGCCTACCCCTGAACTCATTCAACGATGGCAGCATCATTACCCATTAACCATCGAAAGACAGCCTCACGCGGGAATTTCCATTGCCAGAAACCGAGGCGCCCAGATTTCGCGAGGCTCGGTATTGCTCTTTGTCGACGCTGACTCCAGGTTGCAAATAAACTGTCTTGCTGCGCTGAATTCGACCGTTGCCAGCTCCCCCCAACATAACTGTTTCCAACTCCAACTGGTTGGAGATTGCGCCGGGTTATTAGGAAGAGCCGAGCAACTGCGGCTTCAAACCATCCAAAATCACATGCTACAGCCCAACACTTGCATTCGCTACTTGAACACTGCTGGGTTCGCTATTCGCCGTTCCCGAGTAGACACACAGCGAGGCGTTTTTGATCCAGCCGCGCTCAGGGCTGAAGATACGCTTCTGCTCTCCGATCTGATGCAAGCCGGGGAACTTCCCTTGTTTGTGCCCAATGCGATCGTGCAACACGCCACCCCGGTATCCTTAATGGAGAGTCTGGGAAAGAGTATCCGGTCAGCTTATTTGGAAGGAAGGACGTTCGAGATTATCGCTTCGAAGGGAATTAGAATTCGAGTCAGTCATCGCGAGCGTCTGAGCATGCTTTCGTACATGTGGAAGAGCAGCGGGCAACACTCCATTGGAAGGTCAGCCTGGTTTGTAGTTGTAGCCAGGCAAACCCTGCAGCGGATTATCTCTCTTATTTACCATGTGTTGGTTCTGGTTCGACGGACGCTCCTTAGCAGATCTCGAGAGAATGCAAATTCTAAACCGTCGGCCAACACCAACTCGCCCAAATCGGACTCCACTTGATAACGGCACCTGGAGGAGTAAGCATTGGCCGATTCCCGTGGGGAGTGCCATTTAACGCTTTGCTCCTCCAACCAGGAACTGGAAGCATCGCCAACGACTCGTTCGCATTTATAACCGCAAAAAAACTGTCGATCTCTCACGCCCCGTAACCAAAAACAGATTTTAGTTCCAGAAATTCTTCCAACCCTGCCTCGCCCCACTCTCGGCCGTTGCCTGATTGCTTGTAGCCGCCGAAGCTCCCCGCGAAGTCAACCCGCGCATTATTAATATGGACGTTGCCCGAGCGAATTCGCTTGGCAACCCGGCGGGCGCGCTCGATCTGTCTTGACGTTACGTAACCGGAGAGTCCATAAGGAGTATCGTTCGCAATTCGCACAGCATCCTGTTCGTCCTCGTAAGGGATAATGCAAAGAACCGGCCCGAAGATTTCCTCCCGCGCTATCGTCATGTGATTGCGAACGTCCGAGAATACAGTTGGCTTTACAAAATAGCCTTTGCTGAGGCCCTCGGGACGCCCAAGCCCGCCCACTATCAAATTGGCGCCTTCTTCAATACCCTGCCTGATCAGGCACTGCACTTTTTCGAACTGGGCTTTGCTTGCGAGGGGTCCGACCCCGGTGCCATCGGTGAATGGGTCACCGACTCTGGTGCCTTCAGCTGCGCGTTTCGCAGCCATGGCCGCTGTAGTTATCTCGGACCGCGGAACCAGCATGCGACTAGGCGCATTGCATGACTGACCTGTGTTGCGAAAGCACGCCTGCACGCCCTCTTTGACTGCATTCTCGAGATCGGCATCATCCAGAATGATATTGGCCGACTTGCCCCCGAGCTCCTGCGTCACACGTTTTACACTCGGAGCGGCGGCCGATGCCACAGCGACGCCGGCTCGCGTGGACCCCGTGAATGACACCATAGCAACGTCGGCATGCGAGGCAATCGCTGAGCCCACCGCTGGCCCATCACCATTCACCAAATTGAACACACCGGGCGGAACATCTGCCTCATCCAGAATCTGCGCGAATAAATAAGCTGACAGTGGCGCAATCTCACTTGGCTTCAGGACCATTGTGCATCCAGCCGCGAGCGCCGGCGCTACTTTGCAAGCAATCTGGTTCATGGGCCAGTTCCAGGGTGTGATGAGGCCGCAAACTCCAATCGGCTCTTTCCGCATCAGGGTGGAGCCCTTGAGGTCCTCGAATTTGAAGCGCTCTAGTACTTTCACGATCTCTAATAAGTGCGCCAGCCCGGCTGGGGCTTGCGCTGTTCGTGATAGCGATATAGGCGCTCCCATTTCCTGCGAAATGGTCTCAGCCATCTCCTCCATTTTCGACCGATAAACCTCGATGACTCGCCGCAGGATCACCAAGCGTTCATCGCGTGTGGTCTCTGAGTACCGCTCGAATGCCCGTTTGGCTGCGGCCACTGCACTGTCCACATCGGCCGCACTGCCGAGCGAGATTATCGCGACAGGCTCTTCGTTCGCGGGATTGATTAGTTCGAAGTCGCTGGCGTTGACTGGACTGACCCATTTTCCATCGAGGTAGAACTGACGACAGTCCTTCACGTTGTCACCCTGATTAAGCACGACCGCGGCAGCTTCGGCGATTCTTAAATGTGAACTTTCTCAAAGCCACCGCCGATGAAAGATCTCGTCCGAGGTTTGAAGGAGTTTCCCGGGGGCGATAAGTTTCGGGTGTTGCGTTTGTCGCACTTTTTCAGTCTGGTGCGAAGGCCCGCAGAATATCAAACCTAATTATTTAACGGCAATCTTGCCCGGTTCAATATGATTGTCCTCGCTCAAGGCGAGCACGGCGTAAGCCGTTGCCGCGTCAGTCATGAAGCGCCCGATGTTCGAAGATGGGCTACGTTGCCGATTTAAAGAGAGCGCCGGCCAAGAGCCTTGCGTCCTGTCCTGGTTACCTACCAACCAAGAAAGTCCCCGCCTCAACTGAACATTGTCGCGGGGGATGCCCGACTGTTCCAGCACAAACGTAATCATGCCTGTGGCATATCCGTCGCTTTTGCGTTCCTGCCGCGTTCTGTCGCTGCGTATCCACGGTCGTAGCCATGTCTTCAGCAGCGAATAGAGACTCGAGTTCCTCCTGCCCCAAGCCAGTGGGGGCAGCGCCCAGCCACCATCGTTCTCCTGCTTACTCAGAACTTCGTCAAGAATAGCCTTTTGCTGCGCTGCTTCGAGGAGCCCAGGCAATTTCGCCGAAGCCCACAGAAGGACAACATGATTGATAGTAGACTGGGTCGCGTATTCCCGGTTCAGGTATTCGCGCAGCAGCTTGAGATTATTCTGGATTCCCGCTGTGGAGCGATAATTCTCCGGAGCCATACCTGCGGCGACGGCCGCAAGAGCTGCGCCATAATACCGAGAGTCGTCCGCTTCCCACGGCTCCAACCCGAAGGAAAGCCACTGCCATGCCCCTTTCTCATCTCCCGTCGTCTGCTGCAGTGACCACATATTCTCAAACGCAGTCCGGGTGTCGTCGCCGAGCTTTCCCTTCTGAGCGTCGCGGCTTGCAAGGACCAGCGCATTGAGAACTGCTTCCGTACCGCGGGATTCGTCTGCCTTGTGATCATATCCTTCGTCGTGATAGAAGGGGCCAACCTCTTTCCAAAGGCGTACTCGCTTAGTGACATTCTCTAGGAGTTTGCGCTCATTCATTGAGGGACCATCTTCGCCGAGCGCCCGACGCAGCGCTGGTCGTGAGAGCGCATAAGGCACCGCGGTATGACATGAGACGCAGAAGGTTTCGTGATCGCGAGCGGCGATCGGCCAATCCATCCACCAGCTTTCCCTCTGATCGAGGTAAGCGGCAGCAGTCTTTTGGTCCCAGGTGCTAGCAACCTTTGTTTCAGGATGCGAACACCCAATCACAAATAGCACTGTGGTGAGGATCGTCAGGAGACATATTCCCCGTAAACCTCTTTTCATGGGCATCGCCTCCCTATCATAAAATGTCACCCGCATACCCACCGTGCTCGTGCCATTAGCTTAGAGGAGCGCGATCTCCGGAGCAAGGCCGCCGCAAGAGGCCGGGCTTCGGAAAACCGATGCACGCGTGTTTTGAAGCGCCGAGAACCTGCATTTCCAAGTTTTGAGGCACTCTGCTAGCTCGTTGTTGACTCGGTACGTTCCGGTGGCGTAATGTACACTCAATTGAAGCTCTGAGGCATTAAGAGGTAGGTGCAAGAACACCTTATCCGCGACCGCCAAAGAGCGATTACTCCCCCCTCCGTTGCTTGCATCGATATGAATTCAAACACTTAAAGCAATTTGTGATGAACTGAATTCGGGAGGAATCCATTGGCAATCGGAGACGGCTGGTCCAAGACTTGGACATTTCTTGAAGGGGAGTGGCACGAAGGCAACGTACCGATTATGGGTCCGCGCACGCATGCCGCTTGGCTTTGTTCAATCGTGTTCGATGGTGCGCGGACGTTCGAAGGCGTTACTCCCGATCTTGAGCTCCATTGCGCGCGGGTTAATGAATCTGCAGCTAAGCTCTTCCTGAAGCCAACTGTTTCTACAGAAACCTGGGTTGGGCTGGCGCGTGAGGGGATAAAAAAATTCGACGGGGATGCTGCACTCTACATCAGGCCCATGTATTGGGCCGAGAAAGAAGGGCCTTGGGTGCAGGCACACGAGCCCGACTCCACTCGCTGGTGTCTCGCAATTTATGAGGCACCCTTGCGTACGCCCAGAGGTTTCTCGGTTACGCTCTCCCCGTACCGGCGGCCGACACTCGAAACCATGCCGGTCGACGCCAAGGCCGGATGCCTTTACCCCAACAACGCTCGCGCACTTTTCGAGGCACACTCTCGCGGCTTTGATAATGCGATTGTCTGTGACATGGTGGGCAATGTTGCCGAGTTCGCTACATCCAATATCTTCATGGCTAAGGACGGCGTGGTTTTCACCCCGGTTCCTAATGGAACATTCTTAGCCGGCATCACCCGTCGACGCGTGATCGGGCTGCTGCGGGAAAATGGTGTAACAGTAGTCGAGAGGACCCTTGTCTATCGAGACTTCGAGACCGCGGATGAGATCTTCTCCACGGGAAACTATTCCAAAGTCGTTCCAGTTACCCGGATCGGCGAGCGTTCACTGTCTTTTGGTCCGCTCTACAGTAGGGCTCGGGAGCTCTATTGGGCTTTCGCGCATTCATCACCCGTGCAATCCAAGCCTCTGGCTGGCATTGTCACTTCTCCAAGCGGTTAAGGAGTCAATATCCAACGTGTCATAAATTTGCGCCGCCGGGGAGAACTGCAGTTCGATACCACTCTATCAGGTGCAGTGTGAAGCATAGCCCCGCGTCCACCATGGTCGATGTACTTACTCCGATTTGGCAGCGTGTGCTGCAACTGTCATCCGTTCGTGTCGAGGATAATTTCTTTGATCTCGGAGGCGATTCTTCATTAGCTCTTGAACTGTTCAACGAAATCGCACGCGCGTGTGGCCGCGAACTACCACCCGTAACCATCTACCACGCTCCTACCATCGTGGCTTTGGCAGATCTGCTGGAGCAGCCTACTACACCTCGACTGCCGCCACTGGTCCTGTTGAAGCCTGGTAGCCAGGCTCCGCCGATTTTCATCACACACGGGCTGGGCGGCAGCGTCATGGATTTTTACCAGGTCGTAA
>WNGM01007842.1_pt1 | contig 15214 bp, 15 predicted proteins | sample 5400571 | NCBI WGS metagenome assembly WNGM01 (sample SAMN13153378, study PRJNA577476) | soil metagenome | isolation source: 100 cm soil or saprolite under Garry oak tree replicate 2 | place: USA:California | collected 2016-06-15
TGCGACTTCTCCTCTGCTATGCGCTACGTCTGTCACGTGCGCGACAGCACAGGAGATAACTACGTCCACAACGGGCAATCCAGCCCGCTACGAAGCCCTCAGCAACATCAAGGACACCTCAGTTGAGGCTGGAGATAACAGCCGGCAGAGGCAGGCGGTCAGTGCGGCCGCCCTTGCCCCGTACTTCCAGCTCGCCGTGACGCCAGTCGATGTCCTCCAGCCGCAGCCCGGCGACCTCGCTGATGCGAAGGCCCAGCCGGGACAGCATTGCCAGGACCGCGTAGTCACGCCGTCCCGCGCGGGTGCTGGTGTCGCAGCCGGCAAGCAGCGCGGCGACCGTGGCCGGGTCGCAGGCGCGGGGCAGGCCGTCGGATGCCGGGCCGGCCACAGCCGGCACCGCCGATGCCAGCGGCGCGCTGATGCGGCCCTGCAGCGACAAGAACCGCAGCAGCGAGCGCAGCCCGGTGACCATCACCTTGGCCGCGGCGGTGCTGCGCCGGCCGCATTCCTCGAGCACGAACCCGGTGACCTGCGCGGCGGTCAGCTGTTCCAGGCCCGGGCCGCCGCGCTGTTCCCAGCGGATCAGGAACACCCTGGCCACGGCCAGGTAGCCGGTAACAGTCGCCTCTGCCAGGCCGCGATCCCCGACCAGGTAACGGCGGTATTCGTCCAGGATCGCCGCGGCCGGGGTGTCCTGCCCAGCCGGCCGGGCAGGCGTGACGGTCAGCGCCGGCACGCGGCCCAGCAGGCCGAGCACCCACCGGGTCGAGCACCTGTCCGCATAGCCTGCCGCGGTCCTGGCCGTCAGGCTCTGCGCGACCGTCTCCTCGCTCAGGTCGCAGGCGGCCAGCCCCTGGCCCTGCATCCACCGGCTCAGCTGGGCCAGCAACTGCACATGGCGTGCCGCGCGCTCGGGTGCGTGGCCTCGCCTGAGCAGTTCGCCGGCCAGTTCGCGGGCGTGCACGGCCAGCGGCCCGCTCACGCGGACGCGATACGGATCTGTCGTCATCACAGGCTCCTCTCCGCCGGGCCCATCCCGGCGGCGGAAGCCTGCCGCACCAGCCGGATTATGTTCAGCAGTTCACGACGACCGCCACGCCAGGCGCGGCTCCTGCCGCCAAACACCCATAATCCGGGGCTGCTCATAGGACCCCGAGGACCTCACGGCGATCGACGTCTGGCTGGACGGCAAGCCGGCCGGAAAGGCGGTGCCGTTCGTCACCCGCCGGCACGTCCACCGCGCCGTCCCCCAGGCCGCCCGCCCCGAGCCCGCCGCCACCGGGATCGACTATCTCGCCCTGGTCGCTGCCGCCCACGACGACGAAGCCGGCACCGGCGTGAAGGTCGACTTCACCCGGCTAGCCACGCTGACCGCCGGGCACGCAGGCGGGGAGGAGCGGTGAGCCCGGCGCCGTGGGCCGCCCACTTCGGCCTCACGCGGACCCCGTTCGGCAAGTCCATCCCCGCCAAAGACCTGTTCGACCGCCAGGCCCACGCCGAGGCGATCGCCAGGATCAGCTTCTGCGTCGTCGAGTCCGCGCTCGGGGTGGTCACCGGAGACGTCGGCGCCGGCAAGACCGTGGCCGTGCGACGATCGCGCTGCTCATCGCCCTCGGCACGGCTAACGCATTCGTAGCCGCGACGTCCCGGCTGGGCTACGCGCTGTCCCGCGATGGCGTGTTCCCCGGGCCGCTGGCCCGGCTGGACAAGAATGCGGTGCCACGAACGTCGGTGCTGGTGGTCGGCGGATGGTCGCTGCTCTGCCTGGTCATCAGCTATTTCGCCAGCTGGGACGCGGAAACCCTGCTGGTCGTGCCCGACTCACTGGTGATCATCGTATATCTGTCAGCGACGGTAGCCGCGATCTGGCTATTCCGTGGGCTGCATCGCTGGATCGCCGGCCTGGCCACGCTGATGACCTGCGCTCTCGTTCCGTTCGCCGGAGTGGTGCTGGTCATCCCCGCAGTCATCGCGGTCATGGCGCTGCTCTACCGGCACCGGTATGGCCGGGAGCCGGAACCCGACCCGACACACTCGCCGCTGGCGTGACCGACTCCGCTTCGCCGCGAGTGGGGCGGCACTGTCCGATGCGCTGCTGGCCGGCTAGCGCCGCCGTCCTCGAGCTTGCCGCCGGGCAGGTAGAACCGGTCTCGTCCGCGCGAGCGGACCGCGAGCAGGCGGCCATCCCGTATGCGGACCCACCCCACCGAGGTCAACTTCGCTACTGATACGGCAGGCGTGGAGGCGCCCACTGCAGAGTTCGGGTGGACGCGGCCGGCCCCGACGCGGCTGGCCGACCTCAAGCGCACCGGGGCATGGCCGTTCCTGACCTGGTGCTTCGCTGCTGGCCAACGACCCCGGCGACCTTTACCAGGCATGGACATCGCGTCACCCTGACGGTATCGCCCGTGTCGTCGAGGCGGCCAGCCGGCTGGGCTGGAGCGCGAACTGGACGCGTGATGTGTCCCGTGGCGGGCTCGCCCTGGTCTGCCTGGCCGCGGGAAAGACCCTCGGCCAGCTCGGCGGCGCTGACTTCGCCGCCTTCGCGCAGGCCCTGACGGAGGCGCCGAGCGCGGGCCATCACACCTGGGTGCACAACTCCGCCCGCGCGTTCAGCCTGCATCAGGCCTGGTATGAGCTGCGGATCTGCCAGAGGCCGCCGCGGATGGCCTGGCCGGGCAACGCCTCCCTCCAGCAGCGGATGCCGGCGATCAGCCAGCCCGAGATCCGTAAGGCCGCGCTGCGCTACCCGACCACTGTCGCCGCGATGCTCCGGCCTGCCACGGTCGATCTGCGCGCTGACAGCCTGATCGTCTTCGCCGAGTACCTGGCCGCTGCGCACCCGGAGATCCGCAGCCTGACCCGGCTCACCCTCGCTCACATGGAAGGGTTCCTGGCCTACGACCACAAGCGGCCCTGGCGCGGCCGGGTCGCCCGCGACCAGCCCGTCGCACCGGTGGTCAGCAAGCGGATCATTCATTCGGCCTGCGCTGCTTCTTCGACAACCTGGCCGCCTTCCTGGCCGACCTCCAAACCGGGCCTGGCCTCCCCGCTGCTGATCACCATGGCAGGGAGTGCGCCGGGGGAGCGGAGAGGTTGATGCCGTAGTCGGTCAGCCAGGAGATCAGTTGTTCCCGGGAGGTGCCGGCGAGCCGTCCGCCGGCGAAGCGGGGATCCTGGTGACTTCGGCGACCGTGTAGTGCGGCGGCTGGAACACCAGTATGCCGGCGTCGGTGGGGTCGCGTTCAAGTCGGTCCGCGCGGGCACCGACGCCGGCACTATTGCACCCTACCCGCCCCGTGAGCGTCTGCTCGGCGAGCCATGTTCCGGTTGCGCCGGTGGCGCCGAAGGTTGTCAGTTTCATGGTGGTTGCCTTTCTGCGAGGGTCAGGTTTTGGTGGTGTTCCAGCGTGGGGTGCGGGCGTAGCCGGGGCGCCATACCGCCCGGTAGAGGAGGCGGGCGGGAGGGGGAGCATGCCGAGAACCCGTTTGCTGGTGCCGGCCGGCGCGCCGTCGAGCATCCAGGGGAAGAACTCGGCGCCGCCCCTCAGGCCCTGGCTCTTGCCGATTGCCTTCCTGAACGCGGCCCAGCCCTCGGGGCCCAGGTATGCCTCGACGAGCGGCAGTGCCTGGGCCTCTTCGTGTTCCATGTGGCCGGCCAGCGCATCGGCCAGGGCGCCGGCGCTGCCGGCCAGCCCGGCGCCGCCTGCGGCGGCGAGGGAGGCGTCGACGTGGTCGAGCAGCGGGCCGATGCGGGCGTGCTCGGCTTCCATTGCGTCGAGCACGGCCGCCTCTTCGGGCCGGGTGACATTGTGCCGCAGCGGCGGCAATAGCGAGGTGTCCTCGGCGGTGTGGTGGATGTGCAGCTGGTTTTTGAAGGTCGCCCAGCCGGCGCGCAGGCCGGGATCCGCGGTGCGGCCCGCCTCGGCCGCGGCGGTCAGGCGGCGCAGGTCGCGGTGGAAGGCGTCGTGCGCGGCGTACATGAGGGTGAAGTCGACCGTGCCCCCTGCGGGGCGGGGGTGGCTGTTGAAGCGGGCGTGCCCGCCGGTGTCGTTGCTGGTCATCGGGGACTCCTGGTGGTCTGTTGCGGGGGTCATGACGTGGTGGGTTCGGCGGCGGCCTGGCGGGCGCCCACGACGTCGGGGGCGGCGGGCTCTGCGGCGAAGTCGCGGCCGCGGATCAGGATCAGGGACGCGACCGCGGCGACCGCGGCGACCGCGGCGCCGATGAGCAGGATCGTGTTAAGACCGTCGGCGAAGCCGGCCCGTGCAGCTGTGGCGACGGCTTGCCGTGCTGCGGCGGACAGGCCGGACTGCGCGCCGCTGGCGTTCGGGCCGCCGATCCCGGCTGCTATCGCGTGGGCGTGGGCGGCCAGCGGCGTGGCGGCCAGCCTGCCCTCGACGGTGTGCCGCAGCTGGGCGGTGAAGATCGCGCCGAGTGCGGCGATGCCGGCCGCGAGCCCGACACTGCGCAGCGTCGAGTTGATGCCGGAGGCCATGCCGGCCCGCGCGGGTGCGACCACGCCGACGGCCGTGGACGCGAGCGGCACGTTGATCAGCCCGGCGCCGGCCCCGGCGATGATCAATCCGGGGATGAGGTGGGTCCAGCCGGATCCGGTGGTCAGCCCGCGCATCAGCAGCAGCCCGGCGGTGACGAGTACGAACCCGGCCGAGATCATCAGCCGGACCGGGATGACGGTGGTGAGCCGCCCGGCGATGCCGGCGGTGACGAACACGGCGATGGTGAGGAACAAGACGCGCCAGCCCGGTGCCGAGCGCGGAGAGGCCGAGTTCGTCCTGTTGGTACAAGATGATGTAGGTGAGCAGCGAGAACACCGAGGCCGAGATCCCGAACGCGGCGATCAGCCCGCCGGTGAAGGTGGGCACCCGGAACAGCGACAGGTCCAGCATCGGCCGCTGCTGGGCCGCCTCGATGAATACGAAGGCGGCGAGCAGCGCGCCGGCGGCGCTCAGGCTGGCGACGACCTTCGCCGAGCCCCAGCCGTCGCCGGCCGAGATCAGCCCGTAGACCAGCGCGGCGAGCGCGGCGCTGAACGACACGAAGCCCAGCCAGTCGGGCCGGGCGGCGTCCGGGTCGCGCGATTCGGCGACCTTGGCCAGGGTGACCGCGATGGTGGCGATGCCGACCGGGATGTTCACCAGGAAGATCCAGCGCCACGACAGGCCGCTGGTGATCACGCCGCCGAGGACGGGGCCGACGACGACGGCGCCGAACACACCAAACGCGACCCCGCGGTCTTTCCCGCGGAACGCGTCGCTGAGCAGCGCGAGCGAGGTGGCGAACATGATCGCCCCGCCGACACCTTGCGCGGCCCGTGACAGCGCGAGGTCCAGCGGGCCGGTGGCCAGTCCGCACAGCAGTGACCCGGCGGTGAAGACCGCGGTCCCGGCCGCGAACGTGACACGCCGGCCGAACCGGTCGGCGAGCGCGCCGGCGGTCAGCAGCAGCGCCGCGAGGGTGAGCGCGTAGGCGTCGATGACCCACTGCAGGTCCGACAGGGACGCGCCGAATGCCTTCTGGATCTGGGGAGCGCGACGTTGACGATCGTCACGTCCAGCAGCAGCATGAACAAGCCGGCCACGACCGCGGTCAGCGTCCACCATTTCCGTGCCATGACAGGTGGCCTCTCCAGTTGATTTTCAGGTACATTGGTTTTACGTAGTTCATATAATACGGAGACCATATTATATGAAGCCGGTATCTGCGGACCCGGGTGCGGCGGGGCGCCGCAGACGGCTGAACCATGCGATCAGGGAGTCGCTGCGCGACATGAGCATCCAGCTCTCCCTGCTCAACCACCAGGTCGGCGGCCAGCTCGACCTCAAGGGCACCGACCTGGAGTGCTTTGACCTCATCAGCCGCCACGGCCCGCTGAGCCCCAGCGCACTGGCCCGGCGCGCCGGGCTGCACCCCGCCACCATGACCGGCATCCTCGACCGGCTCGAACGCGGCGGTTGGATCGCCCGCGACCGCGACCCCACCGACCGCCGCGGCGTCGCCGTCCGGGCCCTGCGCGACCGGAACGCGGAGGTATTCCGCCTCTACTCGGGGATGAACTCGGCGATGGACCAGATCTGCGCGGAATACGCTGACGACGAACTCGAGCTCGTCGCAGGCTTCCTGCGCCGCACCGCCCTGGCCAGCCGAACAGCAGCCGAAAAACTCGCCGGAAGCCGGCGCAGCCCGGGCGGCGACTGACAGCCTCCCGTCACAGCCCAGGTACTGCCCACCCAAGTGCCGCACTGCGCGCCGCCGTCTCAGCCGCCCTACGCCCTGTCCGGCCTGGCCCCAGTCCACTGAGTCCCAGTCCAGCTGGCCGACCGCTGGTCCGTTGAACGCGAGGGGCGCTGACGCCAGCGCGCCAGGGTGTCCGCTCATCAATGTCCACTTGTCCTTTGGCTCGGGCGCCCTGACGATCTTGTCCTCGCAGGCTCACCAGACCCGCGTCAGCACCCCTTTTAGGCCGGACACCACGCCCTTATCCGGCCAGCACTTACACCTGTACATCCATTTCCGCACTCGCCTGGCCGGCTGGCCAGGAAGGCCAACCGGCAGTTAGCCAGCAGCTTGCGGCAGAAAGATGCCGATGCGATCCGCAAACTGGCCGAGTGGGTACGGCCCAAGCCCGGCCTGTGACCCCGCCCGAGCGGCGCGAGTAACCGCGAGTGACTTAACATCTCCTGTGGTTGAGTGATCGTTGGGCTTGATGTCCGTAAGCTGGCTGCAGGGAGGCACGGAGGGCGACCATGCGGGCACGCCGCGTACGCTGTCGGTGAGCTGCCCAAGGTGCGTTATGTGGGTTGATCACGGCGCGTCGCGTTGATCATGAAAAGGCCTCTGCGGCAGACATGCGGTTGTCGAAGACCGTTTGCAACCGCAGAGGCCACCCCCATGTTGCCCACCGAGGACCTGTTCGCCTGCGTCTACGTACTGATCGATGACCTGGGTAACTGCGCGGATCATCGCGATCTGCTGCTCCGCCTTCCATGTGCCAGCCTCGGTGCCGTTCGCCCCGCCGCGGCACGGCTGGGTGAGCCTCTTGCGTGGCCATCGTCGCTGCCTCCGCCGGACCGCTGATTGCCCGGGAGACCGGGAAAGCGCGCGGCGGGAACTGACTTCACGGCTGCGGGCAATAGCAGGTGGTACTGTCCGACCCCCGGAAGGCTACCCATGGCAGCGCAGAGCAGGATAGAGACCCCCGTCGACCCTGCCGGCAGTGACCCCGCGGATGACGGCGCGGTCATCGCGAGATCCCTGCACGATCCCGAGCAGTTCGCCGTTGTGTTCCGCCGGCACGCACCGGATGTCCAGCGTTACGTGGTGCGCCGGCTTGGCGCCGCCGCCGCCGATGACGTGGTCGCCGAGACGTTCCTGGCCGCGTTCCGGCAGCGTTCGGCGTATCAGCGGGACCGGCCCGACGCGCGGCCCTGGCTGTACGGGATCGCCACCAACTTCATCGGCCGTCACCGCCGAGCCGAGATCAGGCAGTACCGGGCGCTTGCCCGCACCGGCATCGACCCTGTCACCGAGCCCTTCACCGACCGGGTCGACGCGAGAGTGAGCGCCAGCGGCGCGAGCAGGCGGCTGGCCGCCGCATTGGCGAAGCTGCCAACCGCGCACCGGGACGCGCTGCTGGTCGTGGCCTGGGGAGACCTGACCTACGAGCAGGCCGCGGACGCCCTCGGGGTGCCGGTGGGGACGGTGCGGTCCCGCCTTAGCCGGGCCCGCGGCAGGCTCCGCCGGGCCCTTGGGGATGCCGATTCATTGGCGCCCAGCGACATGCCGGGCCCGCTCTCGGCGCCTCGCGGGGGCGCGCGAGGTGGCCGGCCGCAAAACGATAGGCGAGGAGACCAGCGATGAACGAAATGGAACTGCTGACCCGGCTCCGGGACGAGGTCCCGGCGGACGTGGTCCCGGCGCGTGCTGAGAGCGCCCTGCTCACCGCGATCCAGGCCGGGGAAGCCCCCGCGACTGCGGCTCCCGGGAGTCTCCGGGCCCGGGGTCTGGCAGCCCTGGGCCGGGCTGAGCGCGGCCCCGCGGCCTGGGGTGCGGGCTCCCCGGGACGGCGCGGCTCGCGGCGTGCTTGGCGGCTCGCCCTGGCCGGCGGGGTCAGCCTGGCCCTGGCCGCGGGGGTCTTCGCCGCACAGGCGATCCAGTCCGGCGGTTCTGGCCCTGGCATCAGCGTGCAAGTGCTTGCCTACCGGACTGCGGCCGCCGCGGCTGCGCAGCCAGCTGTCCGGCCTGGCCAGTGGGTGTACTGGCAGGAGAAGGCGGCCGACGGGAAGCCAGACGGGATCTTCCAGGTGTGGACCACCGCGGACTCCCGGAAGGCGGCGTACGCCTACAACGGCGAGGTCAGGTCCGTCTCCTGGTGGTGCGGCAAGCACGGGACCAGCTCCGCCGGGGGCTGCGGCCAATTCATCGGCCAGCCAGCGGTATTCGTGCTGCCCCACGGCCAGGGCGTGACGGTATCAGCGCTTACGGGGAAGCTCCCGCTGAGGTACGCCGATCTGGGCTCGCTGCCGAGCAGCCCGCTCGCGCTCGACCGCTACCTCGGCCGCCTTCACCTGCCCGGGTGGGGATCCGCGCCGGTCCGTGAGTTCGAGGTCATCAAGGAGCTGCTCGCCACTTATGTCATGCCGCCCGGGCTGACCGCCGAGCTCTACCGGGCGCTCGGTGACATCCCCGGCGTCACGGTCGACCATCATGCGGTCGACGTGGCCGGCCGCAACGGGATCGGCTTCAGGATCACGCTGCCGCCGCTGGCGGGCGGAGCGATTGACGAAATTGTCATCAACCCCCGCACCTACCACCTGATGGGCCAGCAACTCATAACCAGCCAGCCCGCGGGCTCCGCCGGCCGTGTGCTGGGCGGGACGGCCATCCTGCGGCAGGCTCTCGTCTCCGGCCCTGGAGTGCGGCCCTAAGCCAACTGCCGCAGGCCGCGCCGCTCCAGTGAGGGCGCGGCCAGCGGCGGGCCGCAAGAAACACCGCAGCACCGCCCGCCACCCCTGCCGGTCAGCATCGGCGGGTTTGCCCCGCAATCGCCTTGGCTCAGCCGGCGGCCAGGGCTCCTCTCACCGCGGCGAGCCATGGCGAAGCATTCCCAATTTCATGCAAGCACGCTTTCCTGGCAAGGAGAACCACCGTGCCTCATTCACTGCTACCTGCCGCTGCTTTGGCGGCAGTCCTGCTGGCGTCCCAGGCGGCAGCCACCGGGGCAGCTTCGGCGGACGGCCGCGCGGACCCACGCGGGGGCACCGCGACGGCCGCGGCCGCCCCCGCGCTCACGCTGATCAATGGTGACCGCGTGCTGGCCGGCTCCGCTCCAGGCGGGCCACGCACCGCCGCGGTGCTGCGGGGCCCGGGCAGCAGCCTGGCCACCTCGCTGATGACGGTGCGCCTGAACGCCAGGACGTTCCTGATCCCGTGGGCGGCGCTGCCCTACCTCGGCCGCGGCCTGGACCCCCGCCTGTTCGACGTGGGCGCGCTGCGGCACGCCGAGCAGGACGGGCGGCTGCCGGTCACGATCCGCTACCAGGGTCAGCTACCCGCGCTGCCCGGCGTAACGGTGACCCGCAGCGCCGCAGGGACCGCGCAGGGGTACCTCACCGCGGCGTCGGCGAGCCTGTTCGGCGCGGCGCTGGCCCGGCAGATGGTCTCCGACCATCCCAGCGGCAGTTACGGCAGCGACGGGCTGTTCGCTGATGGCGTGTCCATCAGCTTGCCCGGCGCGGCGCCGGCTCCCATCCGGCCCCGCTTCCCGATGCACACGCTGACCGTGGCCGGCACCAGCCTGGCCGGCCGGCCGGACACCGGCGACATCGTGGAAGTGTTCAACGTGAACGACCTTGCCGTGTTCGGTGACCCGGGCGCCTTCGCGTTCGCGAATTCCTTCTACCACGGCACCGCGAAGTACAGTGCGCCCTCGGGGACCTACTGGGCGATCGCGGGATTCTTCCAGATCTTCAATCACGGGCGGTCGGCGAACCTGCGGCTGCATGTGCTTCCGCAATTCACCGTGGCCGGGAACACCCGCGTACGCCTGAGCGCGCGGGCCGCGACCAGCAAGATCACCATAGCGACGCCACGGCGCGCGGTCGCCCAGCTCATGGGCATCACGCTGGTCCGCTCGGCTCCCGGTGCCGTGGTCAGCATCGGTGCAGCCTCCGGCGGCGGCTCGCTGTGGGTCAGCCCAACCAGCCAGCGGCCCACTGACGGCACGCTGCGGGCGTTCACGACCGGGCAGCTCACCTCGCCGCCGGGGCCAAGGATCCCGTACGCCTACACGCTGGACTTCCCGGCCCCGGCCGGGATCATCCCGCGCCAGCATTTTGCGGTGCGGGCGGCCGGCCTGGCCACCGTCTCCGGCCGCTACTTCCAGGACGTGCCGTCCACGGGAGCGTGGGTCACCGCTGGGGGAACCGCGTACCAGTGGAAACACACCATCATCGAGGACCTGTTCCTTCCGCTGCGCCTGCCCGGCCGCCAGATCCAGTACCTTTCGGCAAACCCGGCAATGTTCTGGCTCAGCCAGTACTCCGAGCTTGCCGGGCCTCTTGCTATTGTGGGCACGCAGACCGACGCGCTGCGGCTGCTGCACGGCGGCCAGCATCTGGCCGAGAACTGGAACCGCTATCCGCTGCACCCGGGCCCCAACGTCAGCCTGCCGGGAAGCATTTTCCTCGCCCTGCCGTCGGCCGTCCGCGCGGGGAACAAGCTGATCCTCGATATCACCCCGTTCAGCGACAACCAGCGGGGCCACACTGGCGCCGGCTTCAGCGGTGGCATGCTCGGCGATGCAGGCAAGATCACGGGCAGCTACGCGCTGTACGAGGACGGGGTGAAGATCGCGGGCGGGGACGCGGTCAAGGCCGCTGACGGCTCCACCGACCTCTTTGTTCAGGCGGCGCTGAGCCCCAGGCCGTCGCTGATCAGGTTCGTCCTGAACGCCTCCAGGACGGGCAAGCAGTACCGGCTCTCCACGGGAAGCCGCGACGTGTGGACCTGGCGGTCACGGCCCGGCCCTACCGCCACCGTCCCGCCGCCGTGGCTATGCGGCTTTACATCGTCGGGGCAGCCGGTCCGGCGCTGCGTGGTGCAGCAGATGCTGATGCCGCGCTACCAGGTGGCCGGGCTCAGCCTGGCCGGCGCCACCAGGCCGGGATCCCAGGCGGTGGATGTCACCGTCGCTGCGCCGCAGGAAGCAGCACCGTCCGAGGTCACCCACGCCACGGTGCGGGTGTCGTTCAACGGCGGCAAGACCTGGCGGCTGGCCCGGGTGCGCCGCGCCGGGGCCAGCCAGTTCCGTGCCCTCTTCACCGCCCCGCGCTCGCAGGACGTGACGCTGCGGATCACCGCCCGCGCCGCGGCGGGAGCCACGGTCACCGAAACGATCCGCGACGCCTACCGCACATCCGCCTGACCAGGGAACAGGAAATCAGCCATGATCCGACTCTTGCCCATCACCGCTGCCCGCAGCCAGCCCCTGCGGCGGGCACGGCCCGCGGGCCGCCCGGCCGGGCTCACCGCGGCCCTGGCCGCCAGCACGGTCACGGCCGCCGCCATCGCCCTGGCCGCCGCCGTGCTCCCAGCGCAGGCAGCCACCCTGCCAGCCCGCACCGGCGGTCACCCCGCGGCGGCCATCTCCCATCACCCCGCCCGCGGGGGCCAGCACCCGGCCCGCTCCAGGATGCGGGCGGCCTGCGGCCAGGCCAGGCCCGGGTATGCGAGGTGCCTGGCGCTATACCAGCCGGAGGTGACAGTGAACGCGGCGATCGCCGCCGGGGCCGGCGGGCTGGCCAGCCAGCCGCAAGGCTGGGGGCCCAGAGCAATCGAGTCCGCGTACCAGCTGCCGGCCTCACGTGACACTCATCAGAGTGTGGCCGTCGTGGATGCGCAGAGCACCCCGCACCTGGCCGCCGACCTGGCTGTCTACCGCCAGCATTTCGGGCTGCCGCCCTGCACCACCGCAACCGGGTGCCTGCGGATAGTCAACCAGGACGGCAAGGCCTCCCCGCTGCCCGCGCCCGACCCGCTCGGCTGGGGGGTGGAGGAGACCCTGGACGTGGCGATGGCGTCCGCGGCCTGCCCGCACTGCAAGATCCTGGTCGTGGAAGCCAAGTCGGCCTCGTTCGCGAGCCTGGCCGCCGCCGAGAACACCGCCGCCCGGCTCGGCGCCGAGGTCATTTCCAACAGCTACGGCACCCGGGAAGGCGGGTTCGAGCAGCCGTATGCCAAGGCCTATGACCACCCCGGCCATGCCATCGTCGTCTCCTCCGGAGACAGCGGGTTCACCGCGGCGAGCTTCCCCGCCAACCTGGCCACGGTGACCGCCGCCGGCGGGACGCAGCTCGCCAGGGCCAGCAACGCCCGCGGCTGGACCGAGCAAGTCTGGGATAAGCCCAGCTTCGCAGTCGCTGGCGGCAGCGGCTGCTCCGCCTACGTGGCCAAGCCCGCCTGGCAACACGACCCGCACTGCCCCGGCCGCACTGTCGCCGACGTCGCCGCCCTCGCCTGGAACATCCCCATCTACGACACCTCGCTGCGAAGCTTTGGCGGCCCGTGGTTGAGGGTCGGCGGGACCAGCGCATCCGCCCCGCTCATCGCCGGTATCTACGGCCTCGCCGGCAACGCCACCCACATCACCCCCCGCTACCCGTACCAGCACTCCGCGCACCTGTTCGACATCACCACCGGCAACAACGTGCTGTTCGGAACCCCCGCCGCCGCCTGCGGCAGCGACTACCTCTGCGCCGCCAAGAAAGGCTACGACGCGCCCACCGGCCTCGGCACGCCCAGCGGAACAGGCAGTTTCTGATCCCTCACGCCGGGAACCGCGGCGCAAGCTGGAACGTACCCGGCCGCTGCGGCTGAGAGACTGTTGCGTAACCGGGTTGACTGCCTAGTGCGATCTTCTGGGCATGTGGCGTGCCGCCGCGGCCAAGGATCATCCCCGTCACGATCGCGCTGTGCGTGCAACTGCGAACCCGGCGGGGATGATGCCGCCCGATGTGGCAGCCGTGGCCATGAGAAAAGTGGCTCTCGGCGTAGTTCGATGCTGGCCGACGCCAGCCGGGCGGTTCACGACCTTACGCGGCAGCCGACCGGGCGGAATCCGTCACGCATAGGTAGCCGCACAGGTCACGGCCCAGCCGTGTTAGGCAGGTCGCGGGATGTTCCGCACCGTGATGTCGCTGCCTGCTCGACCGCGTCGACTGGCTTCAATCGATGATCTTCAAGTTCCTGGGCTCGCCGGAGCATGGCCGAGCTACTACGCCGCCGGCGTTTGCCGCCTCGGTGGCGTCGATGGCTAGAAGCACCTGATGCCCGACAGGGCGCGGGTCAGCCGGGCGCTGCCCACCACGATGATCCTCCTGCCCGGTTGCTTCTTGAGCTTGCTCACGTCGTGGATTACGTCGCCGATGATCGTGGTGCGCGTCCACTGCGGCTCGGTCAGGGTGGTGGAAGCGACATACCTCGGAAGAGTGTTCAGCGTGCGGGCGCTCTCGTCGGTGTGGATGGGGAGATTCCAAGAGCGCGCCGAGGGTACCGTATCGGAGCCCGAGCATCTTGAGCGCGCCGGCCACCTATCTTGCGGGGGCGGCATCGCTGTCTCATTGCCTACTCCTCGTCTCGCGGCAAGAGCGGTTCACGACCTTACGCGGCAGCCGGAGGGGCGGAATCCGTCACGCATAGGTAGCCGCACAGGTCACGGCCCAGCCGTGTTAGGCAGGTCGCGGGATGTTCCGCACCGTGATGTCGCGGGCACGACACAGCGGGCACGCCCGCCAGCCAGTGGAGAACACCGCACGCCCTCCCTGCGGCCACCCCAGACACCCTGTCCGGATGGCCGCGCTAGCCGCCTGGGGACACCCGCTGCGTGTTGGGCTCGAATACATGATTAGGGCGGTGACCTGCGTCTTCTCGTAACCATCCTGAGGATGTCAGGCGGCGATCTGGTACTCGTGCGTGAGTCCGTCGAGGACTTGTTTCCGGCGGATCCGGTGCTCGGCGAGGTTGATCTCCGGTGGCCGGGTGTGAGCCTGAGCCGGCGCGAGCTGGCCGAGGGCACGGTGCGGCCGGGCGGTGTTGTAATGCCGAAGGTATTCGGTCAGCACCTGGCGTAGATGGTGCTCATTGACGACGAGCAGCCGGTCGAGGAGAGAATCGCCTTGCTCGATCCCATGATTCCGCCGATGGCCTCAACCATCTTGGGATCGAACGGGTAGTCGAACGACCAGGACGGCTCCTCGATAACACCATCCAGCGTGACGAACTCATGTACCCCGATCCTGCCCACAGGTATCATCTCCTTCAAGAGCTTCGGTCCGAACTTGGAATGCTTACACTGCAGGCCGATCACCAGGCATACGACCGGCTCCGTAGTCGAACATCTTCGATGAGACGTACGGGAACGGCAAGGCAACCGGCAGATCACCGGCAGTTTTCGGCCGATCATGCTGCCAGCGCGATCTTACTTTCTGATGCCAACCTGAATCAGGTCTACAACCAACACACCCTGCACTAACTTAAGTGAGCATTTTTCATCCCGGTTGGGACGGTCTGGCGCACGGGTTGATCACGGGCGCGTGTCGGCTCGTGACATGGTGAAGCCCCTGGTAGATGAAGCGGCAGACCAAGATCCGCATCGTCCCCAGGGCTCTTTGCTTTCTATCGTGCTGCACTGCCGTTGTCTCGTCACACCCTGATCTATGCCCCCGGGTGATCCGCCGCTATCGCAGGCAGATCGGCTCATCCTGGCGCAAGCTCACCCCCCCGGCCGGCAGGCGCTGCTGGTGCTGGCCTACCTGCACAAAGGCGAGACGTTCGCGGACCTGGCGGCCGGATTCGGGATCAGCACGCGGGCCGGCCGCGAAGCTCGCGCCACTGGTTCAGCTGATGCTGTGCTCGGCCGGGCAGGCGGCCGAGCGGCCTCCCGGCGACGATCTGCCCGGGCTGGCCGAGCTGGTGGCCCGGGCGCGGCAGGCACGGGCGGGCGACCCGTACGACCTCACCATGATCGCAATGGTCGCCCTGGTCACCGGCCGGGTCATGGACGCGCGCGACCTGCTGGCCGAGCTGGTCGCCGACGCCCGCGCGCAGGGCAGGATCGGCTGGCTCCCTACCCTGCTGGCCTGCCTGGCCCAGGCCCAGCTCTTTGACGGGCGGCACTGCGACACGCTGGCCAGCGC
>WNGM01005379.1_pt1 | contig 15196 bp, 18 predicted proteins | sample 5400571 | NCBI WGS metagenome assembly WNGM01 (sample SAMN13153378, study PRJNA577476) | soil metagenome | isolation source: 100 cm soil or saprolite under Garry oak tree replicate 2 | place: USA:California | collected 2016-06-15
AAGAGGCAGTTCACGTCAAGCCGTCTCTTGCATCCAGCAATATTGCTATCTTGCCCTCGGTGTCACCGATGTATGTATTGAGCCTAGTACAGAGCATGAGCACAAGAAGAAGGCCGAGCACTCGCGGGTGTTCGGCCTTCTTCTTGTGCTCATGCTCTGTGAGATTTTTTTCGCTGTACCCATTGTATCTACAACAAGCCTCGCTAGAGTTGCGCTTGTGACAGTGAACTCCACGCGGTAAAATACCCTGAGACTCATCCACAGAAAGGTTCTACACGAACATGGAGCCATTGCCGTTCGAAGCACATGTGCTGGCAAATATCTATGCGGAGACAGAGCGACGCTTTACAGCAGTCGATGACTTTGCTCACGGTTGGGAACACGTGAACAGAGTCTACAAACTGGCCCAATACATCGCCGAGCAGGAAGGCGCAAACCAGTTCGTTGTTGGTCTGGCCGCGCTCATGCACGATTTGGGCCGAACAGCCCCGCAGGATGGCACAACCCATCACGCTGATCTCTCGGTAGCGCTTGCCTCAGAGCTACTGAATACATACCAGGTCCCGCGTGATATCCAGGAAGCAACTATACATGCCATTGTTGCCCACAGCTTCAGCCGCAATATCGAGCCGCTTAGCCTGGAAGCACGTGTCGTGCGTGACGCAGACCGTCTTGATGGTCTCGGAGCAACCGGCATCATACGCTGGGCAATCACCGGCACCTTGCGTCGCAACTCCCAGACTAGAACTCATCACCCCACCGATCCCTTTGCTGAGGAACATACTCCCGATGATCACGTCTACATGCTGGATCACTTCTATTCCAAGCTGCTCAAACTCAGCGATACAATGACCACAAAGACAGGCCGCCGTCTCTCTCAACGCCGGGCAGCCTTTATGCACGCCTTCCTGAATGAACTACGCGACGAATTGGAGCTTTAGGGGTTCTTCTCCGCTACCTGTCCTTCCCTCATCGCAAACAGTTGTTTGGCGTGCATTTGATCGTGGGAAGGCAGTATATTGACCATCTGGTAGAATTTGAGCTGCCCCCATGCATGATGGCGGAACGGGCGCTCCCAGGCATCGGCGGGTAAAATAGAAAGGTACTCGAAAATCTCTTCACGCCGCGCGGCCATACCTCCCAGAACAGCATTAAGCGAAACCGGCGGTTCAGCTGCATTTGTCAGCCTTGGCGCTTCTTCCTCAGAAGGCACAACCAGCGGGTTATCTTCACTCTGTACCTGTTTCAATTGTTCCAGGGCCAGTCCATCAGCTATATAGAGATGATTGGCCAGCTCAAGAGGAGACCATTCCCCCTCCGCGGGCCGCTTTGCCACATCGTCTTTACTAAATTTTGCCAGTTCTCCCAAAAACTCTATGCGTGCCGCAGACATCTTGCGCCGCACTTTTTCGTACGGATTCTCAACAGTCGTCATATCTCTTCCCTCTCGCTTTTCTCTCCGGCAATTTATTCTTCGAGCGACACCAGTCGGTTATATAAACGCTCTAACTCTTCCTGATTATTAAAATGTAGTACTACTGTGCCCTTTCCTTTGGCATTACACTTCAGATCAACCTTCACCATCAGGGAATTGCGAAAACGCGTCTCCAGTTCTTCTAATTCAGCCTTTCGGGCTTGCATTGGTGCAATGGATCGCTTCGCGTTATCTGCACGTTCCGCCGCTTTGATCCGTGCGGCCAGTTCCTCTGCCTGCCTGACATTCAATTTGAGGGTAATGATCTTGCCCATCGCGGTGATCTGATCCTCATCGCGAGCAATACCGATCAATGCACGAGCATGCCCTTCGGTAAAATGTTCTTGTTGATTCACCAGTGCCTCACGTACCTTTGGCGCTAACTGCAACAGGCGAATTGAGTTTGTGATAGTCGAACGATCTTTGCCAACCTGTTTGGCAACCATCTCCTGCGTCAGCCCAAAATCCTGGATCAAAGCCTGGTAGGCGAGAGCTTCCTCGATAGCATTGAGATCAGCGCGCTGAATATTCTCGATCAGCGCAAGTTCAAGCATCTGCTGTGGCGTCACTTCTTTAATGACCACGGGTATCTTGCTTAGGCCCGCCAATCGCGCTGCGCGCCAGCGCCGCTCACCAGCAATAATCTGAAACTGCACCACGTGCGCCACTTCTTCGTGCTTCGTCTCGCTCTCTTCAAACCAGGGATCGCCTTCATGATCTCTTCTATGGCCACCGCTTATATCCAGGCGCGTCACCACCAGCGGTTGCAACAGGCCATGCTCTTTTATTGAGGCGCTCAACTCCAACAATTTGGGATCGTCTTCGCGAAAGATGCGGCGCGGCTGGCGTGGATTAGGAATAAAACTATCGATTGCAGCAAATAAAATAGCGTTCTCGTCGATGCGTGAGGGCTGCTGTGCCGACATAACCTCCGAGGCGCCCGGCATCAAGGCGTCGAGTCCGCGTCCGAGGCCAAATTTATGTTTAGTCACGAGCCATAACCTCCTCTGCCAACGCACGGTAAGCCACTGCCCCAGGAGAATGGGGGTCATAGTCAAGGATCGCCTGACCGAAACTGGGCGCTTCACTTAAGCGCACGCTGCGGTGGATGATCGTATGAAATGTCTCCCTCGGGAAGTAGTTGCGTACCTCCCGCACAATCTCACTAGCCAGGCGCGTGCGTGGATCAAACATCGTCAATACAGCCCCCGCAATATACAGGTCGGGATTGAGCTTATTCTTTACAATGCGAATAGTATCACTCAACTGGCTCAAACCTTCCAGTGCCAGGTACTCACACTGGATTGGAATAAGCACACCATCAGCAGCTACCAGCGCATTGATAGTCAGTAATCCAAGTGAAGGAGGACAATCAATGAGGATATAGTCACAACGATCGCGAATTGGTACCAGCGCTTGCTTCAGTTTCTGCTCCCGCGCGATCATCCCTACCAACTCAATCTCAGCAGCAGCGAGGTCTACCGTACAAGGAGCCACCACAAGCTCGCGCCGGGAGGTCGGCACGATAACATCGAAAATGCTAACTTCATCGTTTTCTTGTACCAGTAAATCATAGACCGTGTATTCTTTAAGATGCTTCGACACCCCGATGCCACTGGTCGTGTTCCCCTGCGGGTCAATATCAACGAGCAACACTTTACGTCCCGCGGCAGCAAGGTAGGTTGCAAGATTGATTGCAGTAGTGGTTTTACCAACTCCCCCCTTCTGATTCGCGATTGCGTATACTTTAGACACAGGCTGCTTCCGTACCTTTCATCTAACCATGCCGTACCACTGCGCGCATAGGGCATCCACAAAGTCCCTATCTTATGTTACAGACATTGTAACAAAAGCACCGTTGAGAAGCAACTATCTGTATAGGGACCCGATGTATCGCGTCCCACGCGGGGAAGATCGTCACAATCGTAGGGGCGGGAGAGGGGCGCAGTGGAGTGGGGACGCTTGCGTCGCCCATGGGGGCAGGGGCGAAGCGGCAGGAGAACCGGACGCCGGGCGACCCAAGGGTCCCCACCCTTCTTCCCTACCACCCCCGCCCCTACGGGACGCGATACATCGGGTCCATATGCCCCAACCTCTCACGTCCCAGGCGCAACGCCAACAATAACCCAAAAGAAACCGCCAGTAGCACCACAGACAGCGCAACTGCCGTATCCAGGTCGCTTTCAGCGGCAATATACACAGCAACAGGCATCGTCTGCGTCACACCAGGAAAGCTCCCCGCGAAGGTAATGGTAGCGCCCAATTCGCCCAGCGCCCGCGCCCAGGCCAACCCGATCCCCGACAGCAATACGGGCCTGATCAGCGGCAGAACCACACGTCGAAACGTATAAAATGGCGATGCACGCAATGTATACGCCGCCTGCTCATAACGCTTATCAAGCTGCTCCAACCCTGCCTTCGCGGTGTTGATAAAAAAAGGCGAAGAGACAAACATCTGCGCCATGATAACCGCCAGCGTTGTAAATGGGATCGTAATACCCAGCGGCAGCAGATATCGACCAACCAGGCCAAAACGCCCGAAAGTCAGCAGTAAAGCAACTCCGGCAACCACGGGGGGAAACACGATAGGCAAGGTCACCAACGTCTCTAACAGGCTGCGACCGCGAAACTGCATGCGCGCCAGCACAAATGCCACCGGCAAACCAAAGAGGACGGTCAAGAATGTACTGATACTGGTCGTGAGGAAACTCAACTCTAAAGCCTGGAGCACCTCCGGTTGCTGCATCGTGGCCCACAACAACGCCGGCGGCTCGCGCAGCAGCAACGCCACCAGTGGTACGCCTATAAAGAGAAAGAAACTTCCTGCCAGGATACCTACAACGATCCTGGCAGGCCAGCGAGACCATATGTTGCTCATGGAGAGCCTCTACGGATTAATGGCAATAAAACCATATTGTTGCAGCACGTCCTGTCCGTCCTTTGAAAAGATATACTGCATAAACGCCTGGGCATCACTCGCATGAGTCGAACCTTTAGTAACAGCGATAGGGTACTGCGCGATGACATTGTAAATATCAGGAATAGGAATCATCGTCACCTTATCCTTGGCGGCCGCCGCATCTGTCACGTAAACATAGCCTGCATCCACTTCCCCCAGTTGCACCTTAGTGACCACTGCCTTCACATCGGTCTCCAACGAAACAAAATTTGCCTTGACCGCTTTCACATATGCCGGACCATATTGCGGCGACAATGCCATCTTAGCCAGCACTTGAAGGCTATACTTACCTGCTGGTACCGTTGGCGCTTCGATATCGATCTTTACACCCTTATTTGCAAGATCATACAAAGTGTTGATATGACCCGGATTGCTCGCGGGTATAATCACCGTCAACCTGTTCTTGACGAATACCTGCGAAACTCCTACCAACCCTGCATCAGACGCCTTTGTCATATTCGCCAGGTCCGCCGAGGCAAAAACATCGGCTGCCGCTCCGTTGGCAATCTGCTGTTCAAGAATCTGCGATCCCGCAAAGTTGAGTTTAATGACAACATCGGGATGCGCCTGCTGATATTTTGCGGCGATTGCGGTAAACGACCCTGTCAGCGACGCGGCAGCAAAAACATTCAATGTAATTGGCGATGGCGTTGGTGTCACCGTACTCGTCGTACTCGTTGTGGTGCTACCACAGGCCGCAAGAAATAACGTACAAAGCAGAATGAAGAGCAGAAGCGCCCGTTGGGAGTGCCTCATTTGAACCTCTTAGCTAGTTTTAAGTTGAATACTCATATAGTGAGTATAAAAGCAAAAGAATTGCTGTGTCAAGATGTGATCTCTTTGTGAGATAAAATGCTCAAGCAGCAAGGCTATTATCTTGACAAACAATATTAGGGCATGCTAATATCCTAGCATGAAAGTCGGATATCAATAGTAGGAGTTAGTTGTGCCAACAGGAACAATTATTTTGCTTGGAGCCTTTGCAGGGCTGACAATTTTTTTGGGTTTGCCTCTCGCCTTTCTGAAAAAAATACCCCCATCGCTCAAAATCTTTTTGTGCATGCTCGCAACCGGCGTCCTCATCTTCCTACTCTACGATGTTATTCAGAAAGCCAGCGAACCCATCAACGCCGCCATAGAACAGGTGCGTACACTACATACGGGTACTGGAATCCTCTACCTTGATATTTTCCTGCTTGTTTTCGGCGTCGGCATTGGCTCCGTTGGTCTGGTCTACTTTAATTCGTTTGTCTTTGGACGGAGACGAAAACAAAAAATCCTCTCAGAAGAGACCATACCCGCGGCTCTCCCCCCACAGGAGCTCACTCCGCTTGCGAATGGTACCCATGAATTTTCTACGTCCTCCACTGCACCCAGTGCACCCACTGCCGTTCTGACAATGCCTGCTACAAGCACCGCAGCTGCTCCTCAAAAAGGTGAACTTGCGCCTCATACCCTTGCCCTCCTCATTGCGACCGGCATCGGCCTGCATAATTTCTCTGAGGGGCTTGCCATTGGCCAATCAGCCGCCGTAGGAGCCATTCAACTCGCCGTCGTCCTGATCATCGGCTTCGGGCTACACAACATGACCGAGGGCTTTGGCATCTCAGGCCCTTTAACGGGCCAACGCGTCTCCTGGAAATTCATAATCCTGCTCGGACTCATCGGAGGCGGCCCAACCTTCCTTGGCACCATTGTAGGGACCATCTTTCACTCAACCGAAGTCTTTATCCTCTTCCTGGCGTTGGCCGCCGGAGCCATCATCTACGTCGTAGCCGAACTCCTCGGCGTCGCGAAACGTTTCAAATCCCCGGAGATAGTCATGTGGGGCCTGCTGATCGGCTTCCTCCTCGGCTATGCAACCGACCTCATCGTAACGTTTGGTGGCGCTTAATGCGCCCCAACCCCTCTCTCCCTCCATTCATCAATAGAACAAAAATTTTACCTCCGGATAATTATCGTTTAATACAAATCAACTACACTTCTTCTGTAAAGAAATTCCCAAAGGATGCTTCAACGGCGTAGGGACCCGATTTATCGCGTCTCACGCGGAGGCAGGGTGGTACACGCACCCTATCGCCGACATAGCAGATTTTTTTAGCATCTTCAACGGAATCCTCTTGGCGCTTCAAAGATATGGCTGTAGCTGCCACCTCAGCTACGGTCATGCCTCAGTTGCAACGATACGCTGCTCCTACGAGCAGCGTGCTCGTTCAATGAGCGAGGGGTACTTCCCCGACGCCTCTCGCTCTCCGGGGAAACATGGCTCGATTCCTCCGATCAGAGTCGGCGTTTACGGTTGAGCGAAGGCGCTGTCTTTCGGTCCCTTGTCGATGGTGCTTCTCCCTGCACTTTTCAGGCTGCGCCGAGCCCACATATCCCGCCCGATATTTACTAGTGATGATGCCAGGTGGGTAAACGGACGCAGCCAGGGATGCCACGTGCGTACTTTCGACAGGATCTCAAATTGCGTCACACCAGGCCTATTGCTGGCAGAGCCGGGACAGACATCGAGTTCTTCGTCTCCGATCCTGACTCGCAGCCAGGCATGGCCCGAGACTCCTCCAGGCCATGGTATGCCATCAATCACCCCGGCGGGAAATGTGCAACGGAAGGCTAACACGCCTCTTGATTCGATTCCCAGCCGATCATAGATGTGTTTCAGCGCAAGGGCCTGTTGCTCGCAGTATCCCATGCCTCGTTCAATAGCCCTGGAAGGTGTATCCCACGTATTGAGCCGGGAATAGGTGAATTTTCTGGCAGCGAGGTGCTGTGCATATGCCACCAGGTCCCAACCATGCAGATGTGTTCGCCGGCAGGCTTCTACCGCATCGTCGATAGTCGTGATCCCATCCATCGACACACGGCCTGGCTTGGGAAGACGACGCAGCAACGGGATGGTAAGCAGGTAAATGGCGACAACCCCTGCAGCTCCTAGGCCTACAAAGGCCAGCACAAGTTTCCTGATCATGTTCAGTTCTCCTTTGCTCTGGCGAATATCTGCCTTCTGTGCGTAGGCTTCTGCCTGCTTCACATTGCTCAAAGACCGGAAGCAGCCCAATGCGTGCACGCGCGAGTTCTCCCTCCTAATTCTCCTCTGTTGCGGCTCGTCACGTCTTCGCTATCTCTACCCTTTCATCGATGAGACCATAGCCGCTCTCAATCAGTTCTTTCAACCGTTGAATGAAGCGCGCTGCCGGTGCCCCATCGATCAGATCGTGATTGAAGCTCAGTGTTAGACAGAGGTATTCGCGGCTGGCGATGTGCCCATCGACGACCCCTGGTTTCTCAGCGATACCACCCAGGGTGACATCAAGGGTATGATCATTGATCGGGATACCCCAGCCGGCACCTTTGCCAAACATCCCCACTGCCGAGACGCCCACGGTTCCACCGTACTTCTTCTGCACAGAGGGAGACCTGCCCTTCATCCACCAGAACATCGGCCAGAGGACTCTGAAGACCACCAACGGCAGCCAGCCAAAATCTTTGAGGCCCTCCCAGGCCTGCTCCACTGCGTTCACCTGGGCCGCCCTGATCTCCTGATGGATCTCGCGCAAGGTCTTCGTATTCGCCGCTCGGATGATGTAGACAATGGGTTGCTTTTGCCCTGCCATCTCACGCTCGATCTGCGTCGCCACGTCCACGTCATCAAACACGACCAGGTGCTTGCTGCCTTTGCGATACGCCTGCAAGGACTTATTCTCATCGACTGCTTGTGCCAAGCAGGTGATAATGAACGCCGTGAACGACAGAGACTCCCCAGTGTTCGCTTTGTGGTCCTGCAAAAACTTGTGGGCTTTGGTCACATCGACGTCGATTAGGCCATGGATCATGGACTTGTGCTGAACAGAACGAAGCGTGATTGCCATCGCGCGCCGGATCTTCGGATACGGGACTACCTTGTAATCATTGTGGTTCTTTTTCATTCCATCTGGCCTCCCTCCTTAGGGTACTCGTTGAGCAGATGAGATTCTCCACGCTCTGTTGCTGCACGAAGAGCATGGGAGCATGCTTCGCTCATCATTGCCCAATCGGTGATGGAAGCATACACCTGCCGTTTCCACCGGTAGGGAAGGTCCACTACCAGGCCAGGCGAGGGTGCCGCCCGGGCAAGTGAAAGCATATGTACACTCCAGACCCCTCATAGCATATGGTGGGAGGGTAACACATCATGCTCACAATGCCGTCACAGCCTCTCGCTCTACCACCACAAAACCATCACAATTCCCAGTGCGAACGAGAGAGAATCTCTTCGATGATGCGCACAGCCTGTGCTACACCATCTTCTTCTCGGAGTTTTTGTCCTATAGCCCTTGCTCGCTCTTGCATGGCCTGATCGCTTGTCGCAAGACGGATAGTGGCTGCCAGCCGTTCTGCGGTCAGGTGTTTTTGTGGAATGGGAGGTGGTCCAACGCCCAGCGCAGCGACGCGTTGGCCCCAGAAAAACTGATCGCTGTACAGAGGCGTAATGATCGTCGGCACGCCTGCGCGAAGACCTGCCGCCGTTGTCCCGGCTCCCCCATGATGCACCACCGCAGCCATGCGCGGAAAGAGCCAGTCGTGGGGGGCCTCGGTCAGGGTGAAGACCTCGTCGGGCACCTCTGCCTGGCTTCGGCACGTCTGGATGCCTCCCCAGCCGGTGAGCAAGATCCCGCGTTGCCCACTTTGAGCAAGTGCTTGTACCATGATCTCTGTTATCGCAGCGGGATCGCGTGTCTTCATGCTGCCAAGGCCGATATACACAGGGGGTGGGCCCGCTTCCAGAAAGGCCAGCAGCGCGTCTGGCGGTTGCCAGCTGGCTGGTGCATCCAGAAACCAGTAGCCGGTCACGTGAATGTTGGCGCCCCAATCTGCTGGTCGGGGCACGACGAGCGGGCTGTAAGCACAGAGAAAGGGGTAATGCTCGCGCAGCATTTGCCCGGCGATCCCCTGCATGGGTAAGGGGGGCAAGCCGAAGCGCTGTCGTTGCTTATTCATACTGGAACGGTAGAGTTGCCAGGTGGCTTGATTGAACAGATCGTAGGTCAGCAGGTTGCCGCGCCCACCCAGCGAGCGCTGTCCTGAAAAAAATGGAGTGTAATACAGAGACCTCACATGTGAATCACAACCGTAGTCTTCACCAACACGAATCTGTCACGATTTCCTCCCATCACAGAACTGGAACGATGGTGGTCGGTGGAGCAGGCCTACGGGGATTATCAGGAGTGATAGCTCCAACAGCTAGATGACGCGGTGATACATTGCTTGCGTGCTGACGTGATGATTCATATCCCGACGTTGAGAACACTTATCAGCAAGCATGTATGTGGGTAAAGGCTCGAGAGGGAATGCTTTGCTTCGTGATCCTCACGAAGCATTCCATGTACACTGGTCAGCCTACTGGCCAAACTTGATCAAGACCTGGGGTACGTATTTTTGCACTGACCTCTTGCGGAAACATGAGAACCCGCGATCAGCACACAGGAGAGATCGAAGCAGACCTGGCCTCGAGGCGGCTTCCGCAGATGTGCAAGCGGCTGTTGCTCACCCTCCCCCGGACCCGCCTCGATCACCTGTGATGGCTCTGTGAGCAGGAGGCCCAGGAGACTGAACGTCTTGTCCCATCAGCGGGAGGGAGAGAAATCATGAAACAGAGCAACGATGATTACAAGGTGGTCCCTTTTTCGAAGATGCGGCGCTTGGAAGCTGTGACGATTCGTTCAGCCCAGCGCAAGCCCATCATCCATGGCTTGCTCGAAGTCGATGTGACCAGGGCGCGCGCGTTTCTGCGGGAACACAAGGCGAAAACCGGGGAGTCCCTGTCGTTCACGGCGTTCCTCGCGACGTGCCTGGGAAAAGCCGTCGATGAGAACAAAGCCGTGCAGGCATGTCGCAAAGGCAGGAAGCACCTCGTTCTGTTTGATGATGTGGATGTGATGACCCAGATTGAGCGTGACATAGCTGGCCAGAAGCAACCCATTCCCTACACCATCAGAGCCGCCAATCGAAAGACCTTCCGCGAGATTCATCACGAGACCAGGGCAGCCCAGGTGGAGGACGTGCCAAAAGCCTGGGAGCGTTTCAAAGCGTTTCAGGTCCTGCCGATTTTTCTCTTCAGATTCCTCTGGTGGATGCAAAGGTATCCACAGGTGCAGAAGAAATTCCTTGGTACGGTAGGAATAACAGCAGTGGGGATGTTTGGCAAAGGGAGTGGCTGGGGCATACCCACCGCGCCCATCCATAGCCTCTTCCTCACCCTGGGCGGCATCACCGAGAAGCCAGGTGTCGTGGATGGGCAGATCGCCATCCGCGAGTACCTGTGTCTGACTGTCAGTCTGGATCACGATATCATCGATGGGGCTCCGGCAGCACGCTTCGTCACGCGGCTCAAAGACCTGATTGAGAGCGGCTATGGTCTCGACGAGTCCACGGTCGAGTCGGAGCAGGCCGTAGCTCCAGGAGCATCCAAAAAGAGCGAGCGCTGGTCCACATCTCAAGGAGGAACTAAGCTAATGGAGGTCTGGAGATGAAAAAGAGTCACGATGGATATAAGATTGTACCTTTCCCGAGGGTGCGGAGTATTGTGCGCACTATCGCGCGCGTGGCCCGGCACAAATACATTATGCGTGGCCTGGTGGAAATTGATGTGACCAGGGCTCGCCAATCTATACGGGAGCACAAGGCTCGGACTGGAGAGAGCTTATCCTTCACGGCATTTCTGGCGGCGTGCGTGGGACACGCCGTCGCTATGAACAAGAGCGTGCATGCTTATCGAAACTGGCGCAATCAGCTCGTCCTGTTTGACGACGTGGACATCAATATCCAGGTTGAAAGAGACATGCAGGGTCAGAAGTTTTCCCTTCCCTATATCGTCAGGGGGGCGAACAGAAAGACAGTGCGCGCTATTCATGAAGAGATCCGCGTGGCCCAGGCCGACCCCGTGGGTGGTCGAGAAGTGAAGGCTTCTACATGGGTGACGCTCTTGCCTTCTTTCGTACAGCAGATGTTCTTTTGGCTCGGGAGCAAGAGCCCGCACCTGCTCACACAGAACATAGGCACGGTGGAGCTCAATGCGATTGGCATGTTCGGAAGCCGGGGCGGATGGGGCATGCATATCCCCTTCCATACGCTGAGCATTGTCGTTGGCGGCATAGCCAGGAAGCCAGGCGTCGTTGACGAGCGCATAGAGATCCGCGACTACCTCGATATGACCATCAACTTCGATCACGACATGATCGATGGCGCTCCAGCAGCACGCTTTGTCCAGCAATTGATTGACTTGATCGAAAGCGGCTATGGTCTCGATGACTCCACGGTCGCCTCGGAGCAAGCCGTACTCTAGAGACATCCAAGAAGAGCTAGAGTGGTCCGCATTGAAAGGAAGTATCATCCCGCAATATGCGTGGGTGGTGCGTTGAAAGGAGATAATCATGTCAGCTTCAGTTCTGGTAGGTTATGCAACACGGTACGGCTCAACGCAGGAGGTGGCCGAGGCAGTCGCGGCGACGCTGCGCGAACGGGGGCTTGAGGTAGATATTGGGCCCATGCGGAAAGTGCGGACCCTCGATCAGTATCGCGCGGTCGTGCTGGGGGCGCCACTCTTTTGGAACGGCTGGCACGGGGACGCGCGCAGCTTCCTGTCGCGGCACCGTGAAGCCCTCACGCAGCGGCCAGTCGCGATCTTCGCGCTCGGCCCATTTCATAGTCCCATTGATGAGAAGGAGTGGCAGTATTCGCGCGAGCAACTCGAGAAAGAGCTGGCGCAGTTTCCCTGGCTGACGCCGGTCGCTCTTGAACTGTTTGGCGGTAAGATGGACCCGGCGAAGCTCCGCTTCCCCTACAATTTGCCGGCAAACCCCCTCAAACAGATGCCGCCAACCGACATACGGGACTGGACAGCGATCCGCACCTGGGCGAGCAACCTGGCCGCGACACTTCAGCCTGCTGTGTCATAGGCATGCAAGTCTCACGGAGGATGAGAAAACATCTTCCGCAGAACAACGAGTGTGCAAAAAAGGAGTCTCTACTATGTCAACCGAAGACAACAAGGCCCTGATACGCCGGTTCTACGAGGAAGTGTTCAACAAGAAGAATCTGGCCGCCATCGATGACTTCTTCGCCCCCGATCACGTCGATCACACACTCCCTCCTGGTCTCCCAGTCGATCCCGAGGGAACCAAACAAGCCATCGCCATGACCCTGTCGGGTTTCCCTGATCTGCACGTCACCATTGAGGACATGATCGCGGAAGGGGACAAGGTGGTCACCAGGTTTACGACTCACGGAACACAGCAAGGAGCGCTTGGGGGAATCTCCCCAACTGGTAAGCAGGTGGCGGTCTCGACCATCGAAATCACTCGCATCGCAGGCGGCAAGATTGTGGAAGACTGGGGGCTCGATGACCGGCTCGGCATGCTCCAACCACTCGGTCTTGTCCCTGCGATGTAATGTCCGTGCATAACACTTCATACTGGAAAGGTCTGCACAAGAGGATGAGAGGCGCGTACTGTGGAAGGGGTGGAGACTGAGCGTCTTGTCCCATCAGGGCCGCGGCTTGGGGGTACGTTCGTCTGGCACGGCAGTGCTCGAAGGCCTGCCGGATGGGGGCCATGTTAAGGAGGATTACGAAGATGTTTGCACTGTTTCATGTGGGTCGAGCACGTCATAGGGCTTCCCAGCCACAGGAAATCGTCCCCGGTGTGTACTGCATGGAGACGGGAAAAGGGACCACCCGGTCCAACGTGTACTTCGTACGGTCTGGGTCATCGTGGGTCTTGATTGATACCGCATCGGCGAATTGCGGCCGGTTGATCCAGAAGGCCGCGGTGTCCTTGTTCGGCGAGAACACGCGTCCAGCTTCGATCCTGCTGACGCACAGCCACCCCGATCACGCGGGCTCAGCACTCGAGCTGGCCCACATGTGGGGCCGTCCGGTGTACGTGCATCCCGACGAACTGCCGCTGGCTGCCGGAGAAGACCTCTCCACCGTCAAAGAGTATTCCAATCCGCTCGACCGGTGGGTCATCCTGCCGTTGCTGCACGTTATGCCGCCACGGGCGGTTGAGTCGATGCTCTCGAAGACGAGCCTCAAGGACAAGGACGTAGCGCGCGCGGTTGATCCAAGCGCTGGCGTGCCAGGTCTTCCGGACTGGGAGTGCATTCCCACGCCGGGCCACACGCCGGGCCACGTCGCCTTCTTCCGGAACAGTGACCGCGTCTTGATCGCGGGCGACGCCGTCTTGACCGTTCACCACTTGAATTCCTTGTGGGGTTTCCTGCTGTGGGGTTTTCGGCGAACCAAGCAGGGACTCTCGGGACCGCTGTGGTACACGACCTGGAGCTGGCGAGCGGCAAAGGAGTCGGTCGCCCCTCTCGCAAGGCTCGAGCCGCGTGTACTGGCATCTGGCCACGGAATCCCGATGACCGGCGCCGGAACCGCACGTGAGTTGCGTGCCTTTGCCGATCATTTTCGGTAATGTCCCAAAGAGTGGGTAAAAGTCAGGTGCCCCCAGAGAGCTTCTTCGTGAAGGCCATGAAGAAGGAGGGTCCCTTGCTTGCTGGAGAAGTGGAGCGAGCAGCCAGTTGGGCCTTGGGCATTCACCAACAGTATGAAACACGAGCAGCGCATCTTGCCACGCACTAACCGGGGCAAAGAAACATAGGTAGACACAGATCGGACACCATGAGGAAAAGGTGTCCACCTGAAAGGAGGCAATCATGACAGCTTTAATTCTTGTAGCGTATGCAACAAAGCACGGCTCAACGCAGGAGGTCGCCGAGGTGATCGCGGCGACGCTCCGTGAACACGCTCTTGAGGTAGAGGTTCAACCTGCATCAGAGGTGCGTGCGCTCGACAGATACGGCGCAGTCTTGCTTGGAGCACCGCTCTACAGCGGTCGCTGGCACGGAGACGCGAACAGGTTCTTGAAGCGGCACCGCACGGCCCTCTCGGAGCGGCCAGTGGCAATCTTCGCACTCGGGCCACGCAGCGCTGCCGAGGAAGAGCGGCGTGGTTCGCGTGAGCAGCTCGACCGCGCGCTCGCGAAGGCTTCCTGGCTTGCGCCAGTGGCCATCGAAGTTTTTGGCGGCGTGATCGACCCGGCGAAGCTGGGCTTCCCCTTCAACCGGATGCCAGCTAGCGATGCTCGGGACTGGACGGCCATCCGCGCCTGGGCGAGCAATCTGGCCACGCAGTTTCAGCCTGCACAGGAGGCTGAGTCTCATCCCAACTGGAAGAGTCTCTACAGAGTTGGCGGAGCGGCTGCCCTGGTTGTAGCGGGGCTCGAAATTGCAGTAGCGCTCATCTCGGTCATCTCCTGCTACACCTCGGGTCCGGCACCTAGCACCGTCATCGGCTGGTTCACGCTCCTTCAGCACAATCGGTTCCTTGGACTCGTCGACCTTGGTCTCTTCGACATTGCTGCCCTGGCTCTTTTCGTCCCGATGTTTCTCGCCGTCTACATTGCCCTCAGACGAGCCAGTGCATCTTTTATGGCAATCGCTACGACTCTTTACTTCTGTTTTTTGAGGAGCATCTAGGGGCAAAGGAGTCAGGTAGCCGATTGTAGATGGCGGTCGAAGAACGACAGGATGCGTCGGCGGGCATCGCGGGCTGAGGGTTCGTGGTAGCCGCAGACGTACCCTGCCATCACAGGGAGATGTCCCATCACTATGGACAGGACGCCCCAAGGGCCCTCCCCGTGGTGGTCGTTGAGGAAGGCGTGCCCGGCGTCCAGGTACTCCTTGACGTCGTGATCGACACCAAGCGCCTCCAGGGCCCG
>WNGM01002352.1_pt1 | contig 15183 bp, 12 predicted proteins | sample 5400571 | NCBI WGS metagenome assembly WNGM01 (sample SAMN13153378, study PRJNA577476) | soil metagenome | isolation source: 100 cm soil or saprolite under Garry oak tree replicate 2 | place: USA:California | collected 2016-06-15
GCGCCGTGCCGGCATAGTCGAGCTTGGCGTGCATGAGATAGCGCCCGCCGATCGACAGCTTGTCGTTCACCTTGATGATCCCACCCCAGTGGGCGGTCACGGTGGTCTTGGTCGCCTCGAGGTGCGCGTCGGCGAAGTCTGTGCCGGGCGCGATGCCGAACTGCCCGAACACCGTCCCCGGCGGGACGCCGAGCGCCGGATCCACGGGCGCTTCAGCGAGATCGAGCCGCTGGTTCAGCTCCACCGACCCGAAGACGATGTCGAGTCCGCCGCCGAGCGCCAGCCAGGGCGTAACCTGGTAGGCCACGGTGGGTTGGACATAGACGGAGCGGAGGATGTTGTCGTATCCGGCGAACCGCCCGTCGAATGCCAGCGGCCACTTCGTCTCGAGGCCGTAGGGGGCGAACAGGCCGACACCGACGCCCAGCTGCGGCGTCACGCCATAGGCGATGTACACTTGCGGGATTGGGATCAGCGGATCGTCGAGGCTGGTTTTCTGCTGGAAGATGTCGTCCGTGAAGCCTCCCTGGACGTCGAGCAGGGTGACGCCCACGGTGGCGCGCGTTCCCTTCAGGCCCGCGAGCCCCGCCGGGTTGAAGAAGATGGCCGACCCGTCGGCGCATGGGGCCGCCACCCCGGTCCCGCCACGCCCCATGGAGCATGTTCCCTGCTCGTAGATCCCGAACCCCTGTGCTCCCAGCAGGGCCGGAAACCCGGCGCACAGCAACACTGCATACCTCGCAGACCGCCGCATACGTATGTCTCCGGCTGGCTTAGGGAGAGATGGTGGAATCGGCTGGCAAAGGGTAGCATTGGCCCGAATTCTTGTCAAACCCATGCGTCACAAAGCGTCAGAATTGTTCGGCGCGACGTTCGGCGTGGCGCCGCAGGCTGCGGCCTCGGCGCCGGGGCGCGTGAACCTGATCGGCGAGCACACCGACTACAACGGCGGCCCCGCGCTCCCGGTGGCGCTGGCGCTGCGGGCTGCCGTCGCGGTGGGGCCGGCGGAAGCCGGTGTGCTCGAAGTCATATCGACGCGCGATGAGCACATCCAGCGCATCGATTACCGCGAGGGACGCCCCGCAGGGTGGGGAGCGTACGTCGCGGGCGTGATGCGCGAGCTGCTCGCGGCCGGGGCCGCGCCGTTGGGCGGGGGCGCGCGGGTTGCGGTCGCAAGCGACGTGCCGGTGGGGGCGGGGCTCGGCTCTTCCGCCGCGCTCACGGTGGCGAGCGCGCAGGCGCTGAGCGTCCTCGCGCGGGCACCGCTCGCGCCGCGCCAGATCGCCGGGGTGGCGTTTCGCGCCGAGCACGACCACGTCGGGGTGCGGTGCGGCCTCATGGATCAGACCATCGCCGCGCTCGCGAAACCGAACCATGCCCTGCTGATCGAGTGCGCCTCGGCCGAAACCCGGCCGATCCCGTTCCGAGGGCACCTGCTGCTCGTCGACACAGGTGTGCGGCACGAGCTTGCGGCCGGCGCCTTGAACCAGCGCCGTGCCGAATGCGAGGCGGCCGTCACGCGTCTCAGGCTCGAGCTGCCGGAGCTCATGTGGCTCGCCAGCTGGCCGGCCGCGTGGCTGGCGCGCCTCAAGAAGGCGCTCCCCGAACCGCTGCGCTCGCGCGCGGTCCATGTCGTGGGCGAGGCGGCGCGCACGCGTTTCGCCGCGCAGCTCTTGACGCGCGGACACCTGAAGCCCTTCGGGCGGCTGCTGTACGAGTCGCACGAATCGTGCCGCCGGCTGTACGAGTGCAGCGCCCCGGAGCTCGATCTGGTGGTGGCCGCGGCGCGGCGCGCCGGCGCGCTGGGCGCGCGCCTCACCGGCGCCGGTTGGGGCGGCGCTGTGGTCGTGCTGGTGACCGAGCGGCGCCAGGCGCACGGCGCCGCGGCCATCCAGCGTGCCTTCGTGCGGGCCTACGGCCGCGAGCCGCCCATCACGGTAGTGAAGCCGTCGGGCGGGGTGCGGAGCGAGGCGGTCGGTTGAGGACCCGGGCTGAGAGCCCGGGCTCGGCTCGAGTGTGCGCCCTCTAAGGGCGCAGCGGCGCCGAGTGCGCCCTCTCAGGGCGCGTAACACGCGACGCTTGTTGCCCGCACTGCTTGTCGACGAGCTATGTTACCGCAGCCGGGGTGGCGAAATCGGTAGACGCAAGGGACTTAAAATCCCTTGGGGGGCAACCCCCGTGCAGGTTCGAGTCCTGCCCTCGGCATTGACCTGTAACGAGTTGCACGCGCGTCATCGGGCGGCTCGTTTGGCGCGGACCCCCGATTGTCCCCCCGTTGTCCCCCGGAGCGGGAGCACGGTGCGCCGGTCGGGCGGCTGGCCCTCCGTGTACGTGGCGAGCTTCGCCACGCCCTCCGACAGGTCGCGCTCGTTCACGATGTTGTAGCGCTCGAACACCGAGCGCGTCTTGTGGCCGGTGAGCGCCATGGCGAGGACTACCGGCGAGCGCGACGGCTTCTAGCGCGCAGCGCAGCTTGTCAACGCCCCGTCGCGCTAGGTCTCTTGAAGTTCGCTTGAGACGCCCCCACGATCATACCGTGCACTCATTCGCACGGGGGCCAGTATGCGGTTGCTCCATTTCGCCATAGCGGTCGCAGGCCTAGTCGCTCTCACGACGGCGCTCGCTGCCCAAGAGCCCGATACGCGCAGCGCCGCGCAGCGAGCGGGTCTCGCGCTCGCGCGCCTCGGAGCCGGCCAACGGGTGCGGATCGTGACCAGGGACAGCGAATTCGTCGAAGGGTCGGTGATGGCCGCGTTGCCGAACCTCCTCAGACTGCGGACGGACGGGACGCTGATGGATCTGTCTGCCTCCCGGGTGGACTCGCTGTGGGCGCGCGGCGGGTCGCACGCGGGGAAAGGGGCGCTGATCGGTGGCACTGTCTTAGGCATCGGGTTGGGCGTTCTTGCCCAGGGCTTCTCCCACGCGGAGGGAGGGTGCAACGAGCCAAGGTACGGGCGCGGCTGCGGACCCGCCCCGTTCTTCGAAGGCTTGCTCATCGGTGGCACGGCCGGGGCGCTGATCGGCGGGCTCATCGGCGCGCCATTCCCGAAGTGGCAGCTGCGGGTGCCGTGAGGTGTCATTGAATCACGCCGGTCGTCATCACGTGGCCGATGGCTCAGCGCCAGGGAGGTCAAGAAGCAGGCAGCGGCTCAAGGCTCGGGTGGCGAAAAGGTAGACGCAGCGGACTTAAAATCCCTTGGGGGGCAACCCCCGTGCAGGTTCGAATCCTGCCCTCGGCACTCGTTCATGACGAAGATCTACTCGTCGCCGCGGTTGATCCCCGCCACAGCGGTACTTAAGATCCCTTGGGGAGCACTCCCCGTGCAGGTTCGAGTCCTGCCCTCAGCACTCGATTCCTCGAAGGGATAGGCCATGCGTCGTATGCACGAATGCCGCTGGACCAAGGACATCGTACGCGCGAGCCTGCTCGGTGGGGCGCTGGTGGGATGTCAATCCCGAGCGCGAGACGATGCGTTCCTCACTACCCGCGTCCCCGTGGCGCGCCTTGACTCCGTGCTCGAGGCGGCCGACTCCATTCGGTTGCCGCTCGCTGATGCCCGCGTGCTGTTGGGGGTCGCGGGCGACGTGCGATCCCTCATCAGACTGCCTCACGACACCATGACCATTGGCGAGATTCTGGCGTGGGCCCGCGCCGAGCGCGCCCAACGGGAGAGTCTCGCCGCTAGAGCGACAGCGGCAGAGCGGGCGCGCGCAGCGGAGCACGGCCGGCAGCTCGACTCCCTGCTCGCCGTCACCGTGGTCGACAAGAGCTACCTGCCCAAGGACCCCGATAAAGAGCGCTACGACGACTTCATCTCGCTGACGTTCGCGTACCGCAACACCGGGCCGAAGCCGATCCGCGCCTTCGAGGGTGATGTCACGTTCCTTGGAACCGTCGGGGACACCATCTACAGCGCCCACCTCAAGGTGGACCAGCCGCTGCGCCCCGGGCAGACGTGGCGCGAGCCGGGACGGATCATCAAGTACAACCCGTTCCGCGCCGAGCACACGCGGCTCCGCACCACGCCACTCAGCAAGATGACCGTAGTCTGGCGACCCAGCGCCGTCGTCTTCACCGACGGCACTCGGGTCAGTGTCACCGCGGATCGGGACGCGCCCTAGCCCCGGCCCTCGCTGAAGCTGGGCCGTGCCTGAGTGTGATCCATCGCACAGCAGCCCCGGTCAGATGTCGTATCCTTAAGCCGTCAGGCAGATCCACACGTGCGGTCCGGGCGCGCCCCCCACCAGACCCAGCACACCGCTTGAACAATGGCACCCGCCCAGGGGGGCATCGCACGCATGCAGTGGGCGCGCTTGCAAACCGACTTGAACATCGAGATCCGCCGTGGCGCGTGGTATCGCATCCGGCAGCTGGGCCCGCTCCAGGCCGTGATCGAGGTCCGCGGCCAGGAGATCGAAGTGCCATCCGCGTTCCTCGAGGTCATCGAGAAGCCGCCCCGCAAATGGACCGTGGTTCCCCTGCCGCGTGACGCCGTGCGCGTACCGCCGAGCTGGGGTGACCGCTACGCCGTGTGCCCGAGCTGCCGCGAGCGGCAGCAGATTGTCGGCCGGCCACGCCGCATGACCTGTCACCGCTGCAGATGTGAATTCCAGGTGGGCTGGATAGAGGCGCTGCGCTCCGTGGTGTGAGAGGGGAGCCAGCTGCCACACCTCGACCCGGTCTTGTTGAAAGATCGGGATCAGCACGCGGTTCCGCTTCGTGTCGAGCCCGATGTCGGCGGGGGAGGGCACGCCGCCGATCAGCCGGTCGACTTTGCCGCTCGCGACCACGTCCACGCTCGAGTCGGCCCAGCTCGAGGCGATGATCCGCCCGTCGCCCAGGACCTCGACGCCGTCCCAGCTCCCCGGGCCGCGCGCGATCACCGTGGGCGCCTTGTCGCCGGGCTTCCACGAGAACACCGCCGGGCCGCCGAACGAGACGACGACGAAGCTGGCGTTCGCCGCGTCCCACGTAATCCCGTTGGGCCGGTCGAGCGTGTCTCCCTCGGCGGCCACACTTACCTCGCGCTTCGAGCCGACCCGGAAGATGCGGTCGGGCCCGGGATGCGTGACGTTCCCGGCAGAGTCGATCAGGATTCCCGTGTCCGTGACGTACAGAGCGCCGTCCGGCCCGACCGCGATGTCGTTCAGGAACTTGGCGGCGAGCTTGCCGAGATCCACGGTCGCGACCGGCGCGCCGGTACGCTTGTTGAACGCCCGCACAGCGTCGATGTCGGCGACCCAGAGCGTGTCGCCGACGATTGCAGTGCCCTTCGGGGCGTTGAGGGTCACGCCGCGGCGCCCGCCGGCAACGAAGGCGAGCGTGGGATGGCCGTTGATGTTGGTCACGAAATAGAGATCGAGGTCCGCGTCGTACTTGACCGACTCGGGCGTCTTGAAGCCCGTGACCGTCAGCAGCTTCGTCGCGGCCGCCGCGCTCGCGGCCTGCTGCGGCTTGCGCTCGCACGCGGTGCCGCCGAGAGCGACGATCAGCCCCGCGGCGATCATGCGCTGCGTCATCGGGGATCGCTCCTGTGGAAAGTCCCGGCAGCTTAACCCGGTGGGACCATGAGAACAACCGGCGCGAAACGTTGACAATTTCGTGACACCCGCCATGCAACCTTTTCGGTGCCTGCTACGTCTTACAAAGGTCGCAGCGGTCGTCGCCACGTTCTCCGGAGGCACCAAATGCGCGTCTACGCTCTGTTGCTCGGCCTCGTCTTCACCACCGGCTACGGGTTCGCCGCCCAGCTCGCGGTCTCCTCCGTGGGTCCCGGTCCCCAGTCTGATACCGCGCCCGCGTCCGCGAGCCAAGGGCTCGATCGCATCTGGTACGGAGGAGTCATCGACCCGATCACCGTGGAGTCGGCGGGCGGCGCCGCGACGGCCGCCGTGACCAAGACTCGCCTGCTGTACCGGTCCACCCTGCGCTGTACCACCTCAGGCCAGGCCGGTTATCGCGCCATTTCGTGAACGCGGCGGGGGGCTCCGGCCCCCCGCTCTTTGGCTCGTCTCCCTCATTCCCCTGCCTCCCGAAACCCCCGCTCGCAAATAGCCGTACCACCTGCCAGTATGGAGGCACCGCCGCAGGGGGGACTAGCCATGGGCACCTTGTGGGACACGTGGCGCAAGGACATTACCCGCGGGGGCGCGCTGTTCGCCGCCGTCCTTGCGATCGGTTTCTGCGTGCACTATGTCATCGCGCGGGTGCGGGAGCGCGTCCCGGTCGCGTTGCGCGAGTTGCGTGGGAACTTCGACCCCGACGTGACTGCCGGCCCGCGGACGCCGGGGGAGAGCTGGAGCTACCGCGCCAAGATCGCCCCCAACCAGTGGGTATGGATCCATAACACGAACGGGTCCGTGACCGTCGAGCCTGGGAAGGGCGACTCGCTCGAGGTGACGGCGGTGAAGAGCTACCGCCGGTCCGATCCGGCGAGCGTGCGGCTCGTCGCCGTGCCGTACGACGGGGGTGTGGCGATTTGCGCCGTGTGGTCGCACAGCCAGCGCTGCGAGCCGGGCGAGCATTTGAAGGGAAGCTCGGCGCACGGCAACGACGTCGCCGTGACGTTCACGGTGCACCTGCCGCGCCGCGTGCGGGTGGGCGCCACCACGGTGAACGGCGGCGTGCGCGTGCGGGGGGCGAGCGCCCCGGTCGTCGCGGCCACTGTGAGCGGCGACGTGGACGCGGAGACCGCGGATGGACCGGTGAGCGCAGTGTCGGTGAACGGCAGCGTGCGGGCGCGGATGCGGGCGTTCGCGGACACGGGTGATGTGTCGCTCTTCACGGTCAACGGCACCGCTACGGCCGAGCTGCCGGCGCGGCTCGACGCGGACGTCGAGGCGACCACCGTCAACGGCTCGATCAACACCGACTACCCCCTCACGGTGACGGGGAAGTACATGTCGCACCAGCTACGCGGCACGGTCGGCAACGGCGGGCGCCGGGTGCACATCACGACCGTGAACGGCTCCATCAACGTGAAGAAGGCGGGCACGGAGTCGCCGGGCAGGTAACGCGGCCTGCTGGCGGCTGCTGCCGCCGCGCAGTATGCTAGCCGCGACCGTGCCCGACCTTCTCGACTCTCTGCGCCGCGCGCTCGCCGACCGCTACGCGGTCGAGCGGGAGCTGGGTCGTGGCGGCATGGCCACGGTATTCCTCGCCGAAGATGTGAAGCACCACCGGCCCGTGGCGATCAAGGTGCTCCATGCGGAACTCGCCGCGGCGCTCGGCGCCGAGCGCTTTTTGCGCGAGATCGAGATCGCCGCGCGCCTGCAACACCCCCACATCCTGCCGCTGTACGACTCGGGCGTGGCCGAGGGCTTCCTCTATTACGTCATGCCCTACGTCGAGGGCGAGTCGTTACGCGACCGGCTGAACCGCGAGAAGCAGCTGTCGTTCGAGGACGCACTGCGGATTGCCACCGAGGTGGCGGGCGCGCTCGCCTACGCGCATAGCCACGCGATCGTGCACCGCGACATCAAGCCCGAAAACATCATGCTGTCGGCCGGCACCGCAGTGGTCGCGGACTTCGGGGTCGCCCGCGCCGTCACGGTGGCGGGGGCGGGGCAGCATCTGACCCAGACTGGCACCATCATCGGAACGCCGGCCTACATGAGCCCGGAGCAGGCCACGGGGAGTGATGACTTGGACGGCCGGAGCGACCAATACAGCCTGGCGTGCGTGGTCTACGAGATGCTGGTGGGCGAGCCGCCGTTCACCGGGCCGACGGCACAGGCCATCATCGCCCGCCACTCGCTGGACATGGTCTCGCCCCCCTCGATCGTGCGCGCCACCATTCCGGACGCGGTGGAAGCGGCGATCCTGCGGGCGTTGTCGAAGATACCGGCCGACCGCTTTGCCACGACCGCGCTGTTCGCCGAAGCCCTGAACGTGCCGTCGGCCGCGACCGGGGCGGTGCGCCGGGCGACGCTCGAGCGGGGCGTGCGGCGGCCGCGGATCGGGCTCCGTCGCTTGCTGCCGCTCGCGGCGGCCGTGACCGTGGCGGGCGTGTTTCTCGCCGTAAGGGCGCGGCGCCCCGCGCGCGTCACGGAGAAGGCGGGAGGCCTCGACGCGCGGCACCTGGCCGTGCTCTACTTCACGGACGACAGCAGAACCCGCAGTCTCGGGTACCTCGCGGATGGACTGACCGAAGCACTGATCGACGAGCTGAGGCAGGTGGCGTCGCTCACCGTGGTTTCGCGCAACGGCGTCGGCCCGTATCGCAACCCTGACATCCCCGCCGACAGCGTGGCCCGCGCGCTGCAGGTCGGCACGATCGTCCGCGGCGCGGTGGAGCCTGCCGGCCGGGGATATCGGGTCTCCGTACGTCTTATCGACGGGGCGAGCGGCGCCGACTTCAAGCGCTCGAGCTTCGAGCAGCCGGCGGGCGCGCTGCTCGTGATCCGCGACAGCCTCGCCCAGAAGGTGGCCGAGTTCCTGCGCGAGCGGCTGGGAGAGGAGTTGCGCCTGCGGGAGCAACAGGCGGGCACGCACAGCGTCGAGGCCTGGTCGCTGCTGCAGCAGGGGGAGCGGGCCCGTAAGGACGCGGAGGCCCGGTTGCAGGCGGACGACGTGGACGGGGCGTTCGCCGCGTTCCAGCGGGGCGATTCCCTGCTCGCGCGGGCCGAGGCCGCCGATCCCCAATGGGTCGAGCCCATCGTGCAGCGCGGCTGGATCGCCCACCGCCGCGCGCGGCTGACGAGCGACCGGAAGGGAGCGGCGCAGTGGCTCAGCGTCGCGCTGGGTCACGCCGAGCGCGCGCTGCGCCTGACGCCCGGCTACCCGCGGGCGCTCGAGCTGCGCGGCACGGCGCGCTACACGAGCTGGGTGCTGGAGTTATCGTCCGACCCCGGGGAGCAGGACCGTCGCCTGGCCGGCGCGCGCCAGGATCTCGAGGCCGCGACGCGGGCCGATCCCACGCTGGCGGGCGGGTTCAGCACGTTGAGCCACCTCTACTATCAGACGGAAGACGTGCCGGCGGCGGTGCTCGCCGCGCGCAAGGCATACGAAGAGGACGCGTACCTCGCCGTCGCCAACGACATCCTCTGGCGCCTGTTCATCGGCTCGTATGATTTGGAGCAGTTCGGGCAGGCGCATCGCTGGTGCCAGGAGGGCGGCGAGCGATTCCCCGCCTACTATAGATTCGCCGAATGCCGGCTGTGGTTGATGACCGCACCGACTACCACGCCGGACGCACCCGAGGCCTGGCGCTTTTACGCGAAGCTCGATTCCGTCACACCGCCGCCGATCAAGCCGTTCGAGATGCACCGCGCCCAGATGATCGTGGGAGCCGTGCTCGCCCGGGCCGGCCTGGGCGACAGCGCGCGGCACGTGCTGGTGGCCGCCCGGGCGGGCCCGGACATCGACCCACAGCAGGAGCTGGTGTCGCTCGAGGCATTCGGGCGCACCCTGCTTGGCGAGCGGGGGCAGGCGATTCAGCTCCTGAAGCAGTACGTGGCGGCGAATCCGGCTCACATGTTCAAGCGCGGGGGAGATATCTCGTGGTGGTGGCGCGACTTACGTACCGACCCCCAATTCGCGCAACTGCTCGAAAAGGGGCCTTGATCCGTGCCTGTTCCGGGTCTTGCGGAGCGACCAAATCGGCGCAGGTTCATGTTGCATCCGAGCCGCACCCCGACCGCCAGTTATGGAAGGAGTTCCGCCGTGAAGCGCGCCGCCCTAGTCGTGCTGACCGCCGTCTCGTTTGTCGCGTGTACTGATCAGAGAGAGCCCACGCGATCCACGGGACTCTCTGCCGACATCTCAGACGCAAACAACACTTCCCCCGGCATTCTCAGCAACCCGCATTTCTTCTGGCTTCCGCCGCTCGTAGCGGCGCCAAGCCCCACGGGCGTGTTCAATCCGCGGCTCTCGCCTGTGGTGCAGATCTGCAGCCAACTCGTCACACCGTGCACCCAGGTGCACGCCACGTTCACGACCACGACCGGGCCGGGTTCTCAGACCGTCCGGGTGGACGTCGCAAATCAGCTCTACATCGTGAACTGGAAGACGAGCGGGACGACGGAGCCGGTCGGGTCGAGCTTCCGGATCGCGGTACTCGCGCACAACCGGGTCCTCGGGTTCGCCGACGTGGAAATGGTGGGCTCGGGCAAGATGAAGAACGCGTACAGTGGCGACGATGTGCCGCTCGTGGACGGCTCGACCCTCGCGATCAAGTTCCGCATCGAGGAGGGCGCGCTCTCGGCGAGCTGCGCGAACGGCAGCTTGGACTGCGTGGAGCAGACGGCATTTCCCGACAAGGACAACATCATCATCACGAACGGAAACCAAGCGGGCACCTTCATTCCTGCGGGCGCGCTGAGCCAGCTCGTAACGGTGGCGATCATCGAGAACACCAGCAAGCCTTGCATCCCGCCGCCGTTCGCGTTGCCGCAGTACTTCCCGGAGCCGGATCAGAAGGGATGCTACGACTTCTTCACGGATCCCGGACCCACCGTCTTTAACGTGACGCCCGACAACCCGGTAATCGTGGCCATCTGCGTCGAGACGGGCTTGGATCCGGGAACCACGGGCCGAAATATCCAACTGTTTCAGTTTGACGAGGGTCAACCGGTGCGGGCGCTGACACCGCATTCAGCGGCGTTCATGCCGTGCGAGCCCGATCCATACCAGGAGGTGATCGGCTCCCGCGGGCAGGGCCTGAGGAGGGTTTTCGCCGTTGCCAAGGCGCGACTGCACCGCGTGCTGTCGTATTTCGCCCCCGCGTCGCTGCACGCTGCCCACCTTGGAGTTGGAGGATCGAGCGGGTCCTACAGCAGGATGACCTGGTCGATCCTGGCCCAAATGGACAAGAACTCGGCCGATCCGCAGGCGGCGGCGGTGGGGACGCCGGTGGCCGCACCGCCCCAGGTCCTGCTGCGTGATACGTCGACCGTTCACAATCCCGTCGCGGGGGTAACGGTCACATTCACTGTGGACGGCGGGGGCAGCATTGCGAATTCCGTCGTCGTGACGGGGACGGACGGCATTGCCTCGGTGGGCAGGTGGACGCTCGGCCCCACGCCCGGCGCGAATCACGTGATCGCGACTGCGAACGGGGCCCTCGGGAGTCCTGTTACGTTCACGGCGACGGGGTTCAGCCCGGTGCTGTACGCAGTGAATGCGTCCGATGACGGACTGTCGACCATTGACCCGGGCACGGGAGCGGAGACCTTTGTCGGCCGTCTGGGCGGCGCGAATCTGAACCTCTACACGACTCCGGTCGCGATGGCGGTTCACGCGAGGGACGGGGTCATCTTCGTGTGGAACAACAGCGGCGACGGCACGAGTGCAGGGGCCTCCACGGGAGATCTCCTGAATGTGGACCGTTGTAGCGGCCTGGCGACGAAGATCAACGGCAGCCCGACGGGTCAGGACATCGGCGCTCTTGCGTTCGCCCACGACACGCTGTACGGAGCTCAGGACGTCGTTGTGGGTGGTGCGCTCAGCTCGCGACTCGTTCTGGTCGATACCAGCAGCGGCCTCCCCACGCCGGTCGGTAGTGGCATCGGGTTAAGGCTCGGCGGGATGGACGCGAATGCGAGCGCTACGCTGTACGGCCTCGAGCTGACGATCGGCCCCGCTCAGCGATTGGTCACCATCGATAAGAGCACCGGCGTGGGGACCGTGGTGGCGACGCTGAGTCAGGACGTCGGCGTATCCGGGTCCATCGTGTTCAGTCCGTCGGGGACGCTCTTCGGCACCGGCTTCGGCGGGCCGCAGGGCGACATCATTTTCCAGATCGATCCGGCGACGGGGACGGTGTCGAGCGTCCACAGCGTCACCGGAGGTTTCGCTCCCCAGGGATTGGGCTTCGCTCCCGTCTGCACCGCTCCCTGAACGCGGGTCCGCCAGGCGCCTGATCTCGACGAACGGAAAGGCGGCTCGAGTGAGCCGCCTTTTCTCGTTGCGCAGTCGCTGACCGACGCGCAGCGTTTACGCCGCACCCCACCGCCGCTAGCTTCCTCTGCGTGCGCCCCCACACGCTCGGCATTCTCGGACTGGGTGCGATCGGCGGCTCGGTGGCGCTCGAGGCGAAGCGCGCCGGCATCGCGACCGTGCTGGGGTGGTGTCCCGATCCGGCGGAGCGGGCTGCGGCGGCAGAGCAGAGCGCCATCGACGACGCGCCGCTCCAGGCCGCCGACGTGGCGGGCGCCGTGGAGCTGTTGATTCTCGCCGCACCGCCGGCCGCGAACCTCGAGCTGCTCGGGCGGCTGCACCGCGAGCTGCGGCGGGACGCCATCGTCACGGACGTGGGGTCGGTGAAGCGCGCCATCGTGGGGCGGGCCGAAGCGCTCGGCCTGGGGGCGCGGTTCGCCGGCGGCCATCCCCTCGCCGGCACGCACGCGCGGGGGTTTCGGGCGGCGCGCCTTGGCCTCTTCACCGGCGCCATGGTCTACGTCACTCCGACGGGAACCGGTGCGGGCGCCGCCCGCGAGGTCGCGCACTTTTGGTCCGACACGCTCGGCGCCCGTCCCGTGGTGATCGACGCGGCGCAGCACGACCGCCAGCTCGCCGTGACGAGCCACCTGCCGCAGGCGGTGGCGTCGCTGCTCGCGAGCTACCTCGCGCGGGCCGCACCGCCCGGCGCGACGTTCGGCGCGGGGGCGCGCGACACCACCCGCGTCGCGGCGAGCAACCCGTCCTTGTGGACCGAAATATTCCTGATGAATCGCGACGAACTGCTGCCTGCGCTGCGCTCCTTGGAAGTGTCGCTCGGCGAGCTGGAGCGGGCGCTCGAAGTGGGCGACGCGGCGGCGCTCACCGCTTGGCTCGCCCGCGCCACCGAGTGGCGCCGGAGCCTCGACCCGTGAACGTCCGGGGCCGCGTGCGCCCGCCCGGCGACAAGAGCATCTCCCATCGCGTGCTGATGCTCGCGAGCCTGGCTCGCGGGACCAGCGAGCTCGAAGGGTTGCTCACCGGCGACGACGTGAAGAGCACGGCCCGCGTGCTCCGCCAGCTGGGAGCGGAGATCTCGGCGATCCGGGACGGCGGCCCGGTCAGGGTGCGCGGCTCCCGCCTGACGCGTCCCGCAGCGCGGTTGCATTGCGGCAACTCGGGCACGACGGCACGGCTGCTGCTCGGCCTGCTGGCGGGCCACGCCTTCGAGGCACGCCTCACGGGAGACGCGTCGCTGCGCCGCCGCCCCATGCGACGGGTGACCGAGCCGCTGCGTGCCATGGGCGCTCAGATACGGGAGCAGCGTGGCGATGCGCTGCCGCTCACGATCCGCGGCGGGCGGCTCCGGTCCCTCACCTATACGACGCCGGTGGCGAGCGCTCAGATCAAGAGCGCGCTGCTCTTGGCGGCGCTGACCGGCAACGTCGCCGTGACGATCCGTGAGCCGTATCTCTCGCGCGACCACACCGAGCGGCTGTTTGTCCACCTGGGCCTCGGCCTGCACGCGCGGGACGGCGCGATCGTGTACGAGCCACCTGCGCGTCGTGGCGTCGTTCCGTCGTTCCATCTTTCCGTCCCCGGGGATGCGTCCTCCGCGGCGTTCCTCGTCGCCGCCGCGCTGCTGGCCGAGCGGGGCGAGCTGCTCGTCGAAAACGTCGGGGTGAACCCCTCGCGCACCGGATTCCTCGTGGCGCTCGAGCGGATGGGGGCGCGTGTGGAGCGGGTGAACTTGCGGGACGAAGGGGGAGAGCCCGTGGCCGACCTGATCGCTCGTCCCGCCCGGCTGCGCGGCACCGAGATCACTGCCGCCGAGGTCCCGACCCTCGTGGACGAGGTCCCGATCCTCGCGATCCTCGCGAGCCGTGCCGAGCGGGGCGGCGAGACGGTGTTCCGCGAGGTCGGCGAGCTGCGCGTGAAGGAGAGCAATCGGCTGGAGCTGCTCGCGGCGAACCTGCGCGCCGTCGGGGCCGCAGCGGCCGTGCAGGGGAACGACCTGCACGTGCGCGGTGGCGGCGGGACGCCGCGCGGGCGGGTCGAGACAGCGCGCGACCACCGGCTCGCCATGGGGTTCGCGGTGCTCGGCACCGTCCCGGGGGCTGACGTGCGGCTCTCTGAACGAGCGTCGGTCTCTATCAGCTATCCGCGGTTCTTCTCTGACTTGCGGCGCATCGGGGAAGGGGGAAGGGGGAAGGGGAGGACGTGAGCCTGCGGGTGATCGCGATCGACGGGCCGGCGGCATCCGGGAAGAGCTCCACCGGGGCCGCCGTGGCCCGGCGGCTCGGCTGGGCCCATCTCGACTCCGGTGCCTTGTACCGGGCGATCACCCTGGCGGCGCTGGACAATCTCGGGAACGAGGGACGGGGGACGGAGCAAGGGTGGGGCCCGCAGCAGCTCGTCGGGCTCGCCGAGGACTTGCCCGTGCGGCTGGTCCTGGTGGACAAGGTCTTCCGGCCCGAGGTGGCGGGGGTAGACGTGGGGGAGGCGATTCGGTCCGAGCGCGTGACGCGCCGGGTTTCGGCGCTGGCCGCGATTCCCGAGGTGCGGCACTGGGTGAACGTGCAACAGCGCGAGGCGGCGCTCGAGCATCCCAGGGGGATCGTGGTGGACGGCCGCGACATCGGAACCGTGGTTTTTCCTGACGCGCCGCTCAAGATCTTCCTCACCGCCAGCCCCGCGGAGCGGGCGCGGCGGCGGCTCGCCCAGCGTGGCGGGGGTGAGGGTGGGGGCGAGGGTGAGGGCGGGGGCGGGGTGGGCCGCGTTGATCCAGAGGAGCTGGCGCGCGAGACGGCGGCGCTCGCGGCCCGGGATCAGGCGGACTCGACGCGGCGCATCGCACCGCTCCGACCGGCGGCGGATGCGGTGCTGCTGGACACCACCCGGCTCTCGCTCGAGGAGCAGGTGGCGCGCGTGGTAGCGCTGGCGCGTGAGCGGTTCCCTGCGTAGGTTTCGCCCGCCCCGGGGTAGCGCCCCGGGGTCCGCCGTCCGGAGGGTGGTCTCCGGGCTCGACCTCAAACGCTCAACCGAACCGGTGTACTGAATGCTGGTAGATACGGAAGACCTGCCCGAAACGTCCGACACGCCTTCCCCCGCTCGTCACTCCCACCTCCGCGTCCGGTCCGATCTCCAGGAAGAGTATTCCGCCGACGAAATCGCGAAGATGACGGAGCTGTACGAGGGGACGCTCTCCAACATCGAGGAGGGCGAGATCGTGAAATCGAAGGTGCTGCGCGTGACCGACACCGCCGTCATCCTGGACGTCGGGTTCAAGTCGGAAGGCGCCGTGC
>WNGM01002794.1_pt1 | contig 15164 bp, 20 predicted proteins | sample 5400571 | NCBI WGS metagenome assembly WNGM01 (sample SAMN13153378, study PRJNA577476) | soil metagenome | isolation source: 100 cm soil or saprolite under Garry oak tree replicate 2 | place: USA:California | collected 2016-06-15
GATCGGCTTCACGAACCTCCTGATCATCGGCGGCTTCGTCACGTTCCTCGTGATCTGGGCGGCCCGCCTCGCGATGTCGGGCGAGTTGCCCCGCGGCCGGCCCGCGGGAGAGATCACGTGCACCCTCGAGGAAGGCGACCGCCTGCTGCGGAAGGTCGCTCGGCTGGTCGTCCGCCCAGCGGAAGGGACGTCGTTCCCCCCGGTGGGCCACGTCCTGCGGGGGAAGTACGACACGGGGCCGGAGTTCGCGCGGATCCTCATCGTCGATGCGCGGCGGGCGTTCCTCTCCGACCTCACGGAGGCGGAGGCCCGGGACGCGGGATACCGCACCGCCGCGGAACTGCGCGACGCGGGAGCGATGCGGTGGCAGTGGCGTCCCTCCGATCTGGTGACGATCCTCGACGTTCGCGCGCTGGGGGCGGGCCGTTGAACCCGTTCGGCATCGCGATCGTCGGGGGCCTCATCGCCGACGCCGGGCTGATCGCCTTGATCGGAGTCCGGGGACGGCGCCGCTGGCTCCAGGCGACGTACGCGGCGTGCGCCCTCGCGTTCGTCGTCGCGGGTGCCGCGGCGGTCGGGATGGCCGAGCGCATCCTGCCGGCGGCGTGGGATCAGGCGGTGCTCGGGACGATGTTGCTCTCCAACGCCCTCACGGCGATCCTCGTGCTCAGCTTGATCCACGGGGAGACGCTTCCACGGCGCCGGGCGGCCTCGTTCCTGGTCCTCGCGCCGGTCCCGGTCCTCGCCTTCCTCGCGCCGCTTCAAGGCTGGACCGCATCGACCGCGTACGAAGGGAGTGTCCTCGGCGGCTTCATGGTCGTCTGCTTGGGGATCGCGCTGGCCGAGACACTCTACGTTCGGTTCACGAGCCGTCTGTTCGCCGCGCCCTCGTTTTGGCTGGCGCTCGGCATCATCGCGCTGATCGTCGCGGGTCCCGTGTACACGTACGAACTCGAGGCGCTCGGCACGCCGATCGTCGCGGGCGCAAACCTCGCCACGCCGGTCGCGTTGGCGGGCTTCGCGGTCGTCGCCTTGCAGGCCGATCCCTTCGCCGCCTCTCCCCGCCCCCGTGGCGGTCGATCCGAGGCGGGATCCTTCCAGGACGGGGAAGAGATCGTCTTCGACGAGGACCGCCCGAAGTACACCATCCGGAGCGCGCTCGACGAATCCGGCCGCGGGCGATCGACCCTGGTCCTCGGACGGACCGCCCCACCGCTGACGGGGGGCGCGGCGTTCGCGTCGATCATCCCCGGACGTCACGCGGCGTTGCGCGCGCTGACGACCGCCTCGGAGTTCCTCGCCGCATCGCCCGGCGGCGTCGTCGTGCTGGAGGACGTCGCGGGCCTGTCCGTCCTCTCCGGATGGGATGCGACGCTCGAGACGATCATCCGGCTCCGCCACGTCGCCCGGGAGACCCGCTCCACCGTCGTCCTCGCCACGAGTCGACTCACGCGTGCCGAGCGGACGTCGCTCCAAGACCGCCACCTTCCGTGGTGGACCCTGCCGGATCCCGCGACGGAGCTCGATGCGATCCTTTCGCAGTCGTTCGGGTCCGGAGCCTCCCGGCTGCTCGATTCATTCGGGCGTGCCCACGGCCTCCGGCGTGGCGAACTGACGGCGGACCACGTCCCGGCGCTCGTGGCCTTCCTGCAGCGAGCCCTCTCCGAACTCTCTGGCGCCGTCGAAGGGACCGCGGCCCACGGCCTCCGCGTGCAGTTCGAGGCCGCGGCGAGCGTCCTGCGATCGTTCGCGGCGCAACGTCCGGAGGAGCTGGCGCGGGGGAAATGGCCATCCCGGACGGCGGGCGGACCGGGGGCCGATCTCCTCGTCACCGCCGCCGACTATTGGCGGGGCAAGGAGATGGAGGAGCTGTTCGCCGCCGCGGATGCGGTCGTCGAGCGAGAGCCGCTGTTCGAGAAGGCTCGCGCCGTGTACGTCGAGCAGCTCGGCGACGCGGGCGAGAGCGTGCTCCGCAGCCAGCTGGACCGTCTCGGGAGACGACCCGAGGACCTGCGGAAGGCCGACCTCGTCCGGATCGCGGATCGGGCGTCCGTCGACCTCGGCGCCCTGGCGGACGTCGTCGACGTGCCGCAGGAACGAGACCGGATCCAGAAGCAGATCGAATCGATCCGGCAGCGGCTCGAGCTCATCGTGGAGGCGGACAAGTGAAGCGCGTCGTCACGAATGTCGAAGGCCTCGACGAACTTCTCGGGGGCGGCATCCCAGAGGGGAACATCGTCCTCGTGTCCGGGGCGCCGGGCACGATGAAGACCTCGCTGACGTACCACATCCTCCACACGAACGCGCTCGACGGGGCGCGCGGACTGTACATCTCCCTCGAGCAGGGCCGCGCGAGCCTGCTCGACCACACGGAGGGCCTCGGCTACCGCCACGATGCCGTGAGCGGGAATCTCAGCCTCCTCGACCTCGCCACGCTTCGCAAGAAGATGGTGGGGTCCTCCGAGCAGCCTTGGATGGACCTCTTCAAGCTCTACGCGCAGGGGATCCGCAAGTCGTTCGACTACCGCCTCCTCGTCTTGGACTCGCTCGATGCCCTCGAGATCCTCGCGAAGTTCCGCGACCCGCGGCGGGAGATGTTCTCGCTGATCCGTTGGCTGCGGGACCTCCAGTGCACCGCGTTCCTGCTCGGGGAACTGCCCACGGACGTGAGCGGAGCGGACCCGCGGCGGGCCGCCTTCGCGAAGCACAAGGAGGACTACCTCGTGGACGGCATCCTGCACCTCCGGCTCGCGCGCCAAGGGGACTTCGGCATGCAGCGCCAGCTCCGGGTCGTCAAGATGCGGGGCAGCCGTCACGACACGGGCTACCACGCCCTCGTGTTCGACAACGGATTCAAGGTCACGCGAATCCTGGCGTGATCAGTCGCGGACCATGAACTCCTCGACGTGGGACTTCGCCTTCTCCCGCGCGGCGTGGTGCGCCTTGAGCCACGGTCGGACCTTCCCCCACAGCTCCGTCTTGCAGTCTCCGCAGAGCCGCTCGCCGCTCTTGCACGTCCGCTCGACCTCGGCGAGGTGGCCGTCGTCCGGCTCGAAGATGTAATTGTATTGCGCGAAGATCGAGCAAATGTAGGGGTTCGCGCCAAGGCGCCGCTGCTCCTCGACGGTCGCCCGGCCGCCCGTGAAGGCATTCATGACCTTCTTCTTCGCCTGCGCTTCCGTGTCCGTCGTGAAGATGCTCGACTCCGGGACCGAGGCGGACATCTTGCCCCCGGATCCGAGGAGGCTCGGGAGAAGCTTGTTGTGGATCAGCGCAGGCTTCGGATACCCGAGCTTGGGCGCGACGTCCCGCGCGATCCGAAAGTGCGGATCCTGGTCGATGCCGCACGGGATGAGGACCGGAACCGGCTTCCCTTTTTCGACCGTCGGCAGGAAGGCTGGGGCCGCCTGGATGCTTGTGTAGAAGATCTCCCCAATGTTGTTGGAGTTCTCGAATCCGAACACGGCCTGCGTCGTCGAGTACGTGATCCGCTTCGCGACCTCGACTGCGATCGGATAGAGGTGGCGGATGTATTCGGTGTCGAGGAAGATCCGCGTGAGCTTCGGATCGAAGCCCATCGCGATGATGTCGAGGATGTTGTCGTACCCGACCTTCGTCGCATCTTCGAGCTTGTCGAAGTCTTTGAAGAGGAACTTCTCATCGTCCGTGATTTGGAAATACATGGTCGCGCGGAACTTCTCCTGAAGCCACTTCGCGAAGAACCACGGGAGCATGTGGCCGATGTGGATCCCGCTGGACGGACCGCGGCCCGTGTACAAGGCGAAGCGATTGCCCTTCTCGTACTCGTCGAGGACCCAGTTCACGTCCCGATGGCTGTAGAATACGTCGCGGCGGAGCATCGGATGCAGCTCGCCGCCGAGCTTGCGAATCCGTTCGAGCAGGTCCGGCGTGATCCGCTCTGTGCCGAACTGGGTGACGAGCCGATCGTAGTCGACGGAGCCCTTCACTTCCCAAGGCGTGACCACGAAGTCCTCGGGCATCTGCAAACGAAAGCGACCGGGCCTAGATAAAGGCACCTTGGAGCAAGGTTCTCTCTGCCGCCGTCCACTCTACCGCCGCGCGTATACACGAGAGCGATGGTCGACTCGCTCCACCAAGATCGTTTGAGAGGCCGAATCCAAGGCGGCCAAGAGGCGATAGTCTCCGACACGCAGCTTGTATTCATCTGAGGCCACGAGGCGCGAGAAGAACCGCAGCGGGCTCGTTGTCGTCTGCTCGACCTTCGCGATAATTCGGCGGGCGACTGGCGGGTCGAGCCTACTCATGTCCCGCAAGGCTTGGTCGGTCCAAAGGATCGACCAAGGCATCGATCACAACCCCAGTAGCCGTTTTAGCTCCTCGTGAGAGACGACACGACCTTCCTTGACATCGAGACGAGCCCGGAGAAGCCCGAGCCTAAAGGCCTGCGTGTACGGGCCTTCCTCGTCACCTTCCGGAACGAGGGCGAGGAGCCGGTTGATGAGATCGTCGTACGTTTCTCGGGACGACGACTTGAGCTTCGCCAGCTTCTTCCTCGTTTCGGAGGTCACCTGGATCGTCGTAATCGGCATACCGTGCCCGCATAGTGACCATATAATAGCCTATATATCAGTCTTCTGGCGGGTAGCGTGAACCGTTGCCACCTCGCAACCCGAATCCGATCACAAGCGAGTGAGTCAAGGCGCGATTCCATTGGGTCAGACCATGATGGCATGGCGACCCCTCATGTCCGATTCAGTTTGTCCGAGCCTTTCCATGATCTCGGCGACCAGGCCATCCAGGAGGAAAACGGTCGCGTCTTCGAACAGGGTGCCGAGAGGCGCGAGCCGGGCCTGACTCCCGTCTTCGGCGACGTGGATCAGCAAGACGACGTTGCTCGCGTTCGCGAGCTTGGACGTGCGGTGGCCCGTGACCGAGATGACCTTGGCCCCGACGCGACGGGCGATGTTTGCGACCTGGATCGCGCTCATCGTCGATCCGGTGTTCGAGACGATTAGGACCGCATCCCCGTCGTTCACGACCGGGGTGATCGTCTCGCCGATGAAGTAACAGTCGATCCCGAGCTGGACCATCCGCATCGCGAACGCCCGGGCCGCGAGTCCACTCCGGCCGACCCCATAGACGAACAGCTTCTTCGCTGACGTCAGGACCTCGACGGACGCCTGGATGTCTTTGCTTCGGTCGATCGCGAGAATCTGCTTCACGTGATCGAGGAGATACCGTGCGGACGCTTCGGCGGTGCCCCTCGCCCCGGCCGAAGGGCCCTTCGTCACCGGCGCCTCACTTCCTTCTCTTCCTTCTCCGGTTTCGTCGGCCGGATCAGGCGCTTCGCGAGGACGCGCTCGAGGATGACCTTCATGTACATCGCATCGTGCTCGAGCAGCGGCGAGGACGACACGATCGTCAGATCGTAGTCCTCGTCCAGCAGGCATTCCGCGAGCGGCTCGAAGCGGAGGTCGCCCTTCTTGATCGGCGTGTACCGAAGCTCGTTTCCGTCCGCGTGCTCGACCCCGCTGAAGTGCGAGTGAATGTGCCCGCCATCGGAGACCTTCTCGAGCTTACTCAGGACGTCGTCGAAGTCCTCGGGACGCTTGAAGAGCCCGAAGCCCCGCGCGTGGACGTGGGCGAAATTCAGGACGGGGAGGATGCCTTTCGCGTTCTTCACCAACGTCAGGATCTCGTCGAGGCTGCCGACGACCTCCGTGCGGCCGCTCGCCTCGATGCCGAGCCGGGCGTGGATCTTGCCCTTCTTGTACGCGTCGCGGATGAGCCGGAGGTTCTTCGCGATGCGCGTCATCGCTTCCTTCGGAGCGAGTTCCCCGAACATCCCGAGATGCGTCACGACGATCGGGGAGCCCATCGCCTCCGCGAGCATGCCACCCCAGACCACGCTCTGGACGCTCTTCTGCGCGAGGCCGTCCGCGTCGGCGAGATCCATGTAGTACGGCGTGTGCAGGGACAGCTCGATGTCGAGCTCCCGCGCCAGGTCGCCGAGCCGCTGCAGCTCCTGGTAGTCCCCGGCGATGCCGGAGGCGAGGCTGTACAGCACGTCCCCCTTCTCGATCTTCTCGTCGAGGGACGAGATCAGGACCTCTTTGCGATCCTCCTTCCGTCCGATCTGGACGGTCAGCTCTCCGGGGATCTCGCGGGGCGTGCGGCCGACGTCCTCGTCGCCCGCATACCGCTCGTTCAAGTTGACGCGGACGAGCTGGACCTCCATGGCGGTCAGGCCAAGGTTGTGGATGTCCTCGATGCCGTCCCGCAGCGTGCGGCCCTTGCACGACAGCGGGATTCCCGACGGTCCAAAACGAATCACGACCCGTCCACCCCGCGGAGACCCGACACCCACTATTATTCTGGAGCGCCTGATATTAATAGTTTTGCGCGATGGACTCGTCGATTGCCGGCGGGAGCGGTCTCCGGCCAGCGAAAATGGAGCGGCCCGGTCCGCGCCCAAACGTTTAAATCGAGCACCCCTTTTAACGCGCATCGCAAGGCCCGTTTTCATGGCCAAGACCCCTAAGACGAACCCTCACCTCCAGCGCGTCGTGCGCGAGCTGCGGGAGGTCTCCCGCAAGGCCGAGGCGCCGATCTGGCGGGACGTCGCCGAGCGCCTCGAGCGGTCGCGAAAGAACTGGTCGGAGGTCAACCTGTCGCGACTCAGCCGGTATGCGGCCAAGGGCGAGCAGATCGTCGTCCCCGGGGTGGTCCTCGCGACGGGCGAGATCACGACGGCGGTGACGGTCGCGGCCTTCCGATCCTCGGAGGCCGCACGGAAAAAGATCGAAGCGGCCGGCGGACGGGCGATCGGCCTCCTCGAGCTCGCCGTCCAGAACCCGAAGGGCTCCGGCATCCGGATCATGGGGTGACGATGCCGATCATCGACGCGACCGGACATGTCGTCGGCCGGATGGCCTCGGTCGTCGCGAAACGCCTGCTCAACGGCGAGGAGATCGTCGTCGTGAATGCAGAGCACGCGATCGTGACGGGCAAGAAGCACATGGTGTTCCAGGAGTACCGGGCGGCCCACGCCCGAGGGAGCACCGCGAGCCGCATGCGCGGCATCGGCCCCGCGTACCCCCGACGGCCGGACATGATCCTCCGCCGCTCGATCTCGCGCATGATGCCGTACCAGCAGCCGCGCGGACGGACCGCGCTGAAGCGGTTGCGGGTCTACCTCTCCGTGCCGTCCGAGTTCAAGGACAAGCCGCTCGAGACCATCGAGGTCGCGAAGCGCCCGCCGCAAGGGCCGTTCATCAGCCTCGGCGAGATCTCGAAGCTCCTCGGGTCGAAGTTCGAGGTCCGAGCATGAAGGCGATCGTCGCAAGCGGGAAGCGCAAGACCGCGGTCGCGAGGGCGACGCTCACGAAGGGCCGCGGCATCGTGCGGATCAACAGCGTGCCCGTCGAGATGTACCCGTTCGAACTCGGACGGCTGAAGATCCTCGAGCCGCTCAAGCTCGCCGGCCGGAAAGTCGACTCGATCGACATCAACGTGAACGTGCACGGCGGCGGCGTGATGGGCCAGGCCGATGCCGTCCGGACGGCGATCGCCCGGGGCCTCGTGCAGTACCTCAACGACCAGGACCTCGAGACGCTGTTCCGGGAATATGACCGCACCCTGATCGTGCCGGACACACGCCGCAAGCTGCCGAAGAATCCGCTGGGCCGCGGCGCGCGCAAGAAGCGGCAGAAGTCGTACAGGTGAGTCGATGATCATCCCCGTCCGGTGTTTCACGTGTGGCAAGGTCGTCGGGAGCGCCTTCCAACCATTCGTCGAGCGGACGCGCGGAGGAGAAGATCCGGTCAAGGTCCTCGACACGCTCGGGCTGAAAAGGTACTGCTGCCGCCGCATGATCCTGTCCCACGCGGAGCTGATCGACGAGGTCCTCCCGTTCGGATGATCCGGGCAGTCGCGGGGAAGAGTTTTTAGTCCGGTTGTCCTTCGAGACGCCCGCGGGTCCGTGGGGTAGCTTGGTTTGGGCGCGGGGGCCTTGCGGTCTGCCCGCCCGCAAGAAATCCTACCAGCTTGGGGTGCTGGCGACTCCGGTTCAAATCCGGACGGACCCACTAACAATCCGGTTCGGAACCTATATCTACCCTCCTGGGGAATCCCTTCGGCATGGTTCGGGTCTCTCGAGGAGCCGGTTCAAGCGCGGGGTATGCGGCCCTCCGGGAGGATCCGACGATCGACCGCTGGTACCGGAATGTTGCACGGGGTTCCGCCGTCACCGCGGATGTCTACCTGCGCCGCCTCGGGAACGTGTGCCGCGCGAACGACAAGCGGCCCGCCGACCTCATCGGCATGAAGAGCGACGACCGGCGGGATTTCCTGACGGACCTCGTGTCCTCGATGGAATCGAAGGGCCTGTCGGGCGGATACATCGAGTCGACCCTGAAGGCGCTACGCTCGTGGCTCTCCTTCAACAACGTGCCATGGGAGCACCGGATCAAGGTCCACGGGACTCAAGCAACGCCGACGCTGACGAAGGAACGCGTGCCGACGCAGGACGAGCTCCGGCGGATCTTCCTCGCTGCCTCGTCCCGGGAACGCGTCGCGGCGGCGTTCATGGCCCACGCCGGCCTGCGCCCCGAGACGCTTGGAAACTACCGCGGGACGGACGGCTTGCGCCTCTCGGACCTGCCGGACGTCATCGTGAAAGGGAAGACGGTGACGTTCCGGAAACTGCCCGCGATTGTCGTCGTCCGGCCGGAGCTGAGCAAGTCAGGTCGCCAGTACCTCAGCTTCATCGGAGGAGAGGCGGCCGACTTCCTCAAGGCGTACCTCGAGGAACGCCTCCGAGAGGGCGAGCAAATCGGCGAGGAGAGCGACGTCATCGCACCCGCGTGGTCGAAGAAGGCCTTCCTGACGTCGATCAACGTCGGCGACGCAATCCGCAAGGCCATCCGCGCCGCCGGCTTCGTTTGGCGTCCGTACGTCTTGCGGGCGTACTTTGACACGCAACTCCTCCTCGCCGAGAGCCGGGGCAAGATAACCCACTCGTACCGTGCGTTCTTCATGGGGCACGTCGGAGACATCGAGGCTCGGTACACGACGAACAAAGGCCGCTTGCCGCCGGATCTGATCGAGGACATGCGGGACGCGTACCGTCGCAGCCTGTCGTTCCTTGAGACGGCGAAACCCGCCGACCACGAGGCCGAGATGAAAGCCTCGTTCCGCCGACAGATGCTCCTCGTCGCGGGGCTGACCGAGAAGGAAATCGGCAAGATGGACCTGGACGCGCTGACGGACGCGGAGCTCCAGCGGATCGTCCGAGAGAAGCTCGTCGGCGCCCCGACGCCGAACGGGAATGGGCACGTCAACGGCGCGAAGCAGAAGGTCGTGGCCCTCTCCGGGGTGGAAGCGTACCTCGAACAAGGTTGGGAATGGGTCACGCAGCTGCCAGACGACCGGGCGGTCCTCAGATTCTCCGGTTGAGCAGCACGAGCCACACCGACAACTTGGCGAGGAGTTCCTCGGACGACAGGATTTCCCGCTCTGCGAGGATCACTTCGCGCAAGGGGTGACCCTCCGGGAACTGGGCGAGGACAAGCTGCTTGAGGCCCTCGGTGGAGACGACCCGATCGGCCCTGGCTCGTCTCCCGAATCCGCCGTCCTCGACGCCTCGCGTCATCCCTGGCCCTCCGTCGAAGAAGAGGGGTTCTGAGTCGGCGGCGCGGGGTTCAGAACCCCGTCCCTGTCCTGGGAGGACCCGGCCCCGTCACATGCGGGCGGACCCGCACGACGCCTGCGGCGGTCGGCGAGCCACTGCTCGAGCGCGGCTCCAACGGCTTGCGAGAGGCTGGGCAGGTCCTCTTCGAGCATGAACTCCAGGAGATTGAGCTTCACCACGTCCCGCGCCACGCCGGCGATCTTCACGAAGCCGGGCCTCAGGCGTCCGGACGGCGTGGAGTCCGCCTCCTTGTCCTCGTATTGTCGATCGCGGGAACGAGAATCGCCTCGTGGGCGTTCGGTGTCACGACGTCCAGCCAGCGCCTCACGCCCGCGTACAGCGGGGAGTGCAAGACGCGGAAGACCTGACGCTTCGACCAGCGCCGACCGCGTTTCGTCGGGACGCCGCCCGCGTTCAACGTTTCCGTGATCTCTCGGAGGGTGCGGCCTTCATCCCGGAGACGGTAGATTGCGCGAACGACCGCCGCCTCGGCCGGCACGATGGTGAGGTTCCCGGCGACGGGATCGTACCGGTAGCCGTACGGGTCCGACATCCCGAGGAACTTGCCTTCCTCCGCGGCTTGACGCATCCCCATGGCCACGCGTTCGCCCGTCTGCTCCGACTCCAGCTGGGCGATCCGCTGGAGCATGTCCGCGACGAACCGGCCCGTGGCCGTCGATGTGTCGAGCGATTCGGTGGCGGAGACGAAGTCCTTCCCCCAGCGACGGAGGTCGTCCATCATCCCCATGAAGTTGCGCGAGTTTCGGTGGATCCGGTCGATCTTCAGGACGAGGATGGCGTCCCACGTGTCCCGCGCCGCCATCATCCGCTCGTACGCGGGCCGCCGGATGTCGCGGCCGGTGTAGCCGTCGTCGACGTACTCGGCGGCAACGATCCAACCTTGCGCGTCGGAGAACGCCCGAAGGCGTTTCGCCTGCGCGGCAAGCGAGTATCCTTCTCGGGCCTGGTCGTCCGTGGAGACGCGGGAATACGAGGCGACTCTCATGCGACCGCGACCTCCTCCCGCAGTCCGGCGGCATCATCGGAATCCGATTTACAGAGGGCGGCGAAGACCCGGGCCCCGACCGGGAAATCGCAATCGTCCGTGGCGACTTCGTGGGCGAACTCTAAGCGGCGGTGATCGTCCGGCTGATTGGACTTGTCGAAAACGGCGAGACCCGTCGACGTTCCGTGTAGGTTGTTGGCTTGAAGGCGAAGGGGCTCGGGAGTCGCGTGGGTCACAAGGGGATGGTGTGGACGACGATCCTGACATGACGGCCGAGGTAGAATAAATGTTGCTCAACGCGCCGTCTAGTAGTAGATGGTGTAACCATCTACTATATCACGCCCCATGGAGAAACGTGTAAAACACTGTTGTACAAACTCCATGGCTGACGAGGCATCAACGAAGGCGGACGGATATTCCCGCGCAATGCCGCGCACTGCGGTTGCGGGCGTCAGGTCCGCCTGGCGACCTGCCGCACGGGCTCCTGAAGATTCGAATCGGCGATGGCGACAGACGGACAGCCGCTTGTAAACGGTCGGGGGACTATTCGCGGCATTCAGACCGCCCGATTATGAGAATAGGGCGCGTTAAGCACGATTACGCGGGGGACTCAATTCGGACAACGAGTATCTGATTTGACCTGCGTACCATAGGCTTGCATCCGCATCCCGACACCTCATCCCTCTCTCCTGAGCGATTCGCTGGATGAGTGGAAGATACCTCTCCCAGTGCGCGACACTTGACGTCTGGATATCCTTCTCGTCAAAGAGACAATACCAAGCGTACGTGTCAATCACGCCGAAATTGACAGGATCGAACATCGTCAAGAGAGTCGACGCCATGGGTACGCCCAGTCCGTACAGGCCCTCGTCGTCATCCCAGAGAAGCTCCATCGCATGGTTCGAGGCTTCCAGCGTCTTCTCTCGCATTACGATTTGGAAGGCTCGCTTTGTTGTGCTCGCTATGTCCGCGTCCTCGTTTTCCCCCAGCCATCGCTTGGCCCTGGGGGTCTTCCAGTCACCAATTCTGAGCAACGTCTTCCTGTCAGGAACGCAATCGTGACTCCGCAAGGCTTCGTGCAGGCTGTCGAACTCGAGGACGTCTGTGATACTCGAAATTGAGTAGAGGTCCGCCAGCCTGTGCCAGTCTCGGGACTTCCACGTCTGGTACGGCTCCTTAACGATCTTGAGGGTCCATTCACGCGCTCCGGACAGCAGTTCCTTCCAATCCGAAGCGAACGAGGTCTTGGCATCCTGGGTACCATCCTCGTTGCTAGGGCGCGCCTTCATCGTAGTGCCCCCTGACCTTCGCCGGGAAGAACCGTCCCCGCGAAAATGATTCGGGCACCGGTAGGCTCACCCTCCCGTGCTTTCCGCTTCCTCGCCCGCAGGTCTACGATGGCTCCATCCTTCCCCTTTACGGAACTCAGGACCGTCTCGTTAAGTGCATCCAGAGTGCTCTTGAGAAGATTGTCGAGGTCCGGACCGTAGGGATGGTCGCTCGGGAAGCTGATCCCTAAGAGGATGAATTCAATGTCGAGCTGGCAAGGACCGTCCATCTTTGCTAAGCCCGCCGTCTGGGCTTGGACGGCGACCTTCCATCGGGCCGGGGTCTGCTTGTCACCCCGCGCTTTCTTCTTCTTCGCCGGGACCCCCTCCACGAAAGCATGCACTACATTGGCCATGCATGCCTTACTGGACATTTCGGACTTGAACGTTGCTCGTCCGACGGCCGGCCGGACGATCCGGCCGAGGAAACCGCCTTCGACTCCTCACGCGATGTCGTCTGCCGGGGCGAGGAGAAGGCAGCGTCTCTATTCGCAGCTCAGAAGTTGGTTCTTACCTGGTTTCCTGATCGATCCCATCATGATGCCCCCCGGATGGCTCCCAGCAACTCGTCGGAATGCAGCGTAAGCTTCGTGCGCTGCGCCGCGGTCAGCGGGCGCATGTGTGCGACATCGTTCCGGATGGCTTCGAGCTCGCGCAACTTGGCACGGAGAATCTCTTCGTCTTTGAAGGTCGACCGAAACGCGTCCCGCCAGTTGTCCCTCCTGGAGATGATCTTCAGGTAGTCGGCGAAGTCGAGGTAGGCAAGGAGTTCGACTTGTCCGCCTTCCGACCAAGGCCACATGCCTTCCCTCCGAAGCTTCCTATCTTCCGCGTTCTTCCGAACGTCCTCCGGAACTCTCTGAATCCACCAAGTTGCGGTGAGTCCCGACAACCTGAGTCGAATATGGCCGCGAAGGGCGGTCTCCAACTGTCGAAGGATCGCATAATCCTCATGAGGAGCATCCAGGCTCCGGCTAGGTGGCTCGAATGCCAGAAATTGATCCATGACCGATGTCGAGTGCTGGAGGATTGTTCCAGGCCGGACCGCCGACCGCGCCTTCGAGAGCCGGCCTGCAAGGAGCGCGTAGAATCGAGGAGGCAATAACGTCATGACGCCGCTCAAGATGCTGGTCGTCTCGTTCACAACCTGGAGGGCGTCGCGGCTCGCCTGCATCATCAGAGCTGCGCGAGACTTCGCTCGCGAATCTTGGGAGATGGCGCGACCGACAACAGAACCAAATCGCCGACCGCCGAAGAACTCCTGCCCTGCTGCTCCTCCGAGCTTAGAGAGGAGTTCATCCTGGACACGGTCCATCGGTCCCGTCCTGGAGGACCTGCCAACAGTTGCGGTAATGCGGAGTTGGAGAGCTCGGTCCCGAAGTGCGCGCATCTGCTGCTTGGCAGCGGCAAGCGACGGATCACTCAACGACGTTGAACCGATGTCCTCGACTTAATCCTTAGCTGTGGGAAAGGATCTGGCTTCTCTCTCAAATGCGTCCGCGGAGCCGGTCGCAGAGTCATGGGACTGCATGACCAGGGCAGCGGATAGCCTTTGACCGGCGGAGTGCGGCTTGTTGTCGATGTTCCAATCGAGGTCAAGCGGCGTTCCATCGGTCATCGTGCTACTTTCGGACCTCACGAGAGTCGTACTATCAGTGGCTAAGATTCGGCTGGTCCGCAGTCGACCGGATTCGAACCGGAACGCGGGACGTCTCGGACTAACGAGGCAGGACGGAAAACGATTCGCCGACCGGCCACACCGTGGAGCGCCCGCGGGCTCTTCCTGAGTCCGGTTCCAAAACCTACTAGTACCCCCCACGATGGTGTGGGTGGGGGGAATTCGTTGGAGGGGAGCAGTGGAATTTGGGACCGCATACGGCAGAAGCCGTTCGCCTTGTGGGTCATCTTCAGTGGATTCGTTTATTTTGGCCTTGTGATCCTCGGCCTCGCCCTACCGACCCTGGTGGCCTCCCCCGCGTCGATCTTGGATCCGATTGCCGCGAGCATCCTCGTCGTGCTGACAGCGGTTGTGAGCATCCTGTTCCTCGTCCTGTTCGGTTCTTTCCTCGTGCCGAGTCTCGCGAATCCGGCGGATGCCGCTTTTCCGTTGGCCATCTCGGGAATCCCCGCCCTCATTCTCGTTGCAATCTTCTCGATTCTCTCGATTGTCCACGCGAAGTCCGGGCTGCTTCAGAAGCGATACCTTGCGACGCCAAATTCAGCGGGCGGCTTGTTGACGATTGGCATCATCGGCTTCGTCATGGGGGGGCTCATCGTCGGAGCGATCGGCGCAGGCGTGATCCTCGGCAACATAACCGGCGTCAAGGCCGACATTACGATTGTGCCGGGAGCCCAGTCAGCGGGAATGGCCTTCACCCCCCGGAATTTCACGGTGTCGGTGGGCGGCACCGTCACGTGGGTCAACAAAGACACGACGGGACACACCGTCACGAGCAACGTGACCGGCCAGTTCGGTTCGCCTCTTTTGACCACGGGTGAGACGTGGAGCCATACCTTCTCTCAGGCCGGGACCTATTACTACCACTGTACGCCGCATCCGCAGATGTGGGGCGAAATCGTGGTCTCGTGACCGCGGACGAGCGTCTCGCGGTCGTCCGACTTGGTTCCTCAACGTGATGCAGGTCCGTTCGGCGAACCCCCGTCGCAAGGACCTGCACGATCATGTCCTCGAGACCGGGCTTCGAAGTTGCCACTTGGACGAGGTCGCCGCCTACCGGATTCGAACTGCCTGTGAGGTGGACTAACCGCGGCGAAAGAGGAGGTGGCCGCAATCGATTGCCGAGCTGATCTTCGGCATCATCCATCCGGCAAGCTTCTAATGCGTCTCCCGCATTCCACAGAAGCAGGGAGACTTGACATGTCATGAAGGCCTCAAACCTGATCCGCTGGAGCGGACTGGCGCTGATGATTGCCGGCATCCTTGGGGTGGTCGGCCTCGTCATTCATCCTTTGAGTGAGACGGCCTCGGACGTCGCCAGCAGCCGCTGGGTGCCAGCCCATCTTCTTGCATTCGTGTCAACGATACCGCTCATCTTTGGCTTGATTGGGTTGTACGCCCGCCAAGCCGAGGAAACAGGCCGCTTGGGACTGCTTGGATTTGCCCTGACTCTCATCGGTGCGATTTCAGAAGGCATGG
>WNGM01003037.1_pt1 | contig 15142 bp, 14 predicted proteins | sample 5400571 | NCBI WGS metagenome assembly WNGM01 (sample SAMN13153378, study PRJNA577476) | soil metagenome | isolation source: 100 cm soil or saprolite under Garry oak tree replicate 2 | place: USA:California | collected 2016-06-15
GACGGGAATCGTGCGGATGGACGCCGCGCCGAGCCCGAGCAGCTCCGCGGCCTTGCGCAGGCAGCTGTGCCCCTCCTCCGCCACGTAGAGCATGAGCGGCGGATGGCCGGCCTGAAGCCCGTCGTCGCGCACGTTCCAGCCCTGCGCCGCGGCCACTCGGTGGCGGGCCGCCGCGAGTCCGATGAGCGAGGCCATCGAGCCCCCGCTGACGAGCAGGCCCATGCTCTCGGCCGTCGGGAACCCCACCAGCTCCATGAGCCAGCGAATCACGCCCCGCTCGAGGTAGATCGCGGCGTGATCGCCGCCCGCGCAGCTCGGGTTCATCGCCGCGGCCAGGAACTCGGCGAGCACCCCGATTGGAGCGGGCGGTGAATTGACCCAGCCGAAGAACCGTGGATGCCCGTTGCCCATCGGGTGCGGCAGCACGGCACCCCGGAACGCCTCGAGAATGACCTCGGGCGCCGCGCCCGCCTCGCCGAGCGGCTGCTCGAGCAGCGCCCGACGCTCGCGCGGGTCCATCGGACGAAAGACGGGGCGCGCGCGGAGCTCGGCGAGGTACGCGGCGACGAGCTCGACGATCTCGTGGCCGAGTCGACGGAAATCGTCGGGGACGAGCGCCGGCGGTGTCATCGGGAGCGGTGGCGCTTGGCGTTCGTCCGATGCGCGTGGCCCGCGACGTCCATCGCAAGATAGTAGACGCAGTCCCTGCCGCCGGGATTGGCGAACGCGTGCACGCAGTCGCCTGCATAATAGATGCTGTCGCCGCGACGGAGCGTGTAGGGCGCGCCGTCGATGGTCAGACGGAGCGTGCCCCGCTCCACCGCCAGATACTCACGCGAGCCTGCTGCGTGCGGAGAGAAGGCGCCGGCATCCACGCCCGCCGGAATTGTGGTGCGCATGAGCTCGAACTCCACGCCGGGCAGGACCGGCGAGAGAATACGCCGCTCCCAGCCCGATGGATCGTGCGCGACGTCCTGCGCTCCGCACCGGAGCACGACGACTCGCGACGCCCGTTCGTCGCCGAGGAGCCGGGCGATGCTCGTGTCGAGCCCCGTGGCGATGCGATCCAGCACGAGGACGGTCGGGGCTTTGCCGCCACGCTCGACGGCGGAGAGCATGCTGCGGCTTACCCCGCTCCGCGCCTCGAGGGCCTCCAGGGAGAGCCGCCGCCGGGCGCGCTCCTCCCGTATGCGCCCGCCGAGCCGCGCCAGATCGAGACCCCGTGACGCCTTCGCCGCTCCCCGCACCCCTCTCTCCTATAGCGATCGAAGTCTACTATAGTAGAATCGGGTCGTGAGGGAAAGCCCGGCGATCGTGCCGTTCGACGCGTCGCACGCGGCGGCCGTGCTCGACGTGATCGGCGCCGTGTTCCGCGAGTACGCGATGACCTTCGATCCGTCGGGATTCGACGCGGACCTCACCGACATCCGCGGCTCCTATCTGGAGCGCGGGGGCCGCTTCTGGGTCCTGGTGGACGACGGCCGCGTGGTCGGCACCGTCGCGGTCGTGCCGGCGGGGCGCGGCGCCTGCGAGGTCAGGCGGCTCTATCTGCTTCCCGCGTACCGTGGTCGCGGCCTCGGACGTGCGCTCATGGAGCGGGTGTTCGACTGGGCGAGGATGTCCGGCTCGGGGCTCGTCGTCGCGTGGTCCGACGCGCGGCTCGTGACCTCGCACGTCATGTACGAGCGGCTCGGCTTCACGCGCTTCGGCGAGCGCACCTGTGACGATATCGACCGGAGCCGCGAGTGGGGCTTCAGGAAAGAGCTCGCGCCGTGAGCGCGGCTCGCCCCCTCACTTGAGCGGCTTCGCCGCTCGGAGAAGCGCCACGTTCTCTTCGACGGTGTCCGTTCCGGTGATGGCGCGGAGAACGATCTCGCGTCTCCACCGGCTTCACGCCCATGCGCGCGAAGTGGGCCGCGTACGCCGGGATCGTCGCGTAACGGGCCGCCTCCTCCAGCAGTCGGTCGCACGCCGCCGCCCCGAGAGCGACGCGGACGTACGCGAAGAGCTTCGGCATGTGCCGACCCGCCGCCGTCGCCCCGACGCGCACCCACTCGGCCGAGCGACGCGCATGCTCGGGCGTCAGCCAGTTGAAGAGCACTGCGTCGGCGACCTCCCCGGCCAGGCGGCACATCTGGGGACCGAGCGCCGCCACGACGAGGCGCACCGGGAGCTCGGACCGCAACGCGGCGACCCCGTCGCGCACACGTCTGAGGGCGCCCGGGTTCGGGCTCCCCACACCCAGGAGGAGACGACCGAGGGGAAGCGCGTTGGCGCGCACCCCCTGGACGATGCTGTCCGGTCCGCGCGTGTGGAGGGGAATCACCCCGATCCCGAGCTCGATATGCCGTGTCTCCTTCGCCGCCAGCGCGAGCGCCGCCAGCCCATCGGTCGCGCCGGGATGGTTCACCCAGAAGGAGCTGTATCCGAGTCCCTCGGCCTCCCGCGCTGATGCGCGGATGATCTCGGGTGCCGCGCCGGCGAACAATGCAAAGCCCCGTCCCATCGCTGTCTCCTCTCGCACGAGTCTCACGCGACCAGTCGCACATCACATACGAATTCGCGGCGCGGCGAGGATAGCACGGCAACGTGGCCGATGGTGCCCCCGTCCGCTATCATCCCCGGCACATGGCCAACCGCTGGGTGGCGCTGGCGATCGTGTTCGTCACCCGCACATCGATGGGCTATCAGTTCCAGTCCGTCGCCTCCGTCGGGCCGCTCCTCGTCTCCGAGCTCGGGCTCACCTGGGCACAGCTCGGCTTGCTCATCGGCCTCTACATGCTGCCTGGCGCCTTCTTCGCGCTGCCGAGCGGCGTCGTCGGCCAGCGCCTGGGCGAACGCCGAACGGTGGTGGGCAGCCTCGCGCTCATGGTCGTGGGCGGCCTCGTGACCGCCGCCAGCCCCGGCTTCACCGTCGCCGCCGCCGGGCGGTTGCTGAGCGGCATCGGCGCCGTGCTCATGAACATCCTGCTCGCCAAGATGGTCGCCGACTGGTTCGCCGAGCGTGAGATGTCGACGGCGATGGCCGTCATGCTCACGAGCTGGCCGGTCGGCCTCGGCGTCGCCGCCGCGACGCTCGGCGGCCTCGCCACCCGCTCGTCGTGGCGGATGGCGATCGTGGCGACGGCGCTTGCCGCCGCCCTCGGGCTGGTGCTGATCGCGTTCGCGTACCGCGACCCGTCGCGCACGGCGGGCGGCGCGGCCGGGGCGCCGCCGGCGCGCCGCGCGGGGCTCGCGGCGCGCGAGGTCGGGCTCGCGGTGAGCGCGGGCCTCGCGTGGGGCTGCTTCAACGCGAGCCTCGTCGCTGTCGTCGCGTTCGGCCCCGCGATGCTGATGGCCCGCGGCCTCTCGCTCGGCGACGCCGGCTTCGTCGTGAGCCTGGCGATCTGGGTGACGATCCTCTCGGTGCCCCTCGGCGGGCTCCTCACCGACCGCCTCCGCCGGCCGAACCTGAGCATCGTCGCCGGCAGCCTCGCCGCGGGGCTCGTCACGATGCTGCTGCCCGTCCTCGCTCATCCCCTGCTGGCATTCTGCCTGCTCGGCCTCGCGACCGGAGTGTCGCCGGGCGCGGTGATGGCGCTCGTGCCCAGGGCGGTCGCGCCCCAGCGGCTGGCGACCGCCCTCGGCGTCTACTACGCGGTGTTCTACGTCGTGATGGCGGCGACGCAGCTCGCGGCGGGTGTCGTGCGTGACGCGGCCGGCAGCCCCGCCGCGCCCATCCGCTTCGCCGCGTTCGTCATGGCCTCGACGGTTCTCGGCCTCGCGCTCTTCCGCCTCGTCGAGCACGCGGCGCCGCGCGCCGGCGCGGACGAGCGCGTCTCTTAGAAAATGGGGGGCCCCGACATGGCCCCCCAAACCCCCCGACGCTCGGAGCGCCCATGCTCAGCCGTTGGCACTCCTCGATACTCCGAGAGGCTCCTGGCTAGCCGCGGAGGGCACCGCCGCCGGCGCCGCGGAGGCGCGGGTCGAGCACGTCGCGGAGCGCGTCGCCGAGCATGTTGAAGCCGAACACGGCGAGCGAGATGGCGGTCCCCGGGAAGAGCGCCATCCACGGCGCGTAGTACATGAACGAGCGGCCCGAGCCCGACAGCATGCCGCCCCAGGACGGGTACGGCGGCGGGATCCCGAAGCCGAGGAACGACAGGCCCGACTCGGCGAGGATCACCGTCCCGAGCCCGATGGTCGCGAGGATGATGATGGTCGCCATCACGTTCGGCAGGAGGTAACGGAGGATGATGCGGAGATGACCCGCGCCGATGGCGCGCGCGGCCTCGACGTACGGATCCTGCATGGTCGAGAGCGTGGCGCCCCTGATGACGCGCGAGGCGCCCGCGGCGCCGAGGATCGACAGCGCGAAGATCAGGTTGAGCACCCCGGGGCCGAGCGCTGCCATCAGCGACAGGACGATCACCAGCCCCGGGAACGACATCCAGGCGTCGACGACGCGCTGGACCACGATGTCGTAGCCGCCGCCGAGGTAGGCGCTCGAGATGCCGATCGCGGTGGCGATAAGCGTCGCCAGCGCGACCGTGGCGAAGCCCACGGTGATGGAGATCCGCGCGCCGTAGACGACCCGGCTCCAGATGTCACGCGCGAGGTTGTCGGTGCCCATCCAGAACCGCGAGCTCGGCGGCTGCATGCGCGCGCCGGTGATCGACTCGTCATAGGCGTGCGGCGCGATTCGATCGGCGAAGACCGCCATGACGAGCAGCACGAGGATGATCACCGCCCCGATCGCCCCGAGCGGCTTGCGCCCGCAGAAGCGCAGCGTGAGCCCGACGGCGCGCGGGAGGCGCCAGGGGCGCGCCCGGGCTTCCGGGACCGCGATGGTGTCAGCTGCGTCGGCCATTACTGGTAGCGGATCCGCGGGTCGAGCACCGCGTAGAGGAGGTCCACGCTGAGATTCGTCAACACGATGATCAAGACGACAAGCAGGTTGATGCCCTGGATCACCGGGTAGTCGCGCTGGACGATCGCGTCGACGAGGAACTGACCCATGCCGGGCAGACCGAAGATCCACTCGATGATCACGGCGCCGCCGGCGATGCCCGCGACCTGGAGGCCGAGAACGGTGACGACGGGGATCACGGCGTTCTTCAGGGCGTGCTTGAGCACGACCACGCGCTCGCGGAGGCCCTTCGCCCACGCCGTGCGGACGTAGTCCTGCCGCAGCACCTCGAGGAGCATCGCCCGTGTGAGGCGCATGATCCCCGCGGCCGAGGCGATGCCGAGGATGATGGCGGGCAAGATGAACTGGAGCACGTACCCGGTGGGGTTCTTCGAGAACTCGACGAACCGGGCGAGCGGGGTCCAGCCCCACCAGATTGCCGGGAGCAGGATCACGACGATGGCCTGGACGAAGCCAGGAATAGATAGTCCGAGGATGGCCGCGCTCCGGCCGAAGAAGTCGAGCACGCTGTCCTGGCGCACGGCGGACAGAACGCCGACCGGGATGCCGATCAGGACGGCCACGGCGATCGCCATCACACCGAGGGTGACAGTGACCGGCAGGCGGCGCCCAAGCTCGGAAAGCACCGGCTGGCGGGTCCAGAGCGACTCGCCCAGGTTGGTGCGGACGATCGCGCCCAGCCACTCGAAGTACTGCACGTAGACCGGGCGGTTGAGCCCGAGCGTTGCCCGCAGGTCCTCGAGGTCCTTGCCATAGGCCTTCTCCTCGAGCATGAGCTGGACCACGTCGCCGGGGATCAAGCGGGGCAGCGTGAAGACGATGAACGACGCGATCAGGAGCGAGGGGATCGCGACGAGCAGGCGCCGGAGGACGTACGTGCGCAGCCGCTTCCCTACTTGTCGATCCAGGCGGCCATCAGCCGGCCACCGAAATCGAAGCCGTTGTTGGGCATGTAGTTTCTGATGTGGGCGTCCCAGGCCGAGACGATCTTGATCGACCCGTCCACGCCGAACAAGGCCTGCTCGGCGAGGTACCGCTGGATGTCGAACACGATCTGCTTGCGCTTGCCGACGTCGAAGGTCCGCCGCTGGAGCTTGATCATCTCCGTGAGCTTGGGGTCGTTCACGCCCCAGACGTTTTGCGGCTGGCCGGGCATGTACCAGCGATAGAAATATGCCTCCGGGTCGGCCCAGGCGCCGCGCAGCCCGAGGAACATGTTGTCGAACTTCCCGAAGATGGTGCTGGAGATGAACGCCCCGTATTCCTTGAGCCTGAGCTCGGCGTCGATGCCGGCTGCCTTCCAGTTCTTGAGCGTGATCTGGACGTAATCGTCGAAGTCGGGCCCGTACCCCGTCCCGGGCGCCTCCACAGTCGTCTTGAATCCATTGGGGTAGCCGGCCTCGGTCAGCAGGCGCTTGGCCTCGGCGGTGTTGTGCTCGTACAGCTTCCGACCCTCGGGCCCCAGCTGATCGATCGGGATCGACCAGTCGGCGAACGCGGCAGGAACGGCGGGGTTGGGCGTCCAGTGCCCCTGCGAGAAGGCGAGGGACTCGTAGACCTCGGCGACGTTGCTGGCGCGCGACAGCGCGCGCCGGACCCGGATGTCGCCGAACGGCAGATTCGCGAGCTTGAAGCCGGTGGCGCCGCTGGTGAACCAGGTGTACTCGGCGGTCTGGAGCCCGGGCTTCCGCTGCTTGGCCAGCGGCAGGTCGAGCCAGCGCACCGCGTGCTGGTACTCGGGGCCGAAGTCGGTCTTGCCACCTAGCCACGTGGCCAGGCGCGAGGACGGGTCCTTGTCGATGATCACCTCGACGCCGTCGGCGTAGGGTAGCCCGGGGACGAAGTAGCTCGGGTTCCGGACGTAGACGAGTTTGACGTTCGGCTCCCAGCGCTCGAGCATCCAGGGCCCGGTGCCGACAACCGACTCGACTTTCCTGAGGTCGCCGAACTTCTCGACGCATTCCCTCGCGATGATCCAGGTCGAGGTCGAGGCGAGAAGGTCCAGGAACCAGGCGTTCGGTTCCTTGAGCGTGAACTTGACCGTGTGCTTGTCGAGGGCGTCGATCTTGTCGACGTACTCGAGCACCGGCTTGTTGGCGTTGCCGGTGATCGTGAGGAACCGCTCGTAGGTGTACTTGACATCATCGGCCGTCAGCTCGCGTCCGTTCACTGGCGGCTTCGGGTGCCAGCGCACGCCCTTCCTCAGCTTGAAGATGTAGGTCGTGTCGTCCGGTTGGGTCCAGGATTCGGCGAGGTCGGGCTCGATCGGATAGGTCATGGGCTTGACGGTTACGCCCGCCTTCACCTTCAAGAGCCGGCTGTAGGCGAAGGAGAGCGGCACCATCGTCGCGAACGAGAGCGTCTGATGGGGATCGAAGTGGAGCGGGTCCACCTGGAAGGTCAGGCGCAGGACGCCGCCGCGCTTGGGTGTCTGCGCCTCCGCGGCGCCTGACCCGAGGTACGGGAGGACGGCGGCGCCGGCCAGGGACCCCGCCCCGGCTTTGAGCAGCTCACGGCGAGTAAGGGAGCTCTCGAACGGCGTGCCGGAAGTCATGGGGAAGCTGCGTGACCCGCCGCCTGCGCGCGGCGCGCGAAGACCTGCCTCACGGTCACGGGCCCGCCGCCGAGAAGTGCCAGGCTCAGGCTGGCGGCGAGCAGTGTCAGCTCGAACTCGTAGCCGCCCACGAAGCCCGCCGCGAGGCGGACGGCCAGGACGGCCACGACCATATCAATCGCCAGGAGGGCCGCCGCCAGTCGGGTGCCCAGCCCAAGGATGAGCGCCAGCCCGCCGAGGATCTCCACCGCGATCACGACGACCGCCGCGAGGAAGGGCCACGGAATACCCACCTTGGCCATGAAGCCCGCGGCGCCGCCGAGACCGAAGACGAAGAGCTTCTGCCCCCCGTGAACGATGAAGACCAGCCCGACGACGAGGCGGAGGGGAACGAGTCCCCAGTTTGCCGTCCATGAATTCCCCTGCGCAGACATCCTGGCTCTCCTTCTCTACGGGTTCGTGGAGGAAAGGGTCCCTGGTTTGTACGACTCCGAGTGCGGCGAACTTGCCGGGAGTGAACGGCGAAGTCAAGGGGAATCGGCCGAACCGCGGAACTCCGTACGCGAGGCGAGTTCGAGCGGAACATGGACGAGGCGTTCTAGACACCGATAGGTCTTGGCGCGTTGGCACTTGACAGATGCGGGTCTCCGTTCTATCCGTTATCTCCGCAGCGCCGTCTCCACAGCGCCGGGCTGGGGGTGGCGCTCAGAGGGGCCAATTTGGCGCACGAATCGGCGCGGCGAGAACCGGAGGAGAGGTTATGTCCCACGGGCGTCGCGCGGTATTGAAGGCAACGCTCGGCCTAGGGCTCTGGTTCTCGTGCCTCGACGGCGTCCCCGCCCGAGCCGATGATGCGAGAACGGCCCGCCCACAGGAGGGCGATCGCTTCGTGTTCCCGTTCGGGGACCGGGAGGGTCAGCTCGTCACGCTTGAGGATCTGCCGCTCGGCGGGCCCCAGCAGCTGGCCTACCCGATGGATCCTGGCGCGAAGATCGTGCGAAACGGGTCGACCCTCAACCTGGTGGCGCTGGTCCGCTTCGACCCCGCCCAGCTCACCGAGGAGACTCGGGCGCTCTCAGCCGAGGGCGTCGTGGCGTACTCGGCAGTCTGCACCCACCAGGGATGCCCGGTCTCGATGTGGCAAGCTCAGGCGAAGACCCTCTTCTGTGCCTGCCACGCGACCCAATTCGACCCCCGGGATCACGCCCGGGTCGTCGATGGGCCGGCGCCTCGGCGTCTCCCGATGCTGCCCATCAAGTTGGTGGACGGCGTCTTGACGGTGGCCGGTGGGTTCACGGGTCGCGTCGGCGGCGAACGCCCATCATGAGGGAGCGTGCCGCTTCACCGCACTGGAGTCGTACAAACCCGATCGAGGAGGTATGACCGTGAAGACAACCAGAACCCTTGTGGCGCTCGCAGTTGTCCTAGGCCTGGCGATGCTGCCCGCGACGGCGGTGGCTCAGGGGGGCTACAGCCCGGTCACCGACCAGCGGCTCGTCAAGCCGGAACCCGAGAACTGGTTGCAGATCCGCGGCAACTATCAGGGGTGGGGTTACAGTCCCCTCGGGCAGATCAATGTCAACAACGTGAAGAAGTTGACCCCGGTCTGGGCCTTCTCGACGGGGGTGGGCTCGGGCCACGAAGCGCCCCCCATCGTCAACAACGGCGTGATGTTCGTCGCCACCCCCTACAGCCAGGTCATTGCGCTGGAGGCGAAGACGGGCAAGCTCATCTGGCGATACAAGCGGGAATTGCCCGAGGACTTCAAGGCCCTTCACAACACCAGCCGGGGGATCGCTCTGTTCGGCGACAAGGTGTACGTGGCGAGCCTGGATTGTTCCCTGGTCGCCCTCGACGCCAAGACAGGCAAGGTCGCCTGGGAAAAGAAGGTCGAGGATTACCACACTGGCTACTACATGACGCTCGCCCCGCTCGTGGCGAAGGGCAAGGTCATGGTCGGCGTGTCCGGCGGCGAGTTCGGCGTCCGGGGCTTCGTTCAGGCCTTTGACGCTCGGAGCGGCGAGCCCGCGTGGAAGACGTACACGGTGCCTGGCCCCGGCGAGCCGGGCAACAACACCTGGTCTGGCGACACGTGGAAGCGTGGTGGCGCCTCAGTCTGGCTGACGGGGACCTATGACCCGGAGCTGAACCTCACGTACTGGGGCACCGGAAACGCTTCGCCCTGGTTCGGGGATCAGCGCGCGGGGGACAACCTTTACACCGCGTCCACCGTCGCCATCGAGCCCGACACGGGCAAGATGACGGGCCACTTCCAGTACCAGTGGAACGAGTCGTGGGACTGGGACGAGCCGGACGCGCCGCTCGTCCTCGACTATCAGAAGGACGGGCGCACGATCAAGGGACTGGTGCACCCGGCGCGCAACGGCTATCTGTACCTGCTGGAGCGGAGCCGAGATCGGATCGGGTTCGTCTCCGCCACCCCGTACGTCAAGCAGAACGTGTTCAAGAGCATCGATCCGAAGACCGGCCGTCCCGACTACAATGCTGACCGGATTCCAAGGACCGGCAAGCGCGCCGACTTCTGTCCGTCGCTCTGGGGCGGCAAAGACTGGCCTTCGGCCGCCTACAACCCCAAGATGGGACGCCTCTTCATCCCGGCCAACGATAACCACTGCGGGTTCATGGAAGGCAAAGTGCAGAAGTACGTCGCCGGGCAGTGGTGGACGGGCGTGGACATCCCCGATATCGGCTTCGCCGTGGACAAGAGCGCGAAGTACTTCGGCCAGATCCAGGCCTGGGACATCAACGCGGGGAAGCGGGCGTGGAGTCACCAGTTCCCCGACTCGATGAACTGGGGGGGGATCGTGACCACCGCCGGCGGGCTCGTCTTCGCAGGCGGGACGAATGACCGGAATTTCCGCGCCTTCGACGCGGGCACCGGGAAGGTGTTGTGGCAGTTCACGACGAACTCCGGCATCGTCGCCCCGCCGATGTCCTTTGCGGTCGACGGTACTCAGTACGTCGGCGTCGTCTCCGGTTGGGGCGTCGACCCGGAATTCCAGCAGGGGCTGCTGACCAATCTCCTCGGCTGGCCGAAGGACATCCCCACGGGCGGCGTGGTCTGGGTCTTCGCGGTTTCGCAGTAAGCGTCGCGACGAGCCCTAGCGACCGGGCGAGTCGGTTGCCCCGAGGCAACCGGCCCGCCCGGTGCGCCAGCGTGAATCGCGTGAGGTGAATTGTGCCGAGAGCACGATGTCAGGTGGTGACGTGTCGCGTGTCCAGTCTCGCCCTGGCCCTCGTCGCGCTGACAGGCGTGGTTTGCGCGGGTGCCGAATCCTCCTTCGTCATCAGCGTCCAGAACGCATCGGCCAGAGTGGGCGAGAAGGCGGTCATCGTGGCGAAGATCTCGATGGGCGAAGGATTCACGATCACGGACTCGTACCGCCACAGGATCATCCAGCTGTCAGCCTCGGATGGCGTCGAGCTCGAAAGGAATGTCGTTCCCGGTTCGGTTCAGGACAGCGGCATCGTCTTCACGGTTCATGCCACGCCGAAGAGCGCGGGCACCCATACCGTACACGGGGTGTTTCGGTTCAGTTATCACAACGGCGGCGAGATCGACATCAGAGCAGCACCATTCGAGGCGACGGTCACAGCCACAGAGTAAGTTGAGGACGAGGCTGACCTCGATGAGCGCGACCTGTCCGTACGCCCCTTGACAGCCTCGTGGTCGCGGGCGCAGTATCGCGGCCGGATGGACCCGGCCTTATGGCTCAGCGCGTTGATAGCCCGTGAACGTCCGCGGGCACTGTTGAACTCAGGTTCGACTGACGTCCACGACGTTTCACTCCCAGGGAGGGTCACATGGTAACGCTTCACGTGAATGGCAAAGCGCAACAAGTCGACGTGCCTCCGGATACGCCGCTTTTGTGGGTGTTGCGCGATGTCATTGGATTGACCGGGACCAAGTTCGGTTGCGGCATGGCGCTGTGCGGCGCCTGTACCGTGCACCTCGACGGCCGACCCACGCGTGCCTGCATCACGCCGATCTCGGCTGCGGCGCAAGCGAAGGTTACCACTATCGAGGCGATCGGCGGAGACCAGGTGGGCAAGGCGGTGCAGGCGGCGTGGGTCGACCTCGGCGTGCCCCAGTGTGGCTACTGCCAGGCCGGCCAGATCATGTCTGCCACGGCGCTGCTCCAGCAAACACCCAAGCCAACCGATGCCGACATCGACGCGGCGATGAGCGGAAACATCTGCCGGTGCGGCACGTACACGCGAATTCGTGCCGCGATTCACCGTGTGGCCCAGAAAGGAGCGACGAAATGAGCGCGCCCCGCGACTCGATGATCTCGGTCCCCAGTGACGCGCCGTCGGACCGCCCGCTCTTGCTCGTGAACGTGAGCCGGCGCACCTTTCTCGCCGGAGTCGGGGCACTCGGCGGGCTCGTCCTCGCCGTCGGGTTCCCGGCGGCCCTGCGCGCCGCCGACCCGCCAAAGTACGGACGGGACGGAATGCCTGACGGCTGGGTCGACGACCCCCTGGCGTTCGTCGCCATCGGCGAGGACGGCACGGTGACGATCGTCTGTCACCGCTCCGAGATGGGGCAAGGCGTCCGCACCGGCATGCCGATGATCGTGGCCGATGAGCTCGAAGCCGACTGGAAGCGGGTGCGGGTCGCACAGGCGCCCGGCGACCAGAAGCGCTTCGGCAATCAGGACACCGACGGCTCGCGCAGCACGCGCCATTTCTTCGAGCCGATGCGCCGCTGCGGCGCGGCGGCCCGCGCGATGCTCGAGACGGCGGCTGCGACGCGCTGGAACGTGCCCGTGGGCGAGGTGGAAGCCCAGAACCACGAGGTGGTGCATCGCCCGTCGGGGCGGCGTGTCGGCTATGGCGCACTCGCCAAGGACGCGGCCAAGCTCCCGGTCCCGCCGAGAGAGACGCTGCGATTGAAAGATCCGTCGCGCTTCCGCTACATCGGCAAGGGCCAGCTGAAGCTGGTCGATGGTCCCAACATCGCGAGCGGCAAGGCCCAGTACGGCATCGACACCCGGCTCCCCGGCATGCTCTACGCGGTGGTGGCGCGCCCGCCGGTCTATGGGGGCAAGGTCGCCAAGTACGACGCGGCGCAGGCGCTCAAGGTGCCGGGAGTGGTCCGCGTCGTGGAAATCGAGCAGAGCCCGCCGCCCGCCGAGTTCAATCCCCTGGGCGGCGTCGCGGTCATCGGGCGCAACACCTGGGCGGCCATCAAGGGCCGGGAGGCGCTCAAGATCGAGTGGGCCGACGGCCCGAACCGCGAGTACGATTCCGCGGCCTTCAAGGAGACGCTCGAGGCGTCGGCGCGGAAGCCGGGCAAGGTGGTCCGTAACGAGGGAGACGTCGACGCCGCGATGGCGAGCGCCGCACGTCGCTTCGACGCCGAGTACTACGTCCCGCATCTCGCCCATGTGACCATGGAGCCGCCCGCCGCGACCGCGCGCATCGTGAATGGCAAGTGCGAGGCGTGGGGCTGCATCCAGTCGCCGCAGGCCGCCCGTGACCGCATCGCGAAGCGGCTCGGGATGTCGGTGGAGAACGTGAAGGTCAACGTCACGCTGCTCGGCGGTGGCTTCGGGCGCAAGTCCAAGCCCGATTTCATGATCGAGGCGGCCGTGCTCTCCAAGGCCATGGCCGGCGCGCCGGTCAAGGTCACGTGGACACGCGAGGACGACCTGCACAACTCCTACTATCACACCGTCTCGGTCGAGCACCTCGAGGCCGGACTGGACGCGCAGGGCAAGCCGGTGGCGTGGCTGCACCGGACCGTGGCCCCGACGATCATCTCCACGTTCAACCCGGAGGCGAAGAACGAGGCGCCGTTCGAGCTCGGCATGACCGCCATCAACATACCCTTCGTGATTCCCAATGTCCGCATCGAGAACCCGGAGGCCACGGCCCACACGCGCATCGGCTGGTTCCGCTCGGTGTCGAACATTCCCCACGCCTTCGCCGTCCAGTCCTTCGTCGCCGAGCTGGCGGCGGCGGCAGGGCGCGATCCCAAGGACTTCTTGCTGGACCTGATCGGCCCCGCCCGACGCATCGACCCCCGGACCCTCGGCGATACCTGGAATCATGGCGAAGATCCGGAACAATACCCCGTGGACACCGGCCGCATGCGGCGCGTCGTCGAGACCGCGGCGCGCGAAGCGGGTTGGGGTAAGGCGCTGCCCAAGGGCCGCGGGCAGGGCGTCGCCGTCGCCTACAGCTTCGTGACCTACGTGGCGGCGGTAGTGGAAGCGGCGGTCGACGAGAAGGGAGAGCTGGCGATCCCGCGAGTGGACATCGCCGTCGATTGCGGCGCGCAGATCAACCCCGATCGCGTCCGCGCTCAGCTCGAGGGCGCCTGCGTCATGGGCGTGAGCCTCGCCACCAAGGAAGAGATCAGCTACAAGGCCGGACGCGTGGTGCAGGACAACTATCACGCGTACGAGGTCGCGCGGATATCGGCCGCGCCCCGCGAGATCCGAGTCCACCTGATTCCCGGAGACTTCAACGCGCCACTCGGTGGCGTGGGCGAACCGGGCGTGCCGCCGATCGCGCCTGCGTTGTGCAACGCGATCTTCGCGGCGACAGGCAAGCGCATCCGGCGCCTGCCGATCCGCGACCAGCTCAAGGTCTGAGCCTCTCATTCGGAGGGGGCCTCGACGGCCCCCTCCGAAACCTCCCCCAGAATAGGTGGCGCCGGCAAAGCCGGCGATGTTCTCGCAGGTGATCCAGGCGTGACCAACCTCTTCGCTGGATTTGCGCCCAGCCTACCGGCTGAGGTCGTCGACGTGCTGATCCAGACTGGGCGTTGCCGGCTCGAGCGCATCGTCTCCACCGGCCACGCGACATCGCCCAACGAGTGGTACGACCAAGACACAAACGAGTGGGTCGCCCTGCTTCGAGGTAGCGCCGGGCTCCGCTTCGAAGACAACGACGCCGTCGTGGTCATGCGCCCCGGTGACCACCTCGTGATCCCCGCCCATCGGCTCCACCGCGTCGAGTGGACCGACGCGACAGAGCCCACGATCTGGCTCGCGCTACACTACTGAGGCGCGGCGCGTCTGGTGCCGCTCGGTCACGAAGAACGCGAGCGCTCCCAGCATCGTGGTGACTCCGGCGATCGCGAACCCGCTGCCGAAGGACACACGGTCGGCGACGAACCCGATCAGCGCCGACCCCACCACGACCCCGAGGTCCCATGCCCCGGAGAGCGTGCCCAGGGCGAGGCCGCGCTCTCCCTCGGGGGCGCGGTCCACGACGAGCGCGGCGAGCGTGGGGTAGAGCACCGCGCTGCCGGCGCCCAGGAGCAGGGCGGCGATCATCAGCGAGGCCGGCGTGGGCGGGAGCGCGAGCGTGAAGTACGCGAGCGCGGTCAACGCCATGGCCGGCAGCGCGACGCGGGCGCGGCCGATCCGGTCAGACAGCCCGCCGAGCAGGGCGCGCCAGACGATGAGCCAGATCGAATAGACCGTGAAGAACCAGACGACGGCCGCGCCGTGGCCCCGGCTGACGGCGTAGAGGGGCAGGAAGGCGTAGATGGAGCTGTGACCGATGGTGGTGAGGGCGAGGGCGAACGACACGGAGACGGCGTGCCGGCTGAGCGGGCGGAATCCGGACTGCGCGCCGGGTGCGGGTGCGGTCACCGAGACGGGGACAGACAACGCGAGCGCGAACAGGACGACCGCGAAGAC
>WNGM01005164.1_pt1 | contig 15136 bp, 16 predicted proteins | sample 5400571 | NCBI WGS metagenome assembly WNGM01 (sample SAMN13153378, study PRJNA577476) | soil metagenome | isolation source: 100 cm soil or saprolite under Garry oak tree replicate 2 | place: USA:California | collected 2016-06-15
CCATGGAGCGTTTCAGCGAGGGCGTTCTGCGGAAGCAGGGGCGTGAAATTTTGCAGAAGCTCGAAGCCGAGGGCGGGATTGGCATCGTGCTGCTGGCGCGGCCCTATCATAACGATCCCGGGCTCAACCACGACATCCTGGAGGAGTTCCAGAAGCTGGGCTATCCCGTTCTCACGCAGGGTTCACTACCCATCGACGAGGAAATCATTTGGCGCCTCTTCGGCGAAGACGTGCGCGCCGGAGTGATCAAGCATCCCATGGATATTACCGACGCCTGGAAAAACTCCTATAGCGAAAACACCAGCCAGAAGGTCTGGGCGGCCAAGTACACGGCCCGGCATCCCAATCTCGTCGCTCTGGAGCTATCCAGCTTCAAATGCGGCCACGACGCGCCGATCTATACGGTGGTGGAAGAGACGGTGACCAAGTCCGGCACGCCTTACTTCTCGTTCAAGGATATCGACGAAAATAAGCCCAGCGGCTCGATTCGCATACGCGTGGAGACGATCGGCTATTTTCTGAAGCGCTATCGCGAAGATATGATGGCGAGAAGGCGCAAGGAAGCGGAGATCGATATCAAGCTGGCGGAATTCGAAGCCAGGCTTCGCGCCGAATTGGGCGCGGCATTGCCTCAGGCGAACGATGCCGCGCCGCCCAAGGCAGTTGAGGAAGAGCTGCAAGCTGTGCTCTGATGCGCGTGGGGATGATCCCGCGGAGCGATTCTTCGCTGCGGCTTTCTGGAGTTCGGTGGATTCCACGGGAGTCCCGAAATCGGACTTCGCTCAGAATGACAACCCAAGAGGTAACAGGTTAACGCGGCCCGCATCATGGCTCTCGCGATTGAATCCGACAAAGTGATGTTCGAGATCTACCGCGAGTCTGAATTTGGACAGCGATACCGCGTGGTCTATTTCACCGAACTCGATGAGCACAACCGCGAGATCGAAATCAACGAAGCCATGCGCGGCGAGCACGTGTTTGACGGCTATTTGCGCAACTACGCCAAACGGGAAGGCAAGCGCAGCGTTGCCGCACTCCTGGAGCGGCTGAATTCAGGCGAAAGCGTCAGCGCGGCCGATATCGAGCGCGAATTGAAGCCCTTCATGGCCTGAGCGGCGCAAAAATTTCGAGCGGCCTTCAACTGGCATGAAATTTAGCACACGCGCGCGGCGCAAGCTGCGCTTCATCAACACCCGGCTCAAAGAAGGGCGCATGATCGCCTGGGGATTGCTCTCGACCGAGCATCCCGTCCTGGCGCACGTCATTCCCATCCGCCGTTGCAATCTCTCCTGCGCTTATTGCAATGAGTACGACGATTTCTCCAAGCCCGTGCCTCTCGAAGAGATGCTCCAGAGAATCGACCGGCTTGCGGAATTGGGAGCGACCATCATTACGCAAAGCGGCGGCGAGCCTTTGCTGCATCCCGACCTGGACAACATCATCGCCCGCGTGCGCAGCCACGGAATTCTGGCGGGGATGATTACCAATGGGTATCTGCTTACGCGGGAGCGCATCGAGCGGCTGAATCGCGCGGGACTCGAACACCTGCAAATCAGCATCGATAATGCCATGCCCGATGAAACCTCCAAGAAAAGCCTGAAGGTTCTGGACCAAAAGCTGGTGCTTCTCTCCGAATACGCCGAATTTCAGGTGAACATCAACTCCGTCCTGGGCTGCGGCATAAGATTTCCCGAAGATGCCTTGAAGGTGGCCCGCCGCGCTCTCGAACTCGGTTTCACCAGCACCGTCGGCGTGCTGCACGATGGCAATGGCCAGCTCAAAGCTTTGAGCGGCAAAGAGCAGGAGATATTCGAAGAGGTGATGGTTCTCGGCAAGCGTTCTTATTCGCGCTTCAACCAGTTCCAGCACAATATCGCGCGCGGCAAGGCCAACGAGTGGCGCTGCCGTTCGGGCGCGCGCTACCTGTATATCTGCGAGGATGGATTGGTGCACTGGTGCTCGCAGCAGCGCGGCTATCCGGGTATTCCGCTGATGCAGTACAGGCTCGAAGATTTTCGCCGCGAATTCAACACCGCCAAACCCTGCGCGCCTCACTGTACCGTCTCGTGCTCGCAGCAGGTGGCAATGCTCGATAACTGGCGCGCGCCTCAGACGCTGCGGCCAAACCCGGCCGGCGTTCCGGCGGCCCAGGGACTTGTGCAACTCACCGGCGCGCGCGCCTCGGAGCACGACTGAGAGACTGCCGGCTTCGCCAATCTCCGGAGCGCCCCCTTCAAGAGCCGTCTGAGAACGGGGTTTTGGTCTGTGTAGCGTCCGTCTTTAGGCGGGCATCTCGCTGATTTCAATTGCCGCCCTGAAAGGCGCCTCTACAAAACTGCCCTAAAATCAGAATTCTCACACAGCCTGTTTAGCCATTCCTTTCTGACAGGCCCGCAAGTTACGCATACGCAGCGCGCCTGCCTTCCTCGCTTGTAAAGCACGGCTCGTACGGGCAATCTGATAGCGAGCCCCTACACCGATCATTGGGACAGAGTTGTAGGATATGGGCAGAGGTGTGGAAGCGCAGGAGTTCGTCGCAGCCCGCGACCTCCGGGGGACGACGAAACTTCGCCCGCGTGAAAAAAGTCCAGCCATGACCGCCAAAAACCTGGCCCAGTTTCCACGTCGCCAGCCAACCGAAGCCTCTTCGCAACCGACGCCAGGGCGCTCAGGCCACGGGCCGCTCGCCGCAGCGCCAGCTCTCCCGGATTCCGATGCTCTGGCCACTCAATTCCTGCGCTCGTTTCACGTTTTGTTGCGGTCCGTGCGGCTTTATCATCAGCATCACCCTCGCCTGATTGAAAGTCTCAAATCCACGGGGCAGGCCCTAGATGAGGCCTTCAGCGGTTCGGCCGTCCTGAGTTTCGCCGTCGAGAACGATCGGCTGATGGTTACGAAGCAACTCTCCGGCTCCAGCCGTCCCATGGCCGATGCGCGCGGCGAATTGAGAACTCTCGCTGAAGTTTTTGGGCGTGCCCGCATCCGCTCGCTGACGTTCGTTCCGCATACTCGGCTCGACGAACTGCTGCAGTTTGCGCGCGCCATTGATACGGCTTGCCGCGCTCGGCAGGCTTCTTCTCGAGAGGACTGGGCGTCGCGCCTGAGCGAGCATCGCATCTCAGGAATTCGCGTCAATCAGGCGCCGGAACGTGCCGGCGAGCCCATGAACTTTTCCGGCCTGCTCGAAGCTCTGCTGGGCAATGGAGCCGACAGTTCGGCAAGCGTCGATTTATTGGCGAAGGCTGCGCCGGACGAGTTCCGGGCGGCGTTGCGTGTTTTGTGGAGGGCCGCCGGACGTCTCGATGAAGTGCGGGCGGAGGCTCCGCAGGAAGCCGCACGCGCGATTCGTTCCGAATTTGCGGGCGCAGGTGAGCTGCTTCGTTCCCTCGTCATGCGGGGCGTCGCGCTCGAACCGCCGCGCGAGAGCGAATCCCTCGGCATCTATCTTGCCCGGCTGGCGGACGCACTGAGCGTCGACTACGCCCGTTCGGAATTCTTCGCGCGACGTCTTCGGCCGGCGGAGGTGCGCATGATGCTCTCGCAACTCCGCGCCGAACGCGATGGCCGTCAAGAAAATGATGCGGGTTTGGATGCGCTGGTGGAGCGCTTTTGGAGGGCTCTGCCCGCGCGCGAGCGAACGCGCCTGCTGGCAAGTGCGGATGCCTGGTGCCTGCCCATCCCCCTGCTGCGCGATTACCTCGAAGGATTGGTCGCGGCCGCGGAAAGCAGGCGCGCGGAAGCCTCTCGCCGGGAAGCGCGCCGCGCGCTGGCCGATTACGGGCGCTGCCTGGAGTCGGAAGAGGAAAAGGCGCGGCGGGCGGTGGCCTCCGGCCTCGTGGAGATGAAGGACGTCTTGGAGCGCATCTGGCCTTGCGCGCAGCTTGCCGATCTTGGCCGGCGCGTCGTGGCGGCTCTGCGGCGCGAGGTTTCTCCGGGCATCGCTAATCTGCTGGAGCAATTGACGCAGACATTGGCTAGGCTGGCCCTGGCGCGCGGTGAATGCGCCGAAGTCGAGGCCATCCTGACGGAGATCGATCAGGCGCCCGCGGAAGCCGACGAAGAGCGACTCGCGGCGCTCACGCGGCGGATCGTGGATTGCGAGGAATGGCTGCTGCTGGTCGATTTGGCGCTGGCCAATCGGGCGCTCGATTCGGCCCTGCCTCGGCTTCTGCGGCGCGATCCGGAACGCATGCTCGATCGGCTGCGCCTGCTTTTGACGTCTTCCGCCGGCCCCAACGCCTTGCCGGCGATGGCCAGATTGGTTCGCGCAGCGGGCGAGCCTGTTCTCGGAGCGCTAGAAACTCACCTGCTCGAGCCTCGCCGCCAGCGCGTGGCGACGGCCATCAAGCTCTTGTCCGCCGCGGCGCCTGAGCGCCTGACTGCGGCGCTGGCAAGAGCGTTCTCGAGCTGGGATTGGAGCTTGCAAGACCTCGCTGTCACGGAACTGGCGCGCCAATCCGCTCCGGGGTTGCGCCCGCAAGTCGCCCAGACCTTTCTCGCGTTGCTGCGTGACGCGCATCTGCTGGTCGCGCCGGGAATGATCGATCAAATCGGGCTTGTCGGCGACACTTCGGCGGTGCCACGCCTGATTGAGATCGCCGGGGGGGAAGTGGAGCGCCTGGGCGACGTTTTTCTTCGCATCAAGGCCATCGAAGCCCTGGGCAGAATGAAGGCATCGAGCGCGGCCGAGCTGTTGCGCAATCTGGTGCGCAATCGTTCCGGCCTGACGTACACCGAGCCCGCCGGTTTGCGTTCGGCCGCTGAAGACGCCCTGGCCTTAATCGAGGATCGCTCGGGATCGCTGAACCGGCGGCTCGGGACCAAAGCCCCGGCGACTCCAAACAACCCCTTTGCGCAGCCGCGGCGCTATTTACGCGTGGTCTTGCCGGATCCTTTGCCGGCGAAAATGGAAGGGCCGCAAACGCATTCCGCGCGGGTGCGATCCATCGCCTTGGGCGGGGCGTCGCTCGAGAGTTCCGGTCCGTTTGCGGTGGGAGAGTCGCTGCGTATCGAAATTCACGCCGGATTCGAGAAGATTCGCGCCACAGCCGTGGTGCGCAGCGTCAGCGCCAAGGGCTGCGGGATCGAGTTTGTGCACATGAGCCAGGGAGACCGCGAAAAGCTCCGCCGCCGCATCAACAAACTGCTGCACTAGCCTGCAGGTTGCTTTCTGTAGTTCCTGATCCGACCGCTTCTGAATCTCATTCGCAGCAAAGTCGGATTCGCGATAAAGTAGCAAGCCATGATCGGATGGAGCGCAGCCGCAGTCATCGCGATCCTTGGCGCTTTCGGGATTTTCGTGGCGCTCAGGGCTCGTGGCGTGGCCTCTGCGGAGGGCGACGCACTTCGCAACGAGATGCAGTCCTTGCTGGCCGCGCAATCGCAGGCCACCGCTGCGCAAATCAGCCAGCTCGCGCAATCGTTGACGGCGCAGCTAGGACAAGTGAGCCAGCAGGTGCAAAGCGGCATGGCCTCGGTGGGAACGATCGCCACGAGCGCCCAAAAAGCCGTCTCGGAACAATTGCAGGCTTCCACCCAGATGCTCACCAGCGTGCACCGGCAGATCGGTGAAATGCAGCAGGCCGGCCACGAACTTTCCGTCGCCGCCAAACAAATCGAAGACGTGCTCGGGGGCGCGAAAACACGCGGCACGCTGGGCGAATTGGCTCTGGATCGCATTCTCGCGGATACGCTGCCTCGCGCCAGCTACGACACTCAATTCCGATTTTCGACCGGAGAAGTCGTGGACGCGGTGGTGCGCTTGAACGACAAACTCCTGCCCATCGACTCCAAATTTCCTCTCGACGGCTATCGCCGGCTGCTCGATCAGGGCGAGGAATGCCGCAAGGATTTTTCTCAGGCTGTCCGCTTGCACGCCGAGTCCATCGCCAAAAAATACATTCTGCCGGGGGAAGAAACGCTCGATATCGCCTTGATGTTCGTGCCCTCGGAAGGCGTTTACTACGAGCTCCTGCGCTCGGTGGACGCAAAGGGCACGCCGCTTGACGAATATTGCCGCACGCGCTGCGTCGTGCCGGTCTCGCCGAGCACGCTTTTCGCTCATCTGAAGATTATTTTTCTGGGGCTGCGCGGGATGCAGATCGAAGAGAATGCCAAGCGTTTGCTGGCCAGCCTCAGCGGCTTGAAGAAGCAGATGGACAATTTCGGAGAAGTATACGAGAAGCTGGGCACCCATTTGCGCAACGCGCAGCAGAGTTATTCCGAAGCCGACCGCAGGCTTGACCGCGCACGCGCCTCGGTCGAAGAGTTAGCCCAGGGCGCGCCCGCCGAGAAGGTCCTCGAATCCGCCGGCTGAAGCAAGGTCGGACTTAGCATTGTCATTCCGAGCCCGCCTTCCGTGCGCCGTTTGCAGCCCGATATTCTTCACGGCGGGCGAGGGATCTGCTTTTCGGAAACGTCGAAGAAAAGGCAGATTCCTCGTCGTCCGCGAGAGCGGACTCCTCGGAATGACACAAACCTTTAGCGAACTGCAGATCCCTCGCTCGCATCCCAATCCGCGCAGAGGCGTCCTGGGATCCCGTTCGCTCGGGATGACAACTGCTCTTGCGGATCACGTGTTCAGTGTCGGGATGCGGAAATTGGCGGCTTCTTCTAGAAATTTCTACCCCGGCGGCCAACGGAAATCGCGCCCGCCCAGCAGATGGAAATGCAGGTGGAAGACGGTCTGCCCCGCGCCGCGGCCGTTGTTCACCACCACACGATAGGCCGGCAGCTTGCGTTCCGCGGCCAAGCGCGAAGCGAGCAGCAGGGCGCGCCCGAGCAGGGCGCCGTCCTGTTCCTTCGAGTCGGCCAGCGTCTCGAGATGCTTGCGCGAGCAGATGAGGATATGCGTGGGGGCCTGCGGGGCGATGTCTTCAAACGCGAAGAGTTCCGGGTCTTCGTACACCAATTTCGCCGGCAGTTCGTGTTTGCTGATCTTGCAAAAGATGCAGTCATTCATAAGCCGCAAGTCTCCCCTGAAAAATTTGGGCATGAGAGATTGTCATTCTGAATGCCGGTCTTATGGGCCTGAAGAATCCCTCCCGGGTTCTGAATGGCAGAGAGATTCCTCGCCCGCCGATAGGAAAGTCGGGCGCGAAAGGCGCGCCCGACAGCGGGCTCGGAATGACACCGTAACTGATTGCTGCCACAGAAGGAGTCTCTACTCGCCTCGGAACGAGGACGCAGTTATTCACTGCAGCCCGTCCAATCGCACCACAAAAGTATTACGGAATCCGCGGTCTCGAGTGAGCTGAGCCGCAAAGCGTTCCGCTGCCTGTTGGGTAGCAAGGCGTCCCACGCGGACACGGTAGAGGCGTCCCGCCGGCGCATCAAAATCCTGCACAAATACCGGGTAGCGCCGGCTCAAATCGGCCCGCAGCCGCTCTGCGTTCTTGCGCTGTTGAAATGCGCCAACTTGAACCGAGAAGGCGCCCGCCAGCGGCGATGGGCTCGATACCAATTCCAGTCGCACCGGAGCGACGCCCGTCCCCACCATATCGATGGCATGAGCGGCGGCCAGAGACAAATCGATGAGGCGGCCCTCGATGAATGGGCCGCGATCGATGATGCGCACCTCGGTATGCTTGCCGTTATTCAGATTGGTCACCCGGACAATGCTCCCAAAGGGCAGCGTGCGATGCGCGGCGACGAATCGGTTCATGTCGAAGATTTCGCCGCTCGAGGATTGCCGCCCGTGAAACGGCGCGCCATACCACGAAGCCACTCCCCGTTCGACGTAGGTTCCCGGTGCGACGCTCTTCCCTGCCGGGGCCGCGCGCGAACCCGGCGCTGCCGGAGCCGGAGGCGCCGGAATACCCGCGCTCGCCGGCTTGTGGGCACACCCCGCCGCGCCAAAAAGGACCAAAACCGCCGGATAGAGATGCCAACGCAGTGAGAGGGTGAAGTTGACGCAATTCCGCCGGTCAGCGTGAATCCGTTTTGGGTTCAACTTTAGCTTCGATATCCGCGGCTATCCGCGCCAGCTTTTCGGACATGCGTCTGAGGGATTGCGCGGTCTTGAGACGCGCCGCAGGGCGGATTTTTTTCGCGGCCAGATCGCGCAGGCGCTCGATTTCGCGGTCAAGTTTCCGGCCGAAATCTTCGAAAGTAGACATGCCATACCTCGCTCGGAACGCATGCGCTTTCGCGTCCCGATCAGATTTTTCGTATTATAGACAGGCGCCTCATCGGCTCGCAAGGAGACCGTGTGCCGCTTCCCATTCGTTGGCGTTATAAGATCGACCGCTGGCGCAATCAAATGGCTTCTGTGTTTCGCAGGCAGCCTGCTGTCGCCCGCCCGCGGTTGTGTCCGGCCTGCGGAACGCTGGTGGGCTCGACGGCCGGGCGTTGCCACCAATGCGGCGCGAGCCTGACCTTCTCGCTGGCTGCGGCGAGCCGGTCGCTCAGCCGGCTGCTGCCGCAGACTTCGCCGGTGAGCTACGGAATCCTGGGCCTCTGCTGCATCCTCTACGGCGTCAGTTTACTGATCACCATTAGTCGCAGCGGCTTCCAGGCGCCTAACGGAGGTCTCGGCGCATTATTTGGTCTTGGCGGAATCAGCGGCGCGGTGCTGATGCGCATGGGCCTTTCGGCGGGCCAATACGATTTCGTGCAACCCTGGAGGCTGATCACCGCGATTTTCCTTCACGGCAGCCTGCTGCACATCGGTTTCAACATGTGGGTGATGATGGATCTGGCGCCAACGATCGAGGAACTCTACGGGTCGGCCCGCTTTCTCTTCGTCTTTATTGTGACGGGCGTCTCCGGCTATCTGTTGAGTTCCACCACAGGGCATTTCAGCGTGGGAGCTTCTGGATCGCTGCTTGGTCTGGTTGGCCTGCTGCTCGCGCTTACTACCGGACGGCATAACATCGGCATGCGCATGCTGCGGAGCCAATTGCTCTACTGGCTCGCTTATATCGTGGTCCTCGGCATACTGATGCCGGGCATCGATAATTATGCCCACGTCGGCGGCTTCGTTGCCGGCTTCTTGCTCGGAAAAGTAATGGCGGACCGGCAGCCCGCGGACGTGATCGAGCGCCGCCGCGCGTATGCACTTGGTTGGACGACGGGGTTCGCCGTTCTGGCAAGCTTCGCCTTCATGCTTTTCAATTATTTCCATTCGACCATCGGCCTCGGCTAGAGCCCGCGCACTCGCATGGCGTGATTACGACGGCTCCGGAGCTTCCTGGCTCAATCGGCGGGCGACCACCACGCTGTAGTGAAAGCCGGAGAATACGGTGAAAACGGCCACAAGATAAACCAGTACGCGACGCGCCAGAAAGAACGCCGGCTGGTGGAACACGACCGCGGCCAGCACTGTAAATACGAGGAGGATTTGCAGCGTAGTGGCCACTTTCCCGTAAATGGAGGGAGGAAATGCGCGATAGCCGGCCGTCAGCAGGATCACCGCGGCCGTGGTGAGAATCAGGACGTCGCGCCCCAGAACCAGAATCGTGAGCCACCAGCGAATCTGTCCATTGAGCGCCAGCACCACGAAGGAGGAGGAGAGCAGGAGCTTATCGGCAATCGGATCGAGGTAAGCGCCCAGGCTCGTCTTTTGATTGAGGGAACGCGCCAACAAGCCATCCATGCTGTCGGTCAGTGCCGCAAGGATCAAAATCGCGAGCGCCCAATCGTAGCGCCGGTAAAAGACCAAAATAATGAAGAGTGGCAAGAAACCCAGGCGCAGCAAGGTAAGCTGGTTCGGAACCGTCAGGATGCGACTCGCCATAGAATGGAATCTTCGGAAGCAGGTCAGGCGAACAGTTCGAGATAATCCTTCAGCGAACGCCCCACCTTTCGCTCGAATATATCAGAAAAGGAAGGAATCGAGCCGCTGGGTTCGTCCAGCGCAATCCTCTCCACGCGCTGCATGGGGAAAAACGCGGTAGGCAGCCCGACGCGTTCACCTTCCGGATGCAAGACCTGGTGCACGAAATCGTCAAACGAGTTCAGATCGATGCCGCGCAAAGTCACGCCGGCGGTATTCAGGGAAAGCAGCTCGCCCCACACCTTCTCGCGCGGCGTATGCAGGCTCAGAATCACCACCGAGTGCAGATCCAAGTGCTTGCCTCAAAGCGCAATCTTTTTCAGTTCGGGCGAAACGCGCAGGCGCGCTTCCGTCAGCTGCTGAACCGCTTCGGGCGTTACGTCTTCGGCGATTTCACGCAGCACGAGTCCGTCTGGGATCACCTCGATCACGGCCAGTTCGGTAACGATGAGATCGACCACGCCTACTCCGGTGAGCGGCAAAGTACATTTGCGCATGATCTTGGGTTTGCCGTCTTTGCTGGCGTGCTCCATGGCGATGATCACGCGGCGCGCGCCCGAGACCAGGTCCATGGCGCCGCCCATGCCCTTCAGCATCTTTCCGGGGATGGCCCAGTTGGCCAGATTACCTTTTTCGTCCACCTGCAGGCCTCCCAGAACCGTCAGATCCACGTGCCCTCCGCGAATCATGGCGAAAGAATCGGAGCTCGAAAAATAGCTGCTGCCGGGAATTTCCGAAACAGTTTCCTTCCCGGCGTTCACCAGATCGGGATCTTCTTCGCCTTCCAGCGGAAAAGGGCCCATGCCCAGCATGCCATTTTCGGATTGGAATATGACCTCCGTGCCCGGGGGAACATGGTTGGCGACCAGCGTGGGCATGCCGATGCCCAGATTTACGGTGTAGCCGTCGCGCAACTCCTGGGCGACCCGCCGCGCGATCAATTCCCGTTTGTCCACCTCACTTGCTCGCATCTTTTCCTCTCTTGGCCCTCTCTTCGGAGAATTACACCGGCACGCGGCGCCGAACCGTGCGCTTCTCGATTCGCCTCTCGTAATGCGCGCCCTGAAAAATCGCATGCACATAAACGCCGGGCGTATGCACCTGGTCCGGGGGGATGCCGCCCAGTTCCACTAAGTTTTCCACTTCGGCAATCACGTAATCGGCGGCCGTGGCCATTACCGGATTGTAGTTTCGCGCTGTCTTGCGATACATCAGATTGCCCCAGCGATCGCCCTTGCAGGCTTTGATAAAGGCGAAATCGGATCGCAGCGCCTTTTCCAGCACATACATCCTGCCGCCAAACTCACGCGTCTCTTTTCCTTCGGCGATCATGGTGCCGAAGCCCGTCGGGGTATAGAAGCCCGGTATGCCCGCGCCGCCCGCGCGAATTCTCTCGGCGAGGGTTCCCTGGGGATTGAGCTCGAGCTCGATTTCGCCACTCAGCACCAATTGCTCGAAAAGCTTATTTTCTCCCACGTAAGAGGCCACCATTTTGCGCACTTGCCCCGCCTGCAACAAAAATCCGATGCCGAAATCCGACGTGCCCGCATTATTGGAGATGACCGTGAGGTTCTTCGTGCCAGCCCGCTGGAGCGCGGCAATCAGATTTTCGGGAATGCCGCAGATGCCGAAGCCTCCCATCATGATCGAGGCGCCATCGCGAATGCGCCTCACCGCCACGTCCGCATTAGCAACCGTCTTGTCCACGTAGTTCGAACCTCCGATGCTGAAACCAAGGAGAGATTCTTCGTCGCTACGCTCCTCAGAATGACAACGGCTTGCGTGTCACTCGCTCTAACTCTAACGCAAATTGTGGAGCAGTTTGTAGACGTCGTTGGCGGCGGAAAACTCCTCTTCCAGTTCGCGCTGGCGCAGATGCGCGCGCAGATGCTCGATGGCCTGCGCGAGCCGGTCCAGGGCCATATCCAGATTATCCGTATTCGTGAGCACGATATCCCGCCAGACGGAATAAGGACTGCCGGCCAGCCGCAACGCGTCACGCAAGCCGCGCCCGGCAAGCGTGAGCGGCAAACCGGTCTGATCGGTGGCCTCGCGAGTCACGCCGGCAAGGGCTATCGAAACGAGTTGCGGCAAATGCGACACGAAGGCCGCCGCGCGGTCATGCCTGGCCGCGTCGATCCATATCGGACGCGCGCCAATCGCCTCGATCAAGCGCATGAAATTGGCGATCCGCGCATCCACCTGTTCGACTCGACCCATCTCCTTTGAAATGGGGTCGCTCGAGATCGAGCCATCCCCGGCGCCGGTCTCGCGCTGGACCAGGGCGTACTTTGCGCCGTGAAAGAGCGCTGCATCGGCGCCCTCGATTCCCGATACTTCGCTGCCGGCCATGGGATGGCCTCCCAGAAAGACGACGTCTTCCGAAAAACATTTTTCGGCGGCAGCACAAATGGCGCGCTTGGTGCTGCAAGCATCGGTCACGAGCGCATTGGCCTGCACGTGGCGAGCGATCTCGGGCAGCCGCTCGATCGCCAGGCCGACCGGCAGGGCGATATAAATGAGGTCTGCGCCCTTTACAGCTTCTTGCAGTTCCGGGTTGACGTCATCGACGACGCCCAACTGGAGCGCGCGTTCGAGCACGTTCGGCTTATCCCAACCCACGATGCGAATTCCGAGCACCCGGCGCACGGCCAGGGCAAAGGATCCGCCAATCAGTCCTGTTCCGAGCACGGCAACGCGTGAGAAGAGGGGAGCCATCACGCGGCGATGCTGCGGCCGACGGCGGGCGCGATCATACGCAATTGCGCCATCAACTCCTCGAATTGCTCGAAATGGAGCGACTGCGCGCCGTCGGAGAGCGCATGTTCGGGGTCATTGTGGACTTCCAGCAGCAAACCGTCGGCGCCTGCGGCAACCGCCGCGCGGGCCATGGGAGCAACCTTGTCGCGCCGGCCGGTCCCGTGCGAAGGGTCGGCCAGGATCGGCAGATGCGAGAGTTTCTTGATTACGGGAATGGCGGCGATATCCAGAGTGTTGCGCGTGGAGGTTTCAAAAGTGCGGATGCCGCGTTCGCACAGGATCACGTTGTAATTGCCGCCGGACATGATGTATTCGGCGCTGAGCAGCCATTCCTCGATGGTGGCGGACATGCCGCGCTTCAGCAGCACCGGCTTATCTACGGTACCCAAAGCGCGCAGCAGATGGTAATTCTGCATATTGCGCGCGCCCACTTGCAGAACATCAACGTAAGGCAGCATCAGGGCGATCTGTGAGGGGTCCATGACCTCGCTGACCACCACGAGATTGTGCCTGTCGCCGGCAGCACGCAGCAGGCGCAGGCCTTGTTCGCCAAGCCCCTGAAAGGAGTAAGGAGAACTGCGCGGCTTGAACGCTCCTCCGCGCAGCAGACGCGCGCCCGCCTGCGCCACGCGCGCGGCGATCAGCTCGATTTGTTCCGCCGATTCCACGGCGCAGGGCCCTGCCACGACCATAACTTCCGGTCCGCCAATACACACTCCCCGAGGCAATTTGACAATCGTTCCTTCGGGACGGAATGCGCGGCTCGCCAGCTTGTAGGGCTGCGTGATGCGGACCACTTCGCGCACACCCGCCAGCAGCTCGATATCGCGCGGATCGAAATCGGGACGCACGCCCACGGCGCCGAGCACGGTCTGCGAAACTCCGGTGGAGCGATGGATATCGAAGCCGAGCGACACAAGATGATCGATCACGTTTTGGATCTGCTCCTCGCTCGCTCCGGCCTGCATTACAACAACCATGAATGCTCCTCAGACTTCATTAGGCGCGAAAAGCGCCGTGATGGCCACGGCCTTTTCGCGCTCGACAATCAATTAACTTGGTCGGCTACTTGTGACGATCGGGCTCGGCCTCGTCGCGCATCACCGTGCGCTCCACCGAGCGCGCTTCGTCGAGAATGCGCTCGAATAATCGCCGGATGGCGGACTCGCTCAAAGGGCCGCGGTTGGCTCGCTCCACCGCAGCCAAAACTTCCCGCTCGCGGTCGGGCTGGTAGAGTGGCGAGCCATCTTCCTTCTTTAACCGGCCGATCTCCAGCACGCAGCGCGAGCGTTCGTTCAGCAATTCGACCAATTTCCGGTCGATCTCGTCGATTTTGCGACGCCAATCTTCGACGCTCATGCGCCCGGCTCCCGCCGGCTCATTCCCGCCTTGCCGGCGTGCTTCAAAACGCGCACACGCGCGCCGAGCGCCTCTCGCGCGGCGTTCACGCTCGAGGCTTGCTCGATCTCCTGCACCAGGGCCGAGCCCACCACGGCCGCATCGGCGAGCCCGCCCAGGATCGAAACCTGGCCGGGAAGGGAAATGCCGAAGCCGACCGCGATTGGCAGCCGGCTCACGCGCCGCACGCGGCGGATCAGAGCCGGCAAGTCTTCAGGCAAGGATTCGCGCGCGCCGGTCACGCCCGTTCTGGAGATGACGTAGAGAAAGCCGCTCGAAGCTTCCGCGATCCTCGCCAGGCGTTGGTCGGTGGACGTGGGCGCGGCGAGGAAAATTGTATCCAGGCCGTGGGCTTGCACGATGCGGCGATAATCGCCCGCTTCCTCGGGGGTAAGATCGGTGATCAACACACCGTCTGCGCCTGCATCCGCGGCGCGCCCGGCGAAGCGTTCGAGGCCCATTTGCAGCACCGGATTGTAGTAGCTGAAAAGGACCAGGGGCACGTCGCTCTTGCGCCGGAGCGATGCGACGAGATCGAGCACGCCCGAAAGCGTGGTGCCCGCGCGCAAGGCGCGTTCACTCGATCGCTGGATCGCAGGGCCATCCGCGACGGGATCGCTGAACGGCACGCCCAGTTCAACGATATCCGCGCCGGCCTCATCGAGTGCGAGCACAAACGATTCCGTCGCCTGGAGCGAGGGATCGCCGGCGGTGAGGAAAGCGACCAAACCCATCTCGCCGCGGCGGCCCAGCGCTTCAAAGCGGCGCTGGATACGCGTCGTCGCGGGGGTTTTCGGCAGAGCCGTGGAGTTCGTGGCCATCACAGATAGCGCGCGATGATTTCCATATCTTTATCGCCGCGGCCGGAAAGATTGAAGATGACGATTTCATCGCGGCGCATTCGCGGCGCCCGCGCGATCAGCGCGGCGAGCGCGTGGGCGCTTTCGAGCGCGGGGATGATGCCCTCCAGGCGCGCCAGCGTGCGCGCGGCGTCGATGGCCGCGGCGTCGCTCGCGGCGGAATATTCGGCGCGATGCTGCTCGGCGAGCAGGGCGTGCTCGGGACCGACGGCGGGATAATCCAAGCCGGCGGAAACGGAATGCGTCGTAGCGATTTGCCCGTCCGCCGTTTGCAAAACGTAGGTGTAGGTTCCCTGCAGGACGCCGGGCCGCGCGCCGGTGAAGCCCATGGCTTCCGCGAGCC
>WNGM01002574.1_pt1 | contig 15128 bp, 11 predicted proteins | sample 5400571 | NCBI WGS metagenome assembly WNGM01 (sample SAMN13153378, study PRJNA577476) | soil metagenome | isolation source: 100 cm soil or saprolite under Garry oak tree replicate 2 | place: USA:California | collected 2016-06-15
GGATTTTTCAAAGTACTCCTGTGCCTGTCTCATGCCTGAGTCGGTGAATTTGTGCCAGAAGTACAAGCCCCGGAGATAGTCATCGTAGGCCTCGGGATCGACCTGCTGCTTTCGACTCAAGCGCAGGTTTTCCTGGGGCTTCAACTTGGCTTGGATTTCGCGGACAATGTTGTTCGCCACGTCGTGCTGAAGCGACATGATTTCCCGTATGTCCTGGTCGTAGGCGTTGGCCCACAAGTGGCGATCCGAATGGGCGTCCAGCAGTTGCGCCGTGATGCGCACGCGGTTGCCCGAGCGGGTTACGCTGCCCTCAATGACTACATCCACGTTCAATTCCCGCGCAATTTGAAGCAGTGGCTGGCGGGAACCCTTGTAATGCATGGCAGATGTGCGCGAGATGACGCGCAAGGAGCTGACTTGCGCCAGATCGGTGATGAGAGCGTCCGTCATCCCATCGGCAAGATATTCCTGAGTAGGGTCTCCTGAAAGATTCTCCAAAGGTAGAATGGCAATCGAGTGAATCGGAGGCACACCGGTAGTGGCCAACGGCGGAAGTAACACAGTGACGAGGCTCCGAGCGAGCGATGGTGCCGCTGTGTGGACTTTTAATGTAGGAAAGTTCCCCATTGGCTTAGTCTTTGACGGAGCTAATATCTGGGTGGCCGATGGCGAAAGAACAGCAACAATGTGATGAAGCTACGGGCGCGAGACCGTGCCCTTGTTGGGACCTTCAACGTAGGAACAAACCCAGTTGGCGTGGTTTTTGACGGAACTAGCATCTGGGTAGTTAACAGGGACAGTAACACTGTGAGCAAGTTGAGGGCGAGCGATGGTTCCATGCTCGGAAGCTTCAATGTGGGAAGAGTTCCCCTCTGCGCGGCTTTTGACGGGGCTGACATCTGGGTGACTAATTCCGAAAGCGACAGTGTGACGAAGCTGCGAGCGAGCGATGGTGCTGTCCTTGGGAATTTCAAGGTAGGGAAGGCCCCCGGTGGGGTCACATTTGACGGCACGAACATCTGGGTGACCAGTGAGGAGAGCAACAACGTTATGAAGCTGCGAGTGCGCGATGGCGCCGTGCTCGACACTTTCAAAGTGGGGACACTCCCGCTCCAGGTCATCTTTGACGGGAAGAACATCTGGGTGACCAATGGACGCAGCGAGAGCGTGTCGTGCTTCCCTTATGCGTTGACAGAAGTCTAAGCTATTGTCCTGTCATTCATCGACAGGAGAGCTCGATGGCCAAGCCCACTGACTTACTGCAAGGCACGTTGGACCTGCTGATACTCAAGACGATAGCTCTGCAACCCATGCACGGTTGGGGCATCGCCCAACGCATCCGTCAGGTTTCCAAGGAAGTCCTGCAGGTCAATCAGGGTGCCCTTTATCCCGCGCTGCATCGCCTCGAACAACAGGGCTGGATTCGCGCCAAATGGGGCGAATCGGAAAACAATCGCCGCGCCAAGTTCTATTCGCTTACACCGGACGGCGCAAAGTATTTGCGCCAGGAGCAAGCGCAATGGAAGCGACTTTCATTGGCTATTGAGTTGGTGCTAGACACGCCATAAGGAGCGAATGCATGCGTTGGTATTACAAATTGCCCCTTCGTCTGCGCTCGATTTTTCACAAGAACCAGGCTGAGCTGGACCTCAGCGAGGAACTCCAGTTTCATTTGCAAAACCAAATTGACGAATATGTCGCGCAGGGAATGAATCCGAAAGAAGCTCGGCACACCGCGCTACGCTCGCTGGGCGGCATCGAGCAAACGAAGGAGGAATGCCGCGACGCGCGCAAGGTGAACTTAATCGAAAATTTCCTGCAAGACGCTCGCTTCGGTCTCCGCATGCTCCGCCGCAGCCCGGGATTTTCGCTGCTGGCGATTTTGTGCCTTACGCTAGGCATCGGCGCCAACGCCGCCGTCTTCAGCTGGATCGAAGGCATCCTCTTCCGCCCCTATCCCGCCGTCGCGCACCAGGAGCGCCTCGTCGCCATCGGCGGCACCTCACGCGACGAACCCCGGGGCACCCCGCTCTCCTGGCCCGATTTCCAGGACCTCCAGCGAAGCTGCACCCTCTGCGAGACGCTCTTCGTCAGCAAAATCACTGGCACCACGCTCAGCATCGGCGATCGTGCCGAGCGCACCACCGGCAGCATCGTCTCCGCCAACTATTTCGACGCCATCGGCGTTCCCCCCATGCTCGGCCGCGGCTTCCTTCCCGGCGAAGACCAGGGGCAAAGCGCGCATCCCGTCGCCATGATCAGTTACCAACTGTGGCAAGGGCGCTTCCGCGGCGATCCGCAAATCGTCGGCAAGACGCAGCGCCTCAACGGCGTCATACACACCATCGTCGGCGTCGCCCCCGAAGGCTTTTACGGCACCTTCGTCGGCTGGGGCATGAACTTCTGGGTGCCCGCGTCCATGGAGGACATCTTCGAGTCCGGCGGCTACAAGCTCGAAGATCGCGGCGCGCGCTGGATCGAAGCCTACGCGCGCCTCAAGCCCGGCGTCACCTTCGCCCAGGCTCAGCAGGAATTCGCCGCAATCTCCGGCCGCCTCGAAGCCGAGTATCCCGCCACCAATCGCGGCCGCGCCATTCGATTCTGGCCTTTGTGGCAAACGCCCTTCAACAACGCCGGCACCCTGCTGCCGACTCTGGAAATCATGCTCGTCGTGGTCGCCTTCGTCCTGCTCATCGCCTGCGCCAACGTCGGCAATTTACTGCTGGTGCGCTCCTTCACGCGACGCCACGAAATGAGCGTGCGCCTCGCCGTCGGCGCCGGTCGCGCGCGCCTGTGGAAGCAGCTCCTCACCGAAGGCCTCGTGCTCTCCCTGTTCGGAGCCGCCGGCGGCCTCTTGGTCGCGTACTGGTGCCGCCACGCGCTGGTGCTGCTCTTCCCCGCGCGCGGCGGCGTGCAGATGCACTTGCCCGGCGAAATCGATTGGCGCGTGCTCGCGCTCAGCGCCGGCGTTTGCCTCGCCACCACGCTGCTGATGGGCCTCGTCCCCGCCCTGCAAACCGGCAAGATCGACCTCGCGCAGTCTATAAAAATGGAATCGGCCAGCGTGGTCGGCGGCCGTGGCCGCGCTTGGGTGCGCTCGGGACTGGTGCTGGTGCAAGTGTCGCTCAGCTTCGTTTTGCTGGTCGGCGCCGGCCTGCTGATGCAGAGCCTGCTGAAGGTCCGCACCGCCAGCCCCGGCTTTAACACCCGCGGCGTGCAGGACACCGCCATCGACCTGGTCTCCGCCGGCTACACTCCCGCGCGTGCGCAGACCTTTCAGGACGCGCTGCTCGAGCGCGTCCGCGCCCTTCCCGGCGTGGAGTCCGCCGCCTTCGCAAAAATGACTCCGCTCAGCTACGTCAGCTCTGCCACCGCGCCCATCGTCGTCGATGGCTACCAGCCGCCGCCGGAGGAATCGCCCACCGTCGAGTACAACGAACTCGGCGACAACTATTTCGTCACCATGGGCATTCCGCTTGTCGCCGGCCGTGAATTCACCCGCGCCGATGACGAAAAAGCCGCGCTCGTCGCCGTGGTCAACGAAACCATGGCCCAGCGCTACTGGCAGGGCCGCAGCCCGCTCGGCCGGCGCCTCCAGCTCAAGGGACGCTGGATGCAAGTCGTCGGCATCGCCAAAGACTCGAAGTATTCCAGCGTCCGCGAGAAGCCGACGCCGTTTTTCTTCGTCCCGCTGCGGCAAAATTCCCTTCGCGGCAGCGTGCTGAACATCCGCACGCCGCTCGCTCCGCAAACCATGGCCACGGCCATCGCGCGCGAAGTCCACGCGCTCGACTCCAATCTGGCGCCCTACGAGGTGATCACCATGCAGGAGCAGCTCGATCGCTCGACGTCGGCGCAAATGGTGGCCGTCACGCTGGTCGGGATTCTCGGCACGCTGGCGCTCGTCCTCGCGGCCATCGGCTTGTACGGCGTGATGTCGTACGCCGTCTCGCAGAGCACGCGTGAGCTCGGCCTGCGCATGGCCCTCGGCGCTGGCGCGTCGAACTTGCTGCGCCTGGTGCTGTCGCGCGGCTTGGCGCTCACTGGCGCCGGCGTGCTGCTCGGCGCGGCAACCGCGCTGCTGCTTACGCGCCTGCTCGGCAACCTGCTGTACAAGGTCAGCCCCCGCGATCCTGTCGCCTTCGGCTGCGCATTTGCGGTTATGGCACTGGTCTCCGTTGCCGCCTGCTTGCTACCTGCTTGGCGCGCAGCACGAACGGATCCCATGCGCGCTCTGCGGACGGAATGATCTCTCAATCAACTACTTCTTAGGAGGCTTTCAGCGTCTGCTGTAACGGTGCGGAATCCCGCGCAGCAGCTACAGTTTCGGCGTCCGATCCGGACGGAGAAGCTTACTGCCTCTTCCTATCAATTTCACTTTGGTACCGCCAAACGCGCCAGCAGTGACCCAGCCAATCGCTGGCGAGAAGCCGGCTTGTCGCTACCGATAGCATTTACCGGACGCGCGCAGAGCTCCGCGCTCCGTTCACTTCCTTACCGAGAACGCGCATCCGGTAAAGCGCTAGCGTTAGTCAGGAGTAACCGTTTGCGCCGTGCGTACGAGCCAACCTCGATTCAAAAGCAACATCCATGGATCGCCATGTATCGTCCGGATCCGAGTGCGATACTGGAGTTCGACCGCCTCATGTTTCGAAATGCCTCCCTTATGCGAGACGACGCCTCATCTCACATTTCTTGGTGCACAGGCGATCGGGGGCCTTGACCTCCTGCAAGGGCTCGCACCGGTTCCACTGCGCGGTTTGAAGTTTTTTGATTCGCAGTTCGACTCTGTTGCCTGGAGATGTCTATCATTGTGTAGGGACGCCGAAGCAATGCGAATAGCCGTCGTCGTCGGTAAGGACAAACTCGGTCTGCCCATAGTCTCGATGTTCGAGTACTGAAACACCGTACCCAAGGCTCTTCAATCGCTCTCTGGTTTTGTGTATATCCTTCGCCGCCCAGTAGAGTCGAATGCCCTCGTAGTCTTCCGGCTTGACCGGAGTCCCCGCGCGTTGGTTCAGCATAAAACATAACTCGTCTTTCCGAAGCATGCAGAAGATCAGCTTGTCGTCTTTGCGCATTTCTGATCTCGTCGAGAATCCGAGACCATCAACCCACAAACGCAGACTCTTCTCCAGGTTTGCGCTCGGAATGATCGGAATGCATGACTCAACAGGCATAACAGCCTCCTTTCGCCAAACTAAAACGCCGCTCAATGCATTAAGCAATTCATGCGCGACGCCCGCACTGCGCGTACCTGACCGTGGATTAGTTTACGCCAGCGACTCACTGAATTTGGCCTGCGCGCGCGACTTCGATTAGCGCACTTGCATGGAGCAGGAATTGCCGTTGATGACTGGAGAGGCGCTCCAAAAAACGAGGTGAGGATTACTCGTGGTATGAAATAGTTCCGACTTTCACTTCGACCTACTTTCTTTGAGTTTTCAGTCGTTGCCGTGTGCTCTATGGGAAGGCGGCGTGCACGTCGTACGCGCCGCCACTCCGCGCTAACTAGCGCAGTGATCTAAAGCCCGCGCGAACCTCTTCTGAAAACAGTTGCGGCTGTTCCCAGGCCGCAAAGTGCCCGCCTTTGTCGAGCTGGTTGTAATGGATGAGTTTGGGATACGCCCGCTCTGCCCAACTCCGCGGGGCTTGATAGAGCTCACCGGGAAAGACGCTCGCGGCAACCGGGATGGAGACGTTCTTGACGTCGAAAAACGGAAACTTGTTTTCCCAATAGAGACGACCCGAAGAAATCCCCGTGTTCGTCAACCAGTAGAGCGTGATGTTGTCGAGCACGTCGTCTCGTCTAAGTTGGTCCTGGGGTTGTCCTGTCGTAGGCCTACGCAGAGCCGCGGAGATCGCCGCCGCAGGCTGGGCATCACCGTCACCGTGGTCGATAAGCCAGGCCGCCAGGCCGACGGGTGAATCCTCAATTCCGTAGAGCGTTTGCGGGCGCGTCGCCATCTCGTATGCGAAGTACACGCCTTTCGCAAAAAAATCCTTCAGCTTCTCGTACGTGCGTCTTTCCTCGTCGGATAGACCGGATGGCGCCGGGCCGCCGGACGCGATCGCCTTTGATACGTCGGGTGGAACAGCACCAGGCATGTTGGTGTGAATGCCGAGCAATTCCGGTGGTGCCTGTAAAGCCATCACATCCGTGACGACGGCGCCCCAATCGCCGCCTGACGCCACAAATTGCGTGTATCCAAGGCGCTTCATCAGCACTACCCAGGCACGCGCGATGTGGGCGGGTTCCCAGCCGGTCGTTGTCGGCTTGCCCGAAAACCCATAGCCCGGCATCGAAGGAATCACGACATCGAAAGCGTCCGACGCGCTCCCGTCATGTGCTGTGGGATTGGTAAGTGGATCGATAATCTTCAGCTGCTCGATGATCGAGCCGGGCCATCCGTGCGTGACGATGAGCGGCAGCGCATTTTCATGTTTCGAACGAACGTGAATGAAATGAATGTCTAGCCCATCGATCTCGGTGATGAACTGCGGTAGGGCGTTCAGTTTCGCTTCGCACTTGCGCCAATCGTAATCTGTCCCCCAATAGCGCGCGAGTTCCTGAAGCGGCGCGAGCTTGCACTCCCTGCGATTGATCCGTGACGGTTTCCCGTTCGGGCCACCTCGTTGCGTTGATGCGCCTGCGCAATTCGGTAAGTTCCGCCTCCGGAACATTCACACGAAATGGACGAATCGCGGTCTTGTCATCTGCCTGCTCACTGTGTTGTTGTCTAGCACCGGTTGTGGTCATGGTGCCCTCCTTTGAGTAGTCTTAGATGCTTCCGACTATAGAGTTGGGGATTATTGTTTTTACGTGCTCGAAGGACGAGCTCCGTCGGTGGGCGGCGAAGAGGCTATCACAAAATGGACGCCGGCAGCATTAAGTCCCGGTAAGTCTTAGTGCTTTATGCGCTCCACGCCCACTCGGGTTCGAGCCCCTCCCGAGTCTTCATGCTGTACCGAGACGCTAACCGTATTCAGACCTACTCTACCCAGCACCACATGTGACTCACACATCTTCCAACTGAGCTTCGGTCATCCCAAAATAGTGCCCTAGTTCGTGGATTACTGTCAGACGGACTTCCTGGCGGATTTCGTCTTCATTGGAGCATACGGCTTCGATGTTCTTCTGATAAAGAACGATGCGGTCGGGACCGGAAGGCACGTCAAACACGCTTTTCCGAGTTGTGGGTACGCCCTCGAAGACACCGAGCACCAAACTATCAGTATCGTCCGCCTCGGCGATCCCTGCATTCCGCGAGCCTCTATGTGGTAGCTGCTCCGGAGGCACGTTCTCGACTAAAACGGCGACGTTGTGCATTCGTTTGCGGAACCTCGTAGGCAATGCGTCCAAAGCCTCTTCGACAAGTTTGACGAACTTTTCTCGCTCCATGTGACGATCCTAGGCCGGACCATGCTTTTGAATCCATCTGTTTCATGCCGGTCCCAAGCTCCTTGAATTCCCTGCCCTAGCCTTCATCGGTCCGTGAAACCTCATAAACAGCCCCCGCTGTCGTCGCCCATACGAGCGACAGAACTCGTCATGCTTGACAATATCGCGCATGAGACCAGACTTACGAACGAAGATTTGGTACGCCGCCCATGAACAAAGCAACGAGGGACCCAGAGGATCGCCCCACGGACATAGGCAACGTCCGCGCAACCCGTGAAAAAATGCTCGATAAGACCTTAGCCGACTCCTTTCCTGCGAGCGACCCGCTATCCACTCTGCCGGATCCCACGGAGGACTCTTTTTCTCTCTCCCCACCGGTCGAATAACCTCGAAGCACCTCCGGCACACTCGGCGCGACAGGGGCCGCCGTTCCACGAAAGATTCAATTTCAGCTGATACCGAGCTGACGCCTTCCTGGCTATCGCGCAGCGTCCCCCAAGCTGCCAGAGGAAGCACCAAGCAAATTTCAATCCGAATCAGACCTAGAACAGACCTTAGTGTTTTTACATTCAGTTTCTACTTTTCCTTTCTAGAATGTCCTGCCGTTGTGGAGTTGCAGCAACGTTGCGCGGGCTGCCATGCAAATCGGATCGCTGAGGTCACAGGCAGTCCGCCCAATGCAACGACTATTTTGGTAAGCTGACAGCGCGTTCGAGAACAAGGCCATTGGATCCACGTAAGCCAAGCCTCGAAGGTCGCGGAATCCGAAGTGATAGCGATTGCCCGCAAACAGATTGTGGCAATAATCCTGCCGCTCCCCCTGTTTTGATCGCCAAAGAGCCAGTTCTAAAAACTCCAATCAGTTTTAACTAATTATCTACTTTTTCTCACTACCCCTACGCTTGAAGCTAGAACTATAGAAATGCATGGGAGGTGAAAGGACATGGAAATTGACATTCGTTGCAGCTGTTTGGCCTCGGGAGCTGCTCACTGTTCGGCGAGGTGACCTACCTGGATACGCGTCTGGAGGACGCGCAGGATGGAGTCGCGCGCTATCATCCCGACAACGCGGCCGTCTTCAAGAACTGGCATCTGATTGATATCTTCTGCCTGCATGCGTTCCAGAACGCTGAGAACGGGCTCGGAAGGAGAAGCCCATTTGATCTTGTCCATTGGGCGCATGGCCGCCTGGATCGATGTGTTCGGCCATTCGTCGTGCGGAATGCCCTGGGCTGCATGAAATGTCACTAGTCCAACCGGGGCGCCGTTGCCGGTCACGATGTGGCAGCGCCGCCCCGTCCGCAGCACCTCGTGCACGTAGTTTTCAAGGGAGAAATCCCGCGGCATCGTCGGTACATCTTGGCTCATGATGTCGGCAGCGTTGACGCCGGCGAGCGTATTGCGGATCGCCACTTGCGCGTAGCTCTCTTGCGCTGCCGACAGCAGAAACCATCCAATGAAAGCCCACCAAAGCCCGCCGAACCAATTGCCCTGGAGTGCGATCCAAATACCGGCGAAGATCATGACATAGGCAAAAAGCTGGCCGGTCCGCGAAGCAATGCGCGCGGCCTTTGAAAAATCGTCTGTAATTCTCCAGGCAATCGACCGCAAGACTCTTCCCCCGTCGAGCGGAAATCCTGGGGCGAGGTTGAAGGCCGCAAGCATGAAATTAATTTCAGCGAGCCAACGGGAAGTGGCTCCGACCATTTCGAGGTTGCCGGAATAACGGCCGACGAAGTAAAACACGGCCGACAGGAAAAAACTCGAAATGGGCCCCGCAATCGCAATGTTGAATTCCTGCCTGGCGCTGGATGGTTCGCGACCGATCCGTGCCAGGCCGCCGAAGACGAAAAGAGTTATCGAAGTCACAGGAATCTTGTAGTGCTTGGCCACCAGGCTGTGGCTCAATTCGTGGAACATCACAGAACCAAAGAACAGGAGGCTCGTGATAACTCCAAGCATCCAGTGCTGCGCGGGACTCCACGAAGGGTGCTGGGCGGTGAACTGCGTGCGCAAAGATAGGGTGATCAGTGCAAAAATAAGGAACCAGCTGGGGTGCAGGTAGATCGAGATTCCGAAGATTCGCCCGATTCGAATGCTGGAGGCAGGTGTCACGGATTAGCACTCCTTCAAACTGTACAGTACCGATTCCTGCGATCAAACGGTTTGAGCAACTAATTTTCGGGCCGCCAAGGAGATCATCAGACGACTGATCCCTGGGGGTACTTCGCGACTTCCGCGAAACGCCAAGAGCTATTCCAAGATCTGCGAACGACCATGAAACTCGTCGATGACAAGTCGAAGCAAGATGCTTGCGGGTGAACGCACCTCGAATATACATCACTGACTTCTCGTTTTCCGGTTTTCCGGGGATATCTCGAATCAGGAGGCTATCCCGGTTGGCTTCAGAACGACCGCTGTCAAGGGCAGTGGGGTGCTTGTCCACTTCCCCCGTCCCGAACAACAACAAGGGAGCGGATGCTTTCGGCAACATGCGCAAAGCGCCGATCTCGCGCGCTGATATCAAGTTTTATTGCACAAAAACTTGATATCTTTCCTTTACAGGTCGATGCTCTGTTGACATCTAGTACCACAACGTGGTATATCCTACAGTGTGGTATTTATAGAATCTCAGGCTTTTACTCGCCGGCTCCATCGGCTAGCGGGTGCGTCCGCCGATGAGGTTTTGCGCCGGATACAAGAGGACTTGCTCAGGAATCCCGAAAAGGGTGATGTCGCTCAAGGCCTGGGCGGAATACGCAAGGCTCGCACGTCGAACCCGACTCGAGGAAAAGGCAAGCGCGGCGGCTATCGGTATATGCATCTGTATCTGAAACACCGAGACCACCTGCATTTGCTTTTTCTGCTGGATAAGGACGAGCAGGAGGATTTGACCACTGAGCAGCGAAGAAATCTTCTTTTGATGGTAGCGGAATTGAAGAGGTTGTAGGAGGACAATATGGCAAAGAAGATTAAGGTGAATATCTACGACGATATGCGGCAATCACTGGCCGACGCGTTGGCGTATGAGCGCGGGCAGAAGGTTGACTTGCGTGTGACGGAGATTCCTGCCCCACCCAAGGTCCTCAAACCGCGAGAAATTCGGCATATCCGAGAAAGCCTGCACGCAAGCCAGGCCGTATTCGCACACTTTCTCTGTGTCAGTCCAAAGGCTGTGCAGAGCTGGGAACAGGGCTCGCGACGTCCCCAAAGCACGGCACTACGGCTCCTGATGATTGCCAAGAAGAATCCAACCGCTCTTCTGCAGAGCTAATAAGGGTGGATCCCTTTACAATCACGGGCGAATACCAACATACCCCATTGCAGTGGTGAGAGCTCTTCCGTCTACTCTTATTTGATCGTCTACTGGCCCGAGACGACGCGGACTACCGTCAACAGTCCGGCCACTACAGGGTCAAACTTTCCACTTGGGATTAGGCCGGATCGGCTGGCATACGTTTCGTCACAGCCATTCTTCTTTGCTACACGCGTTAGGCGTTGATCTCAAGGTCCAGCAGGAACTACTGCGACACGCAGATATTCGGACGACGATGAATATCTACACGCATGCGGTTCCCGCCGCTTTGAGAGAAGCAAACAGCAAAGTGGTTCGTCTGTTCGTCTCGTGCTGCCAGGCGTAGGTAGCATGAGCTTAATGCTCCCTTAAGCTCCCTTGCAAATCTGCAACTGATTCTTAGAAAAGGAAATATTGGTAGGGGCGGTGGGGATCGAAAGCTAGGCTACTCAAATAAGCCCCACTGTTTCACGGCGTTGCAACCGCCCTCCAGGAACAATCGGTACAAATAGTACAAGGCAACCGGTTCATCACGTCGCTGCTTTCGCAATGAACTTGCTTCGGAATCAGTGAGCCAGACGCAGCCTAGAGAATTAATTGATTCTGCCGGACTCCAAGCGCTAAAATTTTAATGAGGTGTGCAACGATGACTCGGAAATCTTTTTTCTCGATCGCACTTGCATTTCTCTTCTGCGCCTCCGCGGAAGCCAAGATCAGCGGCGACTACGTTGAGACCCGCAGCGCCGATGTCTATACCGGCCAATGCTTTGCCAACGGTGAGGTGGGCCTTACCGGTGATCAGGCTATCCTGGCGTGGCACATTCGTTCGGGGAGTTGGGATGGCGTGAAGCTTGATGGGTTCAGCGTCGTGGCTGCGGTGAAGGCGAACGCAACGCTAGGCGATCCTTACGCTGACCCTTATCCGGCGAAATCTGTGCTAATCGTTGATAGTCGTGCGAACGCTCGTGAGCGCGCTGCGCTCGCTGCCTTCGCGCGGCACATGGGCGGAAAGTTGCTCGCCAATGTCGTCAACGTGGTAAACGCACCCATCGACATCCAGATAGCCCAGGAGCACCACGGCAGCGCCCTTTTGCGCGCGGGCGATTTCGTCACTGTACAAACGCGCAGCATCAACGAAAATGATCACCTCTGCGGGAATGAGTCGACGTTCTATCCCCCGCTGACGCAGGTCAGCCACGCTATGGCCGCTGTCGCCATAACGGATAGTTATAGCGGCAAAGGTTTGGGAACGACCTGGACCTTACACGACAAGCGCAGCGCCTTTGTCGGTACGTTTTAACCTTAGCCAGACGCGAAGGGAGGCGCGAATCATTGTCTCCGTGCTTCGACCGTGAATCCTGTTCGAGATATATTCACCGGAAAGCTGCTCTTATTCTCCTTTTGCTTCTTGCAGCAAGTGCTCTAGCGGCACCCAAGGTGGAGACCGTGGGGCCGTGTACTGACTCAACTGTGCCCGATTCCGTCAAGAAAGCGCTCGCGCCAACGGGTTATCGCGTAACACTTGACGACGGCTCGCCTCTTGACGTCTGGCCGCCTGCCCAAGTTCAAACCAGCGACAAGCCTCGTGAGGACGCCACATATCCCCTTGCGCCTTCGCTTTTCTTCGGCGTCATCCATTTCGCGAAAAACGCGCGCGACGCCCGCGGCAACGCCATTTCTGCCGGTACATACACCTTACGGTACGAGTTACAGCCCAACGATGGCAATCATCTGGGCACTTCGCCTACTCCTGACTTCCTGCTGCTTGTGCCGGTCGCGGCAGACACAAATCCGGCTCAGACCTACAGTTTCGATCAGCTCGTCCGTCTCAGTGAGCAAGTAACAGGCAAAAAGCATCCCGCTCCATTCAATCTCGTGCCCGCCGATGCAACGCAGTTTCCGTCCGTCACTACCGATCCTGATGATCACACCATTCTGTTCTTCAAGGTAAAGACCCAGTCCGGCGATCTGCCGTTTGGGTTGGTGGTGAAAGGTACCGCTGCGGAGTAGTGCGCCTTAGTTCGGTCATATTCTCGTTTACCGCATTCTTGACAGGAAATCTTGCCTAGAATGATGATGGACTCCTACTAAATTTCATTCCGCGGTGATTACATGACCACTAACGACGACAAATCCTCCGGCCTTTCGCGACGCGACTTCCTGAAAATTTCAAGCATTGCCGCATCGGTTCCTTTGGTAGCAGGACCGAGGGTGATCGCGGTAGAGGGACAGGAGGTTGCGGTTCACGGTCCGGGCCCGGTGCCGCTCACGTTGAGCGTGAACGGGAAACGGTTCAATGCTGAGCTAGAGCCGCGGGTAACGCTGCTGGACGCCTTGAGGGAACATTTCGACGTGACCGGTCCCAAGCGCGTCTGCGATCGTGGGGAATGTGGCGCTTGTACAGTGTTGATCGACAATCGCCTCGTATATTCATGCACGACACTCGCCATCGAAGTGCAGGGCAAAGAGATTGTCACGGCCGAAGGTTTGGGCGGGGGCGAGCGCCCGCATCCTGTACAGTCTGCCTTCGTCAGCAATGATGCGCAGCAATGCGGGTTCTGCACGCCAGGGTTTACCGTCGCCACCAAATCTTTTCTGGACAGAAATCCGCACAGCACCGACGCAGAAATCGTCCACGGTCTCGCAGGGAACCTCTGCCGCTGCGGAACTTATCGCGGCATCCATGGCGTGGTCGCCCAGATGACCGGCCGCGAGCCCAAAGGGAACGCCGGTACCACGATGATCGCTCCTCGGACCGCAGCTTCCCCGAAAGGAGATGCGTAATGCCCGCCGAAGACAAGTACACCTACCCACCTTCAGATCAGCGGACCTATATCGGCCGCCGTATGGGGCGCGTCGATGGCACTGCAAAGTCCACTGGCCACGCCAAATACACATACGACTACAACCCTAAGGGCATGCTTTACGGCGCTTTCGTCCGCTCTCCCTATGCCCACGCGCGCATCACGAATATCGATACGGGCGAAGCCGAAAAGATGCCCGGCGTAAAGGCTGTGGAGATTGTTCAGAAGCCCGGCAGCGAGATCTATTGGGCTGGAGACGAGGTTGTAGCCATCGCTGCGGTTGACGAGCCCACCGTGCGCGACGCCGTTCGCGCCGTCAAAGTCGAGTACGAGCAACTCCCGCATCTCGTTATCGATTCGCAGGAGCCGCCTCACAATCTCCCGCCAGATACCAGCCCGCTCGGCCTTGATGATCTGCAAGACATGGCCAGAAACCAGGTTCCCACCGCTCAGATGGTGAAGGAAATCAATGAGCGCGGCATCACTTTCAAGCCCGAAGAAGCGCCACTCGACCGCATGCCGCCCGACATCGCCAATGCGGTGAAATCGGCCAAGCAGAAGCCCGCGGAAAAGAAGCCTCCGACCTGGTACAAACCAGCCGCCGCGGAAACGCAGGGTGACGCGGACGCCGCGTTCAAGGCTCCCGATGTGGTCATCTCTGAAGGCGTTTACGGATTGCCGGTAATTGTGCACTGCTGCCTCGAAACCCACGGCGCCGTTTCCGAGTGGACCGACAGCGATCACTTGCTGACGCATGTATCCACCCAATATGTCTCCGGTATTCCCGGTCAGATGGCCGAGGTCGTCGGCATTCCCGCCGCGAACATTCGCCAGGTTCAGGAAAACATCGGCGGTGGATTCGGCAGCAAGTTCGGACCCGATCGCTGGGGCATCTATAGCGCGAAGCTCTCGAAAAAAGCCGGCGGTACTCCGGTCAAAATGATGCTCAGTCGTGCTGAGGAGCTTGAGGTTGCGGGTTGCCGCCCCTCAGCTTACGCGCGAGTGCGTGTGGCCGCGAAAAAGGACGGAACGCTAACCGCATGGGATTCGTTCGGTTGGGGCACTGGCGGACCCGGCGGCGGCGGTTCACCCCCGATCCCTTATCTTATTCGCGATCGCGTTCCCAACTATCGCATTCAGTGGACCGCAGTCGTCAACAACATAGGCCCGGCACGCGCGTGGCGTGCGCCAAACCATCCTCAAGCCTGCCTGATCACTATGGCCGCACTCGACGACCTGGCGCACAAGCTCGGCATGAACCCACTCGAGTTTTTCAAGAAGAACGTCGAGCTGACCGGGCCGCGCGCCAACATCTACATGGACGAGTTTCCTGTCGCCGACGAATTAATGGGGTGGTCCAAACGATGGCACCCGCGTGGCGACAAAACGTCGCGGTCGATTAAGCAGGGGCTCGGCATGTCCATGCATACGTGGGGTGGGCGCGGACATCAGAGCGAGTGCGACCTCACCATCCAGCCCGACGGCTCTGTGACGATCAAGATGGGCACGCAGGATCTCGGCACAGGGACTCGGACCGCCATACTCGCGGTCGCCGCCGATACCCTTGGCCTAACACCTCAGCAGATCACCTTGCTTTACGGTGATACGCGGTATCCCATGTCTGGTG
>WNGM01003227.1_pt1 | contig 15121 bp, 12 predicted proteins | sample 5400571 | NCBI WGS metagenome assembly WNGM01 (sample SAMN13153378, study PRJNA577476) | soil metagenome | isolation source: 100 cm soil or saprolite under Garry oak tree replicate 2 | place: USA:California | collected 2016-06-15
CGAGACGGAGTGATGCCGCCCTCGTGTCCCGGGCGCAGCTCGTAGCCCGCATGGAGCGCAGCGCAATGCGGGAACGGCGCTCCCGGATTTCGCTTCGCTCCATCCGGGCTACATGCTTATCGCGAATTCGAGGTGGACCCCGATCTGCTGTGCAGCGTTTCACGCTGCACAGCGTCCGGGGCACGATTTTAGAGGATGCCTCTTCAAAACCGCGTCACTCCGTTCGGCGAGCTCGTCGCCGTTGCCTCCCGCGGCCAGTTCATGGGCAATCGCGGCGGCCGGTTGCATCGCGACGATCGCACGCTCGGCGCGCGGCGCTGGGTTTCCCGCCAATGGATCTGTTGCGTGACGCGATTCAAGGGGCGCCATCGCGCGGTCTGGGGCAACGGCTATACCGAGCTGTTCTTTCTCGACGAGCCCACCGCGCTTGCGGCCGGGCACCGGCCCTGCTTCGAATGCCGCCGCCGCGACGCCGTCGCCTTTGCGGCGAGCTGGGCCGCCGCGCGGCAGCAATCAGTGGCCCCGCGCGCGGCCGACATGGACCGCGTTCTCCACGCCGAGCGGCTCGACGGCCGCGGCAAGCGCCGCCACTCGCTGCCGATCGATGATTTGCCCGACGCGGCGATGCTCGCGCTCCCAGGGGAGCCAAATTCCGTGTTCGCGCTGCACGGCGAATCTCTGCGGCGATGGCGGCCGGAAGGCTATGGCGATCCGCGGCCACGCCCGCGCGGGATCCTGGTCGATGTGCTCACGCCGCCGAGCATCCTCGCCGCGCTGGCGCAAGGTTACCGGCCGCAATGGCATCCGAGTGCGGAAGCGTGTCTATCCGGCAGGCGGTCCTGATAATGCCGCCTTGGCGCGCGCAAGCGTCTCGGCTGGCGTGCCCGATGCGTCGATCGCGATGAAATCCATCTCGCCCAGCGCATAGCTTTCCTGCCGGCGCGCAATGGCCGCGTCGGCATCGGAGGCATCGCGGGAACGCGCGTCGATCCGCTCGAGCCGGATCGGCAGTTCGGCGACCAGAAACAGCCCGTGAAATTCGGCGCCGGTGCCGTCCGCGGCCGCGCGAATCGCGGCGCGCTCGGCGGGATCGGCGAAAACCGCATCGACAATCGCGGAAAATCCCGCGCCGACGACGCGGCGCGCCTTCTCGGCCAGCGCCGCATAGACTTGCGTGGTGATTTGCGGGGCATAGGCATCCGCCGGGAGCCGCTCGGTCTCGGTTTTGCCGAACAATGCCTTGCGCTCGGCGTCGGAGCGCAGCACCAATGCACCCGGGGCCGGCACGAGGTCCGGGGCAAGATCGCGGGCCAACCGCGATTTTCCCGTCCCCGACAGCCCGCCGATCGCGATCAGCATCGGGGTTGCGGGTTCGAGCAATTTGCAAGCCAGCCGAAAATAGGTCTGCGCGGCGCGCGCAATTTCGTTCGCCGCGTTGAGCCGGGCTGCCGTCACCTTGGCGCGGATCGCGGCGCGCACCGAGAGGAACAGCGGCAATGCCGCGAGCGCGTCGAGGTCCGATTCGCGCCTGGTCTCGGCCAGATAGCGGTTGAGCACGACGTTCGCGGCGCCAGCGAGCCCGCGCTCGACAAGATCCATCAGCAGGAACGCCAGATCGTAGAGCACGTCGCCCGACGCGATCAGCTCGCTGAACTCGATGGCGTCGAACGGCACCGGCCGATCCTCGATCAGCGCGATATTGCCGAGGTGGAGATCGCCATGACCGCGGCGGATGAGGCCGAGCTGGCCGCGTGTCACGAGCAGCGGCCGCACGCGCGCGAGCGCGCCGCGGCTTCTCCGCTGCAGCTCGGCGACCGCCTCGGCCGCAAACAGGCTGGGGAATTCGCGGAACGCCGCTTCGTTCTGGTCGAGATAGGTGTCGAGCGCGTTGATCCACGGCTCGGCGCTCACGACCGGCGCACGGGCATGCGCGGCTGCGACGACGCGGCCCAGCGTATCGGCGAGCGCGGCATCGATTCTGCCGGCGTCCGCGAGCCGATCGAGCGTGCGCGTCTCATCGAAGCGGCGCATCTCGACTGCCCATTCGACCGACTCGCCTTTGCCGTCGAGCACGAGCCGGCCGCCCGCCTCGCGCGTGATCGGCACGATGCGGCGGTAGAGCTCCGGCGCAAACGGCCGGTTGACTTCGAGCTCGGCCGCGTCGCTTGACCTTGAGCGCCCGATCTCCAGCCAGGAACACCGAGGAGGCATGGGTATCGATACGCCGGACCCTGCTTCCGTGGTGGCTCGCGGGATCCTCCAGGAATGCCAAAACCTCAGCTTGGCAGTCGCGTTGCGTCCGCATGCCCGCTCCGGCCGGCCTTGTCGTCGGGCCCATGGCCAAAATAAGATCGGTCCGCGATGCGGTGCGCCTTGCGCAAAGTCAAGGTACCGCGCTCCCACTGCAGCAAGCTGCCGGCATCCGCGGGCGTCCGGCGTCGGGATCCGGCAAGTCGAGAGGTTGGAACATGACGACGTTGCCGCATGTGCTCAAGCGCATCCGGCTCAACCTGGCCCGCTCGAAGGAATTTCCCTCGGGCTCCTCCCGCCATGGTTACGAGTTCGTGGCCCCGCTCGATGCCAGCGGGCATATCGATGTGGAGCTGTGGCGAAAGCACCGCGACCATTGCCGCGTGCGTCGCTTCTGGGAGGGCGAGCCGGACGAGGTGGGACGTCTGGTGCACCGTCCGGGGGGTGCCGGCCACGCCCGCTGGGTATTCGATTACGAGGACGTTGCCGAGGAGGACGACGAGGCCGGCTACCGCTTCGGCGCCCATGCCTTCATGCCCGGCGAATACGTCTCGATCCGCGACGAAGACGGGGAGATGCACACGTTCCAGGTCGTCTCGGTCGAACCCGCGACCTGAGCTCTCAGTCCGGCCGCGCGTCGGCGCAACCGATGTTCCGCAATCGGCATCCACCCGCGGCCTTACACGGAGATGAACGCATGCGTGGGAACAGCAATGCCAGGACGGGTGGCGAGATTCTGGTCGATCAATTGTTGGCCCATGGAGCGCGGCACGCGTTCTGCGTTCCCGGCGAGAGCTATCTGGCCGTGCTCGACGCGTTCCATGATCGCGATGTCATGGTGACGGTGTGCCGGCAGGAAGGCGGCGCCGCCATGATGGCGGAAGCGGTCGGCAAGCTGACCGGCCGGCCCGGCATCTGCTTCGTCACCCGCGGTCCGGGCGCGACCAATGCGTCGCCCGGGGTCCACATCGCACGCCAGGACTCGACCCCGATGATCCTCTTTGTCGGGCAAGTCGCGCGGGGGACGCGGGATCGCGAGGCCTTCCAGGAACTCGATTACCGCGCGGTGTTCGGTTCGATGGCCAAGTGGGCGACCGAGATCGACGCGGTGGAACGGATTCCGGAGATCGTGTCGCGGGCGTTTTACACCGCCACCAGCGGCCGGCCCGGCCCGGTCGTCATCGCGCTGCCCGAGGACATGTTGACCGAGCGCGGCGCGGTCGCCGATGCGCTGCGGTCCGAACCGGTCGAGACCTGGCCGGGGGCGACCGACATGACGCGGCTGCAGAAGCTCATGTGGGCGGCCGAGCGCCCGATCGTGCTGTTGGGCGGCAGCCGGTGGTCGCAAGCGGCTTGGGCGGCGATGGGGCGCTTTGCCGAGCGCTTCCGAATTCCCGTCGCCACCACGTTCCGGCGCGCGCATCTTTTCGACGCCACCCACCCCAGCTATGCTGGCGATCTCGGCATCGGTCCCAACCCGAAGCTGCTCGCGCGCATCCAATCGGCCGATCTCATCGTGCTGGTCGGCGGCAGGCTCGGCGAGCTGCCCTCCCAGGGCTACACGCTGCTCGACATTCCCGATCCGCAGATCAAGCTCGTCCACGTCCATCCGGGCGCGGAAGAGCTCGGCCGCGTCTATCGTCCGGACCTGGCGATCCACGCCGCGCCGACCGCCTTTGCGGCGACGCTCGAAGGACTGGAGCCCCCCAACGACATCCGCTGGCGCGAGCAAACGCGCGCCGCACATGCCGATTACCTGGCCTGGTCGGAGAAGCCGACCGCCATTCCGGGCGCGGTCAACCTCGGCGAGATCATGGTCGACCTGCGCGAGCGGCTCGAGCCGGAGGCGATCCTGTGCAATGGCGCCGGCAATTATGCCGGCTGGATTCACCGCTTCTATCGCTTCCGCCGCTTCACGACCCAGCTCGGACCGGTCTCGGGCTCGATGGGTTACGGGGTTCCCGCCGCGGTCGCGGCCAAGCGGCTCTATCCCGAGCGCAGCGTAGTGTGCTTCGCCGGCGACGGCTGCTTTCTCATGAGCGGCCAGGAGTTCGCGACCGCCGTCCAATACGAGCTGCCGATCATCGTGATCGTGGTCGACAACGGCATGTACGGCACCATCCGCATGCACCAGGAGCGTGAGTATCCCCGGCGCGTTTCGGCGACCGCGCTCAAGAACCCGGATTTCGCCGCCTATGCCCGCGCGTTCGGCGGCTTCGGCGCCACAGTGGAGACGACCGCCGCGTTCGCGCCGGCGTTCGATGCGGCGATAAACTCGAAAAAACCCGCCATCCTCCATCTCAAGCTCGACCCGGAGGCGATCACGCCCGCGACCACGCTCGGCGCCATTCGGGAGAAGGCGCTCGCGCGGCAGCGCGCATAGGCGAGGCGAAGGAGCACCTGAACGTAAATTCAATATTGTACTTGGCGCATGAATCATGGCTCACATGTTGCCATGGTGTACCGGCGCACGGAAAAAACGGTTCGCCGCTTGGCCCAGCGGCACGGAGCGATCATTGCGGCGGCGCGCGCATCCGCTGCCGAGGGCGGCATGGCGGCCGTGCAGGTCGCGCCGGTGGCGGCGCGCGCCGGTATCGCGGCCGGGACCGTCTATCGCTATTTCCCTTCGAAGACGGACCTGGTCGCGGCGCTGGTTGCCGCGGTTTCCGAACATGAGATCGGCACTCTCCGGCGCGCGGCGGAGGCGGCGCCCGGCCCGCTTTCCGCGCTCGCCGCGGCGATTGCGACCTTTGCGTCACGCGCGATGGCCCAGCGCCGGCTTGCCTGGGCGGTGATCGGCGAGCCCGTGGATGCGCAAGCCGACGCCGTCCGGCTGGTCTATCGCCAGGCGCTGGCCGCGGAGTTCCAAACCCGCATCGAGCGGGCAATCCGCGGCGGACACCTGCCCGCCCAGAACGCGCACCTCTCCGCGGCGGCGGCGGTCGGGGCCTTGCTCGAGAGTTTGATCGGGCCGCTGGCTTCCGCAACGGCCGAGGGCGAGCTCGAGCCGGTGGAGGCGCTTATGCTGTACGTGCTGCGCGGATTGGGAATCCCCGATGCGCGTGCGCGGGGGCTCGTGGTCAGCCGGACGAGGGAGAATGGAGGAGAAACCGCCGCGCAAGCGTAGCGGCCGTTGCGTTCTCCGTCCCCTCATCCGTCCTGTGTTCTCCGCTCAGTGCGACATCAGGGTGGGGACCGTCATCGCCGAAAGGATGCCGCGCGTCGCGCCCCCGAGGATGAACTCGCGCAGGCGCGAGTGGCCGTATCCGCCCATGACGATGAAATCGGCCCCCGCATCGGCCGCGTAGGACAGGATGGTGCTGGCCACGTCGGTGCCGCCCGAGACGATGCGCCTGAGGTCGACCTCGAGCCCGTGCCGCGCCAGATGCTCGGCCATGTCGGCGCCCGGCAGCTCGTCGCTCTTCGGCCGCTCGGTCGCCACCACGACGACGTCGACCGCCTTGGAGCGCCGCAGGAACGGCATGGCGTCGGCGATCGCGCGCGCGGCGTTGCGGCTTGCGTCCCAGCACACCAGGACGCGATCGAGCTTGAGGCCCCCCTTCTGGATGTAGGGCACGACCAGCACGGGGCGGCCGGACTCGAATAGCGCGGCCTCGATGATCAATTCCTGCGGTGCCAGCGTATTGGGCTGCGCCTGGCACACCACCGAGAGGTCGAACCGCCGCGCGATCTGGCCGAACAGATCGGCGGCGCCGGCGAGGCTGGTGGGGATCATGCGCGATTGCGCGGACAGCCCGGCGCGGCGCGCCGATTCCTCGAATCTGGCGATCAGGACGTTGGCGGCGTCCTCGCCTTCGGCGCGTTGCGCCTCGATGATGTCGGGCGGCAGCCCGCCCATGACGCTGGGGGGCAGGATCGGCTCATACGCGAAGGCGATGCCGAACGCATGCGCCCGGAAGGCGTCGGCGATCGAAATCGCATAATCGCTCGCAGGGTCGGCGCCATTGCGGGCCGAGAGGTTGACGACGAGGTCTTTGATCATGGCGGGCCTTTGCTCGCTCGCTGCGGACTTGGCGAGCATAGAATAGCCGTGGGCTCGCGGGCAAAGTTGAGCGAGGTCGAAGCCCATGCGCGCCGGGCCCGACCCGGACATCCGAGCCGGACGGCCGCGCCGTCAGGCCGCATGATCGGCACAGGCCTCGACACCTCACTTTGCATCGGCCTTGGTGTTTTCGCGCTATAAGGGGCGAAGCATTCCGTGGAGCTGTTCGATGCCAGTGACGATGCCGGCGCCGGATGCGGGCCTTGTCTCCCGCCGCGACGAGATCGTGGCCGGGCTGCGCGCCATCGTCCCGGGAGAGGGCGTGATCGCAAGCGAGCCCGAGATGCGCCCTTATGAGTCGGACGGGCTGACCGCCTACCGCCAACTGCCGATGGTCGTGGTCCTGCCTTCGACGACCGACCAGGTGGCGCAGGTGCTGCGCTATTGCCATGAGCGGGGCATCAAGGTGGTCCCCCGGGGCGCGGGGACTTCGCTCTCGGGCGGCGCGCTGCCGCTCGCCGACGGCGTCTTGCTGGGCATGGCCAAATTCAATCGCATCCTGGACATCGATTTCGACAACCGCGCCGTGGTCGCCCAGCCCGGCGTCACCAATCTCGGCATCACCGAGGCGGTCGAGCACGCCGGCTTCTACTACGCGCCGGATCCGTCCTCGCAGATCGCCTGCACCATCGGCGGCAACGTGGCGGAGAATTCCGGAGGCGTGCATTGCCTCAAATACGGGATGACCGCCAACAATCTGCTCGGCCTGGAGATGGTGCTGATTTCCGGGGACATCATTCGGCTGGGCGGCAAGCACCTCGACAGCGACGGCTACGATCTGCTCGGGCTCATGACCGGCTCCGAGGGCTTGCTCGGCGTCATTACCGAGATCACCGTACGCATCCTCAAGCGGCCGCAGACCGCGCGCGCGGTGCTGATCGGCTTTGCGTCCTCCGAGGCGGCCGGGGACTGCGTCGCGAAGATCATCGGGGCCGGCATCATCCCGGGCGGCATGGAGATGATGGACGGGCCCGCCATTCGCGCCACCGAGGAATTCGTCCATGCCGGCTACCCGCTCGACGTCGAGGCTCTGCTCATCGTCGAACTCGACGGGCCGCAAGCCGAGGTCGATCATTTGCTCGAGCGGGTCTCGGCCATTGCCCAAGGCTGCGGCGCGGCCAATCTGCGGGTGTCCAATTCCGAACAGGAGCGGCTGACGTTCTGGGCCGGGCGCAAGGCGGCGTTTCCGGCGGTGGGGCGCATCTCGCCGGACTACTATTGCATGGACGGCACCATTCCGCGCGGCAAGCTGCCGCTGGTGCTGGCGCGGATGCGGGAAATGTCGGCGAGCTACGGTCTGCGGGTCGCCAACGTGTTCCACGCCGGCGACGGCAATTTGCATCCGCTGATCCTTTACGACGCCAATACCCCGGGCGAGCTCGAGCGCGCCGAGGCTTTCGGCGCCGACATTCTCAAGCTCTGCGTCGAAGTCGGCGGCGTGCTCACCGGCGAGCACGGCGTCGGAGTCGAGAAGCGCGACCTGATGCCGGAGATGTTCAACGAAATCGATCTGGCCCAGCAGCAACGCGTGAAATGCGCGTTCGACGACCAGGGTCTGCTCAATCCGGGCAAGGTGTTTCCGACGCTGCATCGTTGCGCCGAGCTCGGGCGGATGCACGTTCGCGGCGGTCGGCTGCCGTTTCCGGACATCCCGCGGTTCTAGATGGTAGACCGGTTCACGCCACGGGACCAAAAGGACGTCGCGGCCGCGGTCGAATGGGCGCTCGCCGGCGGCAAGACGCTGGAGATCGTCGGCGGCGGATCGAAGCGCGAGATCGGCCGCGCCGCCCAATGGGACCTGACCCTCGATCTCTCCGGGCTCTCGGGGGTCACCCTCTACGAGCCGGAAGAGCTGGTGCTCTCGGCCAAGGCCGGCACGCCGCTGGCGGAGATCGAGGAACTCGTCGCCTCGCGCGGCCAGGAACTCGCCTTCGAGCCGATGGATTACGGTCCGGTGTTGGGCCGATCGATGGGCCGCGGCACGCTGGGCGGCGCGCTCGCGACGAATCTCTCCGGTCCGCGCCGCATCAAGGCGGGCGCCGCGCGCGACCATTTCCTCGGGGTCTCGGCGGTCTCCGGCCGCGCCGAGGTCTTCAAGTCCGGCGGACGGGTGGTGAAGAACGTCACGGGTTACGATCTTTGTAAGCTGCTCGCCGGCTCCTGGGGCACGCTCGCGGCGATGACGGAGGTCACGATCAAGGTCTTGCCGCGCGCGCCGGCCGAGGAGAGCCTGCTGGTTCTCGGCCTCGACGACCGCAACGCGGTCGCCGCGATGGCGGCCGCCGTCGGCTCCTCCAGCGACGTTTCCGGAGCGGCGCATCTGCCGGCGAATATTGCCGCCCGGATGCTGGGCGCGGCCGCCGCCGGCAGCGCCATCACCGCGTTTCGGCTGGAAGGCGTGCCGCCATCGATCGCCCAGCGCAAAGCGATGCTGGAGCGGCTGCTCGAGCCCGATGGGGTCATGCTGACGATCGGCGAGGCTGGCTCGCGGGCGCTGTGGCAGGCGGTCCGCGACGCCACCGCGTTCGCCGCGACGGATGGCGCCGGCCGGCCGCTGTGGCGAGTGTCGACGGCCCCGACACTGGGGCCGCAGGTCGCGGCGGAGATCGCGGCGGAGGTCGAGGCCGATCTGTTCTACGATTGGGCGGGCGGGCTGATCTGGATCGCGCTGCCGCCGCTCGAGGATGCCGGCGCGGCGCTGGTGCGCGGCGCCGTGCGCTCGGCCGGCGGTCATGCGACGCTGGTGCGCGCCCCGGCATCGGTGCGTGCGGCCATCGATGTATTCGAGCCGCAGCCCGAGGCGCTGGCCGCATTGACCCGGCGCGTCAAGGAGAGCTTCGATCCCAAGCGCATCCTCGGACCGGGACGGATGTACGCGGGCGTGTGAGTGGGATGAGATTGAAATAAATGCAAACGAGCTTCACATTGGATCAATTGCGCGATCCGGCGACTGCCGAATCCGAGCGCATCGTTCGCACCTGCACGCACTGCGGCTTTTGCACCGCAACATGCCCAAGTTATGTGCTGCTCGGGGACGAACTCGATTCGCCGCGCGGCCGGATTTACCTGATCAAGGACATGCTCGAGCACGACCGGCCGGCGACGGCGGAGGTGGTCAAGCATATCGACCGTTGTCTTTCCTGCCTCGCCTGCATGACGACGTGCCCGGCTGGCGTGCATTACATGCATCTCGTCGACCATGCGCGGGTGCACATCGAACGGACCTATCGCCGGCCGGCCCTTGAGCGCCTGTTGCGCGCCTTGCTGGCGAAAATCCTGCCGAATCCGGCTCGGTTCCGGCTGGCATTATGGCTGGCATGGCCGGCAAGATGGCTTGCTCCGCTGCTCTCGCTGTTGGGATTGCGGTCGCTTGCGGCCCTGTCGCGCCTCATCCCCGCCACGCCGCCGGCTTGGCCGAAGGTTGGAAGCAAACGGCGCTTCCCGGCGATCGGCGAGCGCAAAGGCCGGGTCGCGATCCTGTCGGGCTGCGTCAACCAGGTGTTGGCGCCTGCGGTCAACCAGGCCGCGATCGGACTGCTCAACCGCCATGGCATCGAAGTCGTGGTGCCGCAAGGCGAGGGCTGCTGCGGAGCGCTGACCCATCATCTCGGCCGCGAGGGCGAATCGCTCGATTTTGTGCGGCGCAACATCGACGTCTGGGCGCGTGCGATCGAGCGCGAAGGGATCGACGCGATCCTGGTCACCGCGTCCGGCTGCGGCACGATGATGAAGGATTACGGTTTTCTGCTGCGCAACGACCATGTCTATGCGAAAAAGGCGGCGCGGGTCGCCGAGTCGACGAAAGACGTGTCGGAATATCTGGCCACGCTCGACCTGATGCCGCCGGTGCGCGACGGCAACCTCGTGGTCGCCTATCATTCGGCCTGCTCGCTGCAGCACGGCCAGAGGGTGCTGCACGAGCCCAAGGCATTGCTGGCGAGGGCCGGATTCGAAGTCCGCGACGTGCCGGAGGGACATCTGTGCTGCGGATCGGCCGGAACCTACAACATGCTTCAGCCGATAATTGCTCGTAGACTTGCGGAGAGAAAAGCAGCAAACATTGCAAGGGTCGCTCCGGATGTCATTGCTGCTGGCAATCTCGGTTGTATGACGCAGCTCGAATTGGTAACCGAGATCCCGATCGTCCATACCGTGGAGCTGCTCGACTGGGCGACGGGCGGACCGCAACCGCAGGCCTTGCAACGCTCGCGGAAGCAGAAAGGATGAGCCGGACGCTTGCATTCGGACGCATGAACCGGGCGTGAGTTGGGGGATCGGCGGAGACGATTCCGCATGCCGCGCCCCGCGTGATGAAGCCTGACCAACAAAAGCAGGAGGACGTTATGGCTAAAGCTGCTCGGAAATCGAAGTCGAAGACGACCAGGACCAAGAAGAAGGCCGGAAAGCGCTCGGCGACCAAGCGCAAGGCCGGTGCGAGGACGGCCGCGCGCCGCGCGGGCGCCGCTCGGCGCGGCAAGTCGGTCAAGGCGAGGAAGCCGGCCCGCAGGGCGACCGCCAAGAAGGCCAAGCGTGCGGCTCCCAAGCGTGCGGCTCCCAAGCGCGCCGCCGCCCGGAAATCCTCGGCGCGAAAGCCAGCGGCCGCGAAACCCGCTGCGGCTCCGGCAGCTCCCCGACCCGCGGCTCCGGCAGCGCCGAGACCCGCCGCTCCGGCGGCCCCGAGACCCGCTGCAGCTCCGGCACGGCCCGCGCCGAGCCCATCCCCGGGCATGCCGCGCCCATCGCCGAGCCCCTCGCCGGGATTTGGCTCGACCCCGCCGCGGCCGGCTTCGCCGTTCTCGGGGACTCCCTCGTCCTCGCCTGGCTCCAGCCCGGGTGGCTATCGCCCCTTCGGCTCGCCCGGTATAAGGCCCGGCGAGGAGACCAGCCATGGCCCGAAAACCGACGAGACCAAGAAGGAATAAGGCGAGAAACGCCAGGGCCGCCAAAGCGGCATCGGCCAACAGCTCGGCAAAGGCCGGCGCCAAGGGCGCGCGTCGCGGCAAACCCGCAACGAAGTCGCGAAGATCGGTCGCGACGCGCAAGCCCGCCAAACGCATCACCTCTCGCAGCTCGTCGAAGGGGCCCCATGGCACGCGCGCGAGCGGCCGCGCCGCCGCGGGACGCCGTGCTGCGTCCGGGCGCAACCCTCCGCGGCGGGGCGCGGCACGGCTGCGGCGCACCGCCGCAAAGCCCGCGATGGGGGCCGCCGTCGCCGGCGTTCGGGTCACGGGCAAGCCCGGGCCGCGCCATGCGGAAATCCTGAGCCCCGACGCGCTCGCGTTCCTGGCCGAGCTGCACCGCAGGTTCGACGCCACCCGCAAGCGGCTGCTGGCCGGCCGCGCCGCCCGCCAGGCGCGGTTCGACGCCGGCGAACTCCCCGACTTCCTGCATCAGACCCGACACATCCGCGAGGGCGACTGGAAAATCGCGGCGATCCCCAAGGATTTGCTCGATCGCCGCGTCGAGATCACCGGTCCGGTGGATCGCAAGATGATCATCAACGCGCTCAATTCCGGCGCCAATGTCTACATGGCGGATTTCGAAGATGCGAACTCGCCGACCTGGGCCAACAATGTCGAGGGCCAGCTCAATCTGAAGGACCGCTGGGCGGGCCGGCTCGCCTTCACCGATCCGGCGACCGGCAAGAAATATGCGATCGGCAAGAATCCCGCGGTGCTGATCGTACGCCCGCGCGGCTGGCATCTTCCCGAACAGCACCTGACCGTCGACGGCGAGCCGATCGCGGGGGCGTTATTCGACTTCGGCCTGTATTATTTCCACAACGCCGAGGCGCTCCGCGCCCAGGGCACCGGCCCCTATTTCTATCTGCCCAAGCTCGAGAGCCACATCGAGGCGCGGCTGTGGAACGATGTGTTCCTCCACGCGCAAGCGCGCTTCGGCCACCCGAAAGGCACCATCAAGGCCACGGTGCTGATCGAGACGCTGCCGGCCGGCTTCGAGATGGACGAGATCCTGTGGGAGCTGCGCGACCACGTCACCGGGCTCAACGCCGGCCGCTGGGATTATATTTTCTCGTTCATCAAGAAATTCGCCAAAAGCTCGAAATTCGTGCTGCCGGACCGCTCCCAGGTGGTCATGGGCAAGGCGTTCCTGCGCGCCTATGCGCTGCTCCTGATCAAGACCTGCCATCGCCGCGGCGCCTTCGCGATGGGCGGCATGGCGGCGCAGATCCCGGTCAAGAACGATCCTGCCGCGAACGAGGCGGCCTTCGCCAAGGTGCGCGCCGACAAGGAGCGCGAGGCCAACGACGGCCACGACGGCACCTGGGTCGCCCATCCCGACCTCGTGCCCATCGCCAAGCAGGTGTTCGACCGGCTGATGCGCAAACCCAATCAGCTCGACAGGCTGCGCGAGGACGTGAACGTGAGCCGCGACATGCTGCTCGAGATCCACGAGGGCACCAAGACCGAAGCCGGATTCCGCGAGAACATCCGCGTCGGCGTGCAGTACATCGAGTCGTGGCTGCGGGGCCGCGGCGCGGTGCCGATCTACAATCTCATGGAGGATGCCGCGACCGCCGAGATCTGCCGCGCCCAGATCTGGCAATGGCTCACCTACGGGGCGGCGCTCGAGAACGGGGTCAAGATCGACGACGATTTCTTCGAGCGCGCGCTCGAGGAGGAGATGGGTCGCGTCAAGCGCGAGGTCGGCCCGCGCGCGTATGCGAGCGGCCGGTTCCCGGAGGCGATCGGGCTGTTCCGGAAATTGTCGCTGGCGGAAAAATTCGAGGAATTCCTCACGATCCCGGCCTATCCGCTGATCGTCTAGGGCAGTGTCGTTCCGGGGCGCCGCGGAGCGGCGAACCCGGAATCCATGAACACCGCCCGGTGTCACATTCGCATGCTCGGTGTTCATGGTTTCCGGGTCCGCGCCTGCGGCGCGTCCCGGAATGACGAAAACCGAGATTTCCCCCTCACTCCGCCGCTTCCAGCGCCACCTCGCGCACCTTCTGGCGCTCGCCGTCGCGGGTGAGGGTGAGATGCCGGCGGTGGAAGGCCCGTAGCGTCGAGCGGTGGCCGATCGACACGATGCTCGAATTCGCGAGCCGCTGCTGCAGCAGCCGGTAGAGCGCGGCTTCGGCGGGCTCGTCGAGCGAGGCGGTGGCCTCGTCGAGGAACAGATAGTCGGGCGCATGCAGGATGGCGCGCGCCAGCCCGAGCCGCTGCTGCTCGCCGAGCGAGAGCATGCGGTTCCAGTGCGCGTCCTCGTAGAGCCGCGGCGCCAGCGACGCGAGCCCGACCGCTTGCAGCACTTCGCGCATGGCATCGGCATCGAAGCTTCCCGGTGCGGCCGGATAGGCGATCGCCGCTTCGAGCGAGCCGATCGGCAGATACGGCCGCTGCGGCAGCACCATGACGCGCGCGCCCTCGGGGATCGCCACGGTGCCCGAGCCGAACGGCCAGATGCCGCCGATCGCCCGGAACAGCGTCGACTTGCCCGAGCCCGAGGGCCCCGTCACCAGCACGCGCTCGCCGGACCCAAAGGCGAGGTCGTCGGCGCCGACCAGCGGCATCCCGGTCGGCAGATGCACGTCGAGCGCTTCCAGCGCGAGTTTCGGGCTCTTGCCGGCCGAGACCAGGCGAATGACCGGCGGCGTCACCGCCGCCGCCGCGCCCACCGCGATCGACTTGTCGAAGCCCGACAAGCGCTCGATCACCGCGCGCCATTCGGCGAATTCGCGATAGACCGTGATGAACACCGAGAGCGCGCGTTGCACGCTATTGAAGGCGGACGCCGTCTGCGTGAGCACCCCGAGCGGGATATTGCCGGCGAAATACGCCGGGCTCACCACGATGTACGGAAACACCACCGAGGCCTGGGTGTAGCCCGCGGTCAGGAACGTGAGCCGCTTGGTCCGCGTCATGATCGCGAGCCAGTTGCCCACGACCGAGCCGAAGCGGTCCATCAGCCTGATCTGCTCCGCCGGTTCTCCGTGCAGCAGCGCGATCTGCTCGGAATTCTCTCTCGTGCGCACCAGGTTGAAGCGGAAATCCGCCTCGAAGCGCTGCTGGTTGAAATTGAGCCCGATCAGCTGCCGCCCGATCAGGTGGGTGAAGACGGTGCCCAGGACCGCGTAGATCAGCGCCGCCCACACCAGATATCCGGGGATCGCCCAATCCGCGCCGAACAAATGCAGGGGGGCCTGCGCCGACAGTGCCCACAGGATAACGATGAAGGAGACGAACGACACGATCGCGCTCAGCACGCTGACGCCGATGTACATCGTGCGTTCGATGAACAGCCGGATGTCCTCGGCGATGCGCTGGTCCGGATTGTCGGCGGCGTCGCCGAGCAGCTGCATGCGGTAATGGTTGGAATGGTCGAGCCAATGGCCGAGGTAGCGGGTAGTCATCCATTGCCGCCAGCGGATCTGCAGCCATTGATTGAGGTAGAGCTGATAGACGGCGAGCACGATGAAGATCGCGGCGAGCACGCAGAAATACAAGAGCTCGCCGACGAAGGCATCCCAATTGTGGTCCTGGATGGCGTTGAAGAACCGGGCGTTCCACTGGTTGAGCAGCACGTCGATGGCGACGAGGCTGAGCTCGATGGCGATCACGCTGCCGAGCAGGACGCGGCCCGCCCAGCGGTCCTCGGAGCGGAAGTACGGGAAGGCGAGGCCCCAGATGGTGCCGAGCGTGGTGAAAAAGCCTCTCACGGGGTGCTCCTGTCCTGTCGACCGGGTTTGCCGGGGCCTTTTAATACGAATTTCGTGGGCGGAACTGCGACATCACGGCCAAGTGACGCCGCAGGCGTCATCCCGGAGCCCGAGCGAAAGCGAGGGCA
>WNGM01002375.1_pt1 | contig 15120 bp, 15 predicted proteins | sample 5400571 | NCBI WGS metagenome assembly WNGM01 (sample SAMN13153378, study PRJNA577476) | soil metagenome | isolation source: 100 cm soil or saprolite under Garry oak tree replicate 2 | place: USA:California | collected 2016-06-15
CATCGTCCTGGACGAGGCCGATCCATCCCGCTCTTCGGTGGAAGTGGAGATCGATACGCCCAGCCTGTATTCGGGGGTGGAGTATCGCGACACTCACCTGAAGTCCCCCGATTTCCTGGATATCGAGCGTCACCCCACGATCACGTTCAAGAGCACCCGCGTAGAGCTGCTGAGCAGCGACCATGCGAAGGTGATCGGGGATCTGACCATCCGCGGCATCACCCGCGAGGTCGTGCTGGACACCGAGCTCGCCGGACGTGGGAAGGATCCCATGGACCGGGAGGTGATCTCCTTCGATGCCCGGACCTCGATCAACCGCAAAGACTTCGGCCTGACCTGGAACATGGCCTTGGAGACCGGTGGTTTTCTTGTGGGTGACACCATCAAGATCGAGCTCGCTGTGGAAGCCATGAAGCAGTCCGTTTGAGATGGTCCCTGGCAGGACCAGATGAGCTGGGCACTCATTGCTTGCACCGAGCTCATGAAAAAAACCGACGTTTGAAAGAGGGGTGGGGAGGGGACGATTGCCGCGCCCTTGGCTCTGGAAGCGCTCTCCCTTCTTCCCATCCGATTGTTGGGAGAACCAAAAGGATAGAGGACGATGATACAACGAACACATCTGGCGGTCCCGGTCAGTGAGCGGGACCACAGTCAAGGACCAGCCACCGCCGCGGTCACTCTCGTGCAGTATGGCGACTACGAATGCCCTTACACCCGTCTCTCGACGACCATTGTGCGAGCGATCCAGCAGCAACTCGGGGAGCAGTTGCGCTTTGTCTTTCGCAACTTCCCGCTCACCGAGATCCATCCCCACGCGCTGCACGCGGCTCTGGCAGCCGAGGCCGCTGCAGCTCAGGGCAAGTTCTGGCAGATGCATGACTCCATCTTCCACCACCAGCATACCCTGGAGGATGCCGATCTCGAGCAATTTGCCGAAGCGGTTGGTCTCGATCTGCAGCAGTACGCACGCGCTCTAGCCGACCAAGGCGCGCTCGCCCGCATCGAGGAGGATGTGGAAGGGGGTGAACGCAGCGGAGTACAAGGCACTCCCACGTTCTTCATCAATGGAGCCTTGTATCGCGGTTCCTGGGAGCGTGAGGCCTTGCTTCCTGCACTGCAGGCAGCGAGCCGACCATCGTGACGCCCGCGAGGTGAGAGGTCAATAGAGCAGAGAGACAATCAGGTGGAGTAACCTATGGAAAACACAAGTAACACACAGCACGGGGAACGAGCGGAGGGCTGGCCAGCGCTGCCCATGGCTGACGACGCCGTCGCGTTTCCCACACTTGATGACTCCGAGCTTGCCGTTCTCGAGGCGCTCGGGAGCCGACGGTCGGTGGCCGTGGGCGAGTATCTCTATCGGGAGGGGGACACCACCTACGACTTCTATGTGATCCTCTCAGGAGCAGCCGAGATCGTGGTCCGTTCCCAGAGCGAGGAGCGGATCATCACTCGCCACGGTCCTGGGCAATTCATGGGCGAACTGAATCTACTGAGCGGTCAGAGGGTGTATCTGTCGGCCCGCGTCGTTGAGCCTGGTGAGGTCATCGTGGTGCCGAGGGCGACGCTGCACCATCTGATCGCGACAGCGCCGACCCTCAGCGACACGATCCTCGCCGCATTTCTCGCCCGCCGGTCCGCGCTGCTGAGCGGCGCATCAGCTGCCATCCGCGTCGTAGGTTCCCGGTACTCGCCCGAGTCACTCCGGGTCCGGGAGTTCCTGGCCCGCAACCGCATACCTCATGAGTGGCTGGACCCCGACCGCGACGCTGCCGTCGAACGCCTCCTGCGCGAGTTCGCCGTCACCCCGGGCGAACTGCCGGTCGTGATCGCCTCCAGGGCTCGGTCTTGCGCCGCCCGACCCCTGGAGGGCTGGCGGAGTACCTCGGCTTGACCCTCAACAGCCTTCCCGAGCGCTGTTTCGACCTTGTCGTGGTCGGTGCGGGGCCAGCCGGTCTAGCGGCGGCTGTCTACGGCGCCTCCGAGGGACTGCGAACCCTGGTCGTCGAGATGGCCGCCGTCGGGGGCCAGGCAGGGACCAGCTCGCGCATCGAGAACTACCTCGGGTTTCCGACTGGGATCTCCGGCGGCGACCTCACCCAGCGAGCCGTCGTGCAGGCGGAGAAGTTCGGCGCCCACCTCACGAGCCCGTGCGCGGCCACGTCGCTGCGTGAGGAGGCCGGGCATCTCGTGGTCCGCCTTTCCGACGGGACCGATGTCGCCGGGCGCGCCGTCATCGTCGCCAGCGGGGCCCGCTACCGGCGACTCGATGCTACCCGTCTAGCAGACTTCGAGGGCAACGGGGTGTACTACGCGGCCACCGAGATGGAAGCCCGCCTCTGTGCCGGATCACCGGTCTGGACGGTGACCGGACACTCACGTCGGTACGTGTCACCACCGCTGGCGGCGATGCCATGTTACCATGTGTCGCTTTGTTCTCCTTCATCGGCGCAGATCCTGCCGCGAGTTGGCTGTCGGGGTGCGCGGCCCTCGATGCACGCGGTTTCGTGCTCACCGACCGGTCCCTGGGCGAAGAACACCTCGACGGGCGATGGGAAGCACTGGGCCGGCGACCGCTGCCCTTTGAGACCAGCTATCCCGGGTTGTTCGCCGTAGGCGACGTCCGGGCGGGCTCGACCAAGCGAGTCGCGGCAGCCGTCGGCGAAGGGTCGGCCTCGGTGCGTTCCGTCCACGAGTACCTCGCGTTCGCTCACTGATCGGCGACGAATGGGTCACGCGCGCTGCCGGGGCAAAGGATGAGCTCCTAAGTTCTCCGACTCCACGCACGTGGGGCCACCCCACGTGCAGAGGGCATGATCACCGTCGTCATCTCTATGTCACCGGCAAGAGGACGCATTTACCCACCAACACTCATATCCTCAATTGCCCCCAGGACACGTAGCGACGCCTTCTGCGTCTGGGTCAAGCCCCGGATGCCCGTGATATCGAGGCGCTCGTAGGGCCGGTCAAGCCGCAGCATCTGCAGCAGATCGCCGCTCTGGAGATCCCAGACGTTGATGACACCATCATCGCCGCAACTGGCCAGCCTGGAGCCGCCACCCTGTCTGTTGTTTGCGGGCAAGGGGAGCAAAGGGGACAGGTAATAGGGGGAAGATGAAGGTCCATCGGGGCTCACCTTGAGCGCTTGCACCGTCCCCTGATGCGCCTTTCGCACCCGCACGCACTGCCCACTGTCAACCTCCCACCAGCGCAGCATGCCATCACTGCCTCCACTGATCAGCAACTCCCCACTCGGACTCCAGGCCACTGCAGAGGCCACGCCGGGATGCCCCGCCAGGGTTCGCATACGTTCCCCGCTGTGCGCCTCCCACACGAAGAGCTCCCCACCCTCTCTGCCACCACCAGCAGAGGCCAGCCAGTTCCCCTCAGGGCTCCAGGCCACGCTCAAGACGGCTCCCTTGTGTCCCACCAGCCGCAGCAGGAGCGTGCCATCGGTGGCATCCCACACATACACGCAGCCATCACTGCCTCCGCCGACCAATCGAGTCCCATCAGGGCTCCAGGCCACACGACGGATGCGGGTCGGCTGCTGCGTCTGTCTCACCCAGCGGCGCGTGCGTGCTGGCATATCCCACACCTGCATTCCACTCAGATAGCTCCCACACGCTAGCAGGCGCCCATCCGGGCTCCAGTCGATGTCGTTGAGGGAGGCCACGTAGCCCCCAATGATGCGAAGACACTGTCCACTGTCCACATCCCACACCCGGACGGTGCCATCGTCGCTGCCACTGAGCAGGGTGCGGCTGTCGGATGTGAAGGCAATTGAGTAGATGACGTCGGTATGCCCATACAGGACCGCCCGCGATCTCCCCTCCTTGACGTCCCAGAGGCAGATGGTGTGATCAAAGCTGCAACTGGCCAGGGTGCGTCCATCCGGGCTCCACGCCACGCGCATCACCCGGTCCGTATGCCACGAGAACGTCTGGAGACAGCCTCGGCTTTCCATATCCCACAGCTTGACCGTGCCATCAAAGCTCGCACTGGCGAGCTGCGCGCCATCGGGTGCGAAGGCCAGCCCTGTCACCCAGTGGGTATGTCCCGCCAGCCGCTGCACACGGGTGCCAGGCTCTGGCATCTCAGGCTCCCACACCCAGATGCTCCCGTCGGCGTAGCCACTGGCGAGCAGCCTCCCATCTGGACTCCAGGCCAGCGAGTACACCGTGCCGCCCGGAGCAGAAAGCTGCTGCACCTTCGTGCCGCTCTGGGGGTCCCACAACTGGATGAGGGTATCATCCCCGCCACTGGCGAGCAGGTGTCCATCAGGAGCAAAGGCCACACAAGTGATGCTTCCGGTGTGCCAACCCGTCCAGAGCAAGGCGCCACTCTCGACATCCCAGAGCTTGACCGTGGTATCCCAGCCCCCACTGGCCAGCTGGCGTCCATCTGGGCTGAAAGCCAGAGCAGACCCACCTATGGTATGGGCCTGCCAGTCCAGGTGCAGGGTCTGGCCTGCCTCCTGCTCCCACTCCCACACCCGCACTTTCCCCTCCCAGTTGGCCGCAGCCCAGTACTGCCCGTTCCTGCTCATGGTGACCGTTACGATGTCATCGAGGGGCTCGGTGAAGACGCTGTCCTGGAGAACCGCTCCGGAAAGTCGCGCATCTTGCATCTCGACGCCTTGCAAATACACGCCTCGCAGGGCCAGGCGCGAGAGATCCAGGCCGCGCAAGTCCCCCCGCAGCAGCCGCAGCAGCGCCACCAGGTTTGCCGGTCCATACCCCTGGGCGTCCTGGTTCCAGGTGCGCAGCTGGTCGAGGAGGAAGCGCAACCGTTCCTCCACGCCGCTGCATCCCCGATACGCGCTCTGCAGGCGCGCGAGCAGGGGAGCCACGAGCAGCCACTCCTGGGTCTGCCGCACATAGTCCTTGGCCTGGGCCTCACAGAGCTGATACTGAATGAGGTGCGAGAGCCGCCCCTGCACGATCTCCTCACTGGCTGTGGCGACCAGCCTGGTGGTGACATACTCCAGCACCACTGATTGCAAGGTGAAGCTGCCGGCCCGTTGCCCCCGCTCGATGAGCGAGCGTCGGCGCAGGCCATCCACAGCTTCCAAGACCTGGACGTGCGCAAGTGGGGACAGCAGCACCGCGAGCAGCTGCTCCAGGCTCACCGGCTCGCGCAGAATGGCTAACCACAGCAGCACGCTCTGCTCGAGCGTCGAGAGGCGCTCGAAGTGCTCGTCCAGCAGCGCGCGCACGCCACCAAAGACCACCTCGCCCTGCGCCAGGAATGGGACAATCTCGCCCCCGAAGAGCTCCACGATGGTCTGTGCCACGATCTTTAAGGCCAGCGGGTTGCCGGCGTACACCTCGACCAGGCGCTCTCGGTCGTGCGGGGAACCCATTACGTCTTTCTCCGTCAGCAGTTGAGCGCCTGCCTCGGCATCCAGCCCGGCCAGGCGCAAAGCACGTACCGGCGAGCGGCTGCCTTCCAGGGGCACCAGGTCGGCCGGTTTCTCCCGCGAGGTGAGCAGCAGGCAACTCTGATGTCTGATCTCCCCTATCCGTCGCAGCAGTCGGGCATACCCCTCGAAGCCTGCACGCATGCGGCCCGTACCCTCCCCTTCCTCTAGCAGCATCTCCAGGTTGTCCAGCACCAGCAGCACCCGCCGAGCGCGCAGCTGCTCCATCAGCAGACGGAGACGTTCTTCCAGGGAATCGGGCAGGTCCCTCAGCACGTTTGGGGCCAGCACCTGCAGGCATCCATCTACGAGCGCGGAGCATTCAGGGGCATCACGCAGGGAGCGCCAGAGCACCACCTCGAACTGCGCCGCCACCCGGTGCATCACGGTGACCGCCAGCGCCGACTTGCCGATGCCGCCCATGCCCAGCACACTCACCACTCGACAGCGCCCCTCTCCCACCCACTGGGAGAGCAGCGCCAGTTCCTGCTCGCGCCCATAGAAGTCGGGCACATCCAGCGCCTCGCCCCAATCCACCCGCGGTCCCCGTGCATGCTGTGGCAGAGCTGCCACGGCCTGCTCATCGGCGTGGGTCTGCTCGTCCGACTGCGGTGCTACAAGCACAAGCCGGGGGTGCTGGGTACCGAGCAGTCCCTGGAGCCACTGCTCATCGAGCAGCACTTTCTGGTGCGCCGCACGCCAGAAGGCGCGGATCTCCTCCTCCTCGTGCCCAGCGGGAAAGGCCGAGGCTCGCATCCCCAGCACGATGAGCTCTTGGAGATGCGCGCTGGCGGGATAATTGCTGCCCAGTTCCCAGGTGCTCACGGCGCGACGGGAGACCCGAAGAAGCTTCGCCAGGCTCGCTTGCGTCAGACCCATGTGGGTGCGCAGCGTCAGCATCAGCCGCCCGAAGGCATAGTCTGGCTCACCATAGCGGGATCTCTTCATGGGCAGGACTCCTTTCTCGCCTCGCCCACGACCACGAGTGTGAACCCATGTGAAACGATGGGAAATGCCATGCCATCTGCTGGACGATGCATTTCCCAGGCCACGGCTGTATACTCCTGGGTGTTGGGTGTGCGTACCATGCAGGTCAACGCTCTTCTGGGTGATCTGGGGCAATGCCAATCGACCTCAGATCACCGCTCCATTCATCCACCTCTATGATAACAGATTTGCCCTCTCAGCACGAGTCTCTGGTGAGAGGGCCATGCCGAAACAAGGTTCTCTCAGGGGCGCCTGATCTCTGCTGCTGAAGATGGAAAACGATGTGCAACGATATGCGAAGTGATGGACACTGACTTCTCGCGCGTCCCCTTCTATACTTGGTAACAGAACTTCATTCAATCAGAAAGCAATCACGAAAGGATACGCTCATGACAAATCTTCTCGATCTCACGGTTGCGGCCCATGGCGGCCTCGATCGCTTCAACCAACTCAAGACTCTTTCCGTGCATAACAATGCATCGGGTGCATTGTGGTCGCTGAAGGGCCAGGAAGGAGCACTGGCCAATGAACGCTTGACCGTCGATCTGCACAGAGAGCATGTGTCATATGTGCCGTTCAAGCTTCCGAACCAGCGCACGGATTTCACTCCGCAACGCGTTGCGGTCGAGACCAACAAAGGAGAGGTCGTTGAGGAACGCACCAATCCCCGTGCCGCTTTCGCTGGACATACCCAGGAAACCCCGTGGGATAATCTGCATCTGATCTACTTCGCAAGCTATGCGATGTGGACCTATCTGACCTCCCCTTTCACCTTGACCTTGGATGGGTTCGACGTCACCGAGATTGAGGCGTGGCAAGAACAGGGTGAGACCTGGCGGCGTCTCAAGGTGAAGTTCCCGTCGTACATCGCCACGCACAGCACTGAGCAGACGTTCTATATCGGCAACGATGGCTTGTTTCGCCGGCACGACTATGATGTGGAGATCACTGGTAATACCCCAGCAGCCCATTACATTTACGAATACAAGGACGTGTCTGGTATTATGGTGCCGACGAAGCACCGCATTTACCCTCGTCAGCAGGACAACACGCCCCTACGCGACCTGTTGCTCGTCTCAATCGATTTGAGCGATAGCCGCTTCGAGGCAACCAGGCTCGAAGCGAACAAGGAACTCGTGCGCGCCTACACCCGAACTGTCTTCAACGAGCACCAAACGGACCGCGCCTCCGAGTTCCTGGCACCGGAGGTGAAGTGGCATGGCGGCACACTCGGCACGGTGGATGGCCTGGCCAACGTCGCGGCAATGCTGCGCGGTTTCGTCGGTGCCCTGCCTGACTTGACGGCGACCGAGCAAGACCTCGTCGCCGAAGGCAACACTGTTGCGGTTCGTTACGTCGTTGAGGCAACACAGAAGGGTGATCTCATGGGTATCCCGGCGACTGGTCGGCGAGTTCGTTGGGACGCTTTTGACGTGTATCGAGTAGCCGACGGGAAGATCGTCGAGGAATGGGCCGGCGACGACCTGCTCGCGTTCATCCACAACCTGGGCGTGTATACACCGCCGTGGCTGGCGTGACCCCCAGCCCTCACGGCTCAGCGCCACACCCTTTTGTCCAGGTCTTCTGGCAAATCGGTGGAGTGTCTCTGAATCCCCAGCACCATAGCATAGTGACCGAACAAGGAGGCATGAACTATGGCGAGTGTTCGCTTCGAGCACATCAACAAGTACTTCGGCAACGTGGAAGTGGTGCATGATCTCAGCCTGACCGTCAATGACCACGAATTTGTGGTGCTGGTCGGACCCTCAGGTTCCGGCAAAAGCACCATCTTGCGCATGGTGGCAAGGTTGGATGAACCCAGCGGAGGCCATCTCTACATCGGTGACCGAGTGGTCAACGGCGTGGCGCCCAAAGACTGCGATATCGCTATGGTGTTTCAAAACTATGCCCTCTATCCCCACATGAACGTCTCCGACAACATGGCCTTCAGCCTCAAGATCCATCGTGTCCCCAAAAAAGAACGCGAGAAGCAGGTGCAGCAGGCTGCCAGGATGCTCGGCCTGCAAGAGTATCTCCAGCGCAAGCCAAAAGAGTTATCGGAGGGACAACGCCAACGCGTCGCCCTGGGACGAGCGATTGTGCGCGAGCCGGAGGTCTTTCTGATGGACGAGCCACTCTCCAACCTGGATGCGCAGTTACGCGTGGCCACCCGGGCGGAGATTATTGATCTGCAGCAGCGCATTGCCACGACGACCATATATGTGACGCACGACCAGGTCGAGGCGATGACGATGGGCAATCGCGTGGCGGTGTTGAGTGGCGGACTCATCCAACAGTTTGGCGTGCCGCAGGAACTCTACGACCATCCGATCAACCTCTTTGTCGCTGGCTTCATTGGGTCGCCCGCCATGAACGTTGTGCCAGGAGCCAGAGTGATGAACGATGATGGGGAAGTCAAAGTGCTGCTGGAAGGCATCGGGCAGGTGATTGTTCCGCAGCCATACGTCGAACGAGCCAGGCAGGCAGCAAGCCTGAACCTGACCTTTGGCATCCGTCCACCTCATCTGGAAGATGTGAACCTGATCCCGCCAGAAGAAAATACCGGTTCGGTCATCGAAGGTCACGTCAATGTGGTCGAATACCTGGGCGATCAGTTGCAAGTCTCCCTGACGGCCGGGGGAACACGCATGGTCGCGATGCTCAGTCCCCGCTCGCACGTCAGCGCTGGCAGCACGGTCCGCTTACATATCGAGCATGAGCAGATGCATCTCTTTGACACGGATACGGGCAAGGCTCTCTTCTAAACGCTTTCACTCTGCTCTTGGTATCAGAGAAAATCGGAAAGGAGATGAACAGCATGGCATCACTGGCTTTTGTCTTCCCCCTGAGGGCAGGCAAGACGGAGGAGCAAGCAATCAATTTTGCGTTACAAGACGCCTGGCTGAGGCGATGGCCTCGTTCGCATACAGCAATTCATCCAATCGGGAAAGGAGCACAATCATGACCACTCAGGGGAGCGCCCCCAGTTTTGCACGAGACATCCAGCCGTTGTTTCGTGCCCGCGACCGAGCCTCCATGAGTCGGCACTTCGACCTCTGGGACTACCAGGATGTCAGTACACATGCTCAGGCCATCCTTGGGCGCCTCTCAAGCGGGACGATGCCGTGCGACGGGAAGTGGCCCGAGGAGCAGATCGCTCAATTTCGCAGGTGGGTCGAAGCCGGGATGCCTGCTTAGTGCCCTTCAGGCTCATCCACAATTGCAGTTTCCAGTACGAACTAACGCGACTTCTAGGATGGCTGATCTTGCGATCAGGTCGTCCCAGCCTGGTTCGTTTTGACGTGTAGTTCCAGCACCGCCGCCAACCGGCGAAAGTTTTCCCCGATGGCCTGTAAGTCCCCATGTGGCGTCGACTGCTGGCCGCTCAACTTACCACACCTGTTCAGATTATTTGGGGAAAGTTTGAGCACCTTTTCAGCGTTGCCATGCGCAATTTTCTCTTTGAAGGATTATCTTTTTACTGTTTCCTTTAATGCTGTTTCGCCTGTTTCTGCCTCAACTGGCGTGCTGGCAACCGCGGCTGATCCTTGCAGCAATTTCACGGCGGATAACGCTGCCGCGAAGAGCATGGTGTAGATGGTGACCGTGGCCTCTGCCTCAGCGATGCTCCTGGTCTGCCAGACGATGCCGACCGCATCCGTGATCGCCGTATTCGTGCTCCCCACCACATAGTTCACCACAATGACCAGCCCGATCACCGCGTACATCACGATGGCCTGAGCATAGTAGGATCTCGTGAACGTCGGCTCCTCCCCCTCACGGCTCACCTTGCGCAAACGCAGGGAGAGGGCAAACAATTGAAAGAAGACATACACCGTGAAGAACCACCCCAGGTAGTTGGTGAGCGGCACGCCAAAGTAGCCACCGCCTTGCTCCCAAATCCAGGAATGCCGGATCGTTGAGCTGGTGGGATCCATGCCCAGATCCCAGGCCACCATCATAAAGGAAGCGATAAAGGGCACCGCAAACGTCGTGAACCAGCTTCCCTTTGGGCGGACATCACCGATGAGCACCGTCGAGAGCACCCAGGCCAGATAGCCGGTGCCGAAGTAGGCCGGGCCGATGACCAGCGGCACCAAAAAGAGCTTGGGGCCAAGGTCGCTGGTATAATAATAGTGACCAAAGGGAAAGCCGGTCAGAATGCTGGTGTTTTCCAGCAGATTACTGACGACCAGACAGATGACGAGAAAGGTGAGGATGCCGCTCCAGTGGTACCGCACTGCCCCGTGAAATAGGGCAAAGGCAAACGGCACCAAAACGAGAAGTGGTATGAGAAGCAGTACGGGAATGTGGTTCGGAAAGACCGCATTCACCAGTGTCAACACGACATTGAGAACAACCAGCGTCCACAGAAGAGGGGTAACGCCTTTTTTCATCTTATCTCTCGCTTTCTGAGCCAAACACCGCTTGCAGGTAGGCTCGCATCATGGTTTTCAACTCGGCAATGATCTGGCGATCAATAGCTGGTCCATCGCCGGCCAGGGGAAGCAGCGCGTGGACTGTTCTGATACAGATCTGACTCGAGCGCATAGCGGAAGCCTCGTCCGACTTGGGGTAGCGCCTGGCGAAGACCCAGGCCGTTTTCCTGGTCAGCACCTCGGTGAGATCCTGATGGATGGGCGCCAGACGGGGATCACCTTGAGACTGGAGCCAGAGCGCCCGGAAGCCTGGGTGCGTCTGATGGTACTGGACGAGCGGATCAAGGATGTCATCGATGAACTGCGACAACGGCACCTGGACCAGTTCGTCCGTCAGGATTCCCTCAAAGAGCACGCGCATATCTTCGCAGAACTGCTCGCTCAACCGCTGAGCAATGGCCTCCTTGTTGGGGAAAAAGTCATACAGCGAGCCAATCGCCGTATGCGCCTGCTTTGCAATCATGTCCGTCGTCGCGGCATCAAAGCCGACCTCGTAGAACACCTGGGCAGCCGCCTGTAAAATGGCAGCAATGCGCTGCTCTCCCCGCGCTTGTCGTGGCAAGCGTCTCATCGTCGTGGGTTTGGTCATGTGCTCCTCCTCCTCATATGCCTGTCTCTCTGTCATGGACAGCAGATGCAACGAGTGCTGGGACACCCTCCATGTTTCGTACTCCGCATCTTGCCTCGATGAAAACCGAGGAAAAGTTCATGTTTCTAATATACGGGATTTTCCTCGGTTTGTCAAGAGGCGAGGAAACATTCGTCTTTGGGAAGTGCTACGAGGCAGGAGCGTTCAACCTCCTGACCCGCCGTAGAGGGTGTCATATGGCGGGGAACAGATCCATTGGGCCCCTTCAGCCCAGATAGTTGACATGTCAATATTGACATGTCTATAATATCAATATTGACATGTCAATAATAGTAAAGGGCCGATGAAGGCGCCCAATGAGGAGGTCTGCGACATGATTGGCGACGAAATGGCAGGCGGTGCGCCAGCGCGGCAGCGGCTGACGGCTCGGGAGCTGGCGATCTGGCGTTCCCTGCTCGATACGACAGCCGAGCTGCGGAGTGTTCTGGGTGCGAAGCTACAAGAGTCTGGTGTCTCGCCCGCCGACTATCAGGTGCTGCTGGCATTGAGAGAAGCAGATGGTACGCGGCTGCGCTCGTCGGAGCTGGCGGCGATCATCGAGTGGGAGCGAAGCCGGCTGTCCCATCACCTCGGACGGATGGAGCGACGCGGCCTCATCCGGCGCGACGACTGCGCCACCGACAGTCGCGGTGCCGAGGTGTCGCTCACGGAAAGTGGCGCAGCGGCGTTCCGGCGCGCGGGTGCGCCCCACTTGAGAGCCATCAAGAAGCATTTTGTTGACGCGCTGACACCCGAGCAGTTGGAGGCGCTCGCCGATATCTTGCAGTCGCTCCAGCGCCATCTCCATGGAGAGGTGAGCGCTGGTCGCACCGGAGGTGCCCAGCGATGACCGCTCTCGCTCTGCCGCCTGCGCGGCTGCCACGGATCGCCGTACTCGGGGCGGGTCACGTCGGCCCGGTCATCGCGCGGGTCGCGATAGAGGCGGGCTACCACGTGTCGATCGCGGCTTCGGGTGACCCTGAGGAGATCGAGTTGATCGCGCAGGTGCTGGCACCAGGGGCCGAGCCACGGCGAGCAGCAGACGCTGTCGAGGAGGCGGGCATTGTAGTGCTGGCGATTCCGCTTCACAAGTTCAAGACGCTGGACCCTTCCCTGCTCGACGGCAAGCTCGTGGTCGACGCGATGAACTACTGGCCGCCTGTCGACGGCATTCAGGAGATGTTCGAGGATCATCGCTACGGCAGCAGTGAGATCGTCCAGCGCCGGCTCGTGAGGTCGACGGTCGTCAAGACCCTCAACCACATTGGCTACCACGAGCTCGAAGACGAACGCCGACCAGGAGGCTCGCCGGAACGCCGAGCGCTCGGGGTTGCCGGCGACGATCCAGCCGCGGTGGACGTGGTGGCAGAACTCATCGAGCGCATCGGGTACGACGCGGTGCGGTTCGACCGTCTGAGCGCGGGCCGCCTGCTCGAACCAGGGGGCCCTGTCTTCGGTGCCTCGTTGCACCGAACCGAGTTTGAGCTGGCTGTCCGCGCCGAGGCAGCGTAGGCAAGCACCGGCTCGCTCAGACCCATACCAGAAGGAGAGCATCGACATGACAACAACACCGTCCAGTACTGCACGGGTGCAGTTCCCACTTACCTTCGGCCTCGACACCTTCGGCGATGTCACGCACGACGAGGAGGACCGCCCACTCTCGCACGCTCAGACCATCCGGGACCTCGTCGAACAAGGGGTCCTTGCCGACCAGGTCGGCGTGGATTTCTTCGGGATTGGCGAACACCACACCGATGACTTCCCGCTGTCGGCCGGCGACGTGGTGCTCGGCGCGATCGCTGCGCGCACCTCCCGCATCCATCTCGGGTCGGCCGTCACCGTATTGAGCTCGGACGATCCGGTCCGGGTGTTTCAGCGCTACTCCACGCTCAACGCCATCTCTGGCGGGCGGGCAGAGGTCATCCTTGGACGAGGCTCCAGCATCGACTCGTTCCCGCTCTTCGGCTACGACCTTGCAGACTACGAGGAGCTCTTCGAGGAGAAGGCTAGCCTATTCGCTGAGCTCGTCAAGGGCGGGCCCGTCACCTGGCAGGGCAAGACCCGCGCGTCGCTCCACAACCAGGATGTTGTGCCGCACACTGAATTCGGACCGTTTCCGGTGTGGATCGGTGTCGGCGGAAGCCCTCAGTCGGTCATCCGAGCCGCACGTTATGGCTTCTCGCTGATGCTCGCTATCATCGGCGGATCCCCGTTGCGATTCGCGCCTTTCTCACAACTGTTTCAGAAGGCCCTGGAGCGTTTCGGGCGCCCTCCGTTGCCGGTGGGCGTGCACTCGCCGGGTCATGTCGCCGTGACCGACGAGAAGGCCCGCGAAGAGTTCTGGCCGCGCTACCGGGAGGTTATCCGCAGCGTCAGCGAGACCCGCGGATTCGCCATCCCAACCAGGGAATCCTTTCTTCATGAGGTCGGGCCGGGGGGAGCGCTCTACGTGGGATCGCCAGAGACCGTCGCCCAGAAAATTGCTGCAAATCTCCCCGCTCTCGGCGCGACCCGCTTCGACCTGAAATACGGTATGGGAGGTCTCTCGCATCAAGCCCTCATGACCAATATCGAGCTTTACGGCACACAAGTGGTCCCCCGCGTTCGCGAACTCCTGGAGTAAGCGCATTGAACAAACCACCAGGGAAGAATTTGGTGGAGCAAGGCAGGGAAAGGAATTACTGTTCCTGGGTCAATAATCTCGCTGGCGCTAATACTATTGGGGAGGAGGTCCGATGTACCGCGCACGAGGACGAATCACTTGATTTGCTTGATATTGCTCAATGCAATGGCCGATCCAGCCGATGGTTCGTCCTAACGCAAAGAGAGCGATTGCACCCCCAAGTGGCAAATTCAGCACACGAGCGAGCGTGACAAGCCCGAAAAAGATTGTTGGGCGTTCGCCGAGCAGGTCGTTTGTTTCCTCGGTGATACGCTGCGCAAGAAGCACTGCGGGCGAGTGCGGGTAGACTTGAGCGGTCAGTTCGAGCATGAGTTTTCCCCGTGGATCGCCCACCGGGTAGAATACAGAACCAAATCCGGGAACCACTTCTCCAAATCCGGGAATGGGTTCTCCTCGTTTGAGCAAGCTCGTCATGGAGGAGCGGACGTTGGCAGGAGTGTCAGTTTCACGGAGAAATGCTTCGATGCGTTCTGTCTGTCCTGCATGCTTGATTCCCTGGAGTGCCGATAACCCGGAGCAGACAACTGCATAGGGTGTCGAACCAGCGGAGGCGACGCAGCGAGCGGTAAAGGTCGTGACATTGAGCTCCTGATCGGCGCACAGGATAAGGGCAGCCGTCAGTAATCCCGTAGCTCGCTCGTCGTGTGGGGCCTACCCTCGTTGTGCTGTTTGCGCGATCCCGTGCATTGGGTGCTGCCCATCTGCGACAACTATGGCTAACAGTTGTAAGATACGAGCCCCCGTCTGAGCAACAGCCTCTGGCCGCAAATCATAGGCTGCTATGTCATCGAGAGCCACCACTGGCAAGCAGACTTGAAACGCTTCCAGTGGAGTCAGCCCGGCGAGATAAGGACATATCTTGTGATACCGGGCAAGCATGCTTTCCGGTGGCGTGCGCGAAAACAAGGACTGTTCTGCCGAGAAATCTCCTGTCCAGATTAAAGAAGCCACTTGCTCGACC
>WNGM01003273.1_pt1 | contig 15104 bp, 12 predicted proteins | sample 5400571 | NCBI WGS metagenome assembly WNGM01 (sample SAMN13153378, study PRJNA577476) | soil metagenome | isolation source: 100 cm soil or saprolite under Garry oak tree replicate 2 | place: USA:California | collected 2016-06-15
AGGCCGATCTCAAGCGCGCGTTGATCGAAATCCGGCGAATCCTTGAAATGGCCGAGGCGATCTCGTTCGTCTGACGCCAAGCATCACCGGGAAAGCATCACCAGGACCCTCCGGAGTAGACCATGTGGAAAACCGTCACCGCGCTTGCTGTTCTTGCATCACTGGCGTCGACGACTTCGCTCAAAGCCGAGGAATGGCCGACGCGTCCCCTCACCATGATCAATCCGTTCGCCGCAGGCGGGCCAAATGACGTGCTGGCGCGGCTGTTCGCGCAACGCATGGGCGAGATCCTGGGTCAGCCGATCGTGATCGAAAACATCGGCGGCGCCGGCGGCATGAACGGCGCCGATCGCGTCGCGAAAGCCGCGCCCGACGGCTACACCTTCCTGCAAGGCACGGTCGGAACGCAGGCGCAGAACCAGACGCTGTTCAAGAAGCCCGCCTACAATTCAACGACGGATTTCGCGCCGGTTGCGCTGATGATCGAAGCGCCGCTGGTATTGATTGCGCGCAAGGATCTCCCCGTCAACGACATGAAGGAATTTGTCGCCTACGCCAAGGCCAACAAGGAGAAGATCCAGTTCGGTTCCGCCGGCACCGGCTCGGCGATCCATCTCGGCTGCGCGCTGATGAACCAGGTGACCGGGCTTGACATCGTCCACGTTCCCTATCGCGGCGCCAACCCCGCGATGCAGGATCTGATGAGCGGCCGCGTCGACTACCTCTGCGACATCATCAGCACCGCAAAGCCGCAGATCGACGGCGGTACCGTGAAACCCATCGCCATCCTGACCAGGGAGCGATCGCCGGTGCTGCCCAACGTTCCCACCGCCATCGAGCAAGGATTTGACGTCGAAGCCTATACCTGGAACGCGTTTTTCCTGCCCAAGGGAACGCCCGACGCGATCGTTCAAAAGCTCAATCATGCGACGGTCGAGGCCATGAAAACGCCGGCCGTGCGGGAGAAGCTTGAAAGCGCCGGCCTGAAATTCGTGTCCGACGACCGCACCACGCCGGACTATCTCGCGAAATTCGTGCGAAGCGAGATCACGAAATGGGCGGCGCCGATCAAAGCCAGCGGCGTCAGTGTGGATTAACCCGCCGCGTTGTGCCAAGAGGAAGCATGGCGGTAGCGACCGGCTTTGCGGCTATCTCAGCATTTCGGGGACGATCAGGCGCGGCAGGAAAAGAGAAATGCTCGGCCAGATGATTAACGCCGCCAGCACGATAAGCATGGGCACCAGCATGATGACGGTATCCTTGAGCGCGTAGCGCAGCCGCACGCCGGCAATTGAACACGCTATCATGAGACACAGACCATACGGCGGCGTCACCAAACCGAACGCCAGCGAGACGATCGAGATGATCGCGAACTGCACCGGATGCAAATCGACCGATCTGGCCAGTGGTTCAAGGACGGTACCGACGATCACGATGGCCGGAATTGCGTCGAGAAAGCAGCCGACGACCAGAAAACAGAACGCGATGAAGAAGCCCGCGGCAATCGGACCCATGCCCCAGGTCGAGACGTTGGCCAGCAGCGCCTCGGGAATCTTGTAATACGCCAGCAACCAGCCGAAGGCGCTTGCCGTGCCGACGCAGAACAGCGCGACCCCGGCCAACCGCCCGGTGTCGAGCAAGGATTTGTATAGCTCCTTTGCACCGGTTTCCCGGTAAACGAACGTCGACAGCGCAATCGAATAGAGCACCGCGACGCAAGCGGACTCCGTCGCCGTAAACCAGCCGAGCAGGATCCCGCCGACGATAATGAACGGCGTCATCAGCGCCGGCAGCGAGCGCCAGATCGCACAGCGCATTTCCACCCAGTTCGACTTTGGATAGGTCGGATAGCCGCGGCGGACTGCATAGACATGCACCGTCAGCATCTGCGCGCCCGCGATCAGCAATCCCGGCACGATGCCCGCCAGATACATCGCCGCGATCGATGTCGAGATCAGCCCGCCCCACACGATCATCAGGATCGACGGCGGGATGATGACCGCAAGCACCGCCGACACCCGACCATCGAGCGCGAAAGCGCAACCAGTCGATCGGTGATGCCGCCGATGCTCATCAGGTTCGCCGTCAGCAGAAAGAACGGCACCGACAGCAGGATGAAGGAATTGTAGGCGTTGAAGGTTTCCTGAGCGAGCATCATCATCGACAGGCGCGGCTCGATCAGCAGGATCGGCAGGCATGCGAGCCCGAGCGCGAAAGCCACCGGCACGCGCACGATCAGCAGTCCGATGAAAACACCAAACAAGACGAGCGCCGCCTGTCCGGCGGAAAGAAAATTACCACCGCTCATCGCTTGGTCCCGAACAGGATCCGCGCCTCATCGACAATCTGTTCGCCCGCGAACACGATCCATGTAAAGGCCGCCACGGGCCATGCGACGTGAATGAGCCAGAGCGGCGAATGAGCCAGAGCGGCAAGTCGGCCAGCTCCGAGGTTCGATTCCAGGCAAACCGCGTGAACTCGATGCCCGCCCACAGGAACACCAGCGCCATCGCCAGGATGCCAAGACGCGCCACGATCCGCACCGCGGCTTCGCTCCGCCGCGACAGGTCCGGCCACACATCGACCTCAAAATGCTGCGCCTCCCTGACGCCGACCATCGCCCCGATCATGATCGTCCATACAAACAGGAACCGCGCCATCTCCTCGGTCCAGATGTAAGACGGGATGAAGGGGGTGTAGCGCGAGATCACCTGCAGCGTGACCGGAATAACCAGGATGCCGACGCAGGCCGCCAGCATGATCTCCAGCAGTTTGGCATAGCCGGCCGTCACTCGCCGCCACAGCGACGGGTTGGATGGCAGCGGTATTTCGGTCATTGGCCCCCCGCGTCATAGCAGTCATCACGCGGGGCAAGCGGTCAGGCTTGCCCCGGAATCTCGTTCAGCGGTCTGCTGGTCTAGAGCATGATCCGGAAAAGTGGGTACCGGTTTTTCCGAAAAGATCATGCTCAAACAAAAAGATAGAGCGGGATGACGATTCGAAGAAAAGTCATCCCGCTCTAGGCGACGCTGATCTTTTCAAAGATGCCTTCGGCGCCGATTTCCTTGGCGTAGGTAGCCATCACGGGATCGGCAAGCTTCTTCATGGCGTCACGTTCCTCGAACGGCACGCGCTTGAGCTTGCCGGCCTTTTCCAGTGCATCGAGTTTGGTGACTTCCTCGCTCGACTCAAGTTGCCGGCCGAAATCGCCGGCCTCCTTGCCCGCCTTCATGATTGCGTCCTGCAAGTCCTTGGGCAACGTCTTGAGCGTTTTCACCGAGAAGCAAATCGGGCGGATCGACACCGCATGCTGGGTCAAGTTGAGGTGCGGCGCGACCTCGTAGAACTTCATCGCCTCGACGCCGGCCGCCTCGTTTTCACCGGCCGCGATCACGCCGTTCTGGATGGCGTTGTAGACCTCGTTATAGGCAATGACCGTCGGAGACATGCCGGCGGCGGCGAACGTCTTCGACCAGATCGGCGCGCCCTGCACGCGCACCTTGAGGCCCTTGAGGTCGGCCAGGTTTCGCAGCGGCTTGTTGGCGAATATGTTGCGGATACCGCCGCCAGCATAGCCGATCAGGACGACCTCGGCTTTGGTTGCGACTTCGTCGGCGATCGGCGCCAGGATATTCGCTTCGACAACCTTGTTCATGTGTTCGATGCCCTTGAACACAAACGGGGCATCGATAAACGGCGCCGCCTTGGCGAACGTCGACATGTGAGCCGGCGAGACGATGCCGTAATCGACAGCCTTGCCCTGCGACATGTACTCGAAATACTGCTTCTCGAGACCGAGCGACGAGTTCTTGTGCAGCGTGAAAGCGACAGGTTTGCCGTAATACTTCTGGACCAGTTCTTCGAACCTGACCAGCGCCTTGGTGAATGCATGGTCGTCGTTGAACTGCACGGCGCCGTTCAGCGCGATGGGCGCCTGTGCCCTGAGGATCGATGGCATACCGAGCGCGCCGGCGGCCGCAGTTGCCCCAAGCCCGGCGAGTACTGATCTTCGCTTCATGGCGTTCCCTCCTGTGATACCCATCCCTTGTGGCCGGGATTTTGGGCGTTCGCGACTGGTGGCAGTCGCCCCTGCAGTGCTGCAATTTCCAAGCGTATGCAAAACCGGCCCTCTATGGAAGCCAATTTTGGACAGCGCGACCGAGCAGCGCGGACGCACTGCCGATCCCTTACAGTTCAAAATTTCAGAGCCATGACTGCGGCTAATCGTAAGACGATGATCCCGTATCCCGATAGGCCCAGCAACCTTCCCGTGGCAAAGAAACCGGGGTTTCGACCCCGACCTGATGCCGGGCCGCGCTGCCGAGTTCAAGCACTTCCAGCCGGTGGCCGAACAAATCGATATCGTAAACCGTCTGGGTGCCCTGATAGCGGCGGCCGAGGACGCGGGCGTTGAAGGCGTTGCTGCCGTTGCGCTGGCCGAGCGCAATATTTTCCGGTCGCAAGGCGATGCGGATTTTTTCTCCCGCTGCGATCGACTGCAACAGCGCCACCTCGACGCGCTGGCCGCTGCCGACGTCGACCAGTCCGGACGCTCCGTTGCGCTCGATCAACGTGCCCGCGATCTCATTGGTGGCGCCGGTGAAATTGGCGACGAACAGATCGGCCGGCCGGTTGTAGATCTCGTCCGGGCTGCCCATCTGCAACAGCTTGCCATCGCGCATCACGCCGATGCGGTCGCCAAGCACGACCGCCTCGGCCTGGTCGTGGGTGACGTAAAGCGCGGTCATGCCGGTCTGCTTGAGGATGACGCGCAGATCGTCGCGCAGCCGCAACCGCAATTTGGCGTCGAGATTGGACAGGGGTTCGTCGAGCAACAAAAGTTGCGGCCGGTAGACGATGCTGCGCGCCAGCGCCACGCGCTGCATCTGACCGCCCGACAACGCCACCACCGGCCGGTCGGCATATTCCGACAGGCCGACCAGTTCCAGCACCTCGTCGACTTTGCGGCCGGCTTCGGCGCGCGCGATCCTGCGGTGCTTGAGCGGATAGATCACGTTCTGCCGCACCGTCATGTGCGGCCACACCGCGTAGGACTGAAACACCATGCCGAGATCGCGTGAGCGCGGCGGCACCAGAATGCCGCGTGCGGGCGACGATACCACGCGGCCGGCGATGCTGATTTCACCTGATGTCGGGTGCTCAAGCCCCGCAACGCAGCGCAAGGTCGTGCTCTTGCCGCACCCCGAAGGCCCCAGCAGGACGACGATCTCTCCGGCCGGCACGGCGAAGCTTACGCCGTCGATGGCCGGCCGGCCGATCGAAAACTGCTTGCGCAGGTCGGTGACGTCGAGCGGCGCCGTCATGATTTCAAGTGCTTCATGGACGGGTCGATCACTGCCGGTAGCCGAAGATCTTGTCCCAATCGGCAACCCAAGCCGTGTGCAGCTTCACATAGTCGTCGAACTTGGGCAGCCAGACCTTGACCACCTTGGGATCGAAGCCTTCCGGATAGACCGGCGCCTCTTTCAACGACGTGAGGTGGCCAAGCTCCTTGATCATGAAGGTCTGCCCCTCTTTCGACAGGCACCAGTTGAGGAACAGTTTCGCGGCATTGGGGTGTGCCGCGGTCTTCGGAATTCCCGTGGCATAGGGATTGACCGGCGCGCCCTCGGGCGGGAAGAAAATCTTGATCGGCGCGCCGTCTTTCTGTTTCGGATAAATCGCATTGTAGAGCAAGGGGCCCATCGCGATTTCGCCACGCACCAATGAATCCGCCATCGGCGCGCCGGACGGATAGAGCACCGGATGGGTGGTCGCCTGCTTTGCCCAATACTCCTCGCCGAGCACCAGGCGCTCGAACATGATGCGGGTCCAGGTGGTGCCGCCGGACTGGGCGAACACCTGCCCGGTCATCCGGTCGTATTCCGGCTTGGTCAGATCCATCCAGGTTTTCGGTGGGTCTTTTACCAACTCCGTGTTGTAGGCGATCGACCAGACCAGGGTGGCGCGCGGCCACAGGTTCGGCGAAATCTGCGCATCGGGATTGTAGTCGGCGGCATTCGGCGGCGCATAATCCTGGAACATGTCGGCCAGCGGCTGCATCAGCGCGCGGTCGGAATGATCGACCACGTCGGCGATCAGCTTGCCGGCCGCGGCCTCGGTCTTCACGCGGGTGATGAGCTGGCCACCCGGCGCGCGCACCATCTCGATCTTGATCTCCGGAAAACGCTTGTTGAACGCCTTGATCACCTGCTGTTCGACCTCGGCGAAATTCGCCGTGTAGTAGACCAGCTTGCCTTCCGCCTTGGCCGCTGCAATCAGTTCGGGCGAACCGAACTCCTGTTGCGCCAACGCCGGCGTGCCGTTCAACGCGATGCCAAGACCGGCTACGCCGGCCATGGTGGCTATCCTGGCGAGAACTTTGTCGTTCATGGCCAATCCTCCCTTGGTTTTATTTTATCCGGCGCGGGCAACGCTGCCCTGGGCTGCCCCCCTCGACAGCCAGTTCGCGCCGCCGATCAGGACCCCGAGCAAAACCGTCTGCACCAGACTGAAGGCAGCGGTCTTGCCGAGATTTCCGCCTTCGTAGTAGTCGAGCAGCAGCACCGACATCACCATGGTGTTGCTGGTGTAGAGAAACAGCGACGAGCCCAGTTCGCGGATCGCCAGCACGAACAGCAGCGTCATCGAAGCGATCACGCCCGGCCGCGCCAGCGGCAGCACGATGGTTCTGATGGTGCCGAGCATGCCCTTGCCGCAAACCCAGGCCGCTTCCTCAAGCTCGCGATGGATTTGCAGGAACGAGGTCGACAGCGCCTTGACCGTATCCGGCATGAAGCGGGCAATGAAGGCGAGCGCGAGAATCCAGATGGTGCCGTAGAGCCCGCCGGGAATGCCGATCCAGGCCCACAAATAGGCGACGCCCACCACGAGGCCGGGAATCGCCACCGGCAAGGTCGACACCAGATCGATGCTGCGCCGGCCCCCGACGTTGGTGCGGTGGATGGTGTAGCCGATCGCAAAGGCGAGCGTACCGCCGACCACGGCGGTAATGATGCCGACCTCGACCGCGTTGTAGATCGATCGCAGCGTGAGCGGATTGTCGAAGATGCTGTAAAAATGCATCAGCGAATATTGCCGCATGTCGAACAGGCTGGCGGCATCGCGGATGAACATGAATTTCCGGAACGCCGCCACAATCAAGGCGAGGCTGGGCAGGATCACGACCACCAACAGATAGACAATGCCGAGCCCGAAAGTGAACCAGCGCCAGTGTCCGAGATCGAGGTTGCGCGGCCGATACGCCTTGCCGGCGACGGTGGTGTAGCTGCGCCCGCTCAGCACTCTCTGCTGCAGGAACACCAGCGCGCCGGTGACCATCATCAGAATGATGGCGACGGCGGCGGCGGTATTGTAGAGCGGCGGCGACCAGTTGGTGAGCTTGAAAATGTAAGTCGTCAGCACGCTGATATTGGTCGGTGCGCCCAATACCGCCGGAATACCGTAGATGCCGAGCATCACGATGAACGACAGCAGCATGCCGGAGACGATCGCCGGCATGATCAGCGGGAAGGTTATGGAAAAAAGCGTCGCAAACGCGCTGGCGCCGGAAATTTCGGCGGCCTCTTCCAGGCTCGGATCCATGTTGCGCAGTGCCGAGGAGGTGAACATGTAGACGTAGGGCGCGTAGTAGATGCCGAACACGAACACCAATCCCCACAGCGAATAAAAATCCACCCGCCAGTCGAGACCGGCCCATTTGAACATGGTGTTGATCAGGCCCGTTTTTGGCGAACCGAGGATGGTCCATGCCACGCCCGCGACCAGCGGCGGCGCGAACAGCGGCAGGATGCTGGCCGCGGCGATGAAGCCCTTGAACGGCGTGTTGGTGCGCACCACGATCCAGGAAAACGCCAGCCCGATCACGACCGCGATCAAGGTTCCGCCGCCGCAGGCGATCAGGGTATTGAACAGCGCCTCGGCGACGTTCGGGTTGGCCAGTACGACAAGGAAATTGGCGATCGAGAGGTGACTGAGGCTGAAGCCGTCGACCACCGGATTGGTGTCGGTCAGGGCACCCAACAGCAGCGTGAGAAGCGGATAGATAACCAGAAAGGCCAGGACCGCCAGCAACAGCGCAACCCACAAGTGCGCCAATAAGCGCCGACGCATGCCCTCGCCGCCGCTGCGCTTGACCTCGATGCGCCGGCCCACCTGTCCGTCCAAAGCGTTCTTCCCCTTAGCCGGCGAGCGGCTATCTTTTTTCTTATGCAGCCAAGCCTAGTCGATGGCGCGGCCGGCGGGAAGTGGCAGAAAGTCGCTCACCGGGCGGTAGTCGTCGAGCGCTTGGGTGTCCCCCAAGAACACGCCTCGTCCTGTGCCTAAAGCCTAGCACTTTGCGAATGGGCCGCGAGTGAGAAATGGCACCCAACCGGGCCTGAGACATCGATCAGGCTCGATGTCTCAGTTGGGTCATGAGCGGACTCATGGAGTGCAGCAACCTCCAACCACCAAAAATTTTGTCGTGTCTTTCTTTGGATGTTTCTGCAAGGCGTCTCTGGCGTTAAAGAGATCATCGCGCCTGAACTCGCTGGCTCCACCTCCTGCGCTCGGGTATTGAGCGTCCATCAAGGCGCCCGCCGCGCCGCGGCTTCTATGAGATTTGGACAAAAAAAATGAGCCGCTTCTGGAGCAGCTTGACGCACGACCTGAGGCCCTATGTGCCAGGCGAACAGCCCCGCATGGTGGAGCTGGTCAAGCTCAACACCAATGAAAGTCCGCTTGGTCCTTCCCCACGCGTGTTGGAAGCGATTCGCGGCGAGGCGACCGATATGCTGCGTCTATATCCGGATCCACAGGCCACCGCGCTGCGGGCTGCTTTGGCCACCTACCACCAGGTGCGACCCGAACAGGTGTTCGTCGGCAACGGCTCGGACGAAGTGCTAGCCCACGTCTTCACTGCTCTGCTGAAGCATGATGCGCCGTTGCTCTTCCCGGACATCACCTACAGTTTCTACTCGGTCTACTGCCGCCTGTTCGGCATCGCCTACGAGGCCGTGCCGCTCGATCAAGCCATGCAAATCCGCGTTGCCGACTATCGCCGGCCGGCCGGCGCGCTCATCGTACCCAATCCGAATGCGCCAACAGGGGTTGCGCTGTCACGGGCTGAGATCGTCACCCTGCTGGAGGAACATCCTGACGCTCCCGTGGTGATCGACGAGGCCTATGTTGATTTCGGCGCCGAGACCGCGATTCCGCTGGTCGCCTCCCACCCGAACCTTTTGGTCGTTCAAACAATGTCCAAGTCCCGAGCCTTGGCCGGGTTGCGGGTTGGCTATGCGATCGGCGACGCCGACCTGATCGAGGCGCTCACCCGGGTGAAGGACAGCTTCAACTCCTATCCTCTTGGCCGGCCCGCCCAGGCCGGCGCCATCGCCTCCCTGGCGGACGAAGCCTATTTTCAGCAGAGCCGAACTCGCGTGATCGAAGGCCGAGAGCGGCTAAACCGCGGACTGGTCCGGCTTGGCTTCGAAGTGCTGCCGTCCTCCGCTAACTTCGTCTTCGCGCATCATCCGGCGCATGAGGGCGCGGCGCTGGCCGCCGCGCTGCGCCAACGGGCGGTGATCGTCCGCCATTTTCCCGCTCCTCGCATCTGCGACTATCTGCGGATAACCGTGGGCACAGACGGGCAAATGGACCGGCTGTTGTCGGCCCTATCGGACATCTTGAGCAGCGGGCCTGCATCTGCCTGATGGCTCTTTCGTGGGCCAATGTCTGGTTTGGGTCGATCGCGCCGTTTTGACAATCGGCCGGTCATTTCCGGACCGGACATTGCTGCGTCTTTTTCCGTTGTTTGATGGAGAACACCGGCTTTTCTCATGCCTCGCCCGGGCCGCTCGGATCCAGGCTTGATCGCCTCGCGTTCCACGCGTGGAACGGCTCCTTCTGGAAACCAGGATGAGGCATTAGTGCAACAACCATCGTCCTAAATTCCGGGAGGTACATCGTTAAGAAGCTACAGCCTGCTTGCGGAGATATAGTCGCATCGATGATTCTAGCAGGAGTTTTCGATGCCGAAGTTTGCGATTAGCGAGCAAAACGTCGCTGACGATCGCGAATCGGGTACAGTTGTTGCCGTGTTTCCGACCGTTGACGGAAGCACCGAGGAGAAACTGGCTTTCACCTTTACGAGGCGGGGTTCCGCATGACAGTCCGCCCAACCACGCAAGGGACCTCCGCGATCGAACTGGCGGAGGGCGACGGTAGTTCTGTGCGCAGTGGCCATCAGTTTGACGGCTTGGCTAATGCCTCAAATCGCACCCCTAGATTGGTGGCGACAACCGCCGAAAACATAAGTGTTGAACCATCTGGCAAGGCGCCCTTGCCTGCAACGAAACGCAGCCGCCCCTCTCCGGCGCCCAAGCGCGCCAAGGCAGCCAAGGCCAAGGGCAAGCAAGAGACGCCGAGTGCGCCGCTGACGGTTTCCGCCGCCCCCACGGTGCCGGAAGCCGTTCCGGCCACCCCGGAACGCGCCAGCAGCGCCTTTGCCCTTGTTGCAGCTCTCGCACTAGCGACGGTTGCGGCCTACTTTTCAGTCACGGGCATGGCTGAAATATTTCCCGGGGCTCCGGTAGCGGTCATGGTGCTCGCCGCCACGATGGAGGCCGGCAAACTCGTCATAGCCGGGTGGCTGGCCGCGCATTGGCGCCGGGTTGGATGGAAAATGCGCTCGGTCATGGTCGCCCTCGTTGCCGGCCTCGCACTCATCAATGCCGCCGGTGTGTTCGGCAAGCTGGTCGAAGTGCATGTCAGTGTGGCGGCCTCGGCGCGTTCCAGCGTCGCCGAGCGCACTGAAACGCTCGACGCCCGTGTCACGGCGCAATCGGCTGCTGTTGCCGACCTGGACAGTCGCGTTGCGCAAATCGATCGGGCCGTGGACGAATCGACACGGCGCGGCCGGGCGACCAGGGCCATCAGCATAGCAACGCAACAGCGTGCGACGCGGGATGGACTCGATACGCAGCGGCAGGCGGCAACGGCAACGCTGGTTGGATTGCAGACGCAACGCGCGGCGCTGGGCGGTGAACGTTTCCGCATCGAAGCATCCGCAGGCCCGATCCAATATCTCGCGATGATGGTCGGCGCCGCGCCCGAAGCCGCGGTTCGATGGCTGATACTTTTGATGGTGCTCTGCTGCGATCCCGCGGCAATCGCTTTGACCGTAGCGGCGACGAGTTCGCGACGCTAACGAACCCGAGTAAGGGCCAACGTCAATAGCCAATTCGCAGGTGGGCTGTTCCATTCAAGAACATTCGAAATTTTGCGAATGAGAAGGACCGGTCCGCGGGGAGAAGCGGTTTCTGAACACCCATCGCCCTCAAGCTCGACTCGACGTAATTTGTCTGCGCCTGGGACCACTGCGGTCCGAGTCCGCATCTAACCTGAGAGCGGACGTTAGCCAGCCATGTCGTCATGCTCGTTTGGTGCCAGAAGGAGACCTGCACAGGTTGGTCGTGCCTCGCCGGGCCTGCACCGCCGGCGTCGGATATTTCCGACTTCGACCCCGGAGGGTGTGCGGCGCGGATTCCGCGCCGCAACGTGGATTGTCACTAACAAGACCAATGGATTTGGCCTAAGCTTTGGCTCGACGGACGCTGAATACGCATGCGGCTTCGACCGTGCCCGTCGATGACCCAACAACAATGGCGCGTTTGAGCTCCGCTCCAGACGGGAGTGCACGTCATCCTGACACGCACATTCACGCGACGGTGCGCGGCAGGCCGCCAAGTTGTGGAAGGTCAGGATGTTGTGCGCGGATATTGCCTGGGACTCGATCTCTCATGACCAAAATGACAGTGCGCCACATGCAAGGCGATGCCATCTTGCCTAGGCCGAGAGTGAGGTCGAAGGCTTCATGCGCACATGAATCCGCGCTCGACGTGCTGGCGTTCGTGCCTGGGACGGGCGCGTCAGTACTAGGATTCAGCTTAGCAAGGAGAGACCATAGCTCAAGATGATGACAGGGAGAACAAACCATGGCTCACATCAATCGGCGGACAGTTCTTAGACTAACTGGTGGTAGCGCGATCGCGGCAAAAACCGGAGGTATCGCGGCGATCCTAGCCTCAGGGCGGGCGCCAGCCTTTGCCCAGGCCGCGACGGTGCACTGGCTGCGCTGGGCCGATTTCGTGCCGGCGTCGGATGTTCTGCTCAAGGGCGAGATCACGGCGGAGTGCCAGAAGGCGCTCGGCATCAAGCTGACGGTCGAGACGATCAACGCCAACGACATCCAGGCGCGCGTCACCTCGTCGATCCAGTCGGGGGCTGGCGCCGACATCGTCAACCTCCTCAACAACTGGGCGCATCTTTACGTGGAGAGCCTGGCCGAGGTCGACGACGTGGCTGAAGAGCTCGGAAAAGCGCAAGGGGGCTTCTACGACTCCGCCAAGCAGGCCGCTCACGACGGGAAGCGATGGCTCGCCGTTCCCTACAACACCGTCGGCGTGCAGATCGCCTACCGAAAATCGTGGTTCGACGAGATCGGCTACACCAAGTTTCCGCAAACCTGGGATGAGTATCGCGACGCCGGCAAGAAGCTCAAGGCCAAGGGTCGCCCGATCGGCCAGACGCTCGGCCACACCTTCGGCGACGCGCCGAACTTCGCCTATCCGTTCATGTGGTCGTTCGGCGGCAAGGAGGTGGAGGCGGACGGCAAGACCGTGGTGCTCAACAGCAAGGAGACGGTCGAGTCGGTCAAGTACATGGTCGGCTTCTGGAAGGACGCCCACGACGAGGGTGGGCTCGCCTGGGACGACTCTAACAACAATCGCGCCTTCCTGTCGGGCACCATCTGCGCCACCAACAACGGAGCCTCGATCTACATCGAATCCCTGCGCAAGCCCGACGCCTACCAGACCGAGACCGGCAAGCCGCTGAAGACGGACATCCAGCACGCGCCCCTGCCCGCCGGCCCCGCCGGTCAATTCAGCTATCACGGGGCATTCTCGAACGCGCTGATGCGCTATTCGAAAAACCAGAAGGCCGCCAAGGAGTTCATGCGATGGATGAGCTCCAAGCCGATCTTCGAGAAATGGTTCGTCTCGCAGAAGGGCTTCGCCAGCGGCCCAACGACCGATTGGGAGAAGCATCCGCTGTGGAACGAGGACCCGGTCATGCAACCGTTCCGGTCGGCCGTCCGCACCGGGCGACTGATGGGTTATGCCGGGCCGCCCAGCCGCAAGGCGGCGGAGGTGCTGAGCAAATACATCATTGTCGACATGTACGCCAAGGCTGTGCAGGGCATGCCGGCCGAAGATGCCGCGCGGTGGGCCCACAACGAGATCGTCAAGGCCTACGTCTGATCTGACCGCGCGCGACCAAGGCGCCTGGGGAGAGCAGGAGGCGCCGTCCCGCCTTTGCACGGGCTTGCGTCGGACCGCGCTTGGGGCTCTGCTTTGGTCACGGGCGGCCAGCGCCATGCGATATAACAGTGAGGAGGAAATCAGGGCTCGGATCACGCGGCTGCCATGGCGTCATGCCCGGCGGCGGAGGCCGTCAAGTGGGCCCACGAGGAAGTCGCAAAAGTCCATGCCTGACGCGCGGCTCGAGGCGCGGTCCAATCGCGCGTTTAGTTTAGACTTTGACATTGTCATGCAGCAAGTAAGGCGCCGCTTCGACGTCCGACGTCTGCAACGGGTCAACAAGCGACATCACTCGATCACCTCATCGGCGCGGCCGAGCAGCATCGCCGGCATTTCGAGGCCGAGCGCTTTCGCAGTCTTGAGATTGATACTCAGCTCGAATTTGGTGGGTTGGTAAAACGGGATATCTGCAGGATTAGCACCTCTAAGAATCTTATCGATGAGGTTGGCGAGGCGGCGATACATGTCCGCTAGGTCGATCGAATAGGCCATCAGTCCGCCAACTTCGACGAATTCGCGGTAAGAATAAATTGTTGGAATCCGGCCTTTCGCCGCCAATTCGACAATCGTCGCACGATTGGGGGTGTGCTCGGCTTCATCGGATACCATGAGCGCATCCGCTCGATCTTGTTCCATCGACCTGAAGACGCGCTGGTACTCTGCCTCGTCAAAAGCGCTGCCCAGCAGAGCGGCCTTCAACGAGATGCCTGCCTGTTTGGCCGCCTCTCGCGCTGCCGCACCTCTTGGATCTTCCCAGTATGGTCGCGATACAAGGTAACTGACGGTAGACAGTTTTGGCATAGCCTCGACCAGCAGCCCCATACGTTTTCCAATGAGTTCCAATCCCCCAGAGATAGTAACGCCTGTGATGTTGCCGCCCGGCCGCGCGATGCTTGGCACAAGTCCCAGGGCAATAGGATCGTTGATTAACGATACAATCGGTATTGTCGTCGTCGCCGTTTTGAAGTCCAGCGATAGACGAGCGGCCACCGCTATAATCAAGTCGGGATGGGTGTTGACGACATCGCGGGCCAGTTCGGCATAGCGTTCGGGTCGCCCTTCTCCAGAGTACCGTTCCACCCCGAGGTTTTGGCCCTCGACATAGCCAAGGCGACTTAGCTCCTCGAAAAAAGCACGGTAATACGGACTACCGCTCACGCTTGCTTCGCTGACTGGCCCCGCCGGTCTAACGAAGGCGATCCGCTTCATCTTCGCCGGTTGCTGCGCTCGGGCCGCGAGTGGCCATGCAGCCGCAGTACCCAATGCCGTGATGAAATCGCGCCGTCGCATCTGACCCGCCTGAGAAGGTGCCCTACGCATTGTCCAAACTACAGCAACCTCGAACGTTCAGCGAGGGACAAATGGCATCTGCCAGTTCAAGACGCTGGCCGAGGTTCAATGTCTGCTACGGGGTCGCTAGCGGACTCATGCGCGAACTCGATCGCTTACGGAGGAGATGAAGAGCTAGACAAGCCACGCGAAGATCGTTCAACTCTACCAATCGAGAACCAATCGTTCGTCAGCAGCGGCGAGGGCGTTTTTATCCCTGCATTTTCTTTTCCAGCATTTGACTCAATACCAGGAGTGTTACTGGCCAAACACCGACCCAAATTCCCAACCGCTCTGCGTGGGCTTCTTGCAAAGCCGCTCTTAAAGCAGGATCGCTAATACTGGCAAGGACTGGCCTTAGGACTTCAAGCTGTGGCCCAAAGTACCATAGCA
>WNGM01002384.1_pt1 | contig 15101 bp, 12 predicted proteins | sample 5400571 | NCBI WGS metagenome assembly WNGM01 (sample SAMN13153378, study PRJNA577476) | soil metagenome | isolation source: 100 cm soil or saprolite under Garry oak tree replicate 2 | place: USA:California | collected 2016-06-15
ACGGTTCGGTCCGAGAGGGGCAAATCCTACCGGCTGGTAAGTAGAAGCATAGCGAACCCTGCGCAAACCGGATCTATCCGCAATCAGCGATGTCTCCGAATAGTTAATCCCGCGCCGAGCTCAAGAGGAAAACCTGGGGCGGCGGCTCCGAAGATGCTTTTCCTCGATTGGACAAGCGAGGCTTCGCCCGGGCAGGCTCTAGAGAGGGTGCAGGTTCGCCGAGCCTACGCTGACGCTGCACCGCGCCGCAAGCTTTTCGCAATTCTAGTTTCGCAGATTGTCTCAACAGCTCGCACCAGCTTGGATGTCGACATGCCCCTGGTGGGAACCACGGTCGTCACGTTTCGGACATCCTGCGGGACGAACATTGACCGTTCAGCGAGGACGAGGACCGGCAGTCCGGGCGCGACCCTCTTGACTATCTGCAATACCGCCCCACCCGACATGCCGGGCATCTGATAATCCAAAACGACGGCGTCCACTCTGTTTCCCGCCAGGAGTTCGAGTCCTTCTTTTCCCGTTGCGGCAGTCAAGAGTTTGTCGCCACTTTTCTCGAAGTGGGCGCGAAAGACATCAAGCGAATCTCGCTTGTCATCGATGTAAAGAATGGTTTTGGTTTCTGACACGGCGACCCATCCTTGATCCTTGCCTCACCCGGAATACCCTTCCGACCAGGAAAGATGAAAGCTGGGCGAAATATATATAGAAAGGGGACAGCAAAGACGTTATATGCTGTCGCGGCGGGTTGTCAATTACCTACTTCTCTCGGTTTCCTATCCGAAACAGCTCGGGAGACCTTCGCCGAGTTCAGGGGGAGGCTCCTCCTTCGTAGAAGACTTGATCGAGCGGAGTACCCCAAGCGCCAGCCCGCTTTTGTAAGGTTTCCACGCTCGAGAGGCTATGACCGTTTTCGAAGCGAGAAGAGGTGGCGCCTCACCAAACCTGTCGCCCTTCGAATTCTGTCTTGGCTCCAGATTTTTCGCCTCGCGGATGTCCCGGAGTCTGTGGCCGATAAGCAGCCCGAAAAACTCTGCTTCTTTCCGCTCCCTCGTCTCTCATAGGGCACAAGAGCAAAGGATCATGCGATCTCTGGTATAGCCTGAACGGAACTAGCTTTGGGGGCTTGTATGACTAAATTCGCGCATCGCCCTTTGCAAATTTTCTTCTTGGGCTTCATCCTCGCGAGTCCAGTCAGTGCCCAGAAGAAGCTAACCGCAGCCGAGGCGAAACAGCACTTTGGCGAGACGGCGACCGTTTGCGGCGAGGTGGTTAGCGCCAGGTATGCGGAGTCTTCGAAAGGACACCCAACGTTTCTCAATTTGGACAAACCGTATCCGAAGCCAATCTTTACTGTAGTGATTTGGACTGAAAACCGAAGCAAGTTTGGAAAGCCAGAGGAAGACTACAAAGGAAAGCAAATCTGCGTGAGCGGAAAAGATCACCGCCTATGCGGGTTTGCCGGAGATTGTCGTTTCCGATCCCAAGCAGATAAAACTCGAATAGTGGACGACAGCCGACACCGCTCAAAGGCTTCGGACGATCTTAGGAGTCCATCTCGCCCTTGGAATCTGGACTGTTCAAAGCCTCCACTAAAATCCTTGGCGAGGGTTACTGTTCGAGATTTGCCCAATTCCCTGCCTGGTCTTGGACTTCAATCTTCGTTATGGGATGTACTTCCCAAACTGTTCCGCGGTCCCGTCCTACTACGTCGAGATGCTGGAAGTCATACATGAGCCAGCCGCTGATACGAAGCTGTTTCATCTGGTTGACGTAAGCTGCCACCATTTGCGTCGTCCACTTGTGATTCGGGCGCACCCGAGGAGTGGTCTCGACGATGATCGCGGTGTTAATCGGCTGCCTTGGTCCCTTCGTAAGATACATGTGCCAATCCACTTCGTCGGGGTTCAAAAGGTTGCAGTTCGTCGTTTCACCGGGTGCCCCCGTTTGTTGCTTCACGCGGATTGAAAGATATCCGACGACAGACACCGGAGCGCCTTGAATATCGTTCACCCTGTCAGCAGGCAAGTTGTTCAAGTCATCCCAACTAATCGGGATTAAATCGCCGTCCGCCGGTTCATCGGTCCGGTTCTTGTTATTGTTTAGCTCTTGCATCTTTGTGTCAGCAGCATTGCCTCTCGGTCCGCATACCGTGCTCCCCTCGATGACCAGCGGCTGCCCTACGGCTGGCTTTTTTGCGGCAGCAAGTTTGTCGACAAGTTGGGGGTCCACGGTATTCGGTGTAGGCGGTGGATTCTTGTGTTTCCGAGCTGGACGCGGTGCTTGAGTACGAGCGGGACTGCAGGTCACTGAGACCATGATCGCAAGGACCAGGATTACGGCTTTTTTCATCATTGGACATCTCCTCCGTTCATTTGGCTTTGCTTCCCTCTCGAGCAACGCCGCAAATTGCTCGCCTTCGCGCGATATGGCTTGCTTGATGACCTCGGCCTGACCACATTTGAGAAGCATCTTGGTCGTCCGCAGCGCTCGGGGAGGTTTTTGCGCCAGTTGTTGCGCCTTTGCCGTAGCGAGCAGATCCGCATCGGCGACGACAGGATTCACGCTGTCCAGATCGCGCGCCGCTTCCGCGCCGAATCTCTCGCCGAACAGCAGCAGTTCGGCGGCGCGGTGAGTACTCACGAGCGTCGGCAACAGGACGCTCCGACGCGGCTTCCGGGCACAAACCCACGCTCACGAACGGAAGCTGGAACCGCGCGCTCGCGGCGTACACCAGATCGCAGTGCAACAGCATCGTCGTACCGATGCCGATGGCCGCTCCCGCAACGGCGGCCACCACAAGCTGCGAAGAGGTCGCGAGCGTTTTCAGGTAACGGATGGCGGGCGACACCTGCCTCGGCTTGGCGGCAAAGTCCGCCAGATCATTCCCCTGGTGAAGCAATCCGGCGCTCCGGCGATCAGCAGGAACGCGGACGGCGGGATCGCCATCCGCGTTCGTCAATGCCTCGGTCAACCCGTCTACACTTGGAGAGGGCGTTCGTCTTCTCCGGCCGGTTCAGGCGAATCGCGAGAATCCGGTCTTGACGTCAACTACAACATGATCGGGCATGAGAGTTCCAGGATTGTTCGTGAGGATGAAACGAAGCAACCGCAGGAGTTCCTTCACCCATACTTGTACCTCGCCTGCATGGCTTGCTGTAATCAAGGGGGCTTTTTCAAAGATACGAAATCACTGCACGCAAAATTTCAAAAATCCGCGATACGCTGGAGTTTCTGTCTGGGCTGTCTGATTGCCGAGAGTATACATCGATGTTGTATTACCAGGGGCTAGTTATCTTCGATCGAAGCATCACTAGTTTCTGTAGCTGATCAGGACAGGATCGGAACTGTGCAGCGGTTTACCTGATTGAAGAAATTGGAAACGTTGCTTAGCTCAATCGCGAAAGCGCTTCGGAGTCGCTTCGCACCGTTTGCGGATCTGGGCGTCATACGCTCGGCGACTTCATGCGGGAGAGCTCAACCTTCAACAGATATTCCCGGTCGGGAATCATTAATGGTCTTAGACGGAATGGCCAAAAGAGTGTTACCGCTCGGGAATCTCAGGACATGCCACGCGGATGGATCTCGTCATGGAAGAAAAAAACCGGAAGAGAAACCGCTAACTCTATTCGTCTATTGCCACTTACGGATTCTCGAGGACGCCTGCAAATTTCTCGCCCTGGGTGCTACCTGCGTCAACATTCGCGACGGATTATTCGTACCGCAAGGCGAGGATCGGATCGACGCGTGTTGCACGCCGCGCCGGGATGTAACTCGCGACCAAGGCCACAACCAGCAGCAGGAAAAGCGCGGAAGTGAAGGCGATAGGGTCATATGCGCTGACACCAAAAGCATGTTGGAGAGCACTCGGGACACAGCAGCACATCCGGCCACGCCCGCCAGCCCGCCGAGCAGCACCGGGCGCATTGCCTGCCGGAGCACAAGGCTCATGACCTCGCTGCCATCAGCGCCGAGTGCCATGCGGATGCCGATCTCACGCACGCATCGGCTAACCCGGTACGACGCCATTGCATAGACGCCGATCGAGCCAAGCAGCAAAGCCAGGGCGGCTAGCCCGGTAGACAGCGCGGCTACAATGCGCGAGGGAATCCGCCAGACTTCGAGGTAGTCTTCGACCGTGTTCATGTCGACAGGACGTCGGCATCAAGCGACGCGACCGCCTCGCGAATGGCTTTGCTGATCGGCATGAAACGACCAGAGAAGCGTACCAGCACATAAGTGCGCACGTTATCCCGTGGCCCGGCCGGAAAATAAAGGTACGGGGAGCTGAGCTCGCTGAGATGGGAAACTTGCGCGTCCTTGGCCACTCCGATCACCGTATCTTGATGCCCGCCGCGGAGTAATCGTTTCCCCAGTGGATCTTCGCCCGGCCACAGACGCCGAGCCGTTGATTCCGTGACGATGATCACCGAGGCATCGTCGCGCGCATCGGCTTGCGCGAAGCCACGGCCACGCGCAATGGGAATCCCAACAACGGAGAAGTATTCTGGCGAAACGTGATTGTATTCGATCTCCACTTTATCGTCGCGGCCGGAAACCGTGAAGTCGCCAGCGCTCCGGTCGTGGCTCAGCGGGGCGCACTCCGCTTGCGCAATCTCGATCACTCCGGGGAGGCCTGCGATCCGCTCGCGCAAGCGTTGTACAAACGCAGGCGCGCGGCTTTCATCGTAGCCCTGCGCTCGAAGGTTGAGGAATGCCCCCGCGAGGTCGTTCACGTCGAATCCAGGATTGACCGTCTGGGCGCAATAAAGTCCGCGCAACAGGAGTCCGGCCGCCAACAGCAGGATCATGCACCCGGCGATCTGCGCTCCCACCAGCCGCTGCGCAAGAGTCCGCTCTTTTTGCCATCGTCGGAATATGGACTGTCTTCCTTCAAAGCAGTATTCAAGTCTAGCCGCGAACTCTTCAAAGCCGGAATCAGCCCAAACATAACTCCGGTAAAAACGGTCAGCGTCAGCCCGTAGGCCAGTACCCGAAAGTCCGGCGCAACGTTCACTCTGAGAGTTGAAAACTGATGCGGCAGGTGAGATACCACGAACCGCGTGATGCTCGCGAAGGACCCGAACGCAAGCACCGATCCGAGCGCCCCTCCCGTCAAGGAAAGGAGGAGGCTCTCCGTCAACAATTGCCGCACGAGACGCCCCCGGCCGGCGCCGATGGACAGCCGGAGCGCCATCTCTTTGTGGCGCACGGAAGCTCGCGCGAGCAGAAGATTGGCAACGTTCGCGCAAGCAATCAACAGCACGAGTCCGAAAGCGCCGAAGATTACCGAGGCGACCGGGATCAGGAGTTCCCGCTCGTCCGCTCTGTTGAAGAATGTTCCTATGCTGAGGGCTAGCGAAGTAGTGCGTCCAGGATATAGTTGGTCAGTGCGTCCGGCGATGACGCCGAGGTCCGCGCGCACCTGCTCCATCGTCACGCCAGGCCGCATCCGTCCCAGCATCGCCAGCCAGCTTACATTGTCACTGGTCAAGTAATCGCGCCCTGAGTCCAGAGCTTTTTGCATGGTCAGGGGCGCCCAGAACGCACTCGGGAATGGCTCGGTGCCTGTAAATCCTGGGCGCGTAATGCCAATCACGGTAAACGCCGCTCGGTTCAGGAGGATTCGCTTGCCTACGAGTGAAGGGTCGCCTTCAAATGTCCCCTGCCATAACCCATCGCTGATCACCACGACAGCGTTTTCGCCCGGAGCGGCGCAGTCGGAACTGACAAAACCCCGGCCGTGTGCCGGATGCTCGTTCAAAACTTCGAAATAGTTGCAAGTGGCTGCGGTCCCCAAAAGCCGCTGCAACTTGCCGCCGGCAAGGGTTGCTTCGATAAAAGGCTCGTAGGCCAAGAGACCCGAAAAGACCTCATTGTGATCGCGGTAGTCGAGGTATTCCGCGTAGGAGAACATGCTGGTTTCCCCGTGAGTGTCGCGCTGGAACTGTCCATGGAAAACCTGGTCCACGCTCACGATCTGTTCTGCGCGGGGAATCGCGAGCAGACGCAGCATAGCTCCGTTCAGCACCGAAAAGATGCCGACGTTGATTCCGACACCCAGGGCAATGGCCAGTATGGCAGCGGTTGTGAAGCCGGGATTTTTGCGGAGTACGCGCAGCCCGTAGCGCAGGTCCTGCAGGAAGGTTTCCACAAGCGATTCCCAGGCGGCAGAGCGGACGACTTCCTTTGCACCTTCGAGATGGCCCTGCTCTAGCCGCACCGCTCGCATCGCATCCTTGCGGCTCATCCCCTGATTCATCTTCCCATCCTCTGCCATCTCCATGTAGGCGCGCAATTCCTCATCCAAGTCCCGGTCGACTTGCTCCCTTCTGAAAAGCGACCGCAGCCCGCTTACAACATTTCGCAGCAAGGACATCGCTCACCCGCTTAAGACGCCTGCAAAGTTCTCGCACTGAGCCCGAGCTGGCTGCTCCGCGTCTCCAAGATTCCAGCGCGGGTCACTCCTATGAAAATAGCTGCCTATCGCGTTGAAAACAAAGCATAGGTGCCTGGGTCCATTTTCATCCTTCGTTGTGGCTCTCCGAGAGCCATGAGTTACTCGTAACGAAGTGCCACCATCGGATCGACGCGTGTCGCGCGCCGCGCCGGGAAGTACGTGGCCGCCAGAGCGGCCAGCACGAGCAACGAGAGAGCGCCGACAAAACTCAAGGGGTCTGTATCGGTAATGCCAAACAGCATTTTCTTGAGCAGCGACGCTGACCAATACGCTAGCGCCAGCCCGACGGCGAGTCCCGTGCCGGCGAAGCGCACGGCACGGCGCAAAAGAAGCACAACAATGTCTTTGCGGCTTGCGCCAAAGGCCATTCGAATGCCGATCTCCGGAATGCGCTGCGCAACAAAGTAATGGATCACTCCGTAGACGCCTGCCGCGGCCAGCAGCAGCGCAAGCGAAGAAAACAGTCCCATCAGCCACGCCTGAAACCGCCTCGGTGCTGTCTGCTCATGGAGTACGTCCTGCATGGTTTCGATGCCGGAGAGAATGACACCCTTATCGAGCGAACGGAGAGTGGCGCGAATGGTCTCGGCCGGCAAGACCGGGCCGGAGGAGGTGCGCACCACGAGATTGGGCGTAGCTTCGCCACTCTGCGCCTGAGCTTCATAAATTTCCGCCATCGGCGCCCGTTCGAGACCATGGCTGCGCATATCCGCAACAAGCCCGACAACGGTCACCCAGTCGTCATTCTGTCCACGCGGATCGAATCCCTTTAGCCGTTTGCCGATAGGATCTTCGCCCGGCCAGTAGCGTTTCGCCAGCGTCTGATTAACGATGGCCACGGGAGGAGAGCCCGGCCCATCCAGTGAATGGAAGTATCTGCCCTTGAGCAGGGGGATTCCCATGGCGCGAAAATAGTCGCCGCCAATCTGTGCCCAAACGAGCGGCGTCCAATTCGCTTCGGGCTCGGCGGGATGTCCCTCCACCTGGCGGAGTGCATGATTCCGGTTCTCCTCGCGAAAAAAGATGTTGCTGACAGTACCTGCCGCTTGCACTCCCGGGATTTGCCGCAGCCGTTCGAGCACGCGCTGGTAATAATCGGCGATGCGGCCGCGAGGAGCTGCGTCCGGATCGCTAACGAGCATCCTGACCGTAAGGATGTGATCGGGCCGAAATCCGGGGTCTATTTCGAGCACTTTCACGAAACTGCGAATCAACAGGCCTGCGTTCACGAGCAAGACGAGCGAGAGCGCAAACTGCGCGCCGACGAGCAACCCCTGCATTGGCAGCGTGTTGGTGGCTGTGCTTTGCTGCCCGGTCTTCAGCAATTCGTGTGGATCGCCTGCTGAGAATCGTCGCGCCGGCACCAATCCAAACGCCAGGCTGCAAAGCAGCGCGAGCAAAAAGCTGAAAGCCAACACGGCGGCATCCATGCGGGTCTCATCGAGCCGGGGGATGTTCACGGGCGACAGCGCAACGATCAGACGAACGGTGGGCCCTGCGAGTAGCAAACCCGTGCCGCCGGCAAGAATCGCCAGGAGCGCCGACTCGGTCAGCAGCTGCCGAACGAGCCGCATTCGCGTGGCCCCGATGGCCGCGCGCACCGCCAACTCCCGTGCCCGTGCGACACCACGCGCCAGTGACAGCGTAGCGAGATTCGTGCACGCAATAAGCAACAGCAGCAAGACGCAGAGGGACAACAGCAATAGCGGCCGGCGCATCTCGCCGGCGATGTATTCGTCGAGTCGCCGTACCCGCACGCCCAATGTCTTGTTGGAGTCTGGATACTCGCCCGCCAGCCGCCCGGCAATGGTGTCCATCTCGTTTTGCGCCGTACCGATACTGACGGTCGGCTTCAGTCTTCCCACCACTTGGAATCGGGCCTTGCCCGGTGAGCGCGTCACGTTCAATGAGCCGCTCGCCGATGGCTCATCGGATGGATTGGTTGTCAGCGGCGCCCACAGCTGGACTTCGTCCTCAATGTGGTCTTCCCAATTGCCGGCGAGGAAAGGAAAGCGGAACTCTGGCGGCATAACACCCACGACTTGCCATGGCTTGCCGTCAATATAAAGCTTTTGCCCTAAGGCTTCGGGCGATCCGCCGAAGCGCGATTGCCAGACTCCATAACTCAGAACGATCAGCCGTTCGCGGCGCCGCAACTCTTCCTCGGTAAAGGCGCGGCCAAGGAGCGGTGGAACGCCCATCAACGGAAAGAAATTCGACGATACGAACGCGCCTTGGACCTTCTTCGGTTCCTCGCCAGTGAGAGTAACCACGGACCAGCCCCGTTTATAGAAGACAGCCAGGTCCTGAAAGGAATGTACCTGACGCCGCCATTCGAGGTAGTCCTGGTAACTTGTGCTTCCGTCGGAGACCGCCCAACCAACCGACCGCGTGTCGCTGACCCACAGCATGGCCAGTCGGTCGGGATCGTTGTAGGGCAGCGGACGAAGCAGCACTGCATGCACAACGCTAAAAACCGCAGTATTGGCGCCAATACCCAACGCCAGGATCAGCACCGCAAGAACTGCGAATCCTGGCGATTTCCTCAGTGCGCGCAAACCGTAGCAAAAGTCTTGCCAGCACGTCTCCAAAAGAAACGCCCATCCCGCAGAGTGGATGATTTCCTTGGTGGCCTCGAGAGTCCCCCGCTCCAAGCGTACTGCCCGAAGAGCTTCCTTGGGGGTCATCCCCTGCTTGGTCTTTTCTTCGGCCGCCATCGCAAGGAAGCCGTACAGCTGTTCGTCCAGCTCTCCCGCCGCCCGTTTTTTTTCGAGCAGCGAGCGAAGCCCGCTTGCTATGTTTCGCAGTAAGGACATGACTTCGCCTTACGAGGCCTCCAGAATCCTCGCGATCGCCGCCACTTGCTTGCCCCATTCTCGCGTTTCGCTGCTGAGCCTCTTTTGCCCTTGTTCGGTCAGAGCGTAGTACTTTGCTCGTCTGCTGTTCTCCGTTTCTTTCCATTCTCCCTTGATCAGTCCAGCTCTTTCGAGCCGCTGAATAGCGAGAAACAGCGAGCCTGCATTCAGGCGAAAAACGCCCCGGCTCATCTGTTCGATTCGGACGGAGATGCCGTACCCGTGCATTGGTCGAGCGCCAGCGTCTTCAAAAGGAGCATATCTAGCGTGCCTTGCACGAGATCACTCGGTTTGTTAGGCATTGGCCTTTCCCCTGGCAAACAAGAGGAGCATACGCTTCTCATCCTGATTGTCAAGGGCAGAGGTCTTAGCAAACGATCAGCTTTTTGCGCGTTTTAAGAAAATTTCTTGTGGGTCTGCTACTGGACGTGGTAACGGATCGGAAGATGAAATTTGTCCAAGGTTACAGGCTGCATGCGGTTGAGGTCCTCGCATAGGTGCCGGGCAGCATAGTCGATTTCCCGATCCGTAAATCTTCTCAACGTCACCTCTAACCGCCCTCCTTCCAATTTCATATAGCCCGTTCGCTCGACAATCATCGCCAGCGCTGGTATGACTTCCTTCGGCCGATCATAATGTTTCAACAGCAGGCGGCACATTTCGGCTTTTGAGTTGCAGACAAACACCTTGATGCAATCCAGAAACCGCTTCTTCTCGTGATTGAGTTTTAACAGTTTTTCTCCGGCGTGTGCCTCGTCAAAGCGGATTTCCGACGGCAGTTTTTCCAATTGATCATCCGCCAACAGAATCTTACCCTCGATCACCGCGATGTCGTCCATTACCTCCTTTTGACTCCGGGATGGGGTCCCGCGTTTTTTGGCCGGCGGCTCAAGCAGGTGATCGGCCAATTCAATTTTCAAGCGGTTCAACTCACTGACCAACCCCGCCCGCTGTTTCTTTCGTTCCCTGAGCTCCGGGTTTTCCACCAGCGGTTGCTCTTCCAATTCCTCTCGGACGTAACCCGGCGTGTAGTTGATGAGATGCTTGTGCAACAGTTCCTTGATGGCATTCTCCTCTCCCCAGCGCCGACAAATCAATTGCACGATCCGCTCCGCCCCGAGTTCCTCGGCGGTGCCGTTGGTGTAAATCGCCGCTCGCTTTTTGTCCCTTCCACTTTCGATCACCACGGCCCGAATCTTGCCATACTTGTTCATCGTGCGCGTGGTCTCCAGGTAGGGGATCGCTTCGGCTTTCCGGATCTCGTAAGTCACCTCCGCCACCCGGTTGAATTGCTCCTCCGCCAGATCGTTCACCCATTTATCGGAATATTTGGCCCAACTGACGAACAGCGCCCGCCGCTTGCCCGCTCCCTGATCCTTGCCATCCAGGTAGCGGTACAACTCCGCGCTGTAGCCCTCGCGATCGAACACCACGATCAATTGGTCCAGTCGCTGCCGACTCACTCCGGCTTGCTCCCCGATTCGTTTGGCCTTCTCGATCAGCTCCGGTATCTTTTGCAGCAGATCCTCCGACGAAGAGCGGATCAGGAACAGCCAGGGGGCGAAGCGCTCGTCCACCGCCAGAAAATTGTAGCTGCCTTTCATCGGCATTTGGCGCACGCCGTGCCAGCCCTTACTGATCGGATACAGCCCGTAGTACGGCAGGAAATGACCATCGATATACATCACGCCCCACGCAGCCAGGCCGGACTGCAAATAGGTCCGGGCAAACTCATCGATCAACGCTTCACCTTGGCCCAGCTTTCTCACTTTGTGCAGGAACCGCCGCAGCGTAAACAGGCTCGGACTCTGCGTGCGTCCCATCAGCACGCCAAACTCCTCGGCATAAGCCCGCTTAAAATCCTCCAGCGATCGAAACCCGAACACATCCAAGTAAAACAACGTCAACGCCAACTCCGCCAGGCTGTAGCCTTCATGGGTTGCCGTCGTGATGATTCGACTCAACGTCGGAATGAATTGATATCGCGCCAGCAACGGCGCAAACAGCAGCCCGCCAGCATACGCGTTGTAAGCACCTTGCTCCCACTGATCTAAATAGACTCGCTGGGCGGGCGAATAGGAATCTCGCTGCCATCCTCTGCCTAACTCTGCGGCTCCGACCTCTTCTCCCCCAGCGTTGCTGTTTACTGTTCGTTGTCTTTCCGGTATGTGTAACGGTTCGCTGCCTGTGCTCACTGGCTCCCTGAATTGGGCGGCACAACCCTCCAAGGGCAGAACCAGCTGCGGCTCCGGCTCGCGGGCAAAAAGCTCAGCTTGGACCCCCGCGCCGCCGACGCCCCGGGGGGTCGGTTCGCCCAGCCCGTTTTCCTCCAACACTTGTTGGATGCTCGGAACGCTCACCGCCTCCTGCCAGGCTTCCAGCAAGCGCTGTTGAATCGCTTCCAGTTTCCAGATACCTTCCCGCAAAACGATCTGCAAGATCTTCCCGCGCAACTCCGGGGTGAGCTTCCACTGGCCTTTGGGCCCCCGGCGCTCCGTCATCAAGCCCTGGATGCCCTCACCAGTAAAATCCCTCAGGTAGTTCTGTACCGAGTTGATGTGTCGGCCAAACGCCGCCGCTAAGTCTTCTTCCGTTCCCAACCCGCACTTATACAACTGCACAATCGCCAGCCGCGTGCATCCTTCATCCCCGGACTGCCAACGCATATACGGTTGGCCCTTCACCAGCACCTGGGTCAGTCCGTTGCCTTCAACTACTTGGACGGACTTGGCTGGCTCCCATCCCGGAAAGTCGAGATCATCCATTGCACAGGCCGTTTCTGGACAAGCTCATATCAGAAAACGGCCCGGCCGAAAACCCACAAGAAATTATTTTAAACTCTCTCCCGTGTAAGTGCTTGTTTCTGTGGGATCTATCAAGACACCGTTTTCAGCCTGATTGTTTGCTAAGACCTCTGAAGGGGAGAGCTATCCGCTCGCTGGGCCGTCCGCGATCTTGCGCAACGATTCGATTCCCGGGAGGCGGAGGCCGCCTGGACCTGTTATAGGGACATAGGGTACGGTTGACACTGCTCCAAATATAGGAATAGGCTGCGAACGACATTCCAGGGTCCCTAAAATCTCCTAGGAGGTAGATTTCCATGCGTCGACTTTTGATTATGACGGCCATCGTCGGCCTGTTCGGTTTAGCGATGACGGTGAGCACGACATGCGCCGTCCCACGACAAGCGCCGTTGTCCGGCCACGCGGACATTGTCAACGCGCAAGGGCAAAAGGTCGGCACCGCCACGATCCACCCCTCCGGCAGCGGCGTTCGTATCGACGTCGAGGTATCTCAGCTGCCGCCCGGCACGCACGGCATTCACATTCATACAGTCGGAAAATGTGAAGGCCCGGCTTTCACAAGCGCAGGGGCACACTTCAATCCAACTTCAAAGAAGCACGGAAGAGACAATCCCGAAGGACCACACGGTGGAGACTTGCTGAATATCGAAGTGGGCGCCGATGGAACCGGCAAAGCGTCGCTTTTGGACCCAAACGCAACGCTTGGCCAGGGGCCAAACTCGCTGTTCCATGAAGGCGGCACCGCTCTGCTGATTCACGAGAAGGCAGACGATTACAAGACTGATCCGTCCGGCAACTCTGGCGCACGCATCGCCTGCGGCGTGATTCAAGCCGGCGCGCAATGAGCCAAGCAAGACCCCGCAAGACAAGACCGGAAGTGTGATCGAGGGCGCGGTTCCGGGAGCGGCTCGCCCGAAATAAGAAGAGAACCGATCCTTGTAAGCTTCGGTGGCGCCGGGGGTTACTGTGCCCCGCATAGCCAGCTGACCGAGAGCAGGCCGGAAGAGTGCTAAGCTCGCACGGCCAGTGACTGGATTGGGTTCCTCCGCATCGAAAGAGCTATGAGATTCAAGAAAGTCGAACGCGAGCAATTCGCATGTACACCGTCGGACCAGCGCCCGTTCGGCTGTATGGAACTGTGGGCCGGTAACGAGCGCGCTCACCGTTCTTTGGAACTGGCTGGATTGGAAAGCGACGTGATTGCGGTTCCTTCCGACGGAGACAAGGGCGGTGATCTTTCCGCGGTGTTTTCTTGCACTGACAACCTCGCTCGGGTCGTATTGGCTGATTGCGTGGGCCACGGATATACGGCCAGCGGCGTCGCCCGGCATGTCCATCATCTCTTGCACAAATTCCAGGACATTCGAGACACGGCCGGATTGTTGGGCGCGCTCAATGATGTCTTCACGCTCTCCAATGAAAAGTCGGACGGCCCGCTCCGGCTGACCACCGTGGTTACAGGTACTTTCGACGGCATGACGGGTGAATTCAATTTTGCCTACGCGGCGCATCCGCGCATGCTCTTGTGGCGCGAGCGCGAAGGCCAGTATCAAGAACTCGGCGAAGGCCTCGAGGGGTTCCCTCTCGGATATATAACCGGGGAAACTTATAACCAGCAAAGCGTGCGCTTGAACTCGGGAGACATGATTCTGGCCTTCTCCGACGGCGCGACGGAGGTTCGTTCGCCGGCGGGAGCACAACTCACGGCAAAAGGCTTTTGGGAACTCGCGGAAAAAACCTTGAAGGAATTGCCGCGTCCGCTCGTCTTGGCGGATTTCTCAGAGGCACTGCTAGGGAGACTGCAGGAGTATCACGGCCGCGACGGCGAGTTGGAAGACGACGTAACCCTGCTGACCCTTCGCCGCAAAATGTGAGTTGTTATGCCTTAGAGCTGTCTTTTTCAAAATTGCCGCGAGTCTCGATCTACTTTGCAGGATGTGCGGCAAAATACTCATCCAAGCTTCCCAAAACTTCTTTCACGCACCGCTGCACGTTCCTATCCAATGCCGCGACCACTGCCGGAACATCCTTTCCATACACCGGTTCGTCGTGTTGGTAGTAGTGCGTCCACACCGTTGCACCAGCTTTCAGGTCGCGCATCTCAAATTCCACAGTCACTCTGGCGGTCATAGAGCTCCCGGAAACTTCTTTGAAATCATAGATCCGCCCGCGCAACAGAAAGTCGCCGTTGATATTGCTCCGGTGCGCGTAGACCGCGCGATAGCGTCCCGAAGAGCGCAACGCTCGGAGCAAGACTTCCTGCACCATCTCGGTCGGCGGCTCGGCCCAGCGCTGGTATTCGTACGTCCCCATCTGCTCCCCGGCCCCGCTATAGACGATGTGGTCTTCGCGGTAGAGATGAGAGGCCAACAGATTGCCGACGAGCAACGTCAGGGGCGCTCGATCGCTCGCCTTCTCGGCCGGGGCGGGATCCGTTGTTTGCGCCCCGGTTGCGGTGTCGCCGGGAACGGTCAACTGGTAATACTTGCTGGGGCGCGCTGACCCGCAACTGCCGAGAAGTCCGGCTATCAGCACGCAGAGAAACGTCGCAACTCTCATTTTTATCGAAGGAGCTTTGATCAACGCAAACGACTGCGCTTTATCCAGTTGCCCTGTGCCCGCGTTCGCCTTCGCAGGGCTCATCGAGGATCCCCTGTTTTGTGCTCTGGCGGACTGCTGGAACGAATCAGGGAATAGGGGCGGGATTTGATGGTGTTGGTGAATTCTCTCAAGTTTTCCGAAACGTGCCGCAGATTTTCGAGCAACTCGTCGATGTTCTCTGAATTCACATCCACCGTTTGATCCAGGCGTCCCGTTAAATCTGTCACCGTAGCCAGCGACCGTCGAAGGTCGACGACGGCTTGACGAACATCTTTCCGATTCTCGCCAATCAAGGAATCGATGTGGTCTAAAGCTTGATTTGCTTGCGCCGAAGTTTTCCGCAGGTCCTCAAAGAGGGGTTCCAGCCTCTGGCTTGCGGAACTC
>WNGM01002388.1_pt1 | contig 15092 bp, 12 predicted proteins | sample 5400571 | NCBI WGS metagenome assembly WNGM01 (sample SAMN13153378, study PRJNA577476) | soil metagenome | isolation source: 100 cm soil or saprolite under Garry oak tree replicate 2 | place: USA:California | collected 2016-06-15
GATAAAGATGAAACTTCCTCTGGCAGGATCCCATACCTGTACATCCTCATCGGTGGCGCTAGAGGCAATACGTTGTGCATCTGGCGACCAGGCCAGGGTCTTCACACTGTTAGTATGACCACGATAGGTGAGAAGCTGGCTACCGGTATTGGCCTCCCATATCTGCACAGTCTTATCATCACTTCCAGACGCTATACGTAAGCCACCAGGTGCATACTGCACTGCGTTTACCTTGCCGGAATGACCACGATAGGTGCCGACCCTGTTTCCGGAAGTGATATTCCATACCAGTACCGTTTGATCGTCACTGCCAGAGGCAAAGTACTTTCCATCCCAGAACCATGCTATGGAATTCACTTTACTTGTATGTTCGCGGTAGGTATAGAGGGTGGGAATTGCTCCAAGGGATCGTGAGGCTGTTCTGGTCGTTGGTGTCGAAGGAGGAGTTTGAGTGTTGACATTAACAGTTAACTGGTTTTGCGGGTTAGAGGGTGCTGCAACAGGTTCCTGTTGCGCGCTTTGCGTGGGCAGTCGTACCAGAATGGTGGCATCACTTACATCTGCTTGACAGGCCTGCTCCAGGGCAGCAGCAAAGTCTCGTATAGTAACAAAACGTTCCTTGGGATCTTTGGCCAGGGCTTTCATGACCACTGACTCAAGGGCGGGCGAGATGGAGGCATTCTTCTCACGTAATGGCTCTGGAGGGACAGCCAGCTGCTGGCTCACTACTTCAGTCAATGACCCCTGAAAAGGTTTGGTTCCGCACAACCATTCATAAACGACGATGCCTAATGAATATTGGTCGCTGGCAGGACGCGGCTTGCCCTGAATCTGCTCTGGAGCCATGTATCCAATGGTACCGGCAGCCGTCTCCAGGGCCTGGTCGCGTGTATTCTGGGCAGCCATAAGGGCAATGCCAAAATCGCTGAGTAAGACCTCATTCTGTCGTCCCAGCAGCATATTTTCGGGTTTGACGTCGCGGTGGATCAGTTTCTCATCGTGGGCACGTTGCAAGGCTTCGGCAACCTGCCTGACGTAGGGGATGATGGTGGGCAATGGAACAGCTGCACCTCTGGGATGGCGCTGGCGCAAGGTACCGTTGGGCGCGTAGTCCATCACTAGAAAGGGGTTGCCGTCTTGCACGCCAAATTCCAGGACGCGCACGATATTAGGGTGGACCAGGTTGGCGATCGTGCGTGCCTCCGTGCGAAAATTCTCCATTTCATTGGTTGCCAGGCTCATACGCGTCACTTTGATGGCAGCCTGAGTACCGAGGTAGATATGTTCGCCCAGGTAGACTTCGGCAAAGCCGCCTTCTCCTAGCAAGCGGATCAATTGGTAATTACCCAGTTGTTGTCCTACATATTCAACCATCTGCAACGCCTCCTGAAAAAAGTCCTGAGCATCTTCATATGTAACTCTTCTTTAACTCTTCAGATCTGCTCTCTTCTTGACTCCTCACTGCCTGCGGCAGTTCGCAAGTGTTTTGTGTGAGTTGCGGATTTTGCAGCCTGAGGCTGCAAAATCCGCAACTCACCTAAGAATGGGCGAGCCGCCGGAGGCGGCGAGAAGTCGCGAAAGGGTAAATTTATATGGTACAGTATATCATAGTGACTACCATAATATTAGTTTTTAAGAGAGAGGGCTATCAGGTCCTTGAATCAATGACTACATGGGTTTCTTGCGCATGAGCGTACTTATTTTGCTAGGCCTAAAACATACATTGGTGACATCAGGGTCAAGATAGCAATATTGCTGGAGGCAATGAGACTACCTGAGAGGAGGAACAGTGGGTTCCTGATCTCGGGGGAGAAGGTGTTCGGGAATGAGTTGCAACAGATGTGCTGTGTCGTGGGAGAGCAGCTATGACGAAGATGACCCCTCTTGTACGAGGTGACAGGCTGATCTACCAGCAAGACGAACACGAGCAGGTGCTCGTGGTTGGGACACCCGCCTGGTTTGCCTGGCTGGCGACCGCCTCTACCTTCGCGTTTACCAGTGACAATGGCACCTTCACGGCTCGCAAAGAACGCGCCGGCAATCAGCGTGGCGGCTGGTACTGGAAAGCTTACCGTACGCAGCACGGCAAGCACTTTTCTCTGTACCTTGGGAAGACTGAGGCCTTGACGCTGGAGCGCTTGAACGCGGTGGCCCAGGCGCCCGCACATACATCCAACAGGGACGCAGGGGGAGAGGCCTCCGTGGAGCGGAACGTCATGACCACGATACGCGGTGATCCACCGCTTGCTACCAAGCTCCACGTGCCGCGACCGCCCTTGCAGCTCGTGCGCCGTCCCCACCTCGTTGAGCGACTCCAGGAGGCGGTGGAACGCCCGCTCACTCTCATCGCAGCCCCTGCTGGCTTTGGCAAGACGACCCTCCTCTCTACCTGGATTGAGCACGCTTCTCTTCCAACTGCCTGGATCTCTTTGGAGCATGACGATGATGACCTCACACGCTTCTGGTCCTATATGTTCACTGCTCTCGCGCGCGTCCATCCTGGCAGTGGGACATCCGCCCTGGCGCTCCTTCAGGCATCCACTCTCTCGCCTCTTCCACCCATAGAAACCGCCTTGTCCGTCTGGATCAATGAACTTGCTACCCTGCCGCACGAGATTGCGCTTGTGCTGGATGACTACCATCTGATCACCGCGCAACCAATCCATCGAGCAATCACGTATCTCCTCGACCATCTGCCACCTCAACTCCACGTGATCATTGCGACACGGGCTGATCCCCCTCTTCCCCTGGCACGGCTGCGCACACGTGGTCACCTGACCGAGATTCGCGCAGCTGATCTCCGCTTCACCGCTGAGGAAACGGCAGCGTTCCTGACTCGTGCGCTCGGACTGGAGCTTTCAGATCAGGACATCGCTACTTTGGAGGCACGCACGGAAGGCTGGATTGCGGGCTTGCAGCTGGCAGCTCTTTCGATGCAGGGACGCAAGGACATTCCAGGCTTTCTCGAGGCTTTTACCGGGAGTCACCGCTACATCATCGACTACCTGGTGGAGGAGGTGCTTGCCCGGCAGTCCGAGCCTGTCCAGACCTTTCTGCTCCAGACAGCGATCCTTGAACGACTCCGGGGATCGCTCTGTGAGGCTGTGATGGGAGTGATGCGAGAGCCTGGCGGGGAGGCAAGCGGTCAGGCGATGCTGGAGCAGTTAGAGCAAGCCAATCTCTTCCTCGTTCCATTGGACGATGAGCGGCGGTGGTATCGCTATCACCAGCTGTTCGCTGAAGCGTTGCGTCATCGCTTGCAGCGCAAACATCCTACGCTTGTACCAGAACTCCACAAGCGAGCAAGCGCATGGTATGAGCAGCAAGGTCTGACGCGCGACGCCGTTCACCACGCTCTGGCAGCCACCGATTTCGTGCAGGCAGCACGCCTGATAGAGCAAGCATTTAACTCTCTTCTCATGCGGGGTGAGATCGCAACACTCCAACGGTGGGCAGCCGCGCTCCCAGATGAACTGGTACGCTCCAACATCGAGCTCTCTGTTTTGCAGGGGTGGCTCCTGTTCGTCAGCGGGAAAAATGATGCTGCTGAACTGCATCTTCAGGACATCGAGCGCACATTCGGCATCACTCCTGTATCGGATGAACATTCAGAGCAACAGACGATTCCGAGTGGGGCGGGGAGCTCGGCCGCAATCAGGGGTCGGATAGCCGCCCTCCGTGCGTCGATCGCCCTCACCCAGAGAGATCTTCCACGCACCATCACGCTCTCACGTCTGGCTCTTGAGTATCTCCCAAAGGAAAGCATGGCCGTTCGTATGTCGCCGGGTATCTGGGCAAGGCCCACTACTTCGGTGGCGATATCGAGGCAGCGATCATTGCTCTGGAAGAGGCTTGTCGCGTGAGTTGGGAAGTGAATCACATCTTTGGCCTCTTTCTGGTTATCCATGACCTGGCTCACCTACAAATACTGCAAGGACATCTACATCAAGCAGATCAGACCTATCGACAGGCGCTTCAGCAGGTCCTGGAGCGGAGTGGACATCAACCAGCTATGGGGCCGGCCTATGTAGGCAGGGGCAATCTTGAGCGTGAGTGGAACCACCTGGATGCCGCGACCTCACTGCTCCAGGAAGGTATCAAGCTCTGCGAACAGACCGGGAATACGCAGGTGATCCTGCAAGCGTACATCGGGTTGGCCTTCATCCATCAGGCACAGGGAGATGCAGTTGGTGCCAGCGCGATGATGCGGCAGGCAGTACAGAGAGCGGAGCGGCTGCACCTCTCTCAGTCGAGAGGGGCGCGGGAGGTGGATGCAGCTCAGGCATGGTTATCCCTCATGCAAGGAGATGAGACGGCTGCCCTGGGCTGGGTACAGCGCTGCGGCCTCAGCGTTGACCTGGACCTCAACCATCTGCGTGAGCGTGAGTATCTCACGTTGGTACGTGTCCTCATCACGCAGCGCAGGCTTGATGAGGCCAAACAGTGGCTAGCAAGCCTGTTGCAACTGGCAGAGGCACAGGGACGCACGGGAAGTGTGATTGAGATCCTCATGCTGCAGGCCGAAGCTTTGCACGCTTCTGGTGAGGCGAATCAGGCCATAGAGCGGCTCTCGCGAGCACTCTCACTTGCCGAACCAGAGGGCTACATCCGCCTCTTTGTGGATGAAGGTCTACCGATGGCACATTTGCTGGTGCAGATGCGCCATCGCCCGCCCGGTGATCGGCCAGGCTCCACGCACTATCGAGAACACCTCCTGGCACTGCTGGGCAGGACGCATGACGAGGACGTGTCGCACTCCGCTGTAGCTGTACCTGGGTCTGGAACGTACCCTCTCGGCGGACCGTTGAGCGAACGCGAGTTGGAGGTGCTGCGCTTGATCGTCGCGGGCTACTCCAATCGTGAAATTGCGGACCGGCTCGTGATCGCGGTGAGTACGGTGAAATGGTACGTCAACGCGATCTATGGCAAGCTCCAGGTGGAAAGCCGGACGAAGGCCATCGCACGCGCAAGGGAACTGAACATCGTGTAGCAATGCTACTGGATACCCCTCTTTCATCTCTTTCCCATCTGGCTGCTTCTTACGTCCAGGAAAATCCATCCCCTTTTCCCACCCTTTGATGGGTGCCAACCCACCCGTACACCGGTTACACTGCTTTTCAGAACACCGTTGATGATCCTGCTCCAGATACATGCTGGTGGCTGAAAAGAGGGAAACGTCTCTAGAAGGCCTCCGTGAACAATGAGAGCAAATCGTGGCCGCGCTCGCCCTTTGCGCTGTTGCTGCCAGGTGTCTGTCTTGCCAGCTACTCTGCTGGCTCGTTCGGGCCGCCGGGATGGTGGCGATACAAAAGGAGGGTTCTAATGAATACCAATGTGATTGTAACCGCGGTGCTGGCTCTGGTAATCGTCGTCTTCATCTTTGCGCGCCAGATCATCCAGCGACCTGTCACGCAGCAGAGCCTGCTGCTGCCGTTGATTGTGAGCGTGGCTCTTGGTGACGTGTTCCTGGTAAGCCATCCGGCGCCAGAGGGGATTGTTGCTGTGGTCATCGGCGCGGTCCTTGGGGTAGGCACTGGTCTGGTGGGCGGACAGTTGATACGCGTCTGGCGCGATGAAGCGACCGGCATCATTTTTCAACGTGGTGGCTGGCGTTATCTAATCGTCCTCATCGTCTTGTTGTTGGCGCGGGTGCTGATTCGGTTCTTCTTCACCTGGAGTGGCAGCGCAATTGATGAGACGGCGCTGAACGCTGCCTTGATCGCCGCGCTGGTGGGCAACTTTGTGGGCCGGGACATCCTTATCGCTCTGCGTGCCATGCCGCTGGCCGGGGGCAGTTTCGCAAAGCTGTCTAGCCGCTAAATAACGCGAGAACGCTGAGTATCTAAACTGTTCCAGAGGAATATCGATGAGCCTGTTGCAAGTCTCGTTAGGTTTCACATAGCGTTACCTGTCTGTTTCTGAGCAGCACACGATGTGCTGAAACCAAGGGAGGAGTACCAACCATGTCCAAGCGGACTATCACTCCAACACGCATTCCGGATCGACTCTCCTACCTCTGGCTGGCCCTCACGGCTGCCTTGTATCTGTTCACCGGTGGTCTGTGGGTTATCCCGTTGGCTGCCTGGCTCGCGCCCCTGTTTCTGCTGCGTTTCGTCCGCACCCAGCGCCCGCTTCCTGTCACTCGTGAGTCGGTGCCGACTGGCTGGCTGTAGGCGGTTCCCTTGGCGGTGAGCGAGCAAGAAGGCGAGCAAGGAGCACAGGAATGGAAAGCGAACACGTTCGACAAGAGGTCTACGAGATCGTCGTCAAGGGGCATCTTGACAGTGAATGGTCGGAGTGGTTTGATGGGTTGACCATCACCATGGTGGACAATGGAGAAACCATCCTCTCCGGCCCAGTCGTTGACCAGACCGCTCTGCATGGAGTGCTCATCAAAATACGTGATTTGGGCCTCCCCCTCCTCTCGCTGACTCGGACAGAGACGGGTAGGGAGAGTAAATCCAACTCTCTTGTACACCAGGAAGAAGAGGGATGCGCCGGATGAAAGCTGCAAGAAAGCCTGCCTTTCCGTCGAAGTAAATGCCTGTCGGTCGGACATACGCGGACGACCTCCCTTAACATGCGATGGCGCTGGAGGAATCAGCTGTGATGTTCCCCAGCGCCCTCACATGATGTGAAGCGACATTATCCAATATACTCCTCAAAGAACGGGGGCAACTGTTTGTTCATCGCCCTGAGGACATCTGCTCAGGTCGGCTTTTCTCTCGGATTTGAGAGGGAGGAAATTTCTACACGATATGCCGAATAGCCCACAGAGTTTTCGGATAAGGTCTTAGCGACCTAAAAATGATACTCTTCTGCTTGCCGCTGCTGCCAGATTCTTACTTTTGTGATGCCGGCCTCGCGCAAAATAGATCCGGTTTGTGTATGTGCCTGGGCAATCTGCCGAGGATTATGGGCATCTGAACCAACGCTGATGGGGGTCTGGTGCAGTGCACACGCTCTGGCAAGACGGCGTACAAGACCGGGGTAGGCCAGAACATCGTAACCGTTTATCTCTAATGCGACGTCGCAACGTGTTGCTTCTGCCGCCAGGTATTCAAGTTCCTCGTCCAGGGTTGATGGCATAAACGGGTTACTTGAGCGCATACGCACGGGATGACTCACCAGACTAAAGTAGCGGCTATTCACAGCTTCACGCAAGAGTTCGAAGTAGCGCAGCCAGAGAGCCTCACCTTCTTCGCGGCCCCATTTATTGTCCCTCTCGATCAGGAGGCCATCAACTTCATGCACAGAACCAATGAGAAAATCCCAGGTATAGCTCTGTAAGAAAGCCTGGATGACTTCATTCTTGCCGGGGATAAAATCGACTTCCATGCCGAGGCGAACTTCAAGACTCAAATCCTGATGCGCTGTACGTACTTCTTCTATATAGGTAGGGAAGGTGAGAAGAGGGCCTTCAAGTGACAGGTGCTCAAGTGTTGAACGTGCCTCACTCATCTGGAAGTCATGTTCCGAAAGACCAAGAACGCGCAGTCCTTTTTCTTGTGCTGACTGAGCCATCTCACGGGCAGAACTGCGGGATACGTGACTATGAAAATCGGTATCAATCGGCATACCATCCTCACTGTGCCTTGCCAGAGCTGAATAAGTGTATCGATCCCTTTTTAGTTCTACGTGCCGTTCTGCCAGTTATCTACGTGTGTCATATCCAATTTCTCCGTATTTACCACGATGGTTTAGCAACGCGATCCAGTTACAATGAGAGAGTCAGCCGGAACCGTTCCGACGCTGGCGTCTACTTCAAGTCACGGTAAAAGAAAATCGGTTCACAGAATGGAAAGTGACAGCTATGGCAGAGAAATTGATGGCTATTCTGGCCCATCCCGATGATGAGTCACTTGGTAACGGCGGGATGCTGGCCAAGTACGCCGCTGAGGGAATCGAGATCCATCTTGTGGTTGCAACTCGCGGCGAACGTGGTTGGCCCGGCAAAGAGAGCGAGTATCCAGGTCTGGAGACGCTGGGGAAGCTGCGCGAGGCCGAAGTACGCGCAGCCGCCAATGTACTTGGTCTCCATAGCGTCTATTTTCTGGATTACCTGGATGGAGATCTTGATAAGGCGCATCCTGCCGAGGCGATTGCTAAGATCGTCAGGTATCTGCGGCTTGTCAGGCCAGATGTGGTAGTCACCTTCGGGCCATTTGGAGGATATGGACACCCGGACCATATTGCCATCAGCCAGTTTACAACAGCCGCAATTATTGAGGCCGCCAACCAGGAATCCCTGTACTCTCGTGATCTGGCCACGCACAGCGTCTCAAAGTTGTATTATATGGCCGAGACCGCGGAAGTGTTTGGCGTCTATCAATCCGTCTTTGGCGATCTAGTCATGCATATCAATGGTGTCAAGCGAGGTATCGTCACCTGGCCTGGATGGGCCGTGACAACCAGGATTGATACGTGGAGCTACTCGCACATAGTCGCGCGCGCAATTTCCTGCCACCGGACACAACTTCCCGCTTATCATGTGCTGGAAGATCTATCACAAGAGCAGCGCGAAACGTTGTGGGGTACCCAGAGTTATTATCGTGCCTTCAGCCTGGTAAACGGTGGAGGCAGGGTTGAGGACGACCTATTCGCAGGATTGCGCTAAGTTGTGTAGTCCTGAGTTTATCGACTAGAGGAGAGGTCGGTGTTGCCTTCCGGCCAGCGGAGCTGAAACAGAAAGAAAGGAATAACCAATGAACGCAGTTGACATTCTGAAGTACGGTCACCAAACGGTGCTCCAGGCGACCGATAGCTTCCCCGAAGGCGAGTGGGAGACAGCAGGCGCATGCGGCGCCTGGTCGGTCAAGGACATCATCGCCCACCTCGCTTCTTACGAAGAGGTTCTGGTAGATATACTGTCAACGTTTATCGGTAAGCACCCTACACCCTACCTCGACAGGTTCACCGAGCTGGGCGGTCAGTTTAACGACATCGAGGTGGAGAAACGCAAAAAGAGAACAGTGAGAGAGGTTCTCGATGAGTTCAATGACGCATATGCACAGGTGACGTCGCTGGCTGTGCAGATTCGTCCGGAACTGTTCCGCGAGACCGGGACACTTCCCTGGTATGGCATGGGATATTCCCTGGACGATGTCATCGTCTATATGTACTACGGGCATAAGCGCGAACACAGCGCTCAAATCGCTGCATTTCGAGATCGCTTGTAAGAGGCTACCTGGCCAATAAATCAAGGGTGGAAAAATGTAAGACAGATGAGCAAGTGTCTAGCATTTCAGTATCAATCCTCTTTCGATCGCCCAGCTTGCGATCTGAATACGTGAGGTGAAGCTTAACTTGAACATGATATTACTCACGTGGGTTTCGATGGTCCGTTCACTCAGCACCAGGATGTCGGCAATCTCGCGATTGAATTTCCCCTGCGCTATCAGTGCCGCTACTTCGCGCTCACGCGCTGTCAGTCCCCCGAAAGCTTGCTTGGCAGCCTGTTTGGGTGAGAGCGGACGGGAATAGGGTAACATGGCCGTCGCCCGTTGCAGAAAGTTGTCTCGCAGGGGCTCATCTGCGATGGTAGCAGCGAGTTCTTCGATCAGGGTGCGGGCGGTCGCAAACGCTTGCTCAGCTTCTGTGTTCCTCCCCTGGGCTTGATAGAGGTTGCCGAGGGCGATACATATGCGCCAGTGCATCGGTCGCACCCCTTGCTTTCTGGCAATCTCTTGCGCTGCCTCGAATGCAACTTCGGCTTCGACCGGCCGCTGCAACATGACCAGCGCTTCGCCGCGCAGTTTCAAGACACGCAGGCTGCTTTGTCCCTCGGCTCCCTGTGCAGCGGATGCAATCAACCAATCGAGGATTTCTAAGGCGCGGGTCGGATGTTCCTGTGCGAGTGCCAGTTCCACGGATGCGCACCAGAGCATGCGTTGCGCCAACGTTTGCATGGCTGTGTCGGGGCTGAGCGCAGTGTGAAGCAGCGCCTCGGCGCGAACATAATCGTGCAGCAGGATAGAGACGGAGGCAAGATAGCCCGTAGCCATCCGAGTCCAGAAGAGTGAGTGCGTCTCCTGAGCGAGGACCAATGCTTGCTCGAAGTGGTCGCTCGCCTGCCGGTGTGCAAGCAAACCATTGTACACTCCCCCTAGCATGGCGTGGGCTGCCGTTTGCCACTGGCGATGCTCAATCTCTTCAGCGATATGCAAACTCTGCTGGCATGCAGCCAATGCATGGGCATATTCTCCTTGTGACCCCAGACAGAGTCCTAACTGGAAGAGGGCGTAAGATTCAGCCGAACGCTGACCAATTTCATGGGCGACCCTGACCGCCCGTTCGGCATCCGGAAATACCTCGGCCAAACTCGCGGCCGCGATGAGCACATCGGTATGGTAGGTCGAAGCGCGCATCGTGAGCGTTGCCAGACTTGATGTCAGTCCTTCCCTGTTGCCGAGTTCTTCAAAAAGCGCGATCGCCTGCTGGTAGTAAGTCGTGCCCCCAATCAAATCGCCACCAAGGTAGCTAGTCATACCCAGCAGGTCCAGTGTCTCAGCGATACCACGTGAATCATGGAGTTGCTGGAAAATGGCCAGCGCCTCCCGGTGGTAGCGCAGCGCCTCGTGTGGTTGTTCCACGTTCAGGTGCCAGTTGCCGATGCGGTTAAGACTACGAGCATGCAGAACAGGATCATCGAGTGCCTGCGACAGGATGAACGCCTGGCGAAACCAGGTTTCCGCCTGCGCGTAGTCGCGCCCTGCCCACAGAAAACCCAGGTCAATTGCGCTTTGCCATTCTGCCACGCGATTATTCATCTTGCGAGCCGCATCCAATGCCTGGGTGTAATCATGTCGCGCCTGCTCAAACTCGCCTAGCGTTTCATAGGCCTGCCCACGCGCACGGAACAACGAGGGACGCAGTCCGGGGTACTGTGTGGAAGGAGGGAGGGACAGGTGATCAGCAGCCTCCCGCGCCCAGGTGAAATAGTCGATGGCGGCACGGTGCGAGTACAGTCCTAACGCCTTTTCTCCGGCGCGTTGTGCATAGTCTACGGCTTTCTGCCAGTCTCGCGCCTGATAAAAATGGTAGGCGAGGTCCTCCAGGTGCAGATCGGGTGTGCCGGGAGCTTGTTGCTCCATCGTTTCGGCAATGGTCCGGTGGAGCATACGACGCTCACGTGCGAGCAGTTGGCTATAAATGGCCTGCCGCGTCAACGCGTGCCTGAACGCAAACTGGTCGTCAGATTCTTCAACCACGAGTTGAGCAGATACCAATTCTTTCATGACCAGGAGGAGCTGGTGCTCATCATACCGGGTAAGCTGCTGGAGAAGGGTAAAATCAAAATGCCGCCCGGCCACGGCAGCCAGGGTCAACACGTGCCTGGCCGCTTCGCTCACACCTGCTGTTCGTCGTTGGACGGCGTCCTGGACGCTATGTGGAATGGAGACCTCACTTCCTGGCTTGCGATTCCAATAGCCCTGGACGTAGTAAATGTCACCGGCTGCAATCAGCGAGCTGAGGGTTTCCTCGACGAAAAAGGGGTTGCCTTCCGTCAGCGTGTAGAGCGTATCCAGGAATTCCCCGTGCAGAAAGCGGCGCATATCGAAACTCGTGTGTCGCTCCTCAAAGATGGCCGACAACATCGTATCGACCTCGTTGCGTGCAAGAGGTACGAGCCGGATTTCGTGAGCGAGCCGTTCGCGGTCAAGTTGTACAAGCCAGCTGCTCAACTCTGGCTGCATCTCCTCATGGCGGTACGTGACCAGGAGCAGGAGAGGATGAGACGCAGAGCGCCGCGCCAGATAGTGGAGGAAGTCCAGGCTCGTGTCGTCGCTCCAGTGCACATCCTCAATGATGAGAAGCACCGGCGACTGTGTTGACAGGTGGAGAAAGAACGTTGCCAGTACAGCGAAAAGACGGCGTTTCTCTTGTTCGGGTTCGAGGCGTGGTAGTGGGGCCGCGTGATCAGGAACCAGTTCAGGGAGCAAAGGAAAGATATCACGAGCCAAGGTCTCTACAGCGGCAGTGAGCGAGGCTTTCGGGTTGGAAGCAACGAGAGAGCGCAAGAGGTCGAGCAACGGTGCATAAGGATACGTAAGATCAGTTGGGAAGCAGGCTCCCTGCACGACCAGGAATCCCCGGGCCACGGCAGTGGTTTTCAACTCGCTCACCAGACGTGATTTGCCGATCCCCGCTTCTCCCGCGATCAGAGCGATGTGGCCTTGCCCCTCTTTGGCTTGCTCCACAAGCGAGCGAAGAGCGGCGAATTCAGGGGTTCGACCGATGATCATCGGGCACAAGAGAGGTCGATTGACCAAGCGTTCCATGGCGTTCATTCCCTTTCCGTCTGCGCCTCCGTCAACGGCGCTTTCTGTTCGGAAAGTTCCCATACATGAGCATACGCCATTTTGTCGAGATTTGCAATCCTTTGCCACCAAATTCGGTGGAGAGCCGACCTTTCTGGCAAGTTACTCTTACTTGGGAGGTTCTCAACAGACCCAACGAATAAGATATAATATATGCCTGCTCTTATGAACTGTCGGGCAGGCTTGTACAACGGTTACCGTGATCCAAGGAGAATGATCAATTATGGCACATTCCTCTTCCGACGAGCACGTCGTCATCATCGGTGGTGGTGCAACCAGCGCGCTTATCGCCGTTCGACTGGCAGAGCGTGGCTTCCGCGTGACTGTACTGGAGAAGGCTCAATTGGGCAATGGTTCTTCCAGCCGTTCTGCGGCAGGTATTCGAGCACAGTTCAGCACCGAGGAGACGGTGCTTGGGATGCAATACAGTGAGTGGTGGTACAGCCACTTCCATGATCTCTTGCACAGCCCTACAGATGTCCGCCAGCAACCTGTTATGCGACAGAACGGCTACCTGTTCCTCTACGAAGCCCCCGACGCGATCCCGGCATGGCAACCTCGCAGACAACACGAGACAGCACAGATATGGCAACATGCACAAGCGGCTGCCAGCATGCAGCAACGCCTCGGGCTCCCTGTTGAAGTGCTGACACCGCAGATAATCCAGGAACGCTGGCCCTTTCTCATCCCTGACCGTTTGACGGGAGCGACCTGGTGTCCAACCGACGGCTTCCTCCTACCACATATGATCTATAACGAAGGGTTCCGACGGGCAAAAGAACTGGGCGTTCACGTCCAACAGCAAACCGAGGTCCTTGGTGCCATTCTACGCGCTGATCGCATAAGCACGCTGGTGACAAACAAGGGAACGGTTGAGGCTGATTGGTTCGTCAACGCCACCAACGCCTGGGCAGCTCGCCTCAGCCCACGGATTGGCGGAATGACACTCTCTGTCTCTCCACTCAAGCGCTACCACTATTTTCTGAAGCCTTCGCAGCCTGTCATGGATGCAACCGCGTGGCACCAGCTCCCCATGATCGTCTACGGAGTAGGAAGCCATCGAGGGGCGCACTCACGGCCAGAACACGACCTCTTGCTGCTGGCCTGGGCACACGAGACTGAGCCAGAGCCATATTTCAGCGATGCCGACCAGGATCGCTGCGATCCCCCATTTCGCCATGATCACGGCATTGACAACTATGCATACGCCATCCTGGGACAAGTAGATGAGTTCTCTCCGCTGCTTGCTAACTCAGGCGGCTTAATAGCGACTGCCTGTGGGTTTTACGGTACCACACCTGACGCCAACCCGCTGATCGGTCGTGATACGCACCAGCAGAACCTTGTCCACGCGGTCGGATTCTCAGGACATGGCCTGATGCATGCTCCGATTACCGCGCTTCTGGTCGAAGCTGTGCTCTCGGGCGACGTTGACCATGGACATGTCCGCATACCAGCTCCATTTGATCATGCGACCATCGACCTCAACGCGTTTGATCCTGGACGTGCTTTTGAGAGTTCACGCCGGGAGACGCTGGTCCTATAATTAAGGATAAGTGGACTTGACAAATGAAAAATAGCTGTCTATATTTTTAATCATATACGGAACACATGCATCAACCGAGCGTGGCTCAATTGACTGAGAGAAAGGAAAGGTAAGACAATGCAGGAACCAGGGGCGGCGTCTACATCGGGGCCTGAGGGAGCCATCGCGCTGGTATCGCCGGCCTGGCTTCGGCATGGGCCCAAGGGCATGTTCGGCCGTGTGGAGCCTGGACTCCTGATCGCCCGAGAAGGAGGAAGAATCAGCTTCGTGACTCAGACAGAGAGGGTATTCGAAGCTGAAAGGCACGAAATCGGTGTCAACTGGCCATGGTGGGAGTTTGGGGCGGGTGTGCACCTCAAGGTAGCGAGCAAGACGTACAGGCTTTCACTGGCCCGACCGCCGAATGCACCAGACCTTGATTTGGGCGAGAGAAGTGGGCTAGTCTCGGCACTCGTTGCTCTCGGTTTCATGGACCGCACCGGGATCAGTTCTCTCGGCAGGGCTTTCGCCAGCGGCAAGGCGTGGAAGAGCTACCTATCACACAACGAGATCTCCTGAAACCCCCAGAGGAGAGGATCGTGGAGGATCTGTCCACACGCTTGCCATTCTCCGTAACAGACTGGACACCACGCCAACGTTGGCCGAGTTAAGCGCCTTGAAGGCAAGAGTTCCGCCAGCTTTACCAGCGCAAGCGCGCGCAGATCAGTACAGAAGGTGATCGTTTTGCGTATCTTCAAGTTGCCAGGTTGGCTAAATATGAGAAATGTCTCGCCATCCCACAGAAACCAGACCGGTACTGTATGCGGGCGTCCATCAGGTCGCACAGTAGTGAACCATACGATGGGCTCTTCGCGTAAGCGTTGTTCGACATGAGCATTGTTGGGCTTCGTTTGATCTGCCATAGGTTACTTCCTTATCTGCTATTGCTATCAGTGCTTCACCACGGCAATGGCAAAGCCATCGGTATAATCATCGTCCATAGCGAGGGCGAGCGAGACCAGGCGGGGGTCGCTGGCGATGCGCCGGTTAAACTCGACAATGCCAGCCATTCCCTCGTCTTCCGGTTCGCGAAACGCTTTCCCACTGCGTATACAGTTGTCGGCGACGATAATGCTACCGGGACGAGAAAGGCGCAGGGCCCATTCCACGTACTGGGGATAGGGTGGCTTGTCGGCATCGATAAAAACAAGATCGAAGGGCGCCTCGCTCTCCAGTTGGGGGAGTAG
>WNGM01002687.1_pt1 | contig 15089 bp, 13 predicted proteins | sample 5400571 | NCBI WGS metagenome assembly WNGM01 (sample SAMN13153378, study PRJNA577476) | soil metagenome | isolation source: 100 cm soil or saprolite under Garry oak tree replicate 2 | place: USA:California | collected 2016-06-15
CTGGCGCCGGTGACGATGGCAATCCGGCCGGCCAGATCCAGTTCCATGGCGTTTCGGTCCTTCCTGGCGTCAGCGCATCTGGCATGTGCTCACGGCCCGGCTCAACCGCTGGCGAAGAAGTCCAGGTAGGCCTGGGCCACGGCTGCCGGGTTCTCCAGCGCGATGCTATGCCCGGAGTGGTGATGACTACGCCGCGGACGTCGGAAGCCACTTGTATCAGCTGCTGGCGCACCTGGTCCCCCAGACAGGCTTGGGCGCCGAGCCGCCCGGCGGCCTGCGGGCAGACTACGGCCCAGTCGACGATGCAGCGTAGCGGTCTGCCGCGGGGACGCCACCCATCCGATGGCAGGCGCGCGAAGATCCGCCGATCCGTACGCGGGGGCCGTCTCCGGTGTGGTCACTTTGGCGCACGCCGAAGGAACGATCTGGGTGGCAGAACACACCCACCGGGAATGTCATTGATGACCTGAGCATGCTTGTCGTCCCGCTGGTAGCTTCGCGAAGGTGGCTGCAGAGTTCGCGACTCCGTTCACGAGGTTGGTCGGATGCGGAGCGCCGATCCAGCTGGCGGTGATGGGCGGTGGCACCGGTACCCCGGAGCTGGCAGCCGCGGTGAGCCAGGCCGGCGGGCTGGGGATGCTCTCATCGACCTTCCCCATGTCTCTCGGTGAGCAGTTGAGCTGGGTTCAGGCGCGCACGGAGCGGCCGGTCGGTGTCGGGTTCTTTGCCTTCGACCTGCCGGCGAGAACCGGGGAGCTCGAGCTCGCGGCCCGTCGCGCACCCGTCGTCGATGTGTTCTGGGGTGATCCTGACGCCGCGGTGGTGGAGCGCATCCATGCCGACGGCGCGATCGCCTTTTGGCAGGTCGGCTCGCTCGACGAGGCGGTGGCCGCCGTCGACGCCGGCTGCGACGCGGTGATCGCCCAGGGGATCGAGGCCGGTGGCCATGTGCGGGGCACGACGCCGTTGGCCACGCTGCTCCGGCAGGTCACCGCGGCCGTGGAGGTGCCCGTGATCGCCGCCGGCGGCATCGCCACCGGTGCCGCGCTGGCCGGGGCCCTGAACGCTGGCGCTAGTGCAGCTCGAGTGGGCACCCGCTTCCTGGCCAGCGCCGAGTCCGGAGCCCACCCCGGCTACGTGGCTGCGCTGCTCGCAGCGACCGCCGGCGACACCGTGCACACGACCGCGTTCGGCGAAGGCTGGCCGGACGCCCCCCATCGCGTGCTGCGCATCGCCGCGGAGCGCGCGGCTGTATGTGCGGACCGGGTCGTCGCTCGCGCCGCCTACCGGGACCAGAGTTGGGAGGTCGTCCGCTGGTCCGCGCAGCCACCGACGGTATTCACCACTGGCCAGGTGGCGGCCATGGCCATGTACGCCGGCTGCGGTGTGGGCGACGTCGCCGACGTGCCGGCCGCCGCGCAGATCGTTGAGCGAATGATGGCAGAGGCTGTGCCGTTGTTGTCGCCCCCGGCGCGCTGAGGCCATACTCATACGCGAACCACGATCTCGCCTGCTCTCGCGCCTGATCCGCTGTTCGAGACGCTGCCCGGATCCCCCCGAACAACGAGTAGGCCCACCCCACAAGCTGCTGCCGTGTGTGGCGCATCGCAGGTCAAGGCGCCTTTTCATGCGAACGATCACGCCCGGGCCGGGCCCATGCGAAAAGCCCGAGGCTAGAGGATGTTGATCGCGGGAGATCACGAGCGCGGCCAAGGCGAGCGACGCGGCCGCTTCGATCATCATGAGGGCCTTGGCCCACGGCTTGATCGCTGACGTCTCGGCAGGACTGAAGGCGGTAGAGGTCCAAAACGACAGGGACAGATAGTCCAGGAACCGCGGCACCCAGCCGGGGGTCACGTACTCCGTGTGCTGCATCTCCGGGAAGACAAAACGCGGGGTTCCGGTCTGGATGGTGCGCCCGGGCGGCGGCGCCACCGCGGTCGAGGTCCCAGTACCACAACCCGAACGCGATCACGTTCGTGGCCCAGATCACGCCACCAGCGGCCAGCTCCCCGGCGGGGTTAGTCGCGTAAAGCTTGTTGTTGGTCAAGATGTCCACCACAAGCCGGCCGACGGCCAGCAGGTTCGCCAGGGTGATGACCGTGATGACGATGCCCATGAGCACCCGCAGCCAGGTTTTCTGCCGGTCGATGCGGCCCGGGTCCCCGGCGATCAGCACCGCCAGCAACGCGAGCAGCACGACCGGGATCACCCATACGGGCTGGACCCGTTACCGCGCAGGCAGGACCACATGCAAGCCGACCACCGCGATAATCGCCAAAGCGACCGGCCACCAGTGCTCACCTCGTTCGGCAGCCGGTGCCAGCTCGATCTCGGACCAGCTGGGCGGCTTCCGCTCGGCAGACATATTCCATGATGACCCCGACATAGCCCCAGTTAACCCTACGGCCCCAGCCGTGCCGTGCCCGCTGTCCGCCAAAGGCACTGGTCACGGCCTGGAAGCGTAGCTTTCGCCGAGGCGGCGCGATCGTGCCGGGCTCATCCCCCCTAGGTGACGTCCCGTCCGCCACATCCACGGCACGATATGGCCACCGGGAGCGCACGAGAAAGGCTGCCCACGCCTCAGCGCCCGCACGTTGCGCCCGGTCCGTTCCTGAACCGCCCACCCGTGTCCGTGGAGCCGGCGATGCCGGTGAACAAGACCGTGGCCAGGCTCCGGCCGGACCCGGCGGTACCGCGCGCCCCAGTGAGGAACTCCCCGATCTCATCGACGATCGCGCCAGCGTCCGCCAGGTACGGCAGGACGTCCTCGCCGGCCAGCTCGACATACCGGGCGTCCGGGATCTGGGCGACGGCGAGCTGCCTCGAAGCTGAGCGCGCGCTGGAATTCATGGACGACATCTTCGGCTCCCGCCCATATATGGCTGATCTGTACGCAGTGACCCGCAGGGATGGTGGAGATCCCGGCCGCACCGAGTCGGCGATCTAGCGCAAGCTGCTGCGTCCGAAGGGTCTGGCGCCAGTCACGTTCAGTGATGGCGTCCGATTGACGGTGAGCGCGCCGACGTTACACGCGCCGATAGCGCTTCGGTGCTGGCGATGGATGACGTTCATATTGGTTTATCTGGTCGTAAGCCGGTCCGGTCTGGTCGCGGTCAATGGCCGAGTACGGTCTTGCGGTGGACCGGTCCGGGCGGGGCTTGTGGTACCGGAGCAAACTCCGGAGGGCTCACTCGCCCGTGGCGGTGTGGCTGGAGGACGTCGCCGGCGAGCGCGGTCTGGATGATCTGCGGCCAGCATCCGCCGGGGCGGCAGAATGGAGCGTGGCGAGGCGCGATTCCTTGGAATCTGCCAGGTTGCCGACGATGGGCCACGCCGTCAAGCTCGCGGCCCGAACCGAGTTTCACGACCGGGTGCCCGTTCGGCGAGATGTGGCACCGGGTCCAGCGCGCCGTCGAGCGCGGCCAGTGAATCGGGATGGCTGTCGAGGCGATGCGATGGGCGCCTGCCCACGCCCGGAGGTCGCGGCACCCGGCCAGCACGTCAGCTATCCGCTCGCTGTCGCGCCGAAAGCCCGGGCTGCTATGAACCGCCACGCTGCAGGCGAGACCATGCTTGGGCCAGATAGCCAGGCGCGCCAGAACTGCTTCATGCGCTGATTCTTGCTTGCCGGGCGCTGTTTGCCCGGCCGGCCGGGTGTCTGCGAGCTTGCGCCGTCCCTGACCAGACCGGATACTTGGAGCGCCCGGGGCGGCTAGCCAGCCTGGTTTTGAGCCCCCGGGTGACCCTGCTGGTTAATTCCGTAGGCGATCTGGACCCGCCTGGCGTGGCGCACCCGTTTTGGATCTTGAGTTCTGCATGATCGGGCTGCGGTCGACTTCTCCCGTGCCCCGGCCGCAGGATGGAGTTCGTGATGTCTGTCCAGCCGCAGCCGTGGCCGCAGCCCGCGCCGGAGATCGTCGCGGCGGTTGCGGCGATGTACCGGGGCAAACGTGAGCGTCCGCTGGCGGTTATGGTGCGTGACCAGCTCGGTGAGTGGCTGGCCGATGAGCAGTTCGCGGGCGCCTGCGGGGTGCGTGGCAAGCCAGGCTGGCCGCCGAGCCGCCTGGCTCTGGTTACGATCTTCCAGAAGGCGGAGGACCTGACCGACCGGCAGGTGGCCGAGGCGGTACACACCCGGATCGACTGGAAGTACGCGCTCGGTCTTGACCTGCTGGATCCCGGCTTCGATGCCTCGATCCTGAGCGAGTTCCGGACCAGGGTCGCCGCCGGCGGCCTGGACCAGGTGGTGCTGGACACGCTGCTGGAGCGGCTGGCCGCTGATGGACTGGTGCCGGCGGGCGGCAAGATGCGCACCGACTCCACCCACGTGCTCCTGTTGACTGAACTACGGGAAGGTGTGTCACGGTTCGGCGGGCAGGTCGGTTGCCTGGCGGATAGCTTCGCGGCCCGTGATCGGAAACGAGGACGGGTCCCGGGATCTGGCTGTGCTGGTGGTCCCGCTGGTCGGCGCGTTGCGGGTGACCGGCGACCTGTGGGAGCCCTATCAGCTGCTTGATCCTGACGGCTGGGTGGTTCGCCCGGTCGCGGAGTATCTGAAGGATCTGCAGGCCGGGGGCCGCCCGGCGAGTACCCAGCGCTCGTATGCGCATCCGCTGCTGCGCTGGTTTAGGTTCTGCTGGGCGATCGAGGTTGGGTGGGATCAGGCCACCAGGGTCGAGGCCCGCGACTTTAGCCGGTGGATCCAGATCACCGGCAAGCCCGTCCGGTCACGCGAGCGGGCCGGGTCGGCTGGATTGGCGGGGCCGCCGGATTCTCCATCAGCGGGCAGGCCTGCGGCGGGGACACCTAACCAGGTGACCGGCAAGCTGGCACCTGCGCGCGGGTATGCGCCGTCGACGGCCGCGCACGGCGAGACGGTGCTGCGCGGCTTTTATGCCTTTCACCTGGAGGCCGGGTCAGGGCCGATGGTGAACCCGTTCCCGCTTGCGCGAGGTGGCCGGGCACACGCCCACCACAATCCGATGGACCCGTTCGGCAAGCAGCGGACCGGGTTGTTCCGGCCGCGGCTGACCCGGCGGCTGCCGCGGCGGATCCCGGATGAGTTGTTCAGCCAGCTGTTTACGAAGCTGTCCTCGCATCGGGACCGGGCCCTGGTCGCGTTCTGGATCTCTACCGGCGCCCGGGCATCGGAGCTGCTGGGCGTGTTGTGCGGCGGCGCGGATCCCGGGCAGCAGCTGATCACGGTGATCCGTAAGGGGTCGCGGGCGTTGCAGCAGTTGCCGGCCTCCCCGGATGCGTTCGTGTGGCTGCGCTTGTATCAGCAGCAGATGCATGGCGTAGTGGCCGCCGGCGCCGACGACCCGTTGTGGTGGACGCTGCGGCGGCCGTTCCGGCCGCTGACTTATCACGCGGCCCGGGCGATGTTCGTGCGGGCCAATACGGCACTCGGGGCCAACTGGTCTCTTCACGACCTGCGCCACAGTGCTGCGTACCGGCTCGCCCGCGACCCCGCTGTGCCGATCACCGACGTGCAGTGGGTGCTCGGACATGCGCACTTGTCCACCACCCAGATTTACATCACTCCCACCGCCGAGGATGTGATCGAAAGCGTGCTGGCCCACCATCAGCGCCAGGCCGATCAGAACCAGGCTCCGCCGCCGGCTGAGCCGCCGCCGCTGCGCTACCGGCCCGAGACCTTGGACATCCTGTTCGGCCGGAATCCGCGATGACGACCGCGAACACCTCGGCTGGGGTGCCGGTCCGGCCGAGGCGGCTTAGCGCGGAGGCATCAGCGCTGTGGGAGAAGTTCCCGCCCCGCCCGGTCCCGGCTGCCTGGGAGGCCACCAGCCAGGATCGGGCGATGGTGGTGCACCGGCTGCTGGCACCGCCGTTCAGCCTGGACAACCCCGGTGGCCAGTACAGCCGCAGGCTTGGCCTGCTGCGCACGCTGGACTGGCTCCAGTCCAAACCGGGGGGCACCTGGCAGGAACGGTGGATCGGCTCGGGCGCGAACGCCGACGGACGCATCGACTGGCGGGCCCAGACCATCGACTGGCTCAAGGTCACCGGCCGGATCGGCGCGGGCAACCGGTCTGCCGCCGATGTGCTCGGTTCGGGTCTGCTGCTGCTGATCTGCGGGGATGTCATCCGCCCGGATGTCGCCTGGATGCTGACCTCCGTAACCCCGGCGATCCTGGTCCCGGACATGGCCCGTGCCCGTGACGTCGCCGGCTTCGCGGCGCTGACATCGCTGAGCACCGACAGCCCGGCGTGCTTTGCCACCACATCCATCGCCCGTCACCTGATCGCCGTCATCTTGGCGGCCAAGGGGGGTTGCATCGCTGATATCACCGTCGGCGATTGCCTGGACCTGCTGGGGATCAGTGCCCAGGTCTGCCCGCCCGCCAAGGGGTATGGCCCGTACTTCTATCAGCTATTGCACGCGATGGGCGCCTTCCCGGCCAGCGCTCCGCCTACCGTGCGGATGTTCAGCTCCAGGGTCGGCGGCCAGCTGACCGTGGAGCAGCTGATCGACCGCTACGACATCGCCTGCCGGCCGGTCCGCGACCTGCTGGTGGACTACCTGCGCGAACGCCAGCCCGCCATCGATTACTCAACCCTGACAAACCTGGCGTTCGGGCTCGGCCTGCTGTTCTGGAAAGACCTGGAGAACCATCACCCCGGCATTGACTCGCTGCGTCTTGCCCCCGACGTGGCCGTCGCGTGGAAACAGCGTGTCCACGCCAAGACGACCCGATCCACCGCCACGACCGGCGAGGTCATCCAGACCGAGCTCCCGCGTTCGTCGGTGGCGAGCTACCAGACCATGGTGCGGGCCTTCTATCTCGACATCGCCCAGTGGGCAGCTGACGACCCGGCCCGGTGGGGACCATGGACGGTGCCGTGCCCGATCCGCGCCGGCGACATCCAGCTCCGCAAAGAAACCGGTCACCGCAAGTCCCGGATGGACCAGCGGACCCGGGAACGCCTACCCGGCTTGCCGATCCTGATCGCCGCGGTCGGCCAGGCACGCAAGAACGCAGCCGAGCTGCTGGAAGCAGCCAGGTGCACCCCGCCCGGTGAGGCGTTCACCGCCGCCGGTCAGACACTGCAACGCTGCGTGCTGCTCAAGCCCAGTTTCCGGATCTGGGTCCAGGACCCCAGCACCGGCGTGCGCCGAGACCTCTCCCGAGAGGAAGACAAGACGTTCTGGACCTGGGCGGCGGTGGCCGTGCTGGGCGAGACCGGGATCCGCATCGAGGAGCTGACCGAGCTCTCCCATCACAGCCTGGTCCAGTACCAGCTGCCCGCTACCAGCGAAACCGTCCCGCTGCTGCACATCGCCCCGAGCAAGACCGACGAGGAACGGCTGCTGGTGGTCGGCCCGGAGCTCGCAGACGTCCTGAGCGCGATCCTGTGCCGGATCCGCGGCACGGACGGGGCCGTGCCCCTCGCGGTCGCCTACGACACCCATGAATGCGTCTGGAATCCGCCCATGCCGCTGCTGTTCCAGCATCTCCTGGGCGTGGAGAACCGGCCGATCAGCGCCAGCACCATCCGTGACCTGCTCAGCGCCGCGATGCCCAGCACAGGCCTCACCGACAACACCGGCAAGCCGCTCACCATCTCTCCCCACGATTTCCGGAGAATCTTCACCACCGAGGCCGTGATGAACGGGATGCCCCCGCACATCGCCCAGTTGATCTTGGGCCACAAAGACATCAATACCACCATGGGATATAAGGCCGTCTATCCCGAGGAGGCCATCAACGGCCACCGGGCGTTCATCGCCCGCCGCCGCGACCTGCGACCCAGCGAGGAGTACCGCACCCCCACCGACGAGGAATGGGCGGAGTTCCTCGGCCACTTCGAACGCCGCCGGGTCGCCCTGGGCGACTGCGGGCGAGCCTACGGGACCAGATGTATTCATGAACATAGCTGCGTCAGATGTCCCCTTCTTCGGGTTTCCCCAGATCAGCGGCCCCGGCTGGCGGACATCCGCGACAACCTGATCGCCCGCATCGACGAAGCCCGGCGAGAAGGCTGGACCGGCGAAGCCGAGGGCCTGAAGGTCAGCCTCGCGGCCGCGAACGCCAAACTCGCCCAGGTCGACGGGCTCGCCGCCCGCCGCACCGCCGCCGTCAGCCTGGGCATCCCCGCCTTCCGTGACATCGCCGGCCGCACAGCCGCCCCCGCCAAGGACCCGACATGACCTCACCCGCCAGGCTGGCCACCGCGCTGCGCGCCCACGCTCAGGGCCTCTACTGCCCAGAAGCCGCAGCCGAGCTCCTCATCTCCCAGTCCTGGCTGCACCGAGCCGACTTCACCAGCCAGTTCGTCCACGTCCAGCGCGGCCTGGCCGACGGGCCAGAGATGGCCACCGTCGACTGGCCGGCCGCGATCACTGCCCTGGGAGCCAGCCTGCCTTGCTCCGGCGGCGAGCGGCGAATGCTGAGGATCACAGCGAGCCTGGCTGACGGGATACCCGTCGATCTCCAGGACACTCTCACCGGTCTCGACGACCGCAACGTTCAGCTCCTGATCACAGCCGTGCTCCATGCATCAGGACAGCACCCTGCGCATCGCAGGCCCTGATGACCGAAATCGAAGACCCCGAAGAACCTGCAGAGCCGGAAACCTTCGCCCTTCCCGTCGATTCCCTGAGCCACATCGCTGACCTGCTCGGCGAGCTCGACGCCTTCCTCCGCAGCGGTCACCCGGTCGGCGACCAGCTCACCGAGTTCATGCGACGCCGTGGTCACCCGCATCCGGGCCTCGCCGCCTGCAACCTGATCGATGACCTCTGCTTCACCGCGTTCGGCTACCGCCGGCTCGCCTGCAACCTCCTCGGCCAGCACGCCACGGCGCTCCTCGCAGACGAGCGCGCCAGCGACAGCTGAAGGATCAAGTTTCAGCAGGTCACCAGCACTACCGGTAGTTCAGAGAAGGCAGCGAGGGACGGATTCTCCGCCTCGTGGCCACCCTGGCCGACGGCATTCCCGTCAACCTCCGCGACGCCTTCGCCGGCCTCGACGACCGCAACACCAACCTAGTGATCACAGCCGTCCGGCACACCTCAGGCAGACGACCGCCACCGCACACTCCATGATCATTTCTTAGTTCAGAGAAATCTCCGCGGTGCGGGACCTGAACCGCCTTGAGCTGGCCGGGGAGTCGGTGCGGGCCTGCCTGGAGCAGCTGGCGGTGGCCGCGCCGCAGGTGGTGGCGCAGCTCCTGGACGACTCGTGGGGCACGCGGTACGCCGCCCGGATCGACACCTGGCGGATGCCCGCCGCCACGACCAGAAAGGAGGAGCTGGCGCTGGCTTACGGCCGGGACGGGCACACCTTGCTGAAAGCGGTGTACGCCGCCGCCAGCAGTGATCCTGACCTGGCGTTCCTGGCGCGGCTGCATCAGGCCGGGGTGCTGCGGGTCGTGCTCCTGCAGAACTACCTCGCCGTCGACGACGAGCAGGGACGGGAGGTGATCAAACGGCGGGAGGCGGACGCGGAGGGCCTCCCGCCGGGCAGATCCCGGATCACCTCGCCGTATGACACCGACGCCCGGTGGGGAGTCAAGCGCGACACCTTCTGGAACGGCTGCAAAGTGCACGTCACCGAGACCTGCGACACCAGCGCCGGCGACGGCACCGGCAGCGAAAGCCGCGGCGGCGACGGTGAGGCCGCACCGCCGCCTCATCTGATCGTGAACGTGGAAACCACGGACGCGACCGTGCCCGGCAACCAGATGACCGCGCCGATCCACGCCCGCCTCGCCAGACGGCACCTGCTGCCCGGCGAGCACCTCGTGGACTCGGGCTACCCTTCGGCGGAACTGCTGGTGACCTCCCAGGCCGAATTCGGCATCGCGCTGGTCACCCCGATCCTGGCCGATACCTCACCGCAGGCCAGGGCAGGCGCCGGGTTTGACCGCGCCGCCTTCGCCATCGACTTCGGCGCCCGGCAGGCCACCTGCCCGCAAGGCCACGCCGGCAGCTCCTGGAACCCCGTCTCCCAGCGCGGCACCGACACGATCGTGATCACTTTCCCGAAGGGAAGGGCGCGATCGCGGCGGACACCCCGGCGAATCCGGCCCACGTCCCGATCGCGCGCGTGCGGTCGGCGGGCTGGAATGCCGCCTCGATGATCGCCAGGCTGGCCGGTGTCATCAGGGCGCCTCCGATACCCTGCACGGCCCGCGCGGCTATGAGCCAACCGATGCCGGGCGCGGCCGCGCACAGCACCGACGCCAGGGTGAACCAGGTCAGCCCGGCCAGGAACACCCGCCGCCGCCCCCAGCGGTCGCTGAGCGAGCTGGCGAGCAGAATCAGCGAGGCCAGGGTGAGCGTGTAGCTCGTGACGGTCCATTGCAGGCCCTGGAAGCCGGCGTGCAGGTTCCGCCCGATCGCTGGCAGCGCGACGGCGACCACCGTGGAGTCGATCCCTGCCACCGACGACCCCAAGATCATCGCCGCGACCACCCACCGGCCTTGCGCGGAGCGGTAGCGGAGCAGTCCGCGCGGGCCGGGGCCGTCAGCCGGGCTCAGCTCGCCCGGCTGAGCGCCCGCATCTGGTGTCACTGGCCTGACCTCCGTGTGGGTACGGGTGGCGTGTCATGAGCAGGCGGGCTGGCCGCCGCTGTGCCGCCCGCGCTAGTTGAGGGTGAGGATGATGCGCTCGTGGACGGTGCCGCTTTCCAGCTGGCGGTGGGCCTCGGCGGCCTGCTGCATGGGCATGGTTGTGTGCGCGCGCAGGCGCAGCCGGCCGTCGGCCAGCAGGGCGATCGTCTCCTCCAGGGCACCAGGGGCACGGCCGGGGGTGGGCTCCGACAGCGTGACGCCGAAGTCGCCGGCGGCCGGGTCCGACAAGGTGATGACCCGCTTGGGCCCGCCAGCCAGGGCGATCGCGTCGGCCAGTACACCGGTGCCGGCCGCGTCGAACACGGCGTCCACCGCGCCCAGCGCGCGGACCCGGCCGGCCACGTCCGCGCCGTACCGCACCGGCGTCGCGCCCAGCTCGCGGGCGAGCGTTTCGTCGTGCTCGCCGACCGCGCTGATCACCGTGACCCCCCGGGCGGCCGCGAGCTGCGTCGCGATGATGCCGACCGATCCGCCGCCGCCGAACAGCAGCAGCGTCTCACCGCTTTTGACGTCCAGCTGCCGCAGCACCCCGACGGCCGCCTCGGCCGAGCTGGGCAGCGCCGCGGCATCGATCCACGACACGGCGTCTGGCTTGCGGGCCCAGACCGACGCCACCGCGTACTCGGCGTAACCGCCCAGGCCGAACAGCAGGGCCGTCACGCCGTCGCCGGCGGACGTGCCGGTGACACCCGGCCCGACCGCGTCGACGGTGCCGGCTGCCTCGAAGCCGAGCACGGCGTTAGGGGGCAGCGGGAAGGCCTTGAGATAGCCGGCCCGCAGAGCCAGATCGGTCGGGCTGATGCCGGCCGCCTTGACCTTGATCCTGATCTGTCCCTCACCCGGTTCGGGCAGCGGGACCCCGGCCCACTTCAGCACCTCAGGCGGTCCGTACCCGGTCATCACAACCGCGTTGGGCATAGCAGTTCCTTCCTGGTAGCTGGGCATGGCAGTTCCTTCCTGGCAGCGGCCCGTATGGCCGCGAACGGCAACTTCAGCGTGGTCGTTGTGCGGTGTTTCCTGCTCCACCGGCCGCGCCTGGCGGCGGTGCCGGCACCTCCTGGCCCCGCTCGCGGGCCGGGCCGGCGGGGCCGGCTGGCGGAGAGCTGATGGCCGCGCCGGCCCGGCCGAGCAGGGCCAGTGATCCGGCGGCCGCGACGGCCGCGGCCAGCACGAGCACGCCGCCCGGTCCCTTGGCGTCGTAGATCACGCCGCCGACTGCCGAGCCGGCGGCCAGCGAGCCTTGCAGCGCGGAGACGAACAGGGCCAGGCCTCCTTCGACGTTGGCCGGCATCGCCCGGGCCATCCAGCTCTGCGCGGCCACCGGCACCGCCCCGAAGCCCAGGCCCCAGACGGCCACCAGTCCGATGGTCAGCGGGCCTGCGCCGGTGACCGCCGCGAGCAGCAGCGCGCTGGCGGCGATCAGCAGGCCCGAGCCCATCAGGGTGGCCCGCAGGTACCGGCGCACGGTGACGCCCGCGGTGAAGTTGCCGGCCGCGCCGGCCAGGCCGAACCCGAGCAGCACCAGCGTGAACGAGCCGGCGCCGAGGCCGGCCCGGGTGTGCAGCAGCGGGTCGATGTAGGTGTAGGCGGCGAAGTTGGCGAAGAAGATCGCGCCCGCCGCCACCAGGCCGATCCGCGAGACCGGCAGCGTGACCACCGTCAGCAGCGACCCCGGCCGGACCCGGCCGCCGGGGCCCAGCCACGGCACCGCGGCGAGTTGCGCTGCCACGGCGACCGCCGCGAAGACGGCTGCGACCGCGAACGCGGCCCGCCAGGTGGTGAGCGTGCCGATCAGCGACGCCGCCGGCAAGCTGGCGACCGTCGCGATGAAGATCCCCGAGCTGACCACCGCCACCGCGGTGCCCCGGGCCCGCTCGCTCACCAGGCTGATCGCGGCCCCGGCCCCGAACACCCAGAACCCGCCCACGCCAATGCCCAGCACGGCGCGGGCCGCGAGCATCACCCCGATGCCCGGCGCGATGCCGGCGACCACGTCGGAGACCAGGACCAGCGCGCTCAGGCCGACCAGCACCCTGCGCCGCTCCAGCCGGGCCCGCACAGCGTCAGCACCGGCGCGGCGACCGCGGCGGCGACGGCAGGCACCACCACCATCAGCCCGCCGGTCCCGACCGAGACGCGCAGGTGCCCGCTGATGTCCGCGAGCAGCGCCACCGGGATCACCTCCGAGAACACCAGCGCGAACGACCCCAACGCGATGGAGACCACCGCGGCCCAGGCGTTGCCGTCCCCGGCCCGCGCCCGGACGCCGATGCGGCAGGCCAAGTGCGCCGGCACCACCCGGTGAACCACGGTGCCCCTACGCGCGGCGGCCAACCGGCCCGCCGAACTGGTGGCCTGCCCGCTCCCGGCGGCGAGGGAGCCGGTACCCCGCCTCGCCAGATCGCGGTTTCGCTTTGTCATGTCCAGGCTCCCGGCGGCCGGTGGTCACGTGTCCCGGCCCGGCGGGCCGGTCACCTTCTCCCCGGCAACATACGTGATATATCACGTAACTGTCAACATGATGTATCACGTAATTATCGACTGGGAAGGCTGACGGCGTGCATCCGCGGGGCAGGCGCAGGCGCTTCGCGGCGCTTAACAGGGGCCGTGCTTCCGCCAGATCCCGCCGGCAGCATCGGCGATCTCGCCGAAGGGACTGGGCTCCGGATTTCGGCTTCCAGGCGCCCGGCATGGGCGCGGCAGGCGGGATCTCCGGTCACGGTGCCCGGCGGCGGCGCGCGGATGCCGACCGCGTCGGGCATGCCGGTCGCGCGGCGGGACGCGGCACCGGTCCAGGCCAGGCGGGCGGCGACGTCCAACTCGTCTTCGCTTTGCTGCGATGACGACCAGGACGCCGTGGGTGAGCGGCCCCCAGGCCGGAGTGGTAGCCGCCGTCTGACGGCCGGGGAAGGTGCGTAACTCCTTATGCTCAGTCGCCGCCGGGAGCATACGCCCCCACCCGGATTACGAGGACCTCGTTGCCCACCGGCCGCAAGCGCGAGCCCTGCAGGGGCGGCGGGACTGCGAGCCCGGCCCGGCAGCGCCCGTATTACCAGCTGGCGCGTCCCGTGCCGGTCCCAGGCACGGCGGTTGCCTGCCGACGCAGGACCGAGGCGGCAAGGCGCGGCCCGTCAGTCCTCCGCCGGGTGCCAATCGACCGGCGGCGGGAGCGAGCCTCGTTTGATGATGTTGGCGTACACGGCTTCCAGTGCCTCGCCGAGCGGCCCCACCAGGCCCTCCGGCAGCCCCCCGAAGAACAGGCGCCGGACAAGATCCACGTGCCCGGGCGCCGCCTCCTGCTGAGCCTGCCGCCCGCGGGCGGTCAGGGTCACCTCGGTGACCCGCCTGTCCGCGGCGGACAGGCCGCACGTCACCAGGCCCCGCGCGCTCATCCGCCGCACGTGGTGGGACACCCGGCTGCGCTCCCAGCCGATCTGGGCGGCCAGCACCGTGATCTGCATCCGCCCCCCCTCAGCAACGCTCAGCCCCGTCAGCACGTCATAATCGGGCAACGACATGCCGCTATCGGCGAGGAGCTGGCGGTTCATCTCGTACGCCAGGCGCAGCTGGACCCGGATATAGGCCAGCCACGCCCGCTGCTGGTCCCCGTCGAGCCATCCGCCGGCAGGCGCCGAGACCGTCTTGCCGTTAGGTGACATATCACCACATATCACCTGAGCTTACTGGTCGCGGCCGCCGCGCGCATGATTGCGACGCAGACCACCCTCGGGGGCTCCTCCGGCATGGGTGCGGGCCGCCCAGGGGTGAACGGCTCGGGCAGGAGGCTGGCGCACACCCGGCACCGCGCAGCGGCGCCGCTAATCTTCTATCCGGGCAGATTCGGCAGTGCAGCAATTACGCGACCATAGACCATCGACAGCGCCGGTACTGCCCACCGCGGCGGTGAACGTCTCGGGCACAGCGTCACCCGCGCAGAACCGCATAATCCGCGCACGCTCACAGCAGAGGCTGAATCGCCGACCCAGCGCGCCGAGTCGGCGATCCGGGCGCTCTGGGCGGCGGTGGCAGCTCCGGACTGCGTCACTCACTGTGTTCGCCTTGAAGAGTGTCGACGCGCGCATCGCCGCCGATCGGTGCGACTAGGCGGTTGTCGGTTCTGCAGCCTTTTCGGACACGGAACGAGGAATTCTGTCGCCGCGGTATCGCAGGGCCGCAGATGCCAGTGGAAGGTATCACGCGGGGGACTGGACCCTCTGCGTATGGGAGGGATAGGACTTCCTTGAACGAAGATCGCCCGGGAGGAGGGGCATGTGGACTGGAGCCTGTTCGGCTGTGCCCGCCGGGGGCACGTGACCTACGCGCCGGACGAACCGGAGCTGCGGGACCGGCTGATGGCCTCGACAGCGGGCGGAACGGCCTGGCGGTGCCTGCGCTGCGGCGCGTTCGTGACCGGCGGGCAGCACGGCAGCGGCCCGGCCGCGGCGGCGCCGCTGCTGCGCCGGGGGAAGGAACTGCGCAGCGAACT
>WNGM01005196.1_pt1 | contig 15081 bp, 14 predicted proteins | sample 5400571 | NCBI WGS metagenome assembly WNGM01 (sample SAMN13153378, study PRJNA577476) | soil metagenome | isolation source: 100 cm soil or saprolite under Garry oak tree replicate 2 | place: USA:California | collected 2016-06-15
AGCAAATCGATGGCGGCATCTTCGCTATTGGCGCCCCTCGTTCCCTGATAAGCGGCATCATAGGCCGATGGCATGCAGTCGATCATACACCGCCAGCCGGCGCGCCGGATCGAGGGTTTTGATAAACTCGGCCTATGCGGCAGCCGCTGGACCAAGTCACGATCGGTATTCTGGAGCATCGCTTCACAAAAGAATTCACGACACTGCTGCAGCGATTCGGCGCGACCGTGTATGCGTGCCCCATCCTGGAAGAAAGGCCTGTGGAAAACCGAGAGGAGTTGGAGCAATTCGTCCGGCAAGTTGCGGCGGGGAATTTCGATTTAATGATTTTTTTGACGGGTGTAGGAGCGCGGTTCCTGGTCTCGGCAGCGGACTCCGCCGGGTTAAAGAACGAGTTCCTTCAGGCACTCGATAAGATGCTCATCGTCGTTCGGGGACCCAAGCCGGTCGTGGCGTTGCGTCAATTCGGGGTGCGCGTGGATGTAGTCCCCGAAAACCCGACGACTGAAGGTGTGATCGAAGCGCTGCGCACCCGAGACCTTGGGGGATGCCGCATTGGTGTCCAACTCTACGGCACACCAAATCCGCTGCTTGTCTCTGCTCTGGAAGCCAAAGGCGCCAGGGTCACGCCTGTTCAGGTTTACGCCTATGGCGCGGCTGCCGAGTCGAGCGCCGTGGAAGCACTGATCAGGAAAATTCTCAATGGTGAAATCCAGGCGATGGCGTTTACAAGCGCGCCCCAGGTTGGAATGTTGTTTGATTTCGCTCAAAAACTGGGCCACTCCGATGCGCTGGCAAACACGCTAAGAAGCAACGTCGTCATCGCATCGATCGGAGAAGTCACCAGCCGCGCGCTAGGAGAACACGGTTTGGTTCCAAAGATCGTGCCGAATCAGTCCAAGATGGGAGTGCTGGCTCAAGCGGTCGCGGATTATTTTTCGAAGAAGTAAGAGTGTTTTATCCCGTATATCTGAATCTAAAAGGCAGACGAGTTGTTGTTGTCGGGGGTGGCGAGGTCGCGGAGCGGAAGACCGAATCGCTGTTGGATACAGGTGCGTCGGTGCTCGTGATCAGCCCTGAAGTGACTCCTCATCTCGCCGCGCTCGCTGATCAGAAGCGGATTGAGCTACGCAAGCGAGAATACAGTCACGGCGACTGCGCGGATGCGGCGCTGATTTTTTCCGCAACCGACGATCCGGAAGTCAGCCGTAACGTCTACGGGGAAGCCATGGCACGCGGAATATTCATCAACACCGCCGATCAGCCTGCGCTCTGTAGCTTCATTATGCCTGCGGTACTCCGACGCGGTGATATAGGCGTTGCCATTTCGACCAGCGGAACAAACCCCGCGCTGGCATCGCTGTTACGGGAGAAAATATCGAAGATCATCGGCCCGGAATACGCGCAATTGGCCGAATTGCTATCGCAAATACGGTCTGAAATTCGAGGTCGAGTGAGCAGCGAGCGCGATCGCAGAGAGCTTCATTATCGAATCCTGAATTCGGATATCATTACGATGTTAAAGGCAAATGACACGGCTGGTGCGGAGCGCCGCCTCCGGCAAATAGTCGAAGATTTCGTATGCCAACAAAAGGCACAATGAAGCCGTTGGGAAGTGTCTACCTTGTCGGCGCGGGACCAGGAAATCCAGACCTGATCACAGTGCGAGGCCTGACGTGTCTCCGCGAAGCCGACGTCGTCATGCATGATCGTTTGATTGATCTGCATCTGCTCGAGGAGGCCCGTCCTGACGCGGAAATCATCAACGTCGGCAAAGAACCCGGCGATGACACCCTCCGGCAGGAACACATTCAGTGGTTAATGATCGAAAGGGCGCGCGAAGGCAAGAGCGTTTGCCGGTTAAAGGGCGGTGACCCTTTTGTCTTTGGTCGCGGCGCGGAGGAAGCATTCGCGCTCGCGGAAGCCGGAATTCCTTTCGAAATCGTTCCCGGCGTCTCGAGCGCCATCGCTGTACCGGCATACGCCGGCATTCCCCTAACGCATCGGCGTCATGCACATTCGTTTATGGTGATTACCGGCAGCCGGACACACGATCTGCAGTCGCCCGAATGGCTCGCCGCCTCGGCGCTTGTGAAGGCGGGCGGGACAGTCATCGTCCTCATGGGACTGTCGCGGCTCGGCGCGATAGTGGCTCAACTTTTGTCCGAGGGGTGTGACCCGGCGACTCCTGTGGCCCTGATTTCGCGCGGAACTTATCTGATCCAGGATTGCCGCACGGGAACGCTCGCGGATATCGAAAAGGAAGGAGAGGGTCTCAGACCGCCGGCAATTATCGTCATTGGCGCAGTCGTCTTGCTCAGAAACACAATTCAATGGATGGAACTCGCCGAAAAGCTTGACCTCGAATGACTCTGAGCGACTTCCGCCAAGTCCGCGCGCGCATCCAGCCGCATATCCGGATAACTCCTATTGTTCCAAGTGAAGTTCCAAACCTATTCCTGAAGTTAGAAAACCTCCAGCACACCCATTCCTTCAAAGTAAGGGGAGCATATGCGCGGATCTTGGAACTCGTCGGGACGGGCGACAAACGCACTGTGCTTACCGTATCGGCCGGAAACCACGGCCAGGCAATCGCCCAGGCCGCATCGACTTTCAAAATGCCCTGCCTGGTCGTGGTGCCGGCCAGCGCACCGCGAACGAAGATCGAAGCGATACGAAGAAGTGGGGCCGAATTGCGCATCGAAGGCTCGAACTATGACGAGGCCGAGGCTTGGACTCTGCAGTTGGCGACGCGTACAAACGATTACGTATTTGTCTCTCCCTACAACGATCACTTCGTGATCCTCGGACAAGGAACGTTGGGCTTCGAAATTTTAGAACAGCTTCCGGTGGTCTCCGCCATTGTCGTGCCGATTGGCGGTGGCGGTTTGGCTGCCGGTGTGTCGGCCGCCGTGAAGCAACTTAGACGGCGAGTTCGCGTGGTTGGTGTTCAAGCGGAAGCCTCAGCGGCGATTTACCACTCGCTGAAGGCCGGCCGGATGCTTACCGTTGAGGATCACCCGTCGATTGCCGATGGAATCGCAGGGAATATCGACCTCCAAACGATCACGTTTCCCATTATCCAGAAGTATGTGGACGAGGTTGTGCTTGTTTCCGAGGACGAAATTAAGGCGGCGATACACGGCCTGTTGAGTCGCGAAAAGCTGGTCGCGGAAGGTTCCGCGGCTGCGGCATTCGCTGCGGTGGCTACCGGCAAAATTCGCATGGATGGAGCGGCAGTCGCCGTCATTACTGGCGGTAATATCGATCTTCAAACGCTCTGAATGACAATTGAACATTGAACATTTTTCCGAAAATTGCGGTTGTTTAGTGTTCAATGTTCAATTGTCATTCAGGCTCTCGCGCCGCCCTCTCCCAGGGGGAAGAGGGTATGTTAAACTGTAATTTTTTATCACGATGAAAATGCCTGATTTAGAATCCACGGCTTCCCTCGACTTTATTCGGGAGCGGGTGGCCGAAGATGTCAAAGCAACTAAGAATGGGGGCCGTGTACACACGCGATTTCCTCCCGAACCGAACGGCTATTTGCATATCGGCCATGCGAAATCGATATGTCTGAACTTTGGCGTGGCGGCTGACTATAACGGTCTTTGCAACCTGCGTTTCGACGACACGAATCCCAGTAAAGAAACAGTCGAGTTTGAAGAATCGATCCAGCGGGACGTGCGTTGGCTCGGCTTCGACTGGGATGATCGGATGTACTACGCTTCCGATTATTCCGAGCAGCTCTACCAATACAGCGTGCAGCTCATTAAAGATGGAAATGCGTACGTCGACAGCTTGAGCGCCGACGAAATTCGCGAATACCGAGGAACGTTAACGCAACCCGGAAAGAACAGTCCGTACCGGAATCGATCGGTTGAAGAAAATCTCGATCTGTTCGAGCGCATGCGCGCGGGAGAGTTCGAAGATGGAACGCATGTGCTGCGGGCGAAGATCGACATGGCATCGCCGAATATCAACATGCGCGATCCTGTTCTTTTCCGCATCATGAATGTGCCGCACTACCGCCAGGGGTCGAAATGGGTCATTTATCCAATGTATGACTATGCCCATCCGATCTCCGATGCGATCGAAAATATCACGCACTCCCTTTGCACGTTGGAATTCGAAGACCATCGTCCTCTTTACGACTGGTGCCTGGAAAAGCTGCCGGTTCCCTCCCGTCCTGTTCAGATTGAATTTGCACGATTGAATCTGAGTTACACCGTGCTCAGCAAGCGAAAGCTGCTCACATTGGTGACGGAGGGACTCGTTAACGGCTGGGACGATCCTCGCATGCCGACATTGAGCGGCCTGCGCCGGCGCGGATATACACCTGAAGCAATTCGGAATTTCTGCGACTCGATTGGTGTGGCCAAACGGGATGCGATCGTCGATGTCGCGCAACTCGAACACGCGATCCGGGATGATCTCAACAAACGCTCGCAACGCGTCATGGCCGTATTGCGTCCATTGCGAGTTGTGATCGAAAACTATCCTGAAGGACAAACCGAAGAACTGGATGCGGTCAACAACCCGGAAGACGCAAGCGCAGGAACTCGCAAGGTGCCCTTCAGCCGCGTACTTTATATCGAGCAGGAGGACTTTCGCGAAAATCCGCCAAAACAATTTTTCAGGCTGGCACCGGGACGGGAAGTACGGCTTCGATACGCCTACTTTATTACATGCACGCAAGTCGTCAAAGACGCCGCCGGCAACGTCGCCGAACTGCGATGCACATACGATCCGGCAACTCGCGGCGGCGACTCGCCTGATGGCCGCTCGCCGAAGGCCACCTTACACTGGGTTTCAGCCGCTCATGCGGTTCCGGCAGAAGCGCGTTTATATGATCGGCTCTTTAATGAGGAGCGGCCGGACAACGATTCACGAATCAACCCGAGTTCGCTCGAGGTGGTCGGCTCCTGTCAAGTTGAACCCAGTTTGAAATCCGCAAAGCCCGGCGACCGTTTCCAATTCGAACGTATCGGATATTTTTGTGTCGATCTGGATTCTAAGCCGGGTGCTCTCGTGTTCAACCGCACGGTCACCCTCCGTGATACGTGGGCGAAGATTGAAAAATCTCTGAAGAAATAATCCATGGCTGCGAAGAACTGGTTCGCGGGCATTCGGACGATCGATGTTCGGTTGATCGCTGCGGCCGGAGCCGCTCTGTTATTGATCGGCGGCGTGATGTGGACAATACCTACAACGCCGGATTCGAACAGCTTCACGTTCGATCTGCCGCGGCGGGACTTCTCCGGTGCAAGAGCCATCGAGATCAACAAACCGGTTCAAGGAAAGCTTGTGGACGGAAGCGATATCGATTATTACCGGATCAGTTCCGGACCCGGGGGCCGCTTTTACATTCATGTGAGCACTGAATCGGCAACGCTGGCGCCGGCTCTAGACATATACGACGCGGCTAAGAAACTCATCGATGAAAAGCTGGGGCCTGACGATGAGCTGGTTGCCCAACCGAATACCATTTACTACATTCAAGTTTCCGGCCAGCGCAATACCACGGGCAAATACACGCTGATGGTCAAAGACCGTTAACATTCAAGGATGCTGCAACTGTAGGGGCGGTCTGTGACCGCCCACAATGTCGAAATCGAGACACGGCGGGCGGTCATAGACCGCCCCTACAGCTGTGCACGTCGCTGGTGATCCTTCTTGCAAACGAACACTTCACGGCCCCAGGGATCCGCGACGGCGCGCGGTTCAAATCCGGCTTCACGAAGCAACCGGAGCCACGTCTCGCGCAGAAAGATGCCAAAGACATGCGTGTCATGGACGACGCGCACAGGCCCATTCTTTTCTCGCAGCAAGTAAGCGAAATCGACCGTATACGTGGTATCGCCTGGCTTGGGATCGAATGTCCATTCGATGTAGCGGATGGCGCGCCCGTCACCGCCAGTGCTGTCGTGCCCTCCATGAGCAGTCAGGGAAACAAAGGTTTCGCGAATGACATCGGGCATGAACAGGGCCGCACCGCCGGGCTTGCAGTGAGCAAATGCGGTTTCGATGGCTTGCCGGAGATCATCCTCCGAAGTCATATACATGATTGCGTCATGGATAAGGACCATATCGAAGGTGCGACCTAAGCGAAGGGTTTTCATGTCTCCCTGCATGTGCTCACAGTCAGGATTGATGGTGCGGCTCAGATCCAGCATTCCCGTGGAGAGGTCGACAAGCATGAGTTTGAAGTGGGCTTTCAAATGCGATGCGTTGTTTCCTCCTCCGGACCCCAATTCCAGCAACGTCTCGGGCCGTGCGCTGCAGGTCTCGACCATCAACCCACGAGCAAACTCTGCCTCCTCGGCGTAATCGGCAGGATCAGACAACAGATGAAACCAGGAAGAAAGCTCGCCATAAAGTTTCGGCAGCTTTGGAGTCTTCGGCATTCAGACACGGACGGCGTGACCGTAATTTGTAAGCGCCTGGATGGCGAGTTCGAGCTGCGGTTCTCGGATTAAGACGTAGTCGGTATCGTGCGTGGCGAGTGGAAAGATCGAAACTCCTGCATCCGCAAGCGGCTCGGCTAGAGAAGCGACGATACCAATCAGGTTGTAATCGAGCGGTCCCTCGCATTTCAAAATTCGCCAACCGCCGGAGCAAGCCGTGCCCTGTGGAACATTGCGTTCGGGACAAATAATCGACAATTCATCGCGCGTGCGCGAAATCGAGACAAAGTCATCGCCAATGGCCCATTGCGGCACCGGGGCCGTTCCATCGAAACGACAAATTGCATAGCGATCGGGCAAGACGGTCAACGTAAGAAGTGCTCTTGGGCTCATTTTGCTTTACCCACCTCTTCAACAGCGAGGGCCATCTCTTTCATCATCTCCGCCTCTGAAAGGCTGTTCCAGCAATGGCCACGGCCACGGCCGTACGCGATTCGAGCGTCGGCCGGAGGATCCGCCGTCTTAAGGAACTCGTCCAGCATGTGAACGGCATTATTCAAATAATAGTTGTCCGCCTCGCCAACGGAGATATGGAATTTACCGCGAACCCGAGGGCCAAGCATTCTCCAATTTTGCTGGAGGACAAGATGAAGATCGTACCTCTTCCAATGTTCGATGGCGGATTTGTTGATGACGCCAGTCTTGGAATGCCACAAAGCGACAGGACGACCATCCGTCCCTCGCGGACCATATGTCGCATTCCATGCACCCCACTGCTGACCTGAAAGCGTCCAGCTATCGGCATCGCCGAGGACGTTTTCCATCTGACATTCGCGGCGGATCGTAAACTCCACACGTCCGTCGAGGTCTCGCTTGCTTGGACGTTCCGAACCGTTGTCGTCGACATAGGCATTCCGATCGGAATAAATATTGACGATCTGGAAACCGCGAAAATCCACGCCGTCAGGACAGGAAGACCAAACCGCGTTGAAAAAATCAGGATAGAAAATCTTCAGTGCGAGAGAAACCCAGCCGCCCGTCGATTCCCCATCGAGCAGACGCGCGCGCGGTTCGGCAACCGCACGAAATCGTTTTTCGATATACGGGATCAACTCTTTCGTCAGCGCGTCGCCGTAGGGACCATTGTTATCGGAATTCACCTGGTATGGATCGCCGTACGGACCGTCGCCGTCGAGTTGCACGTATATAAAGCGAGGTGTGTCGCTGGAAAGCCACATCCTTCGAAAATCGGAACCGGCGCCCATTAAGCGCTCAACGGCAGTATAACGAGTGCCATAACCACCGATGTGAATCCTCAGGGGGAATCGCCGATTTTCATCAACGGTATAGTCCTTCGGCAAAATGATCCCCGCTCTCAAATAGATCGGCCGGCCGTGAAACCGCGAGAGAAGGTCGGATTGGATTTTGACGTACTTGATGAAGTCATTTTCCGGTGGGAATTCTTCGGCTGGGATCGCCTTTGTCAATTCAAGCTGCACTGTACTCCCTGCGCGCGGATCCAAATGGAAACGCCGCGCATTGCTATAAAGGTTGCCGGGAGCATTCGGAGATTTGAGATCCCGGTTCGACGCGAGAAGGGCCTGAACATAGTAATCTCCGGCGCGAAGCTCATCCAGTTTCTGAATCGGAAACGCGGCCGCCCGGTTGTCGAGAACCGCCCTGATGTTGGCGTCGAGATTTTCGACGTCGCGCCCAAGGATTATCGAAGCGTTTGCGCCCGCGTCGCCGATCGTATTTCGTGGATCCGGACGGCCGGATTGCGCGAGGATGACCAGGAGACGCCCCGATGAGGGCTGAAGCAGGTTCGCAACCTCAAAACGCAGCCCTGCGGGAGGGGAGCTCTGAAATAGTAAAAAAGTTGCAAGAACGGCTATCCAGGACGTGCGCATCACTTGATCTGCTGCGGAATTTGCTGCGGCGTTATCGTGACCTCGGGTACGCGTTCGTCTCTGTGCGGGATGAACGGCCCGTCGGCAAAGCGAAACTTCACGATATAGGCACCCGGGTTCTCCTCCAGCGTCGCCATTGCCGCAAAAGAGCCCACCGCTTGTGGCGCCAACTCCATCGGCTGAATGGGAACTTCCTGCGTTTGCGGAAAGCGGCCGGTTGTATCCTGCATTTCGACGACCGCAAGGACGTCCGACATGGACTGCGCCGTGCGATTCAAAACGGAGCCACGGACGGAAAGGGTCTTCCCGTCGATTTCATGCATAAGTGACGTGAGCGCCAGCGGCTCCGCGCCGTCGGCTGCCGCGGGGATCATCACCAGCAGATATTCGTCACTCATCGGCAGGATCTTTGACGCGACAGTCGTCGTCATCGTCAAGACGATGAAGACAATCAGTACGGCAGCTACACCAATGCCGAGCGGGCGGGCACTCCTCTGCTGACCAGTAAACGTCAGGTCTAGACGTGGGCCGTCGTTCTCGGGTGACACTCTATAAGTATAAGCCTCAGAACTTATAGCTGAATCCAAGTCCCGGCTGAAAATTGTGGACGGTCCCAAGCCGTGCCCCGCCGTAAAAGATCATGGTGTCGCCAATGTCGATACGCACGACCGTGCGTGACGATGGGTAATACTCCAGGACACCACCAGTATCGGCGGCGAAATACGATCTTGAAAAATGCCAAAACCCGAGCCGGCCTTTTCCGAAGACGCCAAATCGATCGAAACGAAATCCCGTCTTGGTTCCAAACAGAGCGCTGGTTTTGCCGGGATACCCTACAACTTCAGTATCGAGCGCGAATTGTTTTGTGAAGTTGTATAGGAAGCGCGCGCCGATGCCTATAGGGGCCTCGTCGATTTTGTGCAGATGAGTACCGGTTAGAACGGCACCGATTTCGAAAGGGAAAATGGCCACAAAAAGGCACAAAAAACACAAAAATTTTTTGTGAATTTTGTGCCTCTTTGTGGCTATTCTTTCTTGGCCGCAGCGGCCATCACTTCACGGATGGCCTCCGCACTAGGGGCGTGGCTCCGAATGTTTAAACCGACGCGGACACCTTCAGCGACTTGCAACGGCGTCTGCTTTGCATTATTCGGCTGGTTCCAAATCTCGATTTTGGCACCTTTTTCAGCCAGGAGCCGTATCACAGAAGGGGCGCGCTTATGAGCGGCGCCGTGCATCGCCGTGTTGCCATTCTTATCGACATCATTGACATTGCCGCCGTGTGCCAACACGAGCTTCACAGCTTCCAGAATTTCGGCTTCTGTTCCAGGCTCTTCCTCAGCCGAGTTCGTACCGACTCCTGCCGCTGCGAGCAGCGGGGTTGTGCCGTAGTCATTCGGCTGCAGCGGGTCTGCCCCCAACTCCAGCAGGAGACGCATGAGCGGGATATCGGCAGTTCGGCAAGCCAACAAGAATGGTGTCGCCCCGGTTGTTCGGAACTGGACGGTCACGTTGATCCGGGCCTGCTTTGTCGCCCGAGCATTGACATTCGCTCCATGCGCGACAAGTTTTCGGACGAATTCGAGGCTATCCATATTTCCGGATCCTTGTGGAGCCGGATTGTTGTCACCCGAGCCCGGCCGGCGAAGCCAGGTAATCTGATGCAGCGCGGTGAATCCCAGAGGTGCGGAGTTCGGATCGGCTCCTTTGTCCAACAGGAAGGTGGCAAGTTCGTAGTGAGCATTACCGACCGCCAACATGAAGGCGTTGAGTCCGGGTTCCGCGTCGGCGGCCGGCGTTTCGCCGCCTCGACGCGACGGCAGCGATTCGTTGAGGGCCGCTCCGGCTTCAAGTAGCGCTTTGACCGCCGGGATCTTGCCCTCACGGCGTGTTGACGGCATCGACGCTCCCGCTGCGCGCTGCGGTCATCAATGCCGTTTCGCCTTCAGGCAAAGCCGAGTTGGGATCGGCTCCTGCCTTCAACAGCAACTCGATCATCGCAGCGTTTCCATTCGTCGAGGCCAGGTAAAGCGGGGTTACACCATAGCGGTTTGCCAATTTCACGTTGGCGCCGGCGCGAAGGAGCATGTCGGCAGCCTGCAAATCATTCGCGCGGGCTGCCCAGTGCAGCGCCGTCGTCCCGTCGGCCTCCCCAGCGTTCACATCCACGCGCTGCTGGAGTAACGTACGAATCGCGTCTCTATCGGCGGCCTTGACGGCATCGATTAATCGAACGGGAACCGCGCCGGCGGCTTCGGTACTGATCACAAAAAGCAACGCGATCCACCAGCCGGCGCGTGCGGTCTTTTCCGACATCACAGGAGCTCCTCGATGTGTCCGGTGCTATCGCTCCAACTCTCTTTGTGAATGCCCGCTTTTTCCAGCAGCGTGAGGTGAACGTTCGCCATAGGTGCCGGCTCAGCGTATTTGATATGCCGTCCGCCTTTGTGCCCACCGACCACAACGCATGGAAGATTGGTATGGTTGTGGAGCGATGGATTGCCGAGACCGCTGCCAATCATATAAGTCGAATGATCGAGCAAGCTACCGTCACCATCCGGTGTGGCTTTCAGCTTGTTGAGGAAGTACGCGAAGAGGGAAACGTGATACGCATTGATCTTTGCCAGCTTCGCCAACTTCTCGGGATCGTTCGAGTGATGCGACGTGGGATGGTGCGGCTCGGGCACACCGATCTGCGGATAAGTCCGGGTACTGGTTTCGCGGGCCATCTGGAAAGTAGTGACGCGTGTGATGTCGGCCTGAAGAGCTAAAACCTGCAAATCGAACATCAGTTTGACGTGATCTTCCCAGGCCGCCGGTACGCTGGCGGGACGGTCCAGATCCGGCAGCACGGCCTCACCAGCCTGCTGTTCCGCCTTCTGAATACGCCGCTCGACTTCGCGGACGGAATCGATGTACTCAGTGACCTTCGTGCGGTCCCCCGAACCCAGTTTCCTTTGAAGGCTCGCCATGTCTTCGGTGACCCAATCGAGGATGCTACGGTTCTTTCGCAGCTCGCTCTGGCGGTCCTTTGCCGATCCTCCGTCACCAAACAGGCGTTCGAAAATCACGCGAGGATCTGCTTCGGTCGGAAGCGGGTTCGTGGGCGAGGACCATGACAAGTTGTTCTGGTACACGCAGGCATATCCGTTATCGCAATTGCCGACCATCGCAATGAGATCGGTTCCTAGTTCGAGCGACGGGATCTGCGTGTCTCTTCCGATTTGTTTTGCGATCATCTGGTCGATCGATGTCGACAATACGTAATCATTGCCTTCGGTTCTCTTGGCGAGTGTGGCGGTGAGGAACGAGGAATTTGCCGTCGCGTGATTGCCGGCAGAGTTTGCCATTTTGAGCTCAGCGTTCGTAATGACCGTCGTTTGATCCATAACCGGCATGAGCGATGCGAGAGAAGTGGAGAGTTCAGTAATCTTGCCTTCAGCTTTGGGTATCCACGGCGCGGGGTTCATCCCCATCGGGATATAAACGAAGCCGAAACGCCGCACCGGATTGCCGGCGGGTGTCATTGCGGAAAGTGCGGGAACCATTGCGTCCAACAGGGGCAGAGCTACAGTGACTCCCATACCTCGCAGAAACGTTCGCCGGGGCAGGGCCTTTTTCGTGACGATCATTGGGACCTCCTCATCTGAAATGGTGCGCTTTTCACAACGCCCAGAATGAGCGCGGAGAAGCGAAAGTCATTATTGCGGGCTTCGCGCACGATTGCGCGAACTGCCGGAGCATCGTAGTACTCCATGCCTCGGCCTAATGCATACGTGAGCATCTTTTCGGTAACGGTATTGACAAACAACTCGGGACGGGCGAGCAACGCTCGCTTCAGTCCGGTGACACCTTCAAAAGTAACGCCGCTCGGCAGCGCACCCGCGGCATCGATTGGAATGTCGCCTTCACTTAGATCGCGCCAGCGGCCGGTCGCATCGAAGTGTTCGAAGGACAAACCGATGGGATCCATCAGTTGATGACAAGCCGAGCATGCCGGATTCGTCCGGTGTTGCGCCATGCGCTCGCGCATCGTAAGAACCTTGCCCACCGGATTGTCGTCGGTCAATGGCGGCACGTTCGGCGGTGGTGGTGGTGGCGGCGTGCCGAGAATATTTTCGAGAACCCACTTCCCGCGTTGAACAGGCGAAGTGCGGTTCGCATACGACGTCACAGTGAGAAGGCTTCCCTTGCCAAGCAGACCGCCGCGAATGCTGTCGTTCGGCAACGTTACACGCCGGAAGTTGCTGCCATACACATTCGGAATACCGTAATACTTCGCAAGCCGTTCGTTCAGGAATGTGTAATCGGCGTTCAAAAGATCGACCACACTCCGATCTTCTTTTATGATGCTTTCCAAAAACAGCTCGGTCTCTTGACGGAAGGCTTGCCGCACATTGTCATCGAAGTCCGGGAATTGTCTGCCATCCGGACCCGCATCTGCCAGGTTGCGGAGATACAACCATTGGCCCCCGAAATTGGTCACCAGCGATTGCGAGCGAGCGTCGGCTAGCATGCGGCGTACCTGCCGTTCGAGTATCGCGGGCTCGTGCAGTTTGCCTTGAGCCGCCAAATCGAGCAATTCGTCGTCGGGAATGCTGCTCCACAGGAAAAACGATAAGCGGGATGCCAGTTCGGTGTCGTTAATACGATATGGCCGGTTCGGCGCAAGATTCTCGGGATCCCGCTCGATACGGAATATGAATTCCGTGCTCGTCAAAATGGCGCGCAATGCCATTTCAATGCCGGTCTCGAAATCTCCTTCGGCCCGCGCATCCTTGTAAAACGCCAGAGGAACGCGCAGATCGTCGTTGCTGACGGCACGCCGATACGCGCGGCGGGCCAAATTCGAAATAATGGTCGTCGCGCAGCGTTCCTCTTCCGAAGGTCTTGCGGGACTGCAGGCGAAGATACGGCGGCGGCTCGGAGTATCGGTAACGCCAGTTGCGTCGAAGGGGCCGGTTACGGCGACCGAGTAGACCGCAGGCTGAATTCTAGGATGGCGATAGTAGTTGAAGTGCGCCTGGTAGGGCTGCTCGGTAGTTTCGATCAAGGCTGAATCTTTCTTAATGAAAGTAGCTCCAATCTCGTGAGGCCCGGCCTTCACGGCCAGATGCACCTTCAGGTTACTGTCGACGTCAGCATCGGTGAAGTCGATCCCCCGCGTGTTCGCGCGTTTGGGATTGATTGTAAATACCTGCACACGGTTTCCATCAAGGCTGAGCTCCATCTGATGCGCTTCGGTGAGACCCTCGACATGTTCGTTGCGGTCCCGCATCAATCGAATCTGAATATCGTATTGTGCATCGACGGGAAACGTGTAGTGGACAATCGTTCCGCCGCGCGTTCCGAAGGGCAATCCGTCGAGGTGGTCTTCCTGCGTGAGATCGGGCGGCACCAGCACAACGTTAGAAGCCGGTGTGCGCACGGGGCTCCCCATGGCGAGCCGGCTGATTTTCTGCGCTGCAGCCAGGTATCTTTCGAGCAGTGTCGGTGAAAGCCCTCCAACACTGACATTATCGAAGCCGTAGCTGGCGTCGTCCTTCGGAAGCAACGATGCTACGTCAACGTCGAGCGCCAACAAGTCGCGAATCGCGTTGTGGTATTCCGTTCGATTCAGCCGGCGGAAGGTATCGGTACGTCCAGGATCGGGATTGGCGGCAGCAGCGCCGTCCAGCGACGTCTCCAGATATGCAACCAATGCATCATATCCGCGTTCGTCGGGACGGGGCCGGCCTGGAGGAGGCATCATCCGGCCACGGAGTTTGCGAACGACCTTCTCCCATACCTCGGGATGTTCACCCGGCCGGCTGATATCCAAATTCAAAGACAAACCGCCTGTCTTCAACTTGTCATTGTGACAGCCGGCGCAGTACTGATCGATCGAGGCGCGCGCCGAGGGCACGTCTTGAGGTGCTACAGGCGTGGCAGATATGGCCGATGTCAAAACGATTGACACACAAAGAGAGGCCCAGGCAAAAGACCGGTTTGTCATCGGGGTCCTCCGGTAACGGAAATTGTAAAACCAGAATAATGAAATGGCTACAAAAACCGCGGGCGGATTCGCCCTAAAATTACCCTGTTCTGCGGCGGGCTACCAATGGACAGGAACCCGAATCAAACCGGGGCGCGCCCCTGGATTCAGGGCTTGGCTTTCCAATTCAGGATCAGCGTAATGGGGACGGCCGTGGATGTTTCCACGGGTTGATTGATCAGGAATCGGCCATCACGCGAGACGGCATACTGCTGGTTGTTCGCTCCGAGACCCGGCGCGAGCGCCACTGGGAATAGAGGCACAGGCGTCTCCGCCGAGAACGTCGCGCCGGCGGCAGTGATGGACGCAGCCTGCAACTTCCCCTCCGGCGCGACGAAATACAGTTCCTTGCCGTCGGCTCGCCAACGCGGTTGGATGCCGCCGCCCGTAGACACCGGCCATTTGCCGGTCGGTACTGGAAACGGTTGCACGACGATTTCGAACCGGCCGGATTCGTTCGTTTCGTATGCCACCCAACGCATGTCCGGAGAAAATTGTCCATTCAGTTCCTCAAACGGCGTTTTGACGATCTCGATCGGTTTTCGATCAGTGCCGCTCATTGGTAAAGCCCACAAGTCGCGGCCGGTCTTTGGGTCGGTGTCGCTATACAAAAGAAACTGGCCATTGCTCGACCAGTCCTGTGCGTATGTGTTCTTCGGCGTTTCGAACAGCAATTCTTCAGCGCTTGCGCCACTCGCCGATTTCACATACAGATTGAACGGACCTCTTC
>WNGM01005698.1_pt1 | contig 15081 bp, 12 predicted proteins | sample 5400571 | NCBI WGS metagenome assembly WNGM01 (sample SAMN13153378, study PRJNA577476) | soil metagenome | isolation source: 100 cm soil or saprolite under Garry oak tree replicate 2 | place: USA:California | collected 2016-06-15
CGAGAGCCCGCCGCGCTTCGCGCTCGAGGCGTTCCGCCGCGTCATTGATGAACACTCTCGCGGCATCCATCATCGTCTGCGAGGCGGCTTCGCCTTTGCTTGCGGCCGCTTTTTGCGCGCGCAGCAGGCAGGACTCCATCGCATAAATTTCCATCACCACGTTCGAAAGCGCGCCGACCAGTTCCTGCTCGTCGGCCAGTTTCTCGCGGAACTTCTCGACCGCGCCGCCCGCCGCTTGCAAAAAGATTTTCTTCGCATTGGCTACGACACGCGCCTCATCGGCAAGCACGCCTTCCGGCGCTTCTTCAAACGACGGCCCGGCCAAAATCTCATCCGCCAGCTTCATCGCCGCCGGGACGAGCGGCAGTTGCCCGCCCATCGCGCGCTTCATCAGCATCTGGATAATCAGCATGCGATTGATTTCGTTGGTGCCCTCGAAAATGCGGTTGATCCGCGAATCACGGTACGCGCGGCACACCGGATACTCTTCGTGGAACCCGTAGCCTCCAAAAATCTGCACCGCTTCATCGACCACCAAGTCCAGCATCTCGCTGCCGTAGACCTTGGCGATCGAGCTTTCAATCGCATACTCTTCCAGCACCTTCATCGTGTTTTGAATTTTGTCGCCCGATCCGGCTGCCGCGTGCATGGCTCCTTCGATATTTCCTGCCGAGCGGTACACCATCGACTCCACCGCCAGAATCTGGATGGCCATCTCCGCCAGCTTTTCCTTCATCATTCCGAAATCGCCGATCTGTTTGCCAAATGCCTTGCGTTCCTTGGTGTATTTCGACGCTGTCGCCAGCACGTGTTTCGCGCCGCCCACGCACGAAGCGCCCAGCGTGAAGCGCCCGGCATTCAAGATGTTGAACGCCACGATGTGGCCGCGGCCGATCTCGTGCAGCACGTTTTCCTTCGGCACTTTGCAGTTTTCGAGGAAAATCGGCGTGGTCGAGCTGCCGTGGATGCCCATCTTGTGCTCTTCGTTGCCCGGCTTGAACCCGGGGAAGGTGCGTTCTACGATGAACGCCGTGAACTTCTCGGCGTTGACCTTCGCGAACACGATGTACACGTCCGCGAACCCGCCGTTGGTGATCCACATCTTCTGCCCGTTCAGGATGTAGTGCGTGCCTTCGGCGTTCAGCTCCGCGCGCGTCAAGGAATTCTGCGCGTCCGAACCCGCTTGCGGCTCGGACAGGCAGTACGCGCCAATCCATTCGCCCGTAGCCAGCTTCGGCAGATACTTCTTCTTCTGCGCTTCGAAGTACACGATCGGCAGCGTCCCGATGCCGGCGTGCGCGCCGTGCGTCACCGCGAACCCGCCGTAAATCGAGAGCTTTTCCGTCAGCACCGTCGTCGCGATCTTATCGAGCCCCGCGCCGCCGTATTCTTCCGGAACTCCGCCGCCCATGAGGCCCACTTCTCCGGCTTTTTTCACGAGCGCGGGCATCAATCCGAGCTTTTTGTTTTCCAGGTCCTTCACCAGCGGCAAAACTTCCTTCACCACAAATTCTTCAGCCGTCTGCCCCATCAGCTTCTGATCGTCGGCCAAATCAGCGGGCGTAAACACGTCGCCCGGCTGCGGCGATTCCAGCAGGAAGCTGCCTCCCTTTGCTGCCGGCTTGGTCAGGGTCGCGGTGGACATAGTGGTTTCTCCTAGCGGGAAGTTCTTGCGATTGCGTTTTTACTCGAAGGCGATTGGGAGCGCACAACGCAACAATGTCATTTCACTATCCCCATCTTACCCCGGCAAAAACGTTCAGTAAACACCGTTAACTTACCCGTGTCGCATCCGTTCCCGGCTCCCGGGGAGATCGCTTCGGCCGTCCTTACGGCGTTCGGCAAAGACGCGACCCGGGAAGCGATTTACTTCTCGCGCCACCTCCGCATGGTCGTGGCGTTTGCCGCAGTGGCACCGAAGGCTTGCCGCAGCGTCGGGTCACGGCGGTGAGGGAACCGGTCGCAGATCACCCAGAGGGGGGAATTTCTGCAAGGAGCTGGGATCTTTGCGTCTCCAAAGCGGTGAGATCGTCAGACCTAGGGTGGTCTCCGTTCAGACCTATGCCGCAAAAAACGAAAACCCGCTAGATGGCCCTTCCAAGGTCGCGCGCCCGATGATTGATTGGCCTTCCCGTGACTCCGTGCCGCCGTCCCTGCTATCCTCATACCCCCAATGCGATCTGAGGTGAATTGAAATGCGCAGATGTTTCTTGCTTGGCCTTTTGCTTGCCTTCGCCGTCAGTCGACTGGCGCCGCAAACCCCGCCCGCCTCCCACTTCGACGGCAAGTCCTGGTGGGCGCACGTTAAATTTCTCGCCGACGACGCACTCGCGGGCCGCAACACCGGCAGCGAAGGTCTTCGCAAAGCGGAGGCGTATGCCGTCGAACAGCTCGAAAAAGCCGGCCTGGAACCCGCCGGCGTCAATGGTTTCTACCAGCCCGTGCACTTCACCCAGTTCCAGGTGGATGAATCGAAATCTTCCCTCGCTCTGGTCTCTAAAGGCAAGGCCGAACCCCTCTCTTTCGCTGACGACGCTTTCATCAGCTCCCGCTCGACTCGGGCCACCGTCTCACTCGAAGCGCCCCTAGTGTTTGTCGGCTACGGCCTGAAAATCCCAGAAAAAAATCTCGACGAGCTTGCCGGCCTCGACCTGATTGGCAAAGTCGTTGTCTATCTCGCCGGTTCGCCCGCCGATATCCCCAGCGCGTTGGCCTCGAACTATCAAACCGCAGGCGAGCGCTGGAAATCTCTCGACGCAGCGGGCGTCGCCGGCGTAATCACCATTTTCAACCCCGCCTCGATGGACATTCCCTGGTCGCGCATTTCCGCCAATCGCAATGAGCCGTCCATGGACCTTGCGGGTTCCGAGTTCAATGAAACTCCCGGGCAGCAACTCGGCGTAGCTTTTAACCCTGCCTCGGCGGAGAAACTGTTTGCCAATTCCGGCCACACCTTCGCGGAAATCGCCGAACTCGGCAAAGACCGCAAGACGCTTCCACATTTTCCGTTGGCCGTTTCGCTCAATGCCCGGGCCTTTATCCAAACTGCACCCGTCGAATCCTCTAACCTCGTTGCCAAGCTCCCCGGCTCCGATCCTGCGTTGAAAGATGAATTCGTCGTGCTCTCCGCGCACATCGATCACCTGGGCATCGGCGCGCCCATCCACGGCGACCGCATCTACAACGGGGCCATGGACAACGGCTCCGGCAGCGCGCTCGTTCTCGATATGGCCGCCAACTTGAAGGCCCACCCGGAATCGGTGAAGCGCTCGATTTTGTTTCTGCTCGTTACTGCGGAAGAAAAAGGCCTGCTCGGCTCCAAATACTTTGCTGCGCACCCCACCATTCCGCTGAAATCCATCGTCGCCGACGTCAACGTGGACATGTTTCTTCCCATCGTTCCGCTGAAAATCCTGACCATCCAAGGCATCGACGAGTCCGACCTCGGCGCACGCGCCGCGGCCATCGCGCAATCCATGGGCATCAGGCCCATCGCCGATCCCGAGCCGCTGCGCAACCGCTTCATCCGCAGCGATCAGTACAGCTTCATCAAGAAGGGCGTTCCCTCGGCCAAAGTCGATGTGGGCTTCGAACTCGGCACACCCGAGCAGAAAATCTTCAAGGACTGGCTCACCAACCGCTACCACGCGCCTTCGGACGACGTGAACCAGCCCGTTGATCTCGAGACTGCTGCCGGCTACGAGGAGTTTACGCGCCGCCTGCTTCTTGAAGCGGCCAATACCAGCGCCCGTCCGCAGTGGAAGGCGGATTCTTTCTTCCGCCGCTACGCTGCCGACTAGGAACAGCTTTTCATTGTTTAAGAGTCTCTTAAATACAGCTTCGCGGCGCATGTGGTACAGTGCCCCGGCCGTTTCTCGCGCAGGAGGGAGCGATGCGGAGGCGAACCTTTGTGCATGTGACGGCTGGCGCCGCCGCGGCGTTGGCTTTCGAGCCGCTGTCGCCAGGGGAGCTGCCGGAACGCGAGAACTCCGTTAGCCCGAAGCCACCAGACCATCGAACAGGAGCCGAACCAATGACCCACCCCGTCGTGCATTTCGAAATCGGTTGCCGAGACATCGCCAAGACGCAGGACTTTTACAAAAAACTGTTTGATTGGAAAATCTCTGAGATGGGTCCCGCGGCGATGATTGCGGCCGAAATGGGCGGCATCGACGGCCACATTACCGCGCTGGGACACGAGCCGCAGCGCTACACCATTTTCCACGTGGGCGTCGATGACGTCGCCGCGTACCTCGAAAAGGCAAAGAGCCTTGGCGCAAAGACGTTGGTTCCTCCCATCGACATTCCCACCGGCACATTCGCGTGGATGCAAGATCCCGAAGGCAACACGGTCGGTCTTTGGAAGGCCAAGTCTTAGTGTCCTAAAGGCTTTTGGAGGTCGGAGCTCCGACATGAACGTGCCGTGAACTCGGGGTTTTCAACCCCTTAAGAACTCCCAGATCATGCAGGGAATCTGCGGTTCGGCACGCTACTAGTGGATCGAGAGAATTAGACCGGCTGCGCAGCTGGAGCCAATCCGCTCACTTGCTTGAGCGCTGCTCCGCCGAAGGATTCATTTCGGAAAGTTGCTGGAGGCCGGAGCGGTGCAGCGCGAACAAAATAGCCCAGCCGATCGCTCCTGCCCCAATAGCCCAGATCAGAGTTGCCAGCAGCACCTGCACGATCATAGCTTGCGTGGGGTGAATTGGACCCACCGCCGGATTTGCATGGGGTATTGACACCGATATCGCTCTAGCCTTCTCAATCGTGAACATCACCGCTGCCAGGATGACCATCATGAGCCCCACCGTAACTTTCGGAAAACGGAATTCAGATCGCATCGCGAACCTCCCTGATGAGAACAAGGATGAAAACCTTCTGCCGCCTTGGGAACCGGTAATGCTCCACAAATGCTCCTGGAGGGCGCCGTAGAGTAAGCCGCCAACCTCGCGTGCTACGCATAAGACTCTCTCCCGCGCGCCCCTCTTGCGAATCTCCGCTTGCACTTCCGCGAGAACGTCCATCATTTCGTGGCCAAATTCCCAACGGTAGGCGCTGGGATAGAGATAGAGGAGTGACCGGTAGAGCGCGAGCATGGGCTAGGTCTCCTTCCCCGCCACCCGCAGCGTGGCCAGGCGCGTAAGGTGCTTCATCCGCGCCACTTCCATTCGCAGGTTCCGCCGCCCCGTGGCCGTGAGCCGGTAAGCTTGCCGGCCGCGCGAGCTGTCCTTTTCTTCAAAACGTTCGATCCATTGATCTTCGAGCAAGCGGCGCAGCGCGCCGTACAAGGTGCCGGTGCTCAACCGAACGCGCCCTTGGCTCATGCTCTCGGCGTCCTGGAGGATCGCGTAGCCGTGGCGCGGTTGTTCCGCCAGGCTGAGAAGGATCAGCAGGACCGGCTCGGTAATGTCCATATGTCCTCTAACGACATGTCGTCTACCGCCATATTGCCTGATCCTTAGAGGCCGGTCAAGGCAAAAAGGTGCGAACCCCGCGTCGGCGAACCGGTGTACGCTCTTTACTGTTTCTTGTGAAAGGCAGTTCCTTGGAAATCCCCGTAGGCCAAACCCGTCGGCTGGCCATCTGCGTCTCGTGCAACCTTGACTTGCTCCCAGTAGGAGCGATCCACAAATTTGTCCCGGGCGACCGGAATCAGCGGTGAGACGCTGCCCCCGGGCCAGCGGAGCGAGAGCCCCTGTCCTTCCGCGACGACCGCCAACTGCGCGTTGGGTTGATAGAAATCGGGACCGAATTGAAACGTGCCTGTGCAGGTCTTGAGTTCCGCGGCGCCCGGCGGAGGCTCGCTGGGATCAAACGTTTCGTACGGCAGCCCGCGAACGATCGCCGCGATGTCGTAGCCGATGGTCGTGGTCGCAGACGAATAGATGTTGCTGAACACCGCGACGCTGGTCTTTTCGCGCGGCAGATAAAGAACAAAGGACGCGAATCCCGGCGCCCTGCCGTTCATGGAATAAGCGGTTTCCGCAAATCGTTTGTTCTCTCGCTTAAACCAGCCGTAGCCAACCGCCAGCGAAGTGTCGAGCATCACGTCGCGCGAAGACGAACGCAATAGTTGTCCGTCAAAAAGCGTTTCCACCCATTTTGTTTCGTCACCGACGGTCGTAAACATCGACGCGTTGCCCGTCTTTCCCGACCAGTGAATTGCCGTGGCGCGATTTAGCCCGTAGATCGCCTCCGGCTGGTAACCGATCGCCATCTTCGCCCCTCTCGCGTTTGAATCATCATCGATGCCTGATGCTTCGAGGCGCGCGGGACCGAAAACGAGATGTTTCACAGCCGCTGCAAAAGGTAAACCTGTCTTTTTCTCCGCGATGAGCGCGAGGAGATTGTAAGCGGAATGTTCCTCGTGCAGGAATTTTGTTCCCGGCTCAAACAGAAGTGCCTGCCCCTCAATCTTGGTCACCAGGCTGCCGGGAGTTTGATGCCGCTGAAGAATGTCGTTGTATTCGGGCAGGCTATTGATATCCGGCAGCCCGGAGCGTTCCGTGAGCAGGTCGCGCAGGGTGATTTTCTCAGCGCCTGGGATTCCCGGCACGAATTCTCCCACATGAGCGTCCAGGCTGAGTTTGCCTTCATCGACGAGCCGTAAGACCGCAGCCGCGGTGAACTGCATGGAAACGGACGCGACGTGGAAACGCGTTTCTAGGGTATTGGGAACTTTGCGCTCCCGGTCCGCGAAGCCATACGCCTTTTCAAAAACAATTTTCCCGTTCTCTTTGGCAAGAACCGCGCCGCTAAAATTTCCACTCTGCACGTACGGCTGGAGATACGCGTCAATGCGTTCGGCCACCGAGCTTTCTTGCGCCAAAGCCTGCTCGCAACAGAAAGTTAAACCCAGGAGGGACAAAACAATCCGCATCAACATCCCGCCGCTGCACAGACTCCGGTTCGTGCACGCTAAAAATTTATTCGTAGCGCCGGCTCCCAGCCGGCAGGAAACGCTTGTCTGAACAAGCCAGCCCACCTTTACATCCGCTCGAGGATGCCCGCCGCGCCCATACCGCCGCCAATGCACATGGTCACCATGCCATAGCGCGCATTGCGCCGCTGCAACTCACGAATGATGGACGCCGTGAGCTTCGCGCCAGTGCAGCCCAGCGGATGCCCGAGGGCGATCGCGCCGCCGTTGGGATTGACGCGCGCGGGATCGAGCCCGGCTTGCCGGATGACCGCGAGCGACTGTGCCGCGAACGCTTCGTTGAGCTCGATGACCGCGATGTCGTTGAGCGGGAGTCCCGCGAGTTTCAACGCTTTGGGGATGGCCGCGACGGGGCCAATTCCGAACTCCTCCGGCAAAACGCCGGCCGTCGCATAAGCGACAAAGCGCGCCAGCGGCTTCACGCCCAGCGATTTGGCGCGCGCGTCGCTCATCACCACGGCGGCGGCGGCCCCGTCGCTCATCTGCGAACTGTTTCCCGCCGTCACCGTGCCCTTCACTTGAAAAGCGGGCTTCAGCTTGGCCAAAGCTTCGATGGAAGTATCGGCGCGAGGGCCTTCATCCACCGAAAACGTGAGCGTTTGCGTAACCGGTTGCGGAGCGGATTTCGGCTTGGACGATGCGCCGTTGCCGCTGGGCAGGGAAGTGATTTTCACGTCCACAGGAAAGGTTTCGTCCTTGAAACTTCCCGCGGCAATGGCCGCGAGCGCTTTCTTGTGCGAAGCGAGCGAAAACTCATCGGCTTGCTCGCGCGCGATGCCGAACTTGCGCGCAATGTTTTCCGTGCCCAGCCCCATGCTGATGTACGCGTCGGGGTAATGATCGACGAGCCAGGGATTGGGGGAAATCTTGTTGCCGCCCATCGGCACCAGGGACATGGATTCGGTGCCGCCTGCCACGATGACTTGCGCGGCCCCGCCTCGAATGCGCTCCGCGGCAAGCGCAATCGCCTGCAAACCGGAAGAGCAGAAGCGGTTGATGGTCATCGCCGAAGTGTCGACCGGCAAACCGGCGCGAAGCGAGGCGATGCGCGCCACGTTCATGCCTTGCTCGCCTTCGGGCATGGCGCAGCCGAGAATCACGTCGTCGATTTCTTTCGGCTCAAGCCCGGGCACGCGCGCAAGCGCTTCCTTGATGGCCAGCGCGGCAAGGTCGTCGGGACGCGTGGCTCGCAGCGCGCCTTTGTAGGCGCGGCCTACGGGAGTGCGGACGGAAGAAACAATTACGGCTTCAGGCATGGCAACCTCTGACCGCCATCGGCGACCGGTCATCCGTGACTTTGGTATTTCCTAGATGCGCTGCGAACAACCGCGGCCCTCCCGATACGACTTCATTGTTGGGCGCGCGCAGAAAAAATGCAACCGCCACTTCCGATGCGTTCGGAGAATGCCACCTTTGGGCCGATCTTCACTTGCTTTTGAGGGCGACGCCTTTGCGGGGGATAAAGATGGTGCCGGGCGGGGCGACCTCGAACTGCTTGGAATAGCTGCCTTGGTTGACGGCGATGCCGACGCGCCCGCGAGAGTCCACGTAAAGCAGAGGATCGCCGACCGCGACGTCCATGAAGGTCTTGACGTAAGGTAAAGTGACAGGCTTCTTGTCGATGAGCAAGGGGACCTTGTCGCCGAGACGGTACGCCAGTTTCTTGAATTCGTCTCCGGGAATATCGGTGATGAGCGAGCCAAACGGATCATCGACGCCGATCAGGTCGCCGGAGATGCCATTGTCGGCAATGACGGCGGTTTTTGGATTCAGGCGGACGAGCTGTGAAATCTCCGGGCCAACCAGAGAAAAATCTCCACTGGCGGCCAGATGCGCGGCGACCGGAGAGAAGATGTCGCGGCCATGAAAAGTAGAGGAAATGGGGGACTGGATCATCCAGTCGGTGTTGGTGATTTCGCGGGCCGAATCGAGGCCGTCGCGGTCGACGACCGGGGTAATGAGGCCATTGTCAGGAAGAACGAAGTACTGGCCTTTCTTGGTTTTGACGACGACGGCTTTGCGCGTCGTGCCCACCCCGGGGTCAACCACCGCGAGAAAAACCGTGCCCGAAGGGTAGTAAGGCGTCACGCCCAGCAGAAAACGCGCGCCTTCCTCGATCGAATAGGGAGTGACTTGATGCGTGATGTCCATGATGCGGGCATCGGGGGCGATGCCGACAATCACCGCTTTGCAGATGGCCACCGCGTCGTTGGCGACTCCGAAGTCGCTTATGAAGACGATGGTCGGATGCGGGATGGCTTGCCCCGGAACGGGCTCGGCGCTTTTGTCGGTTAGAAACTTCGAGCAGGCGCCCGCCAGAAAAACGAATGCGAGCAAAGACAAAGCAACCCTGGGAATCATCCTCTCTCTCCGGGGACGGGCGATGAATCTTTTTCTTGAGCCAGTGTATTCCGTCCAGTTGACATTGGGCAAGTTGGCGTTCTAAATGGGACTCGCGTTGGGGGCTTCCCAGACGATCGAACAGGAGGATCCAAAATGGGATTCCTTACGTGGATTGTTGTGGGGCTCGTTGCCGGGTGGCTTGCCGGCCAAGTGATGAAGGGCGGCGGCTATGGAATTGTCGCGGACATCATTCTCGGGATCCTCGGGGGCGTCGTAGGTGGCTGGGTGTTCGGCATGCTGGGGCTCCACGCCGGCGGATTGATCGGATCGATTATCGTTTCCTTTGTTGGAGCGGTGATTTTGGTGTGGATCACGCGGCTGCTGAAGAAGAAATAACCGAGAAATGCGACAGAGCGGTTGAGCGAGGTGCGCTTCCGCCCAAGGGAAGTCGCAGCCATCGCTTTCATGCCTGCCGAGCGGCAGGCCAGGCCCGTTCACCAGGGCTAGCACTGGGCTAGCACCGCTTTAACTGGTGGCAGGGACGCAAAGTTAGTTTGTGCCGCCGGCGTTCGTGTGTGTCGCAAGAAACCATTCGGCTTCCGAGCTGCGATGGTATTTCAGGGCCGTGCGGGCAGCTTCAGCCGCCGCAGCATTTCCGAGCTTTTCCTGAACGACCGCCAATTGCCGGAGGGCCAGCGGCGAATGCGGATCGGCGGCCAGCTCGTCGGCGGCATTGGCAAAATCGCGCCGCGAGAAAAGCACGTAGCCGCAAGCGGATTCGAAGTAGCCTCGGATCGCTTGATTGCGCGAAGCGGCGGCCAGCGCCCTTAGCTCGGCAATGGCCTGATCGGCCTCGCGCGAGGCTCCGCGCTGCGCCTCGACTCGGACGCGCTCGCGCAGGACCGCGGCACGTGCGATCCCGCGGTCGGAGTCGTTCATGCCCGCGAGGGGCTTATCCAAGAACGAGGAAAGGGACTTGAGCCCGTCGAGTTCGGATTGCGGATCGGCGGCGAGCATGGCCTGGGCCATCCCGACCTGAAATTGCGAGTTCGGCTCTTTCTTTCCCGCGGCTTCCTCGGCAAGGGCGGCAAGCGCTTTGCGGCCTTCCTCCGCCTGGCCCTCCCAAAAGTAGACCAGAGTTTTCAGATACTTGACATAAAGTTCGTCCAGCAGATTCTGCGCCATGGGGATGGCGCGATCGTACTCGCGACGCGCCCCCGCGAAATCGCCCATCAGCGTGCGGGTATTGCCCAAGCCATACTGCGAACTGATGTAGGCGGGATCAATTTGCAAAGCGGCACGATAGCGCTCAAGGGAGTCCTGGTCGTCGGCCGCTTCCCGGAGGACTTCGCCAAGCGAATCCTGCGGATTGGGCGAGGCCGGTTCCACTTCGGCATAGCGCTTCAAAGAAGCGACCGCTTTGGCAGTTTTCGCGCGATCATCGTCCTGCTGGAGGAAAAGCCACTCGCCGGTTATGTACAGGACGTGCTTGTCGCGGGGATAGCGCTTCAACAGATCGTTCATGCTGGCGATGGCGGGAAGCAGGTTGTCGTCCTGGATGTCGGTCATCCAACGAACCAAGAGCCGTTCGTCGGGAGTCGCGCGGGAGAGCAGGGCCTTGGCCTTGGCGAGCGCGGCAGCATCCGGCATGCCGCGCCGAGCAGCAAAAGAGACCAAGGCGTAGCTGAGCGCCGAGTGTGGGTCTTTCTTGGCGGCCTGGCGAGCCAGCTGGGCGGAAGGCTGATACATGGCGTTCTCGTACTTATCCCAGGCCAGCTCGAGGGTTTTGCGCGCTTCCTCGGACCTGGTGGAAAGAGGAATGGCGCCAAAAAGCTGTTGCGGGAGCGGAGCGAAGGGCGAGGCGTGAGCGGCACGGTGGGATATTAAGCCCTAGTCCCTGAACGTAGCGCAGCACGGAATGAGCTTGGTACTGACCGATGGGGCAGGTGGTACGGAAGGATAAAGGGCGGACGGTAGGGAGGATCGCTCGACGCCGGCGAATCGTAAGTTTGGACACATGCGTTGAAACCGACACTTGCCAACAAACGACAGAAGTGAACATACTCGCTCGCGAGCGTGTTGCAATGAATCTACAGGGATGGGCAAAGCGGTTGCGGGCGAGTGCGATTCTGGCCGCTTTGCTCGTGACCGCGGGGACGTTTGCCGGAATCAAGAACATGGCGGTAGTGGTCTCTGCGGGAAGCCGGCTGAGCGACGTTTCGCTTGCAGACCTGGCGAAACTGTGCAAGGGCGTTCAGAAAACGTGGCCCGACGGAAAGAATTTCACTTTGGTGATGAGGGATCCGGAATCTCCGGAGATGCGCCTGGCCGCGCAAAAACTGTTTGGCGCCGCGCCCGGCGACGTCAAGGCTCTCATCGGCAGGCTGAACGAAGCCCGGCTTACCGTGAAGATTGTGGAGAATGATGAGGATTTGCTGCGTACCGTCGAAGCGATACCCGGCGCAGTGGGCATTGTCGACGTCTACTCCATCAATAGTTCGGTGAAAGTTCTCCGCGTCGACGGTAAGTTGCCCTTCGACCTCGGTTACCCCTTGAAAGCGAATTAGGCCAGCCTCTTTCCGGGAGCGCCTCGCAACCACCCACGGGAAGGAGGGAACGTTGCGAGCTCGCGTGGCGGCGCATCTCATCGCATCTCATCGGCCGCATGTCGCACCGGGCGTTTGCGAACGAAACGCCTGAAATGAGGCGGATTGGCTGCGCGTTGCCAAAGCCAGCGGCGCGCTCCCTACCCTTACTCGGAAGCGCCACGCTGTGGCAGACCGTGGCCAGCGCGAAGCGAACCAGCTGTCGAATTCCTCAATGAAGGCGACCGAAGCCCGGGAAGCTGGTGTGCCAGAAGGCCTTCGAATCTGTGCATTCCCGGACGCGCAGGGAGCCAAGTTCCCATGAACCGGTTACCGAACCATCCCAAGGCGGGCGAATCGCGTTCGCGGACTTTTCCGATTTGCCAGGCGCTTCGAGCGGGATCTTTTGCAGGGCTGCTCGATGCATCGAGATACAGTGGCAATGCCGCTGATCGCACTGAATTCCTGCTGAGCAATGAGCGACCGTGCGGGCGTTCGGGTCAGATTCGCGCATTGACGGCGTTCGACCAGAGGGAAGGCCCGCAGCGACCTTCGCGAATCGCAGGAGACTGGCTCGATGACCAGGTTGCTATAGCAATCTGTCGCTAGCGCCACAAAACCCGCCGCTTCCCGCCCCGATGATGAGAAAGCATTCTGACCCGAACGCTTGCGCCCGGCGTCGCGATCCGAGCGTCTCCTGCCACGGTCCGATACGGAGGACGTGCCGGAATCACCACAAAGGCGGCCAGGCCCCCTGTACGATCGGTCAGGTTTTCCACAGGAGGTACAGGGAAAACCGGGCGAAAACTATGGCGAAAGTGATGGTGAGCCAACTGATTTGTTATCAGCGGCATACGGTATATTAAGGTTAGTAGAAGCGGTACTAGCAGAACCGTTTAGAGCCCAAAATGTAACTTTCGTACCATCGATTTTCGGTCTTTACGAGGTGTCTAATCGTACAGGTAAAGCGAGCATGCCCAATAGGGCAGGCCCGGGCATCAAAGGGGTGTCGATTCAAGTCGTTTTTGCAAGCCGGGGGTAGGAACAGTCCATGAGCACGGGTGGGAGCCACAGCAAGACCAAGAAAGACCAAGACAAGGACCGCAAGTGGATGTGGCGGCTGCTTGGCACGATCGCTGCGCTGCAGCTTTATTTTGTGCAGGAACTGCTGGCGGCGTTTGCGCTGTTTGTCATGGCGTTTTTGGCCATTGCCGGAGCCATGGTCAGTTTGTATATGCTGCAGCGGGGCTGGGCACTGACCGTGGACCGGGTTGCGGACAGCCAGCATCCTGCCGTGCTTGCGGTTCGGCACGGGATCTCGAGCGTCGAAGACCTGGCGCGCCGTCCGTTCCGGCGTCCTGGTTCGGAGCAGCCCGCCAACTGAGAGAACCCGGGTTTGCAGTCTCAGCCAGAGCACACGCAGAACCATCACTCCTGCCTCCTTCAGGAGTGACGCAGGTTTTGCAATCAGGGAAAGAAAAGGGCCAGCCGCACTGAGCAAGCGGCTGGCCCTTTCCCTTTCGAAGAGCCCGATTCTCGCTAATGCGTAACGGGATCATTATCCGGCGGCTGGAGAATCTCCGGACCTTCGGGAATCGCGGAGGCGCTGCCCGGCTCATGACCTTCGCGCAAGGATTTTCCGTTGTCCTTGGTGAGGTTAGCCAGGGTCGCCTTGGAGTGTTCGTCGACCGCGCTAACCGCCGCGACAAGACAGGAGTAGAGAAACGCCTTCATGCTTTTGCGAAACTGGTCGGTCGAGCGTTCGGCAGCCCGGGAGACGTCCGCTTCGAGAGCCTGGCGGCGGACCTCGCAAGCCGCGCGGTTCTCTGCGTCGAGTGAGGCAAGGGCGGAGGCGGCGCGGTCTTTGGTTTCCGACAGAATCACGTTCATCTGCGAGTCCGCCTGCCGCTGGAGGGCAGCAAGAGTGGAGTTCAGCGAGCCCTGCACGAGAGCTTGCGCTTCCGCCGAGCGCGCATCGAGTTTGAGCAGCGCCTCCTGAAGGGCGGATTGCGTGTTTTCCAGAAACCGCTCGTAACGCCGCTCGATGGCTCGGGCGGCGGCGCCGTCAAACTCCGAAGCTGCACGCGCCACCGCTTCATTGAGGCGCGCCTCAGCCCGGGGCTCGAGTTCGCTGTTCATCGCTTCGAGGAACTCCTCACAGCGATCGAGCTCGCGCTTGAGTTCGGCGGCCTGGCTGGCAAGGCGTTGCGTCAACTCTTCGGCGTGGACGCGGTGTTTCTCCATTTCTTCCTGCCAGCGAGCGGAGATCGCCGCGGCGATTTCGTCTTTGGCGGCAAACTCGCCGGCGGTTGGCTCCGTGCGCGCGGGAGCGAGCTGCTGAACTTCACGAATGCTGGACTGGCGGACTTCGTCGATCGCCGCGACGGCATTGCGCACGGCCTCGTCCAATTGGTTTGCCACCGCGGTTCGCACGGCTTTCTCGACCGCCTGTTGCAGCCTGCCCTGAAGCGCGCTGACGAGGCCATCCGGTGTGACCACCATGCGCTGTGGTTTGGCAGCTTCGGCGAGCACGGGAGCCTGCGGCTTCGGCGCAACCGGCGAAGGCGAAGGAAAGGTGGCGACCTCGGCCAACTTGGGCCCGGGCATGGAGGGTGGCTCTTCCGCTTCGCCGGTCTCTTTGTCGATTTTCTGGGTTGCCGGCACGGCGGCTGCTGCCGTGTATGTCGCCGGGGTTTCCCCAGAACTTAACCAGTCCGGCGGCGGTGCAACGATGCCCCAGACGTTCGCAGGATGCTCGAGTTCGACGCCGATTTGCTGCAGTTCGCGGCTGTTTGGCGACGCATGAATCGAGCATACCTTAGCCCGAACCGCCGGAGGCTTGGGCTCTACGTTCAAGCCCACGACTTGCAGCGTGACCCAGGTTCCGACGACATAGTCGTGGCGGGAAGGATAGCGGCAGCCGTGCAGATTCACGCTGGTGGAAACGGTTCTCTCCACAAAAGGTTCGCCGACGCGACTTTGGCCGAAGACGATCAGCGGGACGGAGCGGTCGAGGCGCGTGCTGCGGCGCGATTCTTCCTTGACAAGATTATCAGGGGTTCTCGCAAGAGAGGATTGGCTCACGTCTTCTCCCTGGAAATGCGTTCTGAATTTCCCATGGTATTCCGGGCGGCTCATTTCAGCGGGGAAGTTCCGCCGCTCTAGGGGACCCTACGCCGCTAATGCTAGCCGAACCGTGCTTTATTGTCGAAT
>WNGM01005125.1_pt1 | contig 15067 bp, 14 predicted proteins | sample 5400571 | NCBI WGS metagenome assembly WNGM01 (sample SAMN13153378, study PRJNA577476) | soil metagenome | isolation source: 100 cm soil or saprolite under Garry oak tree replicate 2 | place: USA:California | collected 2016-06-15
AAATCTATGATCGGATCGCGTTCGCGGGCGTCGGCAAGTACAACGAGTTCGAAAATCTCCGGATCGCCGGCATCCGCCACGCGGATATCAAGGGCTACTCGTACAGCCGCGGCGACGTGACGGCCAAGGCGCTCGCCAACGCCTACTCGCAGGCGCTCGGCAACATCTTCACGCAGGACATCAAGCCCTTCGAGGTGGAGGTGCTCGTGGCGGAGGTGGCCGAGGCCAACGGCAGCCGCAACGAGATCTACCACATCCTCTACGACGGCACGATCGAGGACGAGCACAACTACGCGGCCATGGGCGGCCAGGCCGACGAGATCCGGCGCTTCCTCAAGGACCACTACCGGGATGCGCTCCCCCTGGACGAGGCGCTGCAGCTAGGGGTCCGGGCGCTGACGGTCACGCAGAACAAGACGCTCAGCGAGCGCGATCTCGAGGTGGCCGTGCTGGACCGCACGAAGGAGCGGCGCAAGTTCCGGCGCATCCCGCCCGAGGCGCTGAGCCAACTCCTGGGCACACAGAGGTAGGACGTGCTAGGCTGAGATCCAGATGAAGCGCCGCATCTTCGGCCTCGAGAACGAGTACGGCCTGACCTGCACCCTCAACGGCCAGCGGCGCCTCTCGCCCGACAACGTCGCGCGGTATCTCTTCGAGAAAGTCATCCCCGGCGCCCGGAACGCCAACGTCTTCCTCGAGAACGGCGCGCGCCTCTACCTCGACACCGGCTTCCACCCGGAGTACGCGACGCCGGAGTGCGATGACGTCGCCGAGCTGGTGATCCACGACAAGGCGGGCGAGCGCATCGTCGAGGACCTTCTGCACCAGGCCGAGAAGCGGCTGCGCGAGGACGGGATCTCGGGCAATATCCTGCTCTTCAAGAACAACACGGATTCCGCCGGGAACTCGTACGGCTGCCACGAGAACTATCTCGTCAGCCGCGACGTGTCGTTCCAGCGGCTGGCCGAGGCGCTGATCCCGTTCTTCGTCACGCGACAGATATTCGCGGGCGCGGGCAAGGTGCTCCAGACGCCGCGCGGCTTCCACTACTGCCTGAGCCAGCGCGCGCAGCACATCTGCCAGGAGATCTCGGGCGCCACGACATCGTCACGCTCGATCATCAACACGCGCGACGAGCCTCACGCCGACGCCGAACGATATCGGCGTCTCCATGTCATCGTGGGCGATTCCAATATGTCCGAAGTGGCGACGTATCTAAAAATTGGAACGACCGCCCTCGTCCTCGACATGATCGAAGATGGCTTCTTCGACCGCGATTACTCCTTACAGTCGCCGGTGCAGGCCATCCGCGATATCTCTCACGACCCGACGCTGAAGGAGACCATCAAGCTCAAGGACGGTCGCTCGATCTCGGCGCTGCAGATGCAGATCGAGTACCTCGAGTACACGACCCGCTACGTCAACTCCATCGACGCCGACGCCGCGTCCAAGGACGTGCTCGCGCGCTGGACGGACGTGATGGAGAAGCTCGAGTCCGATCCGATGCAGCTCGACCGCGAGCTCGACTGGGTCATCAAGCGTCAGTGGATCGAGAGCTACATGACGCGCAACCGGCTGTCGTGGCGCGACCCGAAGATCTCGCTGATGGACCTGCAATACCACGACATCCGCCCCGACCGCGGACTCTACTACAAGCTCGTCGGCAGGGACATGGTCGACCGCATCACCGACGACGAGACGATCGAGCGCGCCAAGCACGAACCGCCGCAGACGACGCGGGCGCGGCTGCGCGGCGAGTTCATCCGGCAGGCCAACCTCAAGGGCAAGGACTATCGTGTGGACTGGGTCTACCTGAAACTCAACGACCCGGAGCGCGAGACGATCCTCTGCAAGGACCCGTTCCAGTCCCACGACGAACGGGTCGAGCGTCTCATCCGCTCCTTCTGAACGTTCTGGATCCCTACCAGAAATTCCGCGCGCTCCGGCTCCTCCTCCTTCTCGCCCTCGGCGGGGTCTTCCTCTGGCTGGCCACCGGCCGCGCGCCGTCGCGGCGGCTGCGCGTCGTCGCGGTGACGCTCGCCGTGGCCGCCGCCCTCGCCTACCCGAATCTCGGCTTCTTCCACGTGCACTACAAGAGCCCGATCCACTGGCACGAGACCTTCCACTACTTCATGGGCGCCAAGTACCTCCCCGAGCTCGGCTACACGCGGATCTACGAGGCCACCTGGGTGGCCGGGCGCGAGCTCGGCGCCTTCGCGCCGATCCGCCGGGTGCGCGATCTCGCCACCTACGCGCTCCGTGACGTCGCGAGCATCGACGCGGCGGCCGTGCGTGCGCGCTTCGCGCCCGCGCGCTGGCAGGCGTTCAAGCGCGATCTCCTCGTCTTCGGCCCGCACATCGAAGACTGGGAGCGCGTCTTCTTCGACCACGGCTACAACGATCCCCCGCCGCGCGCGCTCGCGCTGCACCTCCTCGTCCGCTGGCTGCCCGCGACTCCACTCACGCTGACGCTGCTGACCTCGCTCGACTACGCGATCGTGCTGGCCGCCTTCTGGGCGGTGTGGCGCGCCTTCGGGGGCCTGGCGGCCGCGCTCGCCTTCGCCTACCTCGCGCTGAGCTTCTTCGCGCGCTTCGACTTCATCGGCGGCTCGCCGCTGCGCTGGGACTGGATCGCCGCGCTGCTCCTCGGCGCCGCCGCGCTCGCGCGCGGCGCGGGCGCCGCCGCCGGCCTCGGCTTCGGCTACGCCGTCCTCGCGCGGGTCTTCCCCGTGCTCTTCCTGGTCCCCCTCGGCCTCAAGTGGATGCAGGCGCGGCTCACCGGCGCGCGCGATCCGGCGCTCGCGCGCTGTCTCGTCGCCGCGGCAGCGCTGGGGCTCACGGTGTCGCTGACGCTGGTGGCCGTGCCCCGGACGCGCGAGCTGACCGGGGAGTTCACGGCCAAGATCCGCCTGCACAACCAGGGCACGTACACGAACCACGTCGGCCTCGGCTCGCTGATCGCGTTCCACACCGCGCCCTGGGTCGAGCGGCCCGACGGCAGCGTCTTCGTCCCGCACGAGGCGGCGCTCGCCGCGCGGCCGGCGCCCTGGGTGCTCCCGACGGTGTCGGTCCTCTACCTCCTGGTGGCGCTGCCGCTGATTCTCAAGGCGCGGCCGCTCGAGTCGGTGATGTATGCGGTGCCGCTCGTCTTCTGCGCGCTCTCGCCGGCCGGCTACTACTACTCGTTCCTCGTGCTCCTCGTGCTGCTGCCGTGGCGCGACGGCGCCGCCGACCCCGTGCGGCTGGTCGCCATGGGCTTCCTCGCGTTCGTCGGCGCCGCCGGCTACGCCTTCGAGCTGACCTCGTCGGAGCTCTTGCCGCTCTTCTACGAGGCGTCCATCCAGCTCGGCGTCTTCCTGCTCCTCTGGCTCGTCTTCGAATACATCCGCCTCGCCGCGTCCGTCGGCCGCAGTCCCTCGGTTTCGACGACGCCCGCGTCCACCACCCGCGGGGGTTGACCCCCACCCCGGCGGGATGCTAAATCTGCTCTCCCGAGATATCGGGAGCGGCCGTGTGCCGCCGCGCAGTGTTTGTTCTCCGTGGGCCCGCGGAGCCGCTCACGCAGCAGGGATCGGACAGGAGGAGGCCTCGATGCTCGGACGCAAGGACGCCCCCAAGCCGGCCGCCCCGCAGGCGCAGACCAACGGCCACGGCGCGACCCCGATCACGCTGCTCACGGTGGTCGGCGAGCACGCCAGGATGGAGGGCAAGTTCGAGATCAACGACTCGGTCCAGATCGAGTGCGAGGTGGGCGGCGAGCTCCAGGTGGGCGGCAAGCTCGTGATCGGCGAAAAGGGCGTGGTCAACGCCAACGTCAACACGGTGGACGCGATCGTCATGGGCCACTACGATGGCAACATGGTCGCCACCGGCAACGTCGAGATCACCGCCACCGGGCGCGTGAGCGGCAACATCCAGACCGACTCGCTGGTCATCAGCAAGGGCGGCTTCTTCAACGGCAACGTGAGCAAGATCACCGAGCCGGGCGGCGGCCAGCGGCCCGTGTACCTGATCGAGGAGAAACGCGCCAGCGCCGGCCAGCCGGTGCCGCGCTAGCGGCAGCCGAGGCCAGGGCTCCGCCCATGATCTTCAGGAAGAAGCCAAAACGCGTGGCCGCCCGCACCAACGACCTCACCGCGTTCATCGACGAGGCGTCCGACTTCGAAGGCAAGTACACGTTCAGCGGCACCGTCATGCTGAACGGCAAGTTCAAGGGCGAGATCGCCTCGAACGACACGCTCATCATCGGCGAGAAGGGTGTGGTCAACGCCTCCATCCGCGCGGGGGTGATTCTCATCAACGGCGAAGTCGTGGGCAACGTGCTCGGCACCGAGCGCGTGGAGCTGCGCGGCACCGCGCGGGTCTTCGGCGACGTCGAGGCGCCGGTGGTGATCGTGGAGGAAGGCGTCGTCTTCGAGGGCCATTGCCGCATGACCAAGCCGCGCCCGGGCGAGACGCCGCCCGTCGTCACGCCGGCCCGCGACGCCGCCGTCCTCCCCTTCAAGCGTTAGTCCTCCAGTCGCGCGTGAGGGCGCCGACGCGCGCCAGCAGCTCGGCCTCGGACACGCGCGCGAGCCGCGCGTCCTCCACCACGCGCTCGCCGTGGACCCAGACGTCCGTCACCGCTTGCGGCGACATCGCGAACACCACGTTGGCCAGGAGGTTCGTGGCCGGATGCAGTGACGCGTGGCCGAGGTCCACGGCCACGAAGTCGGCGAGCCGGCCCGCCTCGATCCGCCCGGCGTCGAGCCCGAGGATGGCGGCGCCGGACTCGGTGCCGAGGCCGAACACCGTCGTGGCCGGCAGCGCGCCGCCGTCGAGGAGGCGCACGCGCTGCAGGAGCGAGGCCATCCGCATCTCCTCGAAGACCGACAGCCGGTTGTTGGTGCAGCCGCCGTCGGTGCCGAGGCCGACGCGGACGCCCGCGCGCAGCAGCTCGGGCAGGCGGGTGACGCCGTCGCCGAGGAACATGTTGCTCGAGGGACAGTACGCCAGCGCGGCGCCGCGAGCGCCCATGAGCGCGACCTCCTCGTCGTCGAGCCAGACGGCGTGCACGGCGATCGTGCGCGCGCCGAGCGCGCCGAGCCGGTCGAGGTGGCGCACCGGCGTGGCGCCGTGCTCGCGCAGCGTCCGCTCGCCCTCGTAGCGTCCCTCGGCCACGTGCACGTGCATCGGCACGTTCTCGGTTTCCGCCACCTCCCATCCCGCCCGAATCATGGTCGGAGAGGCGCCGTGCGGGCTGTGCGGCGCCGCGTGCACGTCCACCGTCGCGTCGTGGCGGTGGGCGGCGATCAGCTCGCGCACGCGGCGGGCCGCGTCGGCGGAGCTCTCGCGGTAGCGCTTGGGCGCGCCCTCCCAGTCGTACATCGTGCGCGCCAGCCCGAGCCGGATGCCCACCGCGCGCGCGGCGGCGATCACCGCCTCCGCGTTCTCGTGGCCGCCGTCGTTGAGATAGAAGAAGTCCACGCACGTCGTGACGCCGTGACGGAGCATCTCGGCGAAGGCGAAGGCGGCGCCGAGGCCGATGCCGTCGCGGTCGAGCCGCTCGGAGAAGGGATAGAGCACGCGGTCGCGCCAGCCGGCGAAGTCGAGGTCGTCGCCGAGCCCGCGCAGCAGCGACTGGAACGTGTGGCAGTGCGCGTTGACGGTGCCGGGCAGCAGCGCGCGGCCCGTCAGCGCCACGTCGCCCGCGCGCGGCGGACCGGCGGCGCCGACGTGGGCGATGCGGCCGTCAGCCACCACGATCGCGACGTCGCGCCGCCAGCCGTCGGGCGTGAGCACGACCTCGGGCAGGAGTCTCATCGGCGGCCGTCGAGTATACTGCCGAGCCGTGACTGCCCACCACGCGATCATCGACGCGCGCGACGCCGGCACCGTCTGATGCGGCTCGGCTTTGTGCTCGCCGGGGCGGCCACCCTGCCCACCGCCGAGTTCGTGGAGGTCGTGCGCGAGACGGAGGCGCGCGGGTATCACACGGCGTGGACGGGCGAAACCGCCGGCTACGACGCCATCGCGGTGATGGCGGCCATGGCCGCCCACAGCACGACCCTGCACGTGGGCTCCGCCGTCGTGCCCGTCCAGACGCGCACGCCGACGCTGCTCGGGATGAGCGCGGCGGCGCTCGGCCACCTGGCCCCGGGCCGCGTCGCGCTCGGCATCGGGCTCTCGAGCCGGATCATCGTCGAGCAGTGGCACGGGCTGCAATTCTCGGCCGCGCTCGCGCAGATCCGCGAGGCCGTGCAGATCATCCGCCTCGTGACCGCGGGCGAGCGCGTGAACTTCGAGGGGGCCTTTTACCGTGTGAAGAACTTTCGCCTCGTGGCGCCGCCCGCGCCCGTGCGCATCGTGCTGGCCGCGCTCGGTCCCGAGATGCTCGAGCTGGCGGGCGAGATCGCCGACGGCGTCGTGTTGAACTGGATCCCCCCCGAGGCGGTGCCGGCCTCCATCGCGCATCTCGAGGCGGGAGCGCGGAAGGCGGGCCGCACACTCGAGGGCTTCGAGATCGCCTCGTTCATTCGCACCTGCGTGACCGACGACGTGAAGACGGCGCGCGCGGCGCTCGCGCGCGACATCACCGGCTACGCCATCGTCGACGTCTACGCGTCGTTCTTCCGGACGGCCGGGTTCGCCGGAGAGGTGGACGCGGTCAACGCGCGCTGGCAGGCCGGCGACCGCGCCGGCGCCGTCGGCGCGATCTCGCCGCGCGTGCTCGACGGGCTCGGCGTCGTCGGCGACGAGGCGTTCTGCCGCGCGCGCATCGAGGCCTTCGCGAAGGCCGGGCTGACGATGCCGGTGGTGCTGCCGTTCAACCCCGCGGCCGCCGCCGGCGGCGACCCGCGCCCCACGCTGCTGCGCACGCTGCGCACCTTCGGCGGATGAGGCTCCGGGTCCTCGGCGTCATTCCCGCGCGGCTGGCCAGCACGCGCCTGCCGCGCAAGCTCCTGCGCGAGATCGCCGGGCGCCCGCTGATCTGCTGGACGTGGGAGGCGGCGCGGCGCGCGCCGGAGCTCAGCGACGTGCTCGTGGCCACCGACGCCCAGGAGATCGTGGACGTCTGCCACGCCCACGGCATCCCCGCCATCCTCACCTCGTCCGCGCACCCATCGGGCACCGATCGCGTGTGGGAAGTGGCGCAGGGCCGCGCCGCCGACGTCTACGTCAACGTGCAGGGTGACGAGCCGCTCGTCACGCCCGGCCACGTGGCACGGCTCGTCGCGCCGTTCCGCACGCACCCCGACACGCAGGTGAGCACGCTCAAGATCCGCGCGACCGACGCCGAGAAGCCGCTGCCGAGCGTCAACAAGGTCGTGGTCGACGCCGCCGGCCACGCGCTCTACTTCTCGAAATTCCCGATCCCCTACGACCGCGACCGCATCGGCACGCCGGTCTACAAGCACATCGGTCTCTACGCCTACCGGCGCGCCGCGCTCGAGGCCTTCCATCGCCTGCCGCCGTCGGAGCTCGAGCAGACCGAGCGGCTCGAGCAATTGCGCTTCCTCGAGAACGGCATCCCGATCACGGTCGTGGAGACGACCGAGCCGACCGTCGGCGTGGACACGGAGGACGATCTGCACGCCGTGCAGGCCCTGCTCGCGGCGCGGGGGCGGTGACCCGGACCCCGGAGGCGGCGCGCCAGCGCTGGGTCATCCTCGCGGTCATCGTGCTGGCGCAGACGGTCGCCAACGTCGGCCCCCTCGGCATTCCGGCCATCGCCTCGCTGATCCGCGACGACCTCGGGCTCACGCTGACGCAGGCCGGCTCGTTCCTGTCCGTCTACGACCTCGGCCCGGTGACGATGTCGTTCTTCGCCGGCATGCTCGCCGATCGCTGGGGGACCGCGAAGACGCTCGTGCTCGGCCAGGCCCTCATCGCCGGCGGCCTGCTCGCGGCCAGCACCGCGGGCTCGTACGGCGTGCTGCTGGCGCTGCTCGGCATCGCAGGCGTCGGGTACGGCACGCTCAACCCGGCGTCGACGACGGCGGCGATGTCGTGGTTCCCGCCGCGCCAGCGCGCCACGGTCGTCGGCCTCAAGCAGGTCGGCCTGCCCTTCGGCGGCATGCTCGGCGCCGCCCTGATGCCCGCGCTCGCGCTGCGCCTGGGCTGGCGCTGGGCGATCACCGCCGGCGCGCTGGCGATCGTCGCGTGCGCGGCGCTCTGCGCGACCGTCTATCGCGACCCGACCGGCGAGGCGCCGCTGCGCCGCGCGGCGGGCCAGCGCGGGACGGTCGCGGAGGTGCTGCGCTCGCGGGACCTCTGGCTGGTCGCCAGCGCCACGCTGGTGTTCGCCGCGATGCAGACCGTCTGGATGGCGTTCCTCGCCCTCTATCTCCAAGAGTTCGTCGGGCTCGCGCTGCTCGCGGCGAGCCGGTACCTGGCGCTCGCCCAGGCGGGCGGCGTGCTCGGGCGCGTCGCGTTCGGCGTGCTCTCCGATCGCACGTTCGGCGGCCGCCGCCGCACGCCGCTCGTCATCGCCGGCTGCGGGTCCGCGCTCTGCTCGCTGGCCATCGCCTTCACGGGCCCGGGCGCGGGACCATGGCTGCGTGCAGCACACCCTCATGGCCGAGCTCGCCGGGCCGCGCTCGGCCGGCACCGCGGTCGGGCTCGGGCTCGCCATCTCCTCGCTCGGCGTGACGCTCGGCCCGCCCGTCTTCGGCTGGTGCGTGACGGCGGCGGGCGGCTATCGCGGCCCGTGGATCGGCCTCTCGCTCGTGATGCTGGCGGGGCTCGGAGTCCTCGCGCTCGTCCGCGAGCGCGCGCGGTTTTAGGAGCCTGTCGGAATCGAGGGGCGCCACGGCTTCGCCGGGGCGCGACGAGCGGTTGGGGGGGTTGGGGGGCCATTTCGGGGCCCCCCATGTACTAAGCGCGTTCGGGCTCGCGCGGTCGCACCTCGGTCGGCAACGGGATACGGATCCGCTCCGCGCGGAGCCGCTTGAGCACGCGCTTGCGCAGCTCGTGCTGGACGCTGAACTGGTCGACGAAGCTCCGCACCTGGCAGGCGAGCGTGAACTCGAGCGCGTAGTCGCCGAAGCCCGGGATGAGCCGCGCCGAAGGCGGCGGCTCGGCGAGGAGCCCGTCGACCTGCCCGACCGCGCGGGTGGCCTCGTCAACCAGCAGACGCTCGACGAGCTCGGCGTCCGCGTCGTAGTCGACGCGGACGCGGATGAGCACGGCCATCCGCGTCTCACCGAGGTCGTAGTTGGTGATGATGGACTCCGCGACCCGCTTGTTCGGGACCACGACGACGTTGTTCTGGAGCATGCGGAGGCGCGTGGAGCGCCAGCCCACGTCCACCACGTGGCCCTCGACGTTCTCGGCCGAGAGGCGCACGTAGTCGCCCACGCGGATCGGCTTGTCGGCCAGCAGGTGGATGCCCGCGAAGAGGTTCGACAGCGTGTCCTGCAGGGCCAGGGCGACCGCGAGGCCGCCCACGCCGAGCGCGGTGAGGATCGGCGTGACGGCGATGCCGAGGGAGCTGAGCAGCACGAGGCCACCGACCACGAGGACGACCAGGCGCACGGACGTGCGGAAGAGCCCGGTGACGCCGACGGCGAGCGCGCGCCGCTCGCTCGCCGCCGCCACCAGCGAGTCGAGCACGCCGGCCACCGTCATGGTGACCGACAGGATGATCGCGGCCTCGAGCACGGCGTGGATCTGGACGGCGAGGCGGGGCGGCAGCTCGGCCATCTCGATGGCCACGAAGAGGCCGAGCACGACGCACCAGAGCAGCGACGGCAGGCGGATCGCCTGGAGGACCAGGCTGTCCTCCGTCGCGCGCTGGCCGGTCCAGCGGCGGAAGCCGAGGATCAGCGCGTTCCGGAAGAGCAGCGCCGCGACCGTCACCACCACGAGGGCGACGACGGGCCAGAAGAGCCGGGGCCACAAGGCGCGCATGCGCGTGCATGCTATCGTAGGTCTCACGCATGCGCCGCGTCTTCTATGGCTGGATCGTCGTCGCCGCCTCGGCGACGATCGTCTGCGTCGCTCTCGGCTGCCTCTTCGCTCTCGGCGTGTTCCTCGCGCCGATCGAGCGCGCCATGGGCTGGAGCCGCGGCGCGATCTCGACGGTCGCCCTGCTGAACTGGATCGCGATGGGCCTCGGCTCGTTCTTCTGGGGGGCGCTCTCCGACCGCATCGGCGGGCGCGGCGTCGCGGTCGGCGGCGGATTCCTGCTCGGCCTCGGGCTCGTGCTTGCGAGCCAGGCGCAGGCGCTGTGGCAGTTCTCCCTCAGCTTCGGCTTTCTGGTGGGCTTCGCGGCGGGCGCCTTCTACGCGTGTCGGCCGGGATCGGGCTCGGCATCCTGATCGTCGCGCCGCTCGCGCGCGCGCTGACGAGCGCCTGGGACTGGCGCGTGGCGATGCTCGTGCTGGGCGACCTCGCGTGGCTCGTGATTGTCCCCGTGGCCCTCCTGCTGCGCGAGCCCGCGACGGGCGCCGTGGCCAGCGACGACGCGGAGCCCGGGGCCCAGCGCGACTACACGACGCGCGAAGTCCTGGCCGCGCCGCAGTTCTGGGCGATCGCGCTCACGCACTTCGCCTGCTGCGCCGCGCACTCCGGCCCGATCTTCCACATGGTCACGCACGCCACCGACCAGGGCGTGGCCGCGATGGCGGCGGCCACGGTGTTCGGCGTCTCCGGCCTCGCCTCGATCGTGGGCCGTATCGGCGGCGGGCTCCTGGCCGACCGCTTCGGCGCCAAGCCCACCCTCATCGCGGGCCTGGCGGTCCAGGCGGCGATGATCTTCGGCTATCTCTTCGCGCGCGACCTCGGCTCGTTCGTGGCGCTGGCGCTCGTGTTCGGCACGGCCTACGGCGGCGTCATGCCGCTCTACGCGCTCGTCACCCGCGAGTACTTCGGCGAGAAGGTGATGGGCAGCGCGTACGGCGCCGTGTTCCTGATCTCCACGCTGGGGATGGGCCTCGGGTCGTTCGCGGGCGGGGTGATCTACGATCGGCTCGGGTCGTACGTCTGGCTCTTCCTCGCCTCGTTCGCCATCGGGACGATGGCCGTCGTGCTGGCCTTCACGTTCCGGCGGCCGCGGCTGCCGGCGCTCGCGCTCACCGAGGCCGCTGCCGCCCGTTAGCCCGTCGCGGGGATCACGCGGCGCGACAGGCGCGGCAGGGTTGTATTTGACGAGGTCCCCCTCGGGGTGGTATCACTTCGTCACTTTTCCGTCACGTTTCCCGGAGGTTTAGCCCTCGCTTCAACCTTGGAGACCAGCGCGACGTCTGCGCCAGTTGAAAGAGTCAAGGGAGGATTCGCGAATGGACGTGAAGTCGATGGATCGGCGGTACTTCCTCAAGATCACCGGCATCGCCGGGATCCTCGCCGCGCGGCAGGCGCCGGCGTTCGCGCAGGGAAGCACCCTGCACTGGGTCCGCTGGGTGGACTTCATCCCCGAGTCGGACCTCGAGCTCAAGCGCCAGATGCCCGAGGCCGAGAAGGCGCTGGGCGCGAAGATCCAGTTCGAGACGATCAACGCCAACGACCTGCAGCCGCGCATCACGGCCGCCGTCCAGTCGGGCTCGGGCGCTGACATCTTCAACTTCCAGTACAACTGGCCGCACCTCTACCAGAACGCCGTCATCGACGTGAGCGAGGTGGCGAGCGCCTTGTCCAAGGCGGAGGGCGGCTTCTACGAGGTGTGGGCGCCCTCCTGCCAGGTCAACGGCAAGTGGCTCTCGGTGCCGCACTCGATCGTCGGCAACGCCGTCGCCTACCGCAAGTCGTGGCTCAAAGAAGCGGGCGCCAGCCACTACCCGAAGACGTGGGACGAGGCGCGCAAGCTGTTCGCCGGGCTCAAGAAGAAGGGCAAGCCGTACGGCCAGACGCTCGGCCACACCTTCGGCGATGCCCCGACCTTCACCTACCCGATGACCTGGGCCTTCGGCGCCGCCGAGACCGACAAGTCGGGCAAGAAGGTCGTGCTCCAGAGCAAGGGCGCCGTCGAGGCGGTGAAATTCATGCAGGGGTTCTGGAAGGAGTGCTGCGACGAGGGTGGCCTGGCCTGGGACGACACCAACAACAACCGCGCCTTCCACGCCGGCGAGATCTCGGCCACGCTCAACGGCGCCTCGATCTACATCGTGGCCAAGCGGCAGAAGGACAAGATCAAGGACGAGAAGGGCGAGCCGCTGTTCCAGGACATCGACCACGCGCCGCTGCCGGCCGGCCCGGCCGGCGGCTACCTGCTCTTCCTCAACCAATCGCACGCGGTGATGAGGTACAGCAAGAACCCGAAGCTGGCGAAGGACTTCCTCACGTGGCTGCACAAGCCGGAGAACTACGGCAAATGGTTCGCCTCGCAGGAGGGCTACTCCGTCGGCTCCACCCACAAGTGGGAGAACGACCCGATGTGGGGCAAGCTCGACGAGCCGCTGAAGATGTTCCGCACGGCCGCCCGCAACACGCGGCTGTTCGGCTACGCCGGGCCGTCCACCGCGAAGGCCACCGAGGCCTTCACGAAGTACATCATCACCGACATGTACGCCAAGGGCGTGCAGGGCATGTCGGCCGAGGACGCCGTGAAGTGGGCCGAGGGTGAGCTCAAGAAGGTCTACGAGGCTTAACGGACCGCTCCCGACAGGAGGCTCGATGCAACGCCGAACGTTCATCAAGCTGACGGGCGTCGCCGGCATTCTCGCCGCCCATCGGGCCCCCGCCTTCGCGCAGGGGTCCAAGGTGCACGTCGTACGCTGGGTCGACTTCATTCCGGAGGCCGACGTGGAGCTGAAGCGCCAGGCTCCCGAAGCCTCCAAGGCGCTCGGCGCCGAGGTGCAGTTCGAGTTCATCAATGCCAACGACCTGCAGCCGCGCATCACGGCGGGCATCCAGTCCGGCTCGGGTGCCGACATCTTCCAGATGCTCTACAACTGGCCGCAGCTCTACGCCAACGGTCTCGTCGACGTCTCCGACGTCGCGGAGGCCGTCTCCAGGGCGCAGGGCGGCTTCTACGACGCGTTCGACGCCGCCGCCAAGGTCGGCGGCCGGTGGCTGGCCGTGCCGCACAGCACCGGCGGCAACGCGGTCGCCTGGCGGCGCTCGTGGCACGCGGAGATCGGCCTGACCGAATTTCCCAAGACGATGGACGCCTGGCGCGAGGCGGGCCGAAAGCTCAAGGCCAAGGGCAAGCCGGTCGGCCAGGCGCTCGGGCACAGCTTCGGCGATCCGCCGACCTTCGCGTACGCGTTCCTGTGGAGCTACGGGGGCGCCGAGACGGATCCCTCCGGCAAGCGTGTCGTCCTCAATTCCAAGGGCACGGTGGAGTCGGTGAAATTTCTCACAGCGTTCTGGAAGGACGCGTGCGACGAGGGCGGGCTCGCCTGGGACGACACGAACAACAACCGCGCCTTCCACGCGGGCGAGATCAGCGCCACCCTCAACGGCGCCTCGATCTACATCGTCGCCAAGCGAAAGAAGGACACGATCAAGGACGAGAAGGGCGAGCCGCTCTGGCAGGATATCGAGCACGCGGCGCCGCTGCCGGCGGGGCCGGCCGGCGAGGCCGCGCTCTACGTGCCCTTCCAGCACGCGGTGATGAAGTACAGCAAGAACCCGAAGCTCGCCAAGGGCCTCCTGACCTGGACGCACCAGAAGGAGAACTACGGGAAGTGGTTCGAGGTGAACGAGGGCTATTCGGTGGGCGCCGCGAAGGCCTGGGAAGAGCATCCGATGTGGGCCAAGATCGACAAGCCCCTGCAGGTCTTCCGGCGCGCCGCGCGCAAGACGCGGATGCTCGGCTACCAGGGACCGGCGACGGCGAAGGCCACCGAGTCGTACTCGAAGTACATCATCGTCGACATGTACGCCAAGGCCGTGCAGGGCATGCGGGCCGAGGACGCCGTGAAGTGGGCCGAGACCGAGCTCAAGAAGATCTACGAGGGCTAGGGCCATGACCATGCGCGCAGGCATCACCCGTCGACGATTCTTGCAGGGCAGCGGCGCGGTCGTGGGGCTCACGGCGGCCGGCCGCGCGCCCGCGTTCGCGCAGGGCAGCAAGCTGCACGTCCTGCGCTGGGTGGACTTCATCCCGGCCTGTGACGTCGAGCTGAAGAAGCAGGCCGGCGAGGCCTCGCGGCTGCTCGGCGCCGAGGTGCAGTTCGAATTCATCAACGCCAACGACCTGCAGCCGCGCATCACCGCGTCCATCCAGTCGCAGAGCGGCCCCGACATCATCCACATGCTGCACAACTGGCCGCACCTCTACGAGAACGGTCTGCTCGACGTCAGCGACGTCGCGGCCTGGCAGGCAAAAGACCAGGGCGGCTTCTACCCGCAGTCCGAGACGTACACGAAGGTCGGCGGCCGGTTCATGGCCCTGCCCCACAGCATCGTGCCCGGTCTCATCGCCTACCGGAAGTCATGGTTCGACGAGATCGGCGTCACCACCTTCCCGAAGACCTACGACGAGCTGCGGGCCGTGGGCACGAAGCTGAAGAAGAAGGGTCATCCCTACGGGCAGACGCTCGGCCACACCTTCGGCGACGCGCCGGCGTGGGCGTATCCGCTCATGTGGAACTTCGGCGGCGTGGAGACCGATCGCAGCGGCAAGACGGCCATCGACAGCAAGGGCTCGGTGGAGGCGGTCAAGTTCATGACGGCGTTCTGGAAGGACGCCTGCGACGAGGGCGGCCTGGCCTGGGACGACACGAACAACAACCGCGCCTTCCTGGGGGGCGAGATCTGCGCGACGCTCAACGGCGCTTCGATCTACATCGCCGCCAAGCGCGGCCAGGAGAAGATCAAGGACGAGCGCGGCGAGCCGCTGGTGCGCGATATCCAGCACGCTCGGCTGCCCGCGGGACCGGCGGGGTCGTGGAGCTATCACACGGCGTTCGCGCACGCGGTGATGAAGTACACGAAGAACCCGAAGCTCGCGAAGGACTTCCTCAAGTGGTTCCACGGCCAGGACGCGTACGGCCGCTGGTTCGAGGTGGCCGAGGGCTTTTCGGTCGGCGCCACCAAGCGCTGGGAGCGGCATCCGCTCTGGAACACGATCGACGAGCCGATGAAGGGCTTCCGCACCGCCCCTGACAACTCGCGTACGATGGGTTTCGCCGGGCCCCCCTCG
>WNGM01005546.1_pt1 | contig 15058 bp, 12 predicted proteins | sample 5400571 | NCBI WGS metagenome assembly WNGM01 (sample SAMN13153378, study PRJNA577476) | soil metagenome | isolation source: 100 cm soil or saprolite under Garry oak tree replicate 2 | place: USA:California | collected 2016-06-15
AGAGTGTGCGGAACTGCAAAATCCGGGAGGAGACCGAAGGGCTGCTCATCAACGCCGAAACCAAGCAGCCATTCTCCTATAAGGACGCGTGCGTCGTGCACGGTCCACACCTGGGCTATGATCCGGCTGCAGCCCAGGCAGCCAAAACATCCGTCAAGGCATTTCTAAAAGCAGTGCTCAAGCTTGAGTAATCGGAGTGCGTGCTCGCTTGGTACCCAGCGGCATTTCGATTCGCGCGAACACGCATAGCTCCCGGATGGTCGCTAGCCTTCCCTTATCCCGTTACGGAAGAGTTGCCCGTCATCCGTCCCTAATTGCGAGAAGCACTTGAGTTTGGCACAATTGGACCAATTCCGAACCGGAACTCGGTCTCTCTACCCACGCCGATGTAAGCCTCAATTAGATACCATGTATTAGCTGCCGTGTCGGCTCAACTGAAGCAATTTCTCCAGAGCACGCCTAGCCGAGGCCGACACGGTGGACCAGGTCCTTAAAGCGAGGATCGTCACGGAGGGGATCAAAGTAAGCATGAACCTTGAGCCATTGCAAAATGTTCGAGTGCTCCTTGTAACCCTGTTCAAGCCAAGCAAATGCCTCCTCCTTGTCACCGAGTCCTAAATAAGCATTCACAAAGGCAGCAGCGGGAACGTAACCTGCCTGCTTGCGTTTTTTCAGCTCCGCGAGGAGCCGAAGGGCGTCGGCGCGTCGCCCGGCGTGGGCATAGGCCCTGATCAGCACGCCAATTACGGCCGAGCTATGGCCAGAAACAGAAAAAGTCTTTTCGAGAACGGGGATTGCTTCGTTCGGTTGATTGTTGGCGATAAGCACAAATCCAAGGAACCACAAAGCAGCACTGTCGTCTGGTCGAACTGCCAGTACGCTCCGCAACTCTTGCATCGCTTCGTCGTATCGACGCGACTGGAATAGAATCCAAGCGACTTCAGTGCCGGAAACCGCAACCGGATCGAGTTCGCGGCCGCGGCGGACCCACTGCAGAGCTTCCTCAATACGGCCGTGACAAACAAGCCACCGAGCCAATCCGTTGTGAGCAGTAGCATTGCTCGGATTCAGTTCGAGGGTGCGTTTGAATTCCGTCTCGGCCTCAGTCCAGTGCCACTGTTCCTGCTGCATGACTGCTAGCATGGTGTGGGCTTCGGCAAGTTCGGGATCAAGCTCCAAAGCTTTTCGGGCGGCGCTCACTACTTTCGCGCGCTCTAATTCGGGAGGAGCACCGATAAAAACCGAGGCGAGTGCAGAATGCGCGTTGGCGAGACCGACATAAGCCGGCGCAAACGTGGGATCTTGCTTAATCGCGTCCTCGAAATCAGCAATGCTCTCGTCGATATCGGTTCTACTGTTCCCTTTGCCTAGGGCGAACCGGCCCTTGAGGTAACTCTCGTAGACTTCGGGCGAGACGGACCGCGCAGCGGTCAACCGGGCATGTTCCTCGCCGGTGACGGTGACCTCGACTTTTCGCGCGATGGATTCCGCGACGTCGCTCTCCAAAGCGAGCGCATCGCGCATTTCGCGATCATAGGCTTCGGACCAGAAGTGCTCATCAGTGGCGGCGCGAATCAACTGCGCGTGCACCCGGATGTGGTTGCCCTCTCGAATCACTGACCCCTCGACTAGGGTATCTACCCCGAGCGTTTTGGCGATCTCTGGCAAAGAGAGCTTTGTATCTTTGAAGGTCATCATCGACGTGCGGGAAATCACGCGGAGATCGTGGATGCTGGAGAGACGTCCGATGAGGGCCTCGGTCATCCCGTCCGCCAAGTAGTCCTGAGTCGGGTCGCCTGACAGGTTTTTCAGGGGAAGCACGGCGAGCGATTTGATTTTGGACTGCGTCGCACTTCCAATGTGTCTCGGGATCAAGCTGTAAGTGAGAGCTAGCAGGACGAGTCCAGCCACGCCCGCCAGAACAAGCCAGCGAAACGTGCCGTGAGTCCATCCGACGTTTTCGATGCCCCGCCCATCTTCGGGCGCTTCCGCCGCTTGCTCCTTTTCCTCATCTTCCAAACGCATTTTGCGGGTGTTCAACCAGGCATCGAGTTCCGGGCCGTAGGCATAGACGGAGCCACTCCGGTCGTGCAGGTGCCGATGAACGGGCATACCTTCCCGTTTCTCCCAGCGCTGGACGGTGGTTACGTCGCGATTAAGGTATGCCGCAATCTCTTTCCACGAATCGAGGCGGTCTCCGGAGGACCTTCCAGATGGCGGTGTTTCAGAAACAGGTTCGGGCAAGCGAATCTCCTGAGGACGCGGTTATCGGGAACGCAGCGCCGATTGTAACCCCGGTCGGCAGGGAACGGCAAAGGGCTGCATTTGACGGCAAATCGAGGAAAAGACGGCACTTCCGCGCCTTGCTGTTTGACCACACCTGTCGCGGCGTTCGATCTTGTTGTCGCGCGTCATCGTCCCGCGACGCTAACGAAAAACTAAGGAGATTCACATGAAACGAGGATTGACATGGCTGGCCTTGCTGAGTGTTGCTCTCGCAACTGTGGGGTTCTATCACGCAAAAACTGCCCGCGCCACCCCTCCAAACTTGTTCAAGGGGACCACAATCGCCGTCGGTACCTTCAATGAATTTGATGTCTTTAACCAGTTTTCGAACAACGATCTCCCCTCAGGCTTTCCTGGCAACGTCTGGATATCCTTGCAGAAGACCAAGGGCCCATCAGACCTGTATGTGCAAAGCAATACCTGGCAGCCCGGCGGCAGCAGCGGTTGGCACACTCATCCGGGGCACAGCTTAATCATCATCACCTCTGGAACAGTAACCGAGTACGAAGACGATTGCACTCCTCACGCATACGCCTTTGTACCTGGGCAACCCGCGCCTACGCTTGTCGATCCCGGGTCCGGCCACGGACACGTTCATATCATTAGGAATGAAGGGACGGTTCCAGCGACGTCCATAGCAGTTCAACTTGTCCCCTACGATCCCAGCAAGTTGAACAGGCGGATTGACCGCCGGCGGCGATAACCAGGTATCGCTTGCCCGTGGCTGACACGCGTAAGTCATGGGCGTGACGTTGCCGCCCTGGATTCTTGCTGTAAAATCTCACAGTCACTCACAGCGCTAGAATGGGTTCCTCGTGGACGGTTTGTCGGCAACCCTTACCTAATCTGGTTACGTCAGAGTTGCCCATCACTCGGGAATAATCCCGAGAAGTCCTCCCGTCGGTCGCGAGGGAGGTCCCTTCAACGTTGTAGCCCGAAGGGGGCGGCATTGGGCGGTGCACCAACCATCGGCGCGCTCGCAACACGGGATCGCATGGACCCCGCTCACGGCCCCAATCTGGCCTGTTTCTCAAGGAAGCTTTTGGCAAGGTGCAACTCGGGTCGCTGCGATTCTGCGTTCTTGCACAGAGCCAGAAGCTGACTGTAATAGGTCTCGGCCTTCGAACGAGCACCCGCTAGTTCTGCGGCTCGTCCGCCACCGAGGAGACTGTTGAACCGATTAGGGGCAAGTTGCAGGGAAGCTTCATAGGCTGCCAGGGCCTGCTCGGGTTGGTTCTGCTCCAATAGCAGGTCGCCAAGTTGTTCATTTCCGGCAAGCAAGGGCGCTGGGAACAAACTTGCTGGCGTGGTTTCTTCCAGGGAAATCGCCGATTTCATCAGCTTGACGGCGTCCGCGTCGCGCTTTTCCGCGCGTGCCAGCCATGCCTCGGCCTGTAGATGTTGTACTTCCACCAGGTCGGCGTTGCCCTCCCAACCTTGATTTCCTTGCGGCAATCGATCACGAAGCTCCGCGAGCTTGTCAGCATTGGACCTCGCACCGGCGAGATCGCCTGTGCGCGTGCCTCAGACCACTGATGCCGCTCCAATGCGTAACGAGCAGGAATCCCCACGAGCGCCGAGTACGCTGCCCTGGGGCTTTCTCCGAACCGGTCGGAGTAGCTGCTAACTTCATCGCGAACGTTTCTTGCAAGCTGATCCTGTCCAGTTTGCAGGTAGGCATAGGCGAGGTAATCCTGGGCGTGTGCCTGCTGATCCCATAGTTCCTTGCGCCGGGACCTGGCCACCCAAGCACGGGCCGCGGCCAAGGAGGCGAGATTGGACGCGATAGCTTCTTGCCATGATCCCACTTGAATGAAGATATGAGACGGCATGTGCAGAGCGTGAACCGAAGAAGGCGCAATCTTGGCATAGCTCCGTGCTGCTGCCAGCGCGCGGTTGGCCAGCATTGGGTTGTCGTAAGCATGGACGATGTAATGAGCCACCCCCGGATGATTGGGCAACTCAGCGAAGATTTTTTCCAGGATCGCGCCAGCTTTCTTCTGTTCGGCGTAGCTGGAGTCGCGTGGCGGCGCGTTCGCGATTACCTGCAGGGCATAGAAAAGAGCCGCTTCGCGGTCGTCTGGATATGCCGAATACAGGTGCTCCATGGCTTTCTGATAGTTCAGAGCACAAGTTCGAGAATCCAGTCGCTCAGATTGGCGATAGTAGTCGGCAATCGCTGTGATGTACTCCTGTTCTCGCGGCGTTTTGCCGCCAATGGCCACGGCTCGTTCACTTGCCTCTCGCCCGAGCTTCAGATGGGCAGCATCAGGGGGCTGCCAGTGGGGATGGTAATAACTTACCGCCTGGCCCCAATAAGCCATGGCACAGTTGGGGTCGCGCCGTGCCACATCGGCGAAAATGGTTTCGGCATCTTCGTATTCAAAGGAGTGCAGCATGGCCACACCGCGCTCAAAGCTGTGCTGGGCCTGATCCGAGCAGGAGATCGGGAAATGGACACTCCCGTATTGTTCCGCTCGCACGGTATCCGCGTGGTGGTGTTGTTCCTCAGATTGACCAAAGACCGCAGGTGGGAAGCTTAGAAACGCCAACAGTAGCCCAGCCGCTGGATACTTCATTTGACACCGCCGGCTACGAGCGTTGAGATTGGTGAGCACACTCGTTTCACGTACTACCCGCGAGTTAGAAGAGGATCCAATACTATGTGAGATTAGCTTCTTGGAGCAACCAGAGATGTCGCATGGTGGTCTGTCAGCTTGAGTTGATTGGCGATTGTGCCCCTCCGTCGAGTAAGGCTCTGCCCCCGGGGGCGTGACCCGCACAACGTTGCTTAACTCCAGGATGGTCGGCAACCCTTACCTTACCGGATTGGATTATGGAAGGTTTGCCCGTCACTCGGGCCGAAATCGAGTTCGGCGGTTCGACTAACTGCGATGACTTCCCAGAGCCTCACTTATCACCTGGCAGAGCCGCGCCCGACACAGTCCAGAAATACTTGAGAGGAAGGTTTTGAAGTCCGAGCTGGTGTGCGCCTTTTACCGCAACTGTTTTCGTGGGATCGTTAGGGTCAATCGATATAAAGTCACCCGGATCGATACCCCTCTCGACCCAACTTATGAGCAGGTCTAAATGGGTCAATTGAACACCGAGGGTAATTGTTTTGCCATTCGAATCCACGAACGTTTCTTCGAGTGTGGCGGGCACATGGCCCATTTCTGGCACAAGGTACCATCGGTATTGGTTTGAGAGTCCTTGGTCGACGATTTTTTGAACATACGTGATAGCTGTCAGCGGATAGATATTTGGATCCACCGTGCCGTGGACCTTTAAGATCTTCGTTTTAATCTGTCCGGTAGATATTAGTCGAGATATAGCCGTGCGCACTTCAGGAGGACGCTTCGCGGGGTCCCAGTTCCTCAGTAGGGCTGTGCCATTGTCCACGGCGGCCCCGTATGCAGGATCGACCTCGTTCAGGACTCGGCGGGTAGTAATCGGACCGGTGCTCCAAGCCAGGGTGGCATCAAAGGGATGAGGGTCAGCCGTGGGGTCGCCGCTTGTGCTAGGCACTCGGAACCGAGAATCGTTTGCCGTCGCCGGATTATCGGTGTACGGGGGGATGATGGGCATGAGAATGCTTGCTGTCGCCGGGAGCTTGAAGAAAAATCGCTCGTCGTCTGTCGGAACTGTAGGAATAAATTTCTCATAGGATGTTCCGGAAGGAGGTGTGATTTTCATCCGGCGACCGATTTTACTGATGTAATCTGCCATTACCCGATCGTCGGCCGGATTGACGGCTCGGAGATCATTGAGCAAGTGAATCTGTTCCAGCGCGGAGTCAACGAGATCGCCGCCTCCTCGTTCTTCGATGACGCCATGGAAGGGCGTTCCGGCGAGTTCGCTCGAGTATGCCAACATTCGTGCACCCCGCGACTCGCCCCACGCGTAGTCAAACGTTGGAGCCGGGAGGGCGAAGCCCGATGACATCATTTTCTGAGCAAATACAACAACTTCGTTGAGACGGGTTCCCCATTGCGCCAGGGGAATTGGAGTCGCAACAGTGGACCAAGCGTTGATAACACAGAGAACGTATCCCCTTCTCAGCACGGGAGAGCGGACGGCGTATCTCGGTTCGAAAGTGTATTCCGTGTACCAACCTCCTGGGGCGAACGAGACCATGCGCCTTGGGGCCGCCTGGTTCTGATAGCCCCGAGGTATGAAAACTCTAGCGCTTGTCGGGTTGTGGGGTGCGGAGATCAGGGGTCCATGCGGACTCCATACTGCTCCGGCGTTGTCGATCGACGTGTGAATGTCAGCGTGCGCGGGAGTCACGAGGACGGTGGTACCATTCCTCACGGCGGTAATCGGTTCGTTCCAGACGGCACGATCGATGTTCCATTGAGCACGCAGGCCAGCCCCGAGTTGGGGATCGTTGAGTTTGCGAACGAGCAGCTTCAGGGGATCCGAGGGATCCGTCGGTGAGCGCGGGTCGCTCTGAGCCGCAACCTGTCTTGGGTTAAGCGCAATCGCGATGAGAATCAATAAGAGTAGTCCCAGCGCATTTGTAGGTACCCTCCTGGTTATGACCCAATCATGTGACACGAACAACGCGATACGAGGTGGAATTGGCATTCTGAGCCGCCGCAATCAGAGGGCATTGTATACCCCGTGGGGATAAACCGTCCCGAATCGCTGTCGCAAAGCGGAACCAATTCGATTGGGTCGGGTATTTAGAAGGCCGAATAGCTCATCAGCATTGGACGGGTTCCGGGCGGGACGGTCGGCAAGCCGGAAGTAGTGGTACGGTCGGGTATTGGAATAACTTCCGCATAGGCTGTCACCCGCCCACTTGGTAGGCCCACGGGCAACCTGTAAGTGCCTGTAATTGGACTTTGGCTTCACGGGAGACGCCTCAGACCATGGAGGACCGTCTTAGGAGTGGTGCGCCGTGGAATTCAATTCCGCGCTTCCGGCGTCCGGGAGGATGAGCGGAAGTCCAAAGGCGCGAAACAGGTGCGGGTCGGCGTATTGCACGAACAGGGTCAGCCTGGAAATCATGTCATGCTCAAGCGCCAGCACGTGAATGGAGTGTGCGGCCCGCGTCGCGTCCGCGCCGATGCGGTGCGCATAGAGGGCGAAGGCGGGCTGCCCGTTGGCTGCCGTTGGTACCATGCGAAAGCCGGTCCAACCCTTCCAAGCCGTTGCAAAGAAGGACCGAATGGCCTCGCGCCCCGCAAACCATTGTCGCCACGGCGGCATGGTGTAGGTCGCGTCCTCTTTGAGGAGGGCCACGAAGCCGTCCAGATCATGCCCTTCCCAGGCCTGGAGATAGCGTCCGAGGAGCTTTTGCTGTGCGGGATTTGGCGGGAGTACCACAGGTGGCCGGTCGTCGGGATAGGGTTTAGCAAGCGTCGCGCGCGCCCGCTGCAGGGCGCTGTTGATCGAGGCAGTCGAGCCGCCGAGCAGCGTTGCGGCTTCAGCGGCAACCCAACCGAGCACGTCACACAGCAGGAGCGCTGCGCGCTGGCGCGGCGGCAACTGCTGGATGGTGGCGACAAAAGCTAGTTGTACGGCCTCGCGGGACGTATAGTGCGCCTCCGGATTAGGTGCATCATCAGCGATGCCATCCAGATTTGAGTCCGGGTAAGGTTCAAGCCAAGCCACGTCCGTTGCCGGGCCGCCCACCGTCGTCTCCACGGCGGCAGGTCCGTGCTGGTCAGGCAGCCAGCGCTGCATACTCTTGCGGCTGGCCAGTGTATTCAGGCAGGCGTTGGTCGCGATCCGGTAGAGCCATGCGCGAAACGATCCGCCCTCGAAGCTGTCGAAGCTGCGCCAGGCGCGCAAATAGGTTTCTTGCACGAGATCCTCGGCTTCGTGCAGGGAGCCAAGCATGCGATAACAATGCACTTTGATTTCGCGGCGGAACGGTCCGGCGAGCTGTTCAAACGCCTGGTTTGTCCGTTCCGGGGCTTGCTCTTGATTCGATGGTTCCGCCGTCATTTCAGTCGATATTATCTCCGGTGAGTTTCTTCGAGTGCTTCATCATCCGGGCACAACTTCGAGACCCTTCCCGGTGACGATGAACACTTTCCCTTTAGAGCGATCCGGGTTTGTAGCTAACTCGATGACCGCGGTCGCGACATCGGACGAGGTCGGCGGCGAAGCCATGCTCTGAATGAAATCACCCGAGGATATACCAAGATAGCGGGAATAGCCCTCGACCGCATGCTTTCCGAGTTCGGTGTCAGGCATGATGCGCGGCGCAAGTACCAAGAATCGCAAGCCGAGACAAAGGCGATCGGATTCCTTCTGACTGTAGTTTGCAATGAATATCTGCGTGCGCTTGGCTCCGGCATACCCTCCCGAATTCGGCGACCCTGCCAGAGCGGCGCCGCTGGAGATCAGAATCACCGAGGTGCATGCAGGCAGAGGCCGCGACAGCGCTGCCTTGCAGAAGTGAAATGCGATCTTGACGTCAGTTTCCCAGTTGACGGCGAACTCCTGCCAGCTCTGCTCATGCAGCGGTGAGGCGGGCGGAAATGCGCCCCCGCACAGAACCAGGATATCGGGTTGGAAGACCTCGAATACTTTGGAAGGAGCCGCTTCATCCGTTGCGTCGAGCGACAGAACTTCGGTGCCGCAAACCTCTTGGGCCAATTGCCGGAGCGGAACCTCCCGTCGCGCCACCGCAAGAACCCGCGCGCCATTGCGGATAGCGGCTTCAACAATCCTCCGTCCTACCCCTCGGCTCCCGCCGATCACGACCACGTTCTTGCCGATCAATGGAAGCATTCTGTCCTCTTGGACCAGCGTGGTCACACATGCCAATCTAATGTGCATAACCGGCGCGGCGGCTGAAACTCATCGGTGCTTGGCGGTTATTTTTCCTTCTGGTTGGGGTGCCCTTTACCCGTGGTGATCAAACTCCGTAGACTGCCGTTGATATAAGAGCCCCATGCGTTGGAACAGACATTGAAACATTCATATTCAGGAACTAAGCCCAGGTGAGTGAAACGGACTTCCGTTTTATCGCCCTTCTTGGAGACCTCAAAGACAACTTTTGTGCCCTTCCACTCAGTTTTGTCTTCAATGAAATTGAAACAATTGTCCAAGACAAGCCAAACCACTCTTTTGTCAGGAATCACTTCGACTAATTTCATTTTGCAGCGATGGACGTCTTTGTAATGATACGTAAACTCATCGCCGAGTTTGTCAGTACCACCTTCAATTTCTTCTGACCACCATCCACGAACATTATTGATGGCATCGAAGGCTTCTTTCGGCGTTTTGTCCACCGAAATGGTCGCGGTGAAATCTTGATTATTCATGCTCTTCCATCCTTTCTGCCGTAAGGTTAGCGAATTCAAGTTGCGCACTCGCGCCCGATTCTGAACTCAACACACGCGAGCCGGCGCAGGAATCGGCGCGCGATCCTTGCCCGATTCGATCTCTTACTGTGGTAAACACCAGGCTTCTTTGATTTTGCAAAGTCGTGTAAGCATCTCTTCATACTCTTTATTGATGGCGTCTCTCTCCGTTACGCCGAGAAACTGGATGAAGTATCCATGGGGACCGTGGAGTATGACAAACGGAGACGGGCTGTCCGGCCACCGCCCATGCTCGCTGTAGTAACGGAATTCTTCTGGTTTTGGGATTGCTCCCCCTACGTCTTCATTGGATACATTCGGGGCATAGTGCATTATGTGAGGGATGTTAGAAATAGCTACGCTGTCGTTTTGATCCGGATTTACGTAAGTCCTCAGGATTGGGGACAGCATGTAGGAGACACCGGCTCGCTCCGGCGCTTTGTAGTATTTTGCTTTGTAACGTTCTTGGATGATCTCCTTTAGTTCTTCGGGAGGAGTTCCCTTCGCCTGCATCTCTGCGGCATCGATGAAGACGCGCATCTGTGCTTTGGTGCCCGCTTCATCAAAGGAAATCGGGTAGAGAATATCATCTCTATACTTCGCAAACGGCCAGGACCCGCGGAACGTATCATCGCCGGTTCGAGCAACCAAAGCGTGGAATCCGTTGGTACCCTTGCGGGCGACTTCGAAGCCCTTGTCCGGGTTCAAAACATAGACGGTCGCATTGTTTCTGAGGTGCGGTGGGAGCGCGCTGAGCGCCAGCTGAATTTCCAAATCTCGCGGCAGAGGCTCGATTTTATTCATCCCGCCGGGAGTCGGTTTAGTTTGCGCGCTCGCAGTGAACGAGAACAATAGACCAACGATTACTGCAATTGTCTGAACCTTTCTCATCTTGAGCTCCTTTAAGTTTCAATTGCCTATCGAATTGCTGTTGCACCCCTCGTAGCTTTCCCTGTGGCGTCGTCTGCCCCCATATGTAGAACCGGTGTCGCGTCTGAAACTCATCGGTACTGGTCGCGATGATTTCTTTTCTATGCGAACGCGTCTGGCTGACTCTTGCCCGTGGTGATCAGCTTGCGCAAATTGCCGTTTACGAGCATGCCCCAGGCGTTCGAGCAGCTGCCGTAGCATTCGTATTCGGGTACTAGACCTACGTGTGTGAAACGTACTTCCGTTTTGCCCTCTTTTTCAGAGATATCGAAAACAATGTCCGTGCCATTCCACTCGCTTTTGTCTTTCGCAAAGCTAAGGTTGCTGTCTAAGACGCGCCAAACGACCTTTTTGCCAGGAATGAATTCCGTGATCTTTTGTTTGGAAAAGTGCACATCTTTGTAACGGTACGTGAACTCGGCGCCGAGTTTGTCTGTGTCGCCCTCGATTTGTCCTGACCACCATCCACGAACATTGTTGATGGCAGCGAATGCCTCTTGCGGAGTTTGGTCTACCGAAAAACTACTGGTGAAACCTTGCTTCATCATGGCTTGTTCTCCTGTCGCTACGTCGTGTCATTGAAGATTCGCGGAGAGCTACGTACTGGCGCTCCCGGGCTTCGGCTACGCCAGCACGCATCCTCCGGCAGGAAAGCTGCGCACCGTTGCTCCGCCCTTTTTTACTCCGCTACGGCAGCCCACGCTGAGCGCTCCGGCACGAAGCCTGCGTACTGGCGCTCGAACGCCTTGGCTACGCCCGTCCGCCAGCCCTCGGCCATAGACTGAGACACGGGATCGGGAAAGATATCCTCTTCCTTCTTCTCCAACCCATCGAAGATACCCTGCGCGACCGACTCGGGCGCAGCCTTCGGAATCTCAAGGCCTCGGGTCATATCGGTGTCGACGGGGCCCAAGAGGACGGCATGGACCGTCACGCCTTCGCCCGCCAGGAGCGCTCGCAGTGATTGCGTCATGTTGAATGCGGCAGCCTTCGAAATGGAATAAGCGGGGGTAACCGGCACGGGGGCGAGCGCCGTTAGGGACAGGTTGTTGACGATGGCCCCTTTGGAGCGTCTGAGCAGCGGCAAAAAAGCGCGGGTCACTTTCAACGATCCGAAGAGGTTGACGGCCAGGTGCTGCTCGATGATATCGGAATTGCCCAGATCGTCGTAGAGGTAGATGCCGACATTGTTGATGAGGACGTCAAGCGAGTCGACCTCGGCGGCGGCCCGCTGGATCTGCGAAGCACTGGTCACGTCCAGCGTCAGCGGCGTCACGCGTTTGTCGGCGTGTTGAAACGCGCTGCGCGCTCCCGCATAGACCCTCTTCGCGCCCCGTCGAAGGGCCTCGTTGACGAGTGCCCGACCGATACCGCGGTTGGCCCCGGTGATCAAGACTGCCTTATTTGTAATGTTCATACTGTTCTCCTTTTCTTGGATCGTTTTTCGTTGAAAAAAGTTGACATCCAGCCTTCGCTCATTGCGTCTCGTACGCTTGCGGAAGGTATACGTCGGCACTCACGCCCCTGCCGTGTCGTCTTGCCCAGCGGCACATGCCCCTGAGTGGAGTGATGATTGTCCTTCCCAGCCGGGTCAAGGAGTACTCGACAGCAATGGCCTTCGCTCTCGTAACGCGCCTGGTGATTAATCCTGTCGATTCGAGATTGCGAAGAGTTCTTGTGAGCATCCGTTGGGAGACACTTCCAAGGTAGCGGCGCAACTGCCCGTGACGATAAGGCCTCTCTTTCAGTGAAAACAAAACTTTGGGTGTCCACCTGCCGATGAAAATCGGCGGGGCCATTTTCGATTCGTGCATCGTCTTCATGACGTAGTGCCTCCTGCGAAAACTTCTCGGTGAGATGACCTTTGGAATTTGCCTCTCACTTTTTTTCGCGCTCGGCACCGTCCCACCTCGCCAGTCCTTGCGCGACATGCGCAATTAGGAACATATGTGTGCCTGCGGCCTTCGGCTGTTGCATCTTGTGAATGCCACTTAAGCCTTCCCTGCGGGCTATCTGCCATTACAGAGCTTTGAGCGCTTTCACTGTGTATAACCGGGGTGGCGGCCGAAACTCATCGGTGCTTGGCGGCTTTTTTTGGCCATCCGTCGGATTGCTTGCGCGAACCGCCGGGAAATCGTTGAAACCTTGGTTGTTGGTTAATGAGGGGGGACTCAGTACGGTGCCGTGCTGTTGGTTTGCGATCCGAATTGCGACACGAGATAGCTCCCGGCTACTCTTACCTAATCCCGGTTACTTCACCCGCCACTCGTGCCGGTGATTCAACAATGGGGCGCGAAACACAGAGTTGATGGTGTCATTTGGACTGACTTGCGTTCAAATTTCGAGGATGAAACAGGAAACCCATTTACGGTGGAACGAGCCAGAGACTATCTCCTAGCTAGGGCTTCCAAAGTCAGCCGCGGATCGGGCGCGCCGGTACATTAACAATGCACCGCCAGAGGTTGACACACCGCTGTGTCGGCAATGCAGGAAGCTCGTTGGCTGTAATCTGGTTCCAACTTGGTTCCAACGAAGGGCCGCTAAACCGGCGTTTTTTCGGTATAAGCGGTGCCGATTCAACGCTTTTGAGGTTTGTTAACAGCCGAATGCTCTACCGTTGAGCTACCGGGGATCCGCACAGGCAGGAACGGTTCCATCAACGACTGAAGTTAGTCTAGCGAAGCCGACGTGAGAGTGTCAACGAACGCTCCAAACGCACCCAGTTCTCCGCTCTCATCATCTTGACATAACGCCAATCGCGTTGTTAACTCCCCCCGCGAGGAGGCTCTTTCTCATGACATCTAAAGTGCGTATCGTCGCTGCCCTTGCGGCTGCAACTCTGACATTGGCTTCAAAGCCTGCCCTCTGGGCGCAGGATGCTTCCCACAAACTCACAGCCATGGATGAGTTTCAACTTCAGCTTCCCACCGACCCGCAGATCTCTCCCGACGGAAAGCACATTGCGTACGTGCGCCGGTTTGCCGATCCCATGACCGGCAGCTCTACATCCGCTGGATGGACACCGGCCAGACCGCGCGCATCACCAATCTCGAACAGGCCCCCGACGCCATTGCCTGGTCGCCCGATGGAAAAATGCTCTCTTTCTCGTCGCTCGTTCCCGGAAAAGGACCGCACATCGCCGATCTACCGGCGCCACCTTCCGGCGCAAAATGGGCTGACGCTCCCGCGGCTTACGATCGTTTGGTCTATCGTTTCAATGGAGCGGGTTATCTCAAGCCCGGCTACATGCAGATCTTCGTCGTCGACAGCGAAGGCGGCGCGCCGCGGCAAGTCACCAACGGAAATTTCCCCAACGGGGGCAACGAATTCGGCCCTTCTCGCGCGTCCTGGACACCCGATGGCAAGTATCTGATTGTTTCTGTCAATCGGCATCCCGAATCCGATCACGAATACCTGGACGACGAAGTCTACGAATTCAGCGTGGCCGACGGCTCGCTTCGCCCTCTGACCAATCGCAAGGGCCCCGACAACTCTCCCGCCGTGTCTCCCAACGGGAAACTCATCGCCTACACTGGTTACGATGATCGCTACCAAGGCCATCAAACCACCAAGCTTTACCTCATGAATCGCGACGGCAGCAATGCGCATTCGCTCTCCGACAAACTCGACCGCGATATCCAGGACCCCCAATGGGCCCCCGACAACAGTGGAGTCTTTTTCCGTTACGACGAGCACGGCGATTCCAAGGTCGGTTTCTATTCCGTGGATGGCGCATTCAAGAATATTGCCGATCATCTTGCTTCCACGCTCAGCGCCGGCGGCAGCGGCACCTTTTCTCTCGCCCGCACCGGCATGATCGCCCTCACTTACGGGCGTCCGGACAATCCGGGCGACATCGCCATCTCCAACAATGGAGCCATGAAGGTTCTCACATCGCTCAATCAGGAATTGCTCGCGCAGGAAAAACCCGGCCACGTCGAAGAGATCACGTTCGAATCATCAAAAGATAATCGTAAAATTCAGGGTTGGATCGTGCATCCGCCGGATTTCGATCCTTCCAAAAAATATCCTCTGGTTCTTGAAATTCACGGCGGTCCTTTCGCCGACTACGGCGACCGTTTCGATTTCGAAAAACAGGTGCTCGCTGCCAGAGGCTACGTGGTTCTTTACACGAATCCGCGCGGCAGCACCAGCTACGGCGAAGAATTTGCCAATCTCATCCACCATGCCTATCCTGGCGACGATTTTTCCGACCTCAACAGCGGCGTCGACGCGGTCATCGCCAAGGGCTACGTCGATACGAACAATCTCTTCGTCACCGGCGGCAGCGGCGGCGGCGTGCTCACCTGCTGGACCATCGAGCACACCGACCGTTTCCGCGCCGCGGCGTCGCTCTATCCGGTCATCAACTGGTACAGCTTTGCGCTCACGTCCGACATCCCCTTCATCACCAAATACTGGTTCCCGGGGCTTCCCTGGGACAGCACCGACAATTACATGCAGCGCTCGCTCACCAATCTCGTCGCCAAAGTCAAGACTCCCACATTAGTTATGAC
>WNGM01002402.1_pt1 | contig 15045 bp, 8 predicted proteins | sample 5400571 | NCBI WGS metagenome assembly WNGM01 (sample SAMN13153378, study PRJNA577476) | soil metagenome | isolation source: 100 cm soil or saprolite under Garry oak tree replicate 2 | place: USA:California | collected 2016-06-15
GATGCTTTGGTGCTGGGTCATCCTGGGTGATCCGCTCTACTTCCATCACTCTACTTTTGCTGCAACGAATGGATCCCACTTCGCAGACACTACGTTTTACACCTATCACAACATGCAGGAGTCTATTCTTGCTTACATGGTTCTCTCCATAAAGACTATCGGGCCGATCCTATTTGTTCTGGCGTTCATTGCCATCGTCGTTTTTGTCTTTCGATTTCGCAGAACGCCAAGCACCATAGTTGGGGCAGTAGCATTTCTCACGCCTTTCGCCTTTTACTTCGTTTCATTCTACACTGGGCAAGTTACCATCTATTTGCCAGGAGTTGGCCCTAACACAGATGTACACTACATCTGGAATCTCCGCTTTGGCACGGAGGCGGTTGCGCCCGCTGCACTCTTTCTATCGATACTGGCAATGCGTTGGTCTATTACAAGACTAGCCCGTCTTTGGGGCATAGTAGGATCAATTGTCCTTGTGATAAGTATCTGCATACAGACAATCTTGATTGCTCATGCAGGGATTCTTCCGCTGCAAGATGGCCAATATGGTCTTTCTTGTGTACCAACAGAGCCCATAACCGTTTATCTTGCGCAACACCATGATGGGGGAAAGGTTCTGGAAGATGCAAACACCTTCTATATTGCTGAATCAGAGGCTGGAATTGACCTCAAGAATACCATCTATGAAGGCTCCACCGGGTTGTGGAAGAAGGCACTGAAAGATCCAGCATCGATGGTAGAATGGATCATCGTGAGTCCGGACGCGCCAGATGATCCCATAGCAAAGCACATCGATCTGGAGAGCCCAGCATTTCTGTCACAATTTACCCTCGTAGTTCAGGAAGTGGATAGAATCGCGTACGGTCATTATCACCTCAGCCTGTATCACCGGAATGGGCGCTCTCCGCTGCCAGCGCGACCTATACCATCCAGTCTGCTCACTGAGCATAGCCTTTGCAGGTAACTGTATACGTTGCAGGAATCAGATAGGATACAGGAGACACAATGAGCGGCGCAACCAGGAAGATTCGCCAGCGTCTGGAATACCGCCAACAGATGGTGGCTTAGTTTGCAGCGACCCAAAGCTTGTTTAAAGAGTGATTTTCGGAGTGCCAGAGGCATATTTTGCCAAAACACTTTCCGTCGGATCACCAGGTCCGATATCGCCCTGAACACTCTCGCTCCCTTTATTCCAGATAATATAACCTGCAAGTCCTGCCTTAAATCCAGCACTGAGCTTTGCATCAAAAAAGGTTGCACGCTGATTGAGGGTGGTGGTTGTGACGGTCCCAGAACAGTCGCCGTTGGCCACGCTATTAGCACAGATGCCTGATTCACCGACAAAGGCTGGTTTGTTGAGATTTCGGCAGATAGCGATACGCTGCTGTATCTGGGAGGGCAATGGCGTTAGCACTTGTCCATAATCATGCCAGACATCGCAGAGGTCAACCTGGCCGCTGACAATCGTGGTGTAGTCTGTTGTATTATCTCCTGCGCATCCTCCTGGAGCCCCCAGATCAACTATGTGATTGGAATCAACTGCTTTGATAGCAGCCGTCATATCATCAGTAAAACTTCGCAAAATTTGAGCGCCTGCAGAACCGCACGGGCCAGCATCCGGTTCATTCACGAGTTGCCAGAAAGCAATGGTTGGTTCACTGGCATAATGTCGAGCTAGCTTTATTGCATAATCGCGGAACGAGAGTGGATATCTATCATTCGTTTGTTTATATCCTGACTGATACCAGGAGGATGGTTTCGTTGCTAGTGAAGGTTCACAATTTGTCCAGTGATTTACGAGCATTGGAACAATATACAAACCATATTCCTTTGCATACGCGATGTAGCGATCAAAATCGGTATACGCACCTTTATTGCTGCCGCTTTGATAAAATGCCGTTCTGACAACATTGCCATGCGAAGCAGTATTGATCTGAGAAAAAGTAGTAGCAATTTCTGTATTCGTTGGTGCCCCACAGCCGGTTCCCATCCAATGCCAGTTATATCCAACGAGACGGAGTGGTGAGCCATTCACCATCAAGTTTGGACCTGATTTGGTGACAAACGGACTTCCTGCTGTATGCGGCCGAAGGTCCTGTCGCTGCAAACTCGTTATGATCGTTATGGGAATAATAACAAGAAGCAAAAGAAATGCAGCAATACTTAGCACATAGAAGTGCTTTCTAGAAGATGGTGCCATTCTCTTTCCCGTGGATTTCCATTTTTGAGACGTAGCTATCTGTTCCTTGCCAGTTTACGTTCCCCTTAAGCTCCTGTCAATACTGCGCTTTGCCTCAAGAAACATCTTACTATAATGTCTTCAAGAAGACTATCCCCACACTGTTTGTTACCAGTAAGTGAGAGCAAGCGGCCTGAATAGAGAAGGTGAAGGGACGATACTATTATACCCTTTGATCATACTTTCGCTCCTTGAGGATATCAGGTCAGTAAGCTAACCTTAGTGTGGGGGTCGTCACAAAATAAAGGTCTCAATTGTAAGTTATTGATAGCAGATTAACAGACTCATAGATATGGTTGAGATTGATACCATCACACGAAGATTCCAGTTGCTGGCAGGGATGTTGGATGAGCGGACACGGCGATTGGTGGCTGCTGCTGAAGCTCTGTCCATCGGCAGGGGAGGCAGTGTTGCGGTCGCACGCGCAACCGGCATATCGCGTCGGGCTATCCAGCAAGGTATCAAAGAACTCCTGGAAGATGTTGGCCCAGGAGCAGGTCGTGTGCGTCGAGAAGGGGGCGGACGCAAGAAAACGGTCACCAAGGATCCAAGTCTACGCGACGATCTTGAACGTATGATGGCACCGACTGGTCGGGGTAACATCGAGTCACCCTTGCGCTGGACATACAAGAGCGTACGGCAGTTAACTGAGGAACTCAAACAGATGGGTCACAAAACCTCCCATCGGATGGTAGCGGAGTTGCTCCACGAGCTGGGGTATAACTTGAAAGTCAATCGTAAGACCAGAGAAGACTATGCGGATTTGGAAGCACAGTTAGAGTATATCAACCGCACGGCTCAAGCCCATTTTGCTATGTGCGATCCGGTGATCTCAGTGGAGGCCAGGAAGAAAGGATTTGTGGGTGAGTTCAGGAACGGAGGACGCGAACAGAGCCCTCAAGACAATATGGAGAAGATGTGGGAACACGACTTTCTCGTCTCTGAACTCGGCCAGGTGACTCCAAATGATGTGTACTACCTCGGCCATGATCACTGCAGCGTTGGCATCAATGTGGATCACGACATGGAGACCTTCGCGGTAGAAAGCATCCAGCACTGGTGGAATGCGACGGGCCGTATGGCCTATGCACAATCGAGACGGTTGCTGATCACCACTGATGGGAATGACAATAATATGTTTCGGACACACCTGTGGAAACTGGAGATCCAGAAGCTGGCGGACGAAACCGGGTTGGCAATCACAGTTTGTCACCTGCCGCCTGGCACAAGCAAGTGGAACAAAATCGAATATCAGTTCTGTGCAAACATTTTTCAGAACTGGCGAGGACAGCCCTTGATCAGCTATGCAGTCGACATCAAACTGATTGCGCCAACTATGATACCGACCGGATTTGAAGTGCAACGCCATATTGACACCAACATCTATCCATCAGGACATAACGGGTCGGATGCAGAGATGGCATCGATTCCACTTGTGTGGGATGCATCCCACGGTGAGTGGAACTACACCATTCTTCCGCAGAGCGTCTCCCTGTGAGACACTTATTTTGTGGCATTTTCTTAGGTCGTCTGGGGGTGACGACATACTCTTACCCCATACCTGTTCCTTGTAGATAATTGAAAGAGAGAGAGATGTCAGCTTCCTATATGCCGACTGAAGACCCACAAGAGCCTTCTCAAACTGTATGCCCTGGCCCTCCTGTCCAACCTCCAGGGGATATACCGTCTCCCCCGGACCCTGTGGATGTCGCAACTCTCCAGAGTGACCAGGATAACCTTCTCAATGGTCACTCAAATCTCTTTGTACCTGCTAACGCTGATCCTGATCAACAGGTCATAACACTGCATGCCAGTAACGGTACGTTCCAGAAAGAAGAGCACAATGGAAAGGGTAAATCGGATGTTGCTGACGAGTTCGCCAACAACACTCAGTCCTGGCAGGTTTTCTCTCACACAATAAGCGTGAAAACGGGGTTCCCAGACAGTGAATCATGGTCTCAGGAAAATGGACACAATGGAAAGGTGAGCTTTGACACCCTTGGACTTGAGGAAGAAATACTGTCTCAGGAAAATGGACACAATAGAAAGGTGAGCTTTGACACCCTTGAACTTGAGGATGAACTACTTAAATTCTCTGTGGAGGGTCTGGCATTATCGCAGCCCGACACATCTGATCTAAAAACACTGGCTCAGGAAAATGGACACAACGCAGAGGTGAGCTTTGACTCCCTTGAACTTGAAGAAGAAACACTTAAACTCCCTGTGGTGAAAGGCCGGTCATTTTCGCAGCCCGCTACATATGATCTAACTGTAGTGATCCCCACGCGAAATGAACGTGACAATATTATGCCACTGCTTCATGAACTGCAAGAAGCCCTTGATGGAATTAGAGTGGAGATTATCTTTGTCGATGATAGCGATGATGACACCCCGCTTATCATCAAGGATGCCTCGGTTGCAATGGGAACGTCCATGTTGCACGTCCATTTAGAGCACCGTCAGCCGGGTATTGCGCGTGAGGGGGGATTGGCAACAGCCGTTGTACATGGTATGAACAGAGCACAGGCTGAATATGTCGCGGTCATCGACGCTGACCTTCAGCATCCTCCGGAACAGTTGCGTGTGTTTTATGATGAAGCTGTTGCACAGAATGCGGACCTGGTAGTAGCCAGCCGCTATATTAAAGGTGGGAGCTATCAGGGGCTGGCTGGTGCAGGACGACGATTTGTTTCTGTTGGAATGAAATGGACAGCCAGGCTGCTCTTTCCTGGGCAATTGATGCGTATCTCTGATCCCCTGAGTGGTTTTTTTCTCCTGCGCCGTTCGCTCCTGGCCGATGTATCACTGCGCCCGATCGGCTACAAAATTCTGCTGGAGATTCTGATTCGCTGTCAATGGTGGCAAGTGCTCGAAGTTCCGTATCATTTTCAGGCGCGTGCTCATGGGCAGAGTAAGGCGAATATGCGACAGGGCATACTGGCCTTGCGACATATGCTGCGCTTGTGGCGCGAAGTACCCGCTGCCGGGCGTATCTGGAAGATCAGTATCTTGCTTCTTCTGAATGTGTTGATTACGTTGGCGTTGTTCATTATGAACAAGTCTTTCCCGTGGCTATGGGCCGATCTCCGTACAGTTGTCTTTGCTGTAATGGCGTGTGTAGATTTTGTCCTCTTGAATCGCTATATATTTCCCTCACCAATAGTGACAAGTAGTGTTGCGCCATCCGCAGCCTCTTTGATGTTCATTGAGGATAGAGAAAGGGTCGAGCTTCCATCGACCCAGAACGGTGCCACCAATGGGTATCACTCTCACTCCATCGATGATTTAGAAAAGGTTGAGCTTCCATCGACCCAGAATGGCGCCACCAATGGGTATCACTCTCACTCCATCGATGTTATAGAAGATGATATAGAAACGAGCGAGCTTCCATCGATGGGGCTAGCCGAAGCCTCCGCGGTCGACCTGAAACGGGAATCTCAATCGGCGCGGAAGAAAAAATTCTACGACAAGTTTCAGTCCATAGCGGCGGTAGCAGTGGTGATCCTGGCGGTTGGCTGGATCAGCTATGCGCAACCTGGTACATGGCTGGTCCTGGCAGTCCTGTTTATTGGCTTTGCGATTGTATTCACACAAAATGTCATCCGCGATCAGGCGATTACTATGGTCCTGGCTATCGCTGTCGGAGTCGCCACGATCGATTACCTTAGCTGGCGTATTACCGCGACGAACTGGCATGGCTGGTGGATTGCTGTGCCGCTCCTGTTCGCGGAGGTTTTTGGGGCACTCCATGTGCTAGGTTTTCAATTTACTGTCTGGCCCCGGTCACAGGTGGAGATTGAGCAGGGTGAAGACCCGACACAGCATCCGATTTTCATCTTCATCCCTACTGTTAACGAGGGTGCCGCGATTCTCAGACCAACGTTGGAAGGGATCATTGCCGCTCGCGCTAAGTACCTGGCGCTGTATCCTCATGGGCAGGTTACGATCGTTGTGTGTAATGACGGTCATGTGGCTAAGGCGGCGAACTGGGAAGAGACAGACATGCTGGCTCAGGAACTGGGTGTCTGTTGTATGACCCGGACCATAGGTGGTGGAGCGAAAGCTGGCAATATCGAAAATGCCCGTCAGGACTTGCAAGCGACAGGTGATGCGCTCCTGGTCATCTTTGATGCCGACCAGGTAGCAAAACCAGATTTTCTACTCAAAACCATTCCGCCTTTTCGTGATCCCAAGATGGGCTGGGTACAAACCGGGCAATATTATGCGAACCTGGACAATCCGGTATCTCGTTGGGCAGATGATCAGCAATCAATGTTTTATAACCTGCTGTGTCCGGGAAAGGAGGCTCTCAACGCCGCTTTTATTTGTGGGACGAATGTGGTTATTCGCGCCGCTGCGCTGGACGAGATCGGTGGCTTACCGCAAGATTCGGTGACTGAGGATTTTAAAGCCTCCATCACACTCCATCCGTCCTGGCGAAGTATCTATTTGACGGATATTCTCGCCACGGGCCTGGGGCCGCTAGATGTACCATCATACCTCAAGCAACAGGGCCGCTGGGCGCTCGGCACATTAGGTGTATTTCGCACCCATTGGCGTGAAATCGTTCTCCCGAGGAGGCATGGCTTACGGATTGGTCAACGGGTCCAATACTTCCTGGCCTGCACGCACTACCTGTGTGGTCTGCGCGATCTGATCTACATGATCAGCCCCATTCTCTTCATCTTAACAGGTATTCCGGCTGTGCGCAGCGCATACTTGAGCGAATACCTCTGGCATTTTATCCCATACAGTCTGCTCGGCGCAGTCGCGCTATGGTATTCTGCGCGTGGCCTTACCGGATTTCGCGGTATCATCATCGGCTTTGGCAGTTTTCCCGTGTTGATTGGAAGTCTGCTTTCTGTCGTCTTGCGGCGCAAAGTCGGTTTTGCTGTGACCTCTAAACAACATGGTAAGAAGCGTTCGCTCAGCTACTTGTGGGTGTATTTCTTTTTCTTGTTGCTCTGTATCGCCTGCCTGTTCTGGGCGACCCAGGTCAAAGGTCAGCAAGAGACCGCTCTTTTCATCAGTGTGCTGTGGGTGGTCTACTCAATGTTGATGCTGGGTAGCTTCCTCTGGCTGAACTTCAAAGATCTACGCTTTCAAACGGCCGTGCAGCAATCCGGGGCAACTGATGAGACCATTGCCAAGCAGTCATATCCTTCGAAGTTATTGCAGCGCCAACGCGGACTGAATCCGGTGTGGAACCTGGGGCTAGCCGCTTTGATAGCGATTCCTATCCTTGCTAGTAACTCCCAGGGCTTTCTGGCATTTCTCGCGAGCGGCCAGTCCGCACCGTTTGTGATCAGTCAGGAGAAGATAGCTGCACCATACTTTGGTGTGTCGCTTCCGATTCAGTTGCTTAAGAATCGGCCGCAAGTGTTAGAGCATGATCTGGGCACGCAGTTTTCAATTATTGGGCGCACGCAAGATATCCATGATCTGTTTGATACATCCTGGGCAGACCAGTTAGCGGCACAGCATGCACGCCCCTGGATCACGCTCCAATTCGGAGTGTTCGGCCCAAATCAAAAGCCCCCACTGGATGCCAATTTGCCCGCGGTTATTAACGGGCTCCATGATCAGGAGATCAGGCGCTGGGCCGAGGATATTCGCGATTATGGCAAACCGGTCTATCTGACGGTCTTTCAGCATGCCGACAAGAACTGGTCACTGTCATCGGGCGTTGCTAATGGCGGTATTCCGCAGGATGTGCCGAAGGCCTGGATGCACATGCAGTCCATTTTTCGCGACGTTGGAGCAAACAATGTGGCCTGGGTCTGGGCTCCGGCTGATCCTCTCCATGACCAGCCATACGCGCCACCTGCATCAACTATCGATGCCGTCCTCCAAACTATTGTTAATTACCCCGGCACAAATTGGGGCGATCCTGAGATGGTGTTACGTAATCTGGCGGAGCGCTATCCAACGAAGCCGATCTTTATAGATGCTAGCGCCGCTGGGCCGGCAGCGCAAAAGGCCGCGTGGCTGACCAAACTTGGGCAGGCAGTCATGGATATTCCTCAAGTTTATGCCTTGCTCTATCACGAAGGTGGCCCTGGATTGCATCCTACCAGCGAGCAAATTGAGAATTGGTCTCTTGCCTCTGATCCCGTTTCGCTTGCAGCCATGCGGGATATCGTGGCAAGCCTGCACAAAAAAGCTATTGCTCTCTCTTATTGACGTTTTGACTAATCTTGCAAAAAACGCGAAATGCAAGGATGAAATTATGATCGAGATCTCTTCACCTCAACAGCCGGTTGAGACGAAAATAATAACGCGCAAGCGCCTTTTGACTAACGTAACGATGTCACGCTGGGCATTGCCTACGATTCTGGTCTTCCAGGCTCTGCTTTGCTGGATACTGTTAAAGAATACCGCCTTTGAGGATGAGGCGCTTTATATCTATGCCGGAGAGCAGATCTGGCAACACTGGTTGCATGGGCTGCCGTTGCTGGAAAACTATAGTTACTTTATTTCGGGGAATCCTTATGTCTACCCGATTATCGCTGGCCCGCTCGACATGTTGGGAGGACTTGAGCTAGTGCGGTCCTTTAGCCTGGCCTGTATGTTGATTGTGACATCCTGTGGCTATTATGTGACGAAGCAGCTTTTTGACCAGAAGAGCGCCATCTTTGCCGCTATATTCTTTGTGTGTCAAGGGCCGGTGCTTTTTTTAAGTCGTCTGGCGACCTATGATTCCCTCTGCCTTTGCCTGGTGGCAATAGGGATGGCTCTGGCTGTGAATGCCAGCCTTGCACAGCGACCCTGGCGGGCTCTGGGTATTGGTCCATTCCTGGTGCTGGCGTTTTTCGCGAAATATGCGGCATTGCTGTTTATCCCACCTGTTCTTGCCACCCTGGCGCTGTGTACCTTGCTCAGGTGGGGATGGATAAGCATGCTGGTGCGTGGGACACTGGGAGTGCTGTCCCTGGCTGTGGTAGGAACGCTGGCGGCTATAGTCGTGATCCGTTTTGATCCAAGTATGCTTCATGCGCTCGTGGCATCAACGACCGACCGTATTGTCAATCAGGAGTACTCGCGTCTATCGTTAGCTGAACATGTTGTCCAGATGGTCGGTTTATCGTATGCAGCGGGGCTGGCTGGACTAGTCTTTGCGCGCAAAAAGCATCTGTTGATTGCGCTTGTATTGCTTGGTTCGGCGCTGCTCATACCCGCCTATCACATTTACAAAGCCGAGCTGATCTCTGTGGATAAGCACCTGGGGTACAGTATGTTCTTTGTGATGCCTGTGGCGGGTTATGCGTTGGCATCTCTCTCCGGCTTCCGACGCGCATTCTCGCCTGGACGCTACTGGTTATCCGGCGTGGCGATCTGCCTGATTCTGTTCCTGGTCGGGATAGGGGAAGCGCAGTCTATGTACTCGGACTGGCCACCCGCGACCCAACTCACGTATGTGTTTAAAACTCAGGTGCGCTCGGCCACCGGTCGCTACCTGACGGAACAATTTGAGATATTGCGCTATTACTTAGCGGATGATACGTATACCTGGCAATGGACCGGTCCCTACTTTTTTGAATACACTGATAAGCAGGGGCACTACTACATTGGCAATGAAGCCTATGTTAAGGCTATTAACGATGGCTACTTCGCCCTGATCGAGTTGGATTATGGAAATACCATCCAGACCGACATTCTAATTGCCCAGGCTATCGAGCACAGCAAGAAATACGATCTCATCCAACAAATCCCCAATCGGGACTCTTATGGGACTGGCTACTTCTTTATATGGCGTAAGCGTTGACGTGTCTCTTTCTGACTCCTTTTGCACCAGGAAGGAAAAAACCATGCTAGCAACACAACCTGATATCGATACTATCGCGATCACGCGCACCTTTGACGGCATTGAAGGCGCCGCTCACCGTGTGATCTCACAAATAGGCGGAATGGCCTCTGTCATCAAAGATGCTAACATCGCGGTGCTCAAGCCCAATTTTGTGGCTGGCAGGTCTGCCGAGACAGGGTCAACTACCAGTTTTGCTTTGCTCAAAGCTGTCTCCGAAGAGGTGCGGGCCTGCGGCGCAGAGCCAGTACTCTGTGAAATCCCAGGTACCGAGTTTGATCGCGAGGCCACCTATACCATTCTGGGCGTCGAAAAATTCTGCGCCGAGAATGGCATCCGCATTGTCCGTATTGATCCGGAGGGGGGCGAACGGGATTGGGTTGAACTGAGACCAGCAGGCGCAAGGAGCTTGCGCCGCTTCCACATCCCCCGTTTCATGCAAGAAGCTTGCTTCATTAACCTGCCGGTGCTCAAAACGCACGTTGTCTCGACCATGACGCTGGGTATGAAAAACCCGATGGGCATTCTGCCTCGTCCCGATCGACGGGCTATGCATACCCTGGGGATAGCCCAGTGCATTGTGGATATGAATCGCGGCATCAAGCCCGATCTGACAATCGTAGATGGCAGCGTGGGTCAGGATGGGGAGGGGCCGCTCTATGGCGAGAAAGCAGACCTGCAGGTACTGGTAGCTGGACGTGACAGCCTGAGCGTTGACCTGGCCTGCTGCCAACTGGTAAGCGTCAAGCCACGCGATATTCCTCATCTGAAGCTGGCTCTAGAGCAACTAGACCAGCCCTCGTTGAAGCTGGTTGGTGAAGAGGTGGGCATGATCAAGCAGTTTCGCCTACCAAAGCAGAAGGCGCTGTACCGCTTCATCTTCTGGCTGATGTACCCCTTAGACTATCCCTATAGCTGGATTGCGGAGCGCGGGCGACATTTCTGCACCATGCTGTACGGCACCGGGCTCGTGGGAACTCGCCCACAGATTAATGAGGCGAACTGCACACGCTGTGGCATTTGTGTCGAAACTTGCCCATTGCCAAATGTGATTGATCTGAAAACGCTGCAAGTGAACTACAAGACCTGCCAGCGTTGTTTGCTCTGTTACGAAGCCTGCCCGGAGAACGCCATCAGTGTCAAGGGCTATTCAGGTGTGAGGGGGCTATCATGACTACCGTAGTAACAGGCGCAACCGGGTTCCTGGGCAGCGCCCTGGTGACCGAACTGGTCAAACGCCAGCAGCCAGTACGCATACTTGCACGTGACGAGCAAAAAGCACGCCAGCAATTCGGTGATGCAGTTGCTATCAGCCAGGGAGATATCACCGATGCAGCGCAAGTCCAACGGGCGGTTGATGGCGCAACCACTCTCTACCACCTCGCGGGGCGTCTCTACCATCCCAGCATCCCGGCAGAGCTTTATAGCCAGGCGCATGTGGAAGGCACGCGCATCCTGCTCAGAGCGTGCCAGGGACAAACTCAGCTACAACGCATCGTGCATGTCAGTACAACTGGAGTGTATGGTGTCACTGGCGAGAGGCCTGCCGCTGAAGATGCACCTTTCGCGCCAACCAATCCCTACGAAGCCACCAAACTGGAGGGGGAACAACTCGCCCTCAAAGCCTACCAGGAGCAAGGGCTGCCCGTGACGGTGGTGCGGCCAGGGCTGGTCTATGGACCAGGCGACTTGCACCTGCTGAGTTTCTTCGTCTCGATTAACAAAGGCCAGTTTCGGGTCATCGCTGGCGGGAACGCCTTGCTGCACCCGGTCTACATCGATGACCTGCTAGCCGCCTTTCTACTCTGTGCCGAGCGACCCCAGGCCCCTGGTCGCAGCTATAACATTGCGGGAGAGCGTCCTGTCAGCGTTCGTGAACTCGCGATTGCCATCGCGCATGCGCAGGGCAGAGAACTTCCCCCAGGCAGTATCCCGCTCTGGCTGGCCAATTTTGCTTCAGATATCTTTGCCATAACGCCAGGCATGAGGGGTGAGCATGCTCCACTCACCCGCAGTCGTGTCCAATTTCTGACGCATAGTCGCATATATGACATTAGCCGGGCCAGGTCCGAATTGGGCTACACACCCAAAATCGCGCTGGAAGAAGGTATGGAGCTGACAGCCGCCTGGTACTACAAGCATCATTATCTGGATGACTCATCTAGAAGTAGGAGGACTGTTCGATGAAAGTGCTGATGACTGGTGCCACCGGGTTGCTGGGAGGACACCTGCTGCAGGCCTTACAGCAACGTGGTGAACAGATTCGTACCCTCGTTTTACCGGTAGAAAATGCGGAAAAGCTTATAGCGCAGGGAGTGGAGGTGATGCGAGGGGATGTGACGGATGCTGACACGCTTGCTCCCGCTGTCAAGGATATAGAAATCATTATTCACCTGGCGGGCATGATGGGTGTGGAGCGCCCGCTAGCAGATTATCGCCTGGTGAATGTCACTGGCTCAGGGAATCTCTACCGGGCAGCTCAGACTGCAGGGGTACGGCGTTTCGTGCATACCAGTTCGCATACGGTCTATGGCCTGGGCTACGGTCGATTCCTGACTGAAAAGGATGCGCTGCGGCCCGATCCTGACCCCTATAGCATTACCAAGGCAGAGGGTGATCGCCTGATCCGGCGCCTCATGCTCAACAGTGGCATGGAGACAGCGATCCTTCGTCCTGGTACCTTCTTCGGCCCAGGAGATCGATTACACTTTGGCCGTATTGCGCAACGCATGAAGAATGGCAAGGGAGTCATTATTGGGCGAGGAGATAATGCGCTGCCATTTTGCTACGTGACCGATGTAGTGCAGGGCTTCCTCTTGGCTGCCTATCATGAGAAGGCCCCTGGTAATGTCTATAACATCTCAAATGACCACCCGCTCACACAGCAAGAACTATTCAATGCTGTTGCAGATGATGTCGGAGGCAAACGCCCTACAAGGCACCTGCCCTATGTACCACTCTACTATGGCAGCATCATCGCCGAGAAGGTTGCCAAATTCACGCATACCAGGCCGATGGTGACACGGCTTGGCGTCATGATGTTTGGCACCGACAACAGGCATAGTGTCGAGAAAGCACGCAGCGAGTTAGGCTATGAGCCACAGGTTGATATACGAGAGGGTATCAAACTAGCGGCGGCATGGTTCAATGCTGGGGGTATAGAACAGCCAGTTGTCGTCCAGGCCAGTCAATATGCCCCTCTTGGAGGAAATCGAAAGCAATGAAAAGATTACCAGGCATCTCTAAGGCAAAAGTAATCATAGGCCTCCTGATAGGTATCGGCCTGTTAGTGCTCGTTTCACGTTTTGTAAACCTCCCTGTAACCTTTCATGTGCTACAACAAAACCTGGAGACGCCAGTCGGCATTGCCCTGGGCCTGCTTTCGGGCGTGGCCTTCCTGTCTGCGTGGTCTTTTCGCGGTATCCGCTGGAAACTCTTCTTGAATCCCGTCGGCAAGGTTAGCACCTTCAAAGCCATTGGACTCTACCAGGTCGGCGTGTTCCTCAACTTCCTGCTGCCCATACGCGGCGGCGAGGTTGTCAAGTGCTTCATGCTCAAAAGCAGTTCCGGCATCCCCGTCAGCAAATCGCTGCCCTCCGTCGCGATGGATAAGGCGCTGGATTTACTGCCCGCATTGTTCATCATGGCGATCGTGCCCGTACTTGGCGTACAGATGGACATCAAACTCTGGTTAGTGTTGTGGTTCGTAGGCGGCATCCTGCTCAGCCTGCTGTTCTTTGTCTTCCTCTCGGCCTGGAAACGCGACTCTGCTATCCGCCTGCTGCAGAAGCTGACCAGTCTGCTGCCAAAAGCCATTTCCGGCAAGGTCGAGGGGTTCGCCACCAGCTTTGTGGACGCGCTGTTGCTGGGAGCGAGCCAACCTCACATTTTTCTGCCAGCCATCGCGCTCACCTGTGCAGCCGTGCTCTGTGATGGGCTCTTCGCCATGCTGGCTTTCTGGACCATCGGCTTCCACATTTCCTTCGGGATGGCGCTCTTCGGCTACTCTGTCTACAACATGTTCTACATCCTGCCGACCCCGCCGGGACAGGTGGGCAGCAACGAAGTCGTAGGCTTGCTGGTCTTTGCAGGACTGCTGCATATTCCAGCGACCTGGGTCACCGCTATGTTTGTGTTCTCCCACCCCTGGGCTGCTGTCCTCATGTGTACCACCGGTCTCATCTGCCTCAGCGCACTGGGTCTAACCATTCCCGCTGTTTTGCATAAGCATGATGATGATAGAAAAGTAACACCTCCCTTAGTGCATGCTGAAGACAGCAAAATTACACTTCCTTTAGTGAACGAGGAATCGTCTGTCTTGTATTAGTAAAACCAGTAATGAAAGGAATATAGACATGCTCGAAGTATTACCAAAGATAGCGAAAATGCAAGCCTCGTATGCGCTGGGCAAACCGCTGGCGCTGCCCATGAATCTCACCATCAGTGTCAGTTATCGCTGTAACTCACGCTGCAAAACCTGTAATGTGTGGCAGCGACCCAATGATGACTTCACCATAGAAGAGTATGACCACACGTTTGCCTCCATTGGCAGGGATGCCTACTGGTTCACCTTTAGCGGCGGCGAGCCGACCTTGCGCAAAGACCTGCCCGAGATGGTGGAGGCGGCCTACCGCCATTGTCGCCCAGGTATCATCAATATTCCCACCAACGGCATCCAGGACAAAATTATCCCCGCTCGCATCGAGCGTGTCTTACAAGCCGCCCCAACCAGTGAAGTCATTATCAACCTGTCCTTGGATGGGGTGGGCGAAAAGCATGATATCGTGCGTGGAGTCAAAGGCAATTTTGAGCGCGCCATGCGCACCTATGCGGGCCTGAAGGCGCTCAAGGCACACTATACAGACTTCACCTTGGGAGTGCATACCGTCATCTCCAACTTCAACGTCGATGAGTTCGAGCACATCTATGCCTTCGTGCGCGATGAGCTCAAGCCCGACTCGTTTATCAGTGAAATTGCCGAAGAACGAGTCGAACTGGATAC
>WNGM01002653.1_pt1 | contig 15041 bp, 11 predicted proteins | sample 5400571 | NCBI WGS metagenome assembly WNGM01 (sample SAMN13153378, study PRJNA577476) | soil metagenome | isolation source: 100 cm soil or saprolite under Garry oak tree replicate 2 | place: USA:California | collected 2016-06-15
GGACATGATCTCACACGAGACGCCGGCAGCAGTACTACTCGATATCGAGATGCCACGTATGGATGGTTACGAGCTAATTGCCACTTTGCGTGCCCAGGAACAATATCGCATGCTACCGCTGGTCGTTTTGACCTCCCGCGCCGCTGCCAAACACCAGCAGCGTGCTGCACAGCTAGGAGCAAGCTCGTACGTGGTCAAGCCCTACCAGGATGAAGAACTCATCAATACCCTCAACTCCCTCGTATACGGCGCAGCCGCCAGGTAGCCAGGGAGAGAAGGTTGTACTATGGGAGTTGAACGTGCTGTAACGCGTTGGTACTTGCAACGCCAATCTATTCTTAATGAAATCGCAACCCTGGAAGCGAAACTTGCCAGGGACAGACAAACACAAGAACAGAAGCAAGGGGCCGGCAATAGTAGTGAGCAGGTAGATGCTGAAATAAGGCAGCAACTAGCAAAGGCACAGGAAAAACTACGGACATTAGGCCCCTGCCCCAAACCAATGATGGGCTAATGATTTAGTAGTCAGTTGGAACCTGGTTACCTGTCCCCCAGACAGGATGCTACATTTCAGTCATCAAATGAACTGTAACAGAGTACTATGCTATAGCATCAACTATTAGCTTTCCCATCTCTTGCGTTCCTACGGTCTTCTTCCCCATTTCACGCAAATCCTCGGTACGATAGCCTGCATTCACAACCTGTTCTACCGCAGCCTCAACCGCATTTGCTTCCTGCTGAAGGCTGAAAGCGTAACGTAACATTAAAGCAGCAGACAAAATTGCAGCAATGGGATTGGCTTTTTGCTGTCCAGCGATATCCGGCGCAGAACCATGAATTGGCTCATAGAGGCCAAACAGCCCATGAGGTGTTCGACGGGTCCCCAGGCTAGCCGAAGGGAGCATACCCATTGAAGCGGAGAGCATTGAAGCCTCGTCGGTAAGAATATCACCGAACATGTTCTCTGTAACGATCACATCGAAGCTTGTTGGCCGCCGGATAAGATGCATAGCGCACGGTACAATACGCTCGATTTCTGCCTCTGTATAAATCAACGTATCGATGGCTTCATATCCCTGCGACGTCTCACGGATTTCACTGGGTTTGCCATAGTACAGGCCGCCATTAAGCTCACGTACCACGAGCAGATCTGTTCCCAGCAAAACCTCAGACTTGATAGTAGAAGCGTTGAGCAGCGCTTGCAATGGTCGTATTGGACGCAAATTAGCATAAAGTTCCAGCTCTTTGCGTAAACGGTAGAGCGCATTGGCCGGGTGGCGTTTGGAATCTGGCCCCTCGTTGGGAGGAGCATCACCGAAAGCGCCAAAGAGTATGGCATCGCTCTGCTGGCAGAGTTTCATGGTAGCATCAGAAATAGCTGCGCCTTCGGTATTTATGGCAGCAACCCCTACCAAGGCATAGCTTAAGTCGAAGATATGTCCATAACGGCTGGCGACGGTTTGCAGTACGTGGACTGCCTGCTCAGTGACCTCTGGGCCAATTCCATCTCCTGGCAAGACAGCGATAGTATATGTTCCCAAGGTTTTTCCCTTCTTGTCTATTTTTAATCTCACATTACCATGTAATCTGCTCGTATGCAATTATCTATCACTCCAACTTCAGGGCCAATTAAACCGTGGGAGCAATATCCTCGTACAGGCGGGTCGCCGAAGGCGACCCAAAGTTGTAATACACGTTTTGTGTGTTTTGCGTGCGCTTCAGCGCACGCAAAACACACAAAACGTGTATAAAAGGACTATTTGCGGCGCAGCCGCAACATGCACGGGACTATTGCCCCTAAAGAATTAAAAGTCGAGGTACTCTGTCTCCCAGACAGAGTACCCCGCACCCCGACAAGGGGCTTGCTGCCCCTTGCAACCCCGCTTTGGCAACTTTTAAATCGCCCTGCTCCAACTTCGATGTAAAACCAGGCTTGTCACACATTCTGCTATCCAGAGCGTAATTGTAACAGTGGAACAATTACGACAGGTGAAACCATGAGCGGCGCTACTTCTTATAGCCATTTGTAGTATATGCACAACTCGATAGATGTAGGTCAGAGAAAGAGTGCCTGCTAAAGAACTGGTACGCCAGTATACGATAGGAGGAAGATAGTATGGCAGAGCATCATGCTTCCGTTGCAGTTAACGCGCCTGTACAACAGGTCTATAGGCTTTTCACGCACTTTAATGATTTCCCAAAGTTTATGAGTTTTGTAAGAGAAGTTACCTATTATGATGATCAGCGCAGCCATTGGGTAGCTGAGATTCTTGGTCGCCATGAATGGGACGCCGTCAACGTGAACTGGATTGAAGATCGTCAGATCGGGTGGCGCTCGACGAATGGGCTGGAAAACAGCGGTAAAGTGACATTTTTAGGAACGGGTCCCAATCAGACGTTAGTTGATGTCTTTATTCACTACACTCCTCCTGCTGGTATCCTTGGTGAAATAGGCGAGAGACTGGGTGGCGACAGTCGATTTGAGACTGCGCTGCAGAACGATCTGAATCATTTTGCTCGCATGGTGGAACAGGCTCCACCAGGGGCACTTGACCCCATGTCGTCTCATTATTTGTTTCATAGTGATAGCGCTGTTACGCAGGGAACAACAACCGATCGCCAAAATGCCTCCATGGAGCGTGATCCTATGATGGACCAGCAAGCGATGACGGAGCGCCAGGCAAGAATAGAGCGCGAGGCGGCTACTAAACAGCAGTCAGCAGAAGAGCGGCAAAAGTCAAGTGAGCAGCAGGCAGAACTACAAAGCCAGGCAGCTATGGAACAGCGGACAGCGCTGGAACAGCAGGCAGCCAGAAATCAACACGAGGCTATGGAAGAGCAGGAGGGTCAGGCAGTTAGAGAACAAGCTGCTCTAGCCGATCAAGATCTCGTTCATGGCACTTTAGGGGGCCGCAATGCTTCGCTGCCCCATACACCTCTTGGAGATCGAGATGCCAGGGGAGAACGACATCCTCAGTATGAGCAGGGGCCTATGGTAAGTCGTGATCCCAGGTTGAATCAAAAAACAGAGCAACCTTTAAGTGAGACAGAAGTCGAATCTCCGTGGAGACGTTCCATTCAAGGTACCTCTCCTGAGCACGAGGAGGAAGCTCCGTAAAGGCAAATGCCGCTTCAGATGAATTGGCCCCCGAAGCTGGGCGAGGACAAGCCATCGCCTCTACTATGGACGAGCTAGTCCGACAATCCTAAGCATAGGAGGGGAACTCTGTCTGGGGAAAGGTATAATGGCTTGTTCGCCCTATGACCCATGCAAAAATCGTTTGTGCAACCCCCTACACGTCTCTGCTTGATCTACAGTTTGAGGTAAGATATACTGCTGCTAATGAACGAGGGTTGCGAGAGGAGACGTGCATGGCAGCTAAACTCGAGGTGTTCTTCTCCTATGCTCACGCGGATGAAGAATGGCGGGACAAGCTGGAGAAGCATCTGGGTGGCTTAAAACGGCAGCGGCGTATTCTAACATGGCATGACCGCAAGATTCTTCCAGGAGCGGAATGGGCGCCAGAAATTGGCGCTCACCTCAGTAGCGCCGACATCATTTTACTGCTCATAAGTTCAGATTTCATCTCCTCTGAGTATTGTTGGAGCGTTGAGTTAAAGCAGGCTATTAAGAGACACGAAGCAGGAAATGCGCGCGTCATCCCGATTATTGTTCGGCCGGTCAATTGGAAGAAGACGCCGTTTGCCAGACTGCAGGCTTTGCCAAAAGATGGGAAACCGGTATCCACGTGGCCAGATATCGATGAAGCGCTTCTCAATGTCGCTGAGGGGGTCCAAAACGCGGTCGAAGACCTCCGCAAAAAACGTTCGGCGAATGCATCGAAACCCGCTGTCACCGAAGCAAAGGCGCGGAAGAAGGTACCGATCCCTTTGCAGGTGTGGAACATTCCCTATCGTCGCAACCCGTTCTTTACGGGTCGCGAGTCCATTCTCGTGCGGCTACACACTATGCTTCACGCGGGAAGTGCCGCAGCTTTGTCACAACCGCCGGCCATCAGCGGCCTGGGTGGTGTTGGCAAGACGCAGGCGGCGGTAGAGTATGCCTATCGCTACCGCAATGAGTACCAGCACGTGTTGTGGGTGCAGGCCAACACGCATGAAACCCTCACCTCGAGCTATTTGACCCTTGCTGGTCTCCTCAATCTGCCTGAGTATGGCGCCCAGGATCAGAGCCTAACGGTACAGGCTGTGAAGAGCTGGTTAGAACAGCACGACAGGTGGTTACTGATCTTCGACAATGCCGATGATTTGTCGATGGTCGACGCGTTCCTGCCTTCGGGGAGCAGCGGGCACACTCTCTTTACGACTCGGGCACATGTGATGAGTGGAAGGGCGCAGCGGGTCGAAGTCGAAGAGATGGACGTGGAGGAAGGGGCGCTCTTCCTGCTGCGCCGCACGACCATGCTCGGACGAGATGTGCCACTTTCAAGTGTGCCCGAAGCCGTTCGCGTGGAGGCCATCGCCATTGTGGAAGCTGTAGATGGCCTGCCGCTCGCCCTCGATCAGGCGGGAGCCTACATTGAAGAGACGGGGTGTGGTTTGTCACGCTACCTGGGGCTCTATCAGGCGCAGCGGAAAGAGCTGCACCAGCGCAGAAGCAAGCGACCCACGGATCATCCTGAGCCCGTAGCCACCACCTGGTCGCTCTCGTTTCAGAAGGTCGAACATGCCAACCCTGCTGCTGCCGAACTTCTGCGCTTCTGTGCGTTTCTGCATCCCGATGCTATTCCCGAAGAGCTCATCACGGAAGGCGCTCCTTATCTCAGTCCGGTCCTCCAATTGATTGCGAATGACCCCATGAAGCTGGACGAGGCCATCGGAGAACTCCTGAACTACTCGCTCGTGCGCCGCCATCCTGAAACGAAAACATTGAGTATGCATCGCCTGGTGCAAGCGGTGCTCAAAGACGAGATGGACCTGGGCACTCAAGAGCAATGGGCAGGACGGACGGTGCGAGTCGTCAATCATCTCTTTCCCTTTGGGACGGCGGACACATGGCATCTGTGTCAACGTTATCTGCCACATGCTATTCTGTGTCCAAATTATATTGAGCGGTGGGAGATGGCTTCGCCTGAATCGGCGCGATTACTTCATAACACAGCTTCTTACCTTGATGACCGTGCCCAATATAGGGAAGCGGAACCACTTTATCAGCGAGCTGTGGCAATCTATGAGCGGCTACTGGGACCTGATCACCTTGGCACGGCAAAATGTCTCAATGACCTGGCAGTTCTCTACTGGAATCAGGGGAAGTACGAGCAAGTGGAGCCACTGTATCAGCGAGCCCTGGCGATCATGGAACGGGTGCTGGGAACCGAGCACTCCGACACGGCACAAAGCCTCAATAACCTGGCAAATCTCTACGCAGACCAGGGGAAGGATGAGCAAGCGGAACTGCTCTATCAGCGAGCCCTGGCGATCAGGGAACGAGTGTTGGGAGCCGAACACCCCGACACGGCACAAAGCCTCAATAATCTGGCTATTCTCTATAAGAACCAGGGGAAGAATGAGGAAGCGGAGCTGCTCTACCAGCGGGCCCTGGCGACCTACGAGCGGGTGCTGGGAGCCGATCACCCTGACACGATAAGAGTTCTAGAGAACTATGCCAAGCTTCTTAAGAAAATGGGGCGAGAGGGGGAAGCGACAGGGTTGGAGGCTCGAATTGAGGCAATAAGGGGAAAGGTTCGGGGGTCAGAGGAGGGTAAATGAAGGAGGGATATTGATGAGACGAGAAGATTTACGTGGGACGTGGGCGATGCAGCGCGAGGCAGAGTGGCCTTCGACGAGGCGGGATGAACTGGCCCGGGAAGCGCTGGCGCATGGATTGGAGTCAGCCGACTCGATTCGCGATAGGAGCATCTCCTTGTTTGACCGGTCGGGTCGCGGTTACTCAGGGGGGTGCCGGTTCATGGGCGTTCCGTTCCTGGAAGACATGCACAGGCTGGGTGGTCAGGACGTTGCTATTGTGGGGGTTCCGCTGGACTGCGGGACCACCTTTCGTTCTGGTACCCGTTGGGGGCCCGAGGCTATCCGGCGTATCTCGCTGCTTGGGACCGGTTATAACCCATCACTGGGTGTCGATCTCGTGGAATCGCTCAACATGGTTGATGTTGGAGACGTGAATGTGATTCCGGCGAACATCGAGAAGAGCTTTGACCAGATCGCCAAAGCGGTCAGCTATGTGCATGAGCGAGCGGTCTTTCCCGTCGTCCTGGGCGGGGATCATTCGATTGGTTACCCGGATATTCGAGGGCTGGCACCGCATGTTGAGGGCAATATTGGCATCATTCACTTTGACCGGCATGCCGACATCAGCGAGTACAACAGGGACGAGCGCATGCATGGAACCCCGTGGTTCCACGCGACCAATATTCCCAATGCTCCTCCCACCAATCTGGTACAAATTGGCGTGGGAGGCTGGACGCAACCCCGCGATTGGTATTCCACCTCGCGCGAACGCCGGACGACGATCATGACGATGGAAGATGTTGACCACTACGGTATCGAGCGAGTGGCTGAATATGCCCTTGATATTGCCTGGAAGCAGGCAAAGTGCGTCTTTCTCAGCTTCGATATCGACTGCCTTGACCCTGCTTTTGCGCCAGGGACGGGCACTCCAGAGCCAGGAGGGTTTCTGCCGCGCGAGGTCTTCAAGCTGCTCCAGCTTGTGGCACGGGAGGGATTGGCAGGGATGGAGGTTGTGGAGGTTTCACCGCCTTACGATGTGGCCGACGTGACCGCTCTGCTTGCTTCCCGAGTGATTATGGATGTGCTGGGAACGCTTGTTTTGAATAGGAAGTTGGGGCGCGTTCCTCCCCGAGAGGAGTCGCCGCCTGTAGAGGAAAAAATGGATCGGCAGCAGACCGATGGATAAGGGAGATTTCTTTCTCACCTGGCGGGCTGCTATCTGGTGATTACATAAGTCCGCAAGGTGACGTGAGTCAGGTCTGCTAGACGAATGCGCGGAGAGATCCTTCGCTGCGCTCAGGATGACACAACCCCGCGCTGTCATCCTGAGCGCAGCGAAGGATCTCTCGCCAACTTATGGGTAATCACCAGGATGCTTCCTATTGGTCAATATAGATGCTACGTGCTATAATAAGGGCAAGGTGGAAGGCGGATGAGCCGCTTTTCTTCTTCATGCAGCTATCTACCTGGTCTTTGCACCGGGTGGATGAGGGTTGCAATATCCTGCAAATATCCCAACCGAGCATTGGTGCTGCTAAACCTTTGCAGAGGAGTTATTATTATGAGCAGCGAAAATACAGAGAATGGGAAAACGCCGGTTCCTGGTGCACGACGTAAGCCAGTGCCAATTGTTATGGCCTCTGGTCCCCATGAATACACTCCAGGAGATCAAGAACTTCCAGTTCAAATTACCAGCCTGGCCGATATGTTGCAGTGGGCACAGAACTGGGCTCGCTCGAAGTCGGTCTGGCCACTGGGCTACGGTCTGGCTTGCTGCGCTATCGAGATGATGGCCAGTGCGCAGGCGCACTACGACTTATCGCGCTTCGGTTCGGAGGTCTTTCGTTCGAGCCCACGCCAGGCCGACTTGATGATAGTTGCCGGGACCGTCTCGGTGAAGATGGGACCGCGCCTGCGTCTGCTCTGGGAGCAGATGCCAGAACCAAAATGGGTTCTCAGCATGGGCCAGTGTGCTAACTCTGGCGGTGAATTTTACGATAGCTACTACACCGTCCAGGGCGTCGATACAATCGTGCCAGTGGATATTTATGTCCCTGGTTGTCCCCCACGTCCGGAGGCACTTATTGAAGGTATCCTCAAGTTGCGCGAAAAGATAGCGAAGCAGGGCCTCAAAGTGCGCGGTGAGAAGGAAATTGAGGTGTAGTGTATGCGTGGCATCCTCGAAGGAATGGGCCTGACGTTTAGTCACCTGTTCAGGCCAAAGGTGACCCGACTGTATCCCTATGAGAAGCCAAAATTACCGCCACGCAGCCGCGGCCTCATACAATTAATCGCGGAAGAGGGGCTACAGACAGAATTCAACCTGAAATGTGAATCCTGCCTGTTGTGCGAAAAAGCCTGTCCGCCCCGTGCCATTACGATTGAATATGAGCCCATATACAAGTGGAAAACACGCCCATGGTTCAAATCATATATCCGCGAAGGCGCTGAGAAGTTTACGCCACGTAAACTGACAGCGGCAACGGGTACTTCCAAGGCTGGTTACTACTCTCAACGTATCGCCGAATATGCTGTAGAATATCATGACAAGCCAGTAGCTCCCTGCGTTGCCATGCCCGTCAAAGATTACCTGGAGCCTGAAATCGATCTTGACCCTGTTGATGTGCTACTAGAAACCTGGTCGCAAGATGCCGGCGAACTTCCAGCCCTGCTGGATGCCGTCATGGACATGTACGGCTACTTGCCTTTGCAAGCTGCTAAACGTATCGTCCAGGTGCGCGGTGTCGACCTGAGCGATATCTTCGGTATCGCCACAATGAGCCCGAAATTCAAACCTGCTCCCGCAGTAAAAGGCTTAAAGCGCGACGATCAACCCCGACGCGGCCTGGCTCCTGATACGCGGGGTGTATGGGGTAATATTCATCATGTGAGGCAGCCAAATGCCTGAATTTGATTCTACATATCGAGTGCTGCGGCGGCGTGGTGAGCCTGACGTCCGTTCACTGGATGCTTATCGCCGCAATGGCGGTTATGCCGCTTTAGAAAAAGCCATCCGCGAGCAAACGCCCGAGCAGGTTATTCAGCAGGTCATCGACGCGAAACTGCGCGGGCGCGGCGGCGCCGGACGTCTGACGGGTGAAAAGTGGCGTATCGTGAGCAGGACAGACGACAATGTGAAATACGTCATCTGCAACGCCTACGATGCCGACCCGCGTGCAATGGTGGCCCGTTCGCTGTTGGAGCGCAATCCTCACCAGGTCATCGAAGGTATAGTGCTGGCAGCCTACGCTGCAGGCGCATCAGAAGCGTATCTTTTCACACGCAACTTCTTTGTTGAAGGGATGGCCTCGGTACAGAGGGCCTTGAATGAAGCATTGGAGGCCAACTTTGTAGGACGTGATATTTTAGGTACCGAGTTCAGTTGTACCATCAACGTCCTGGGGGTAGATATTGGCTTCATGGGTGGTGAGGAGACCGTGCAGATCGCCCTTATCAAGGGGCGCCGCGGTATGCCTGAACAACGTCCTCCTTATCCTACGCAGTATGGGCTGTGGGATAAGCCAACCGCCATAAACTGTATCGAGACACTCGCTAACGTGCCTGTAATCGTGCGCAGCGGCGCCGAAGCCTTCGCCAGCGTAGGAACGGCCACAAGTGGTGGGACGAAGGTACTGACGGTCTACGACTACGTGCCTGATAGCGAGCCAAAGGTGATTGAAGTGCCTTTTGGTGCGACGCTGCGAGAAGTCCTGCGTCATGCTGGCTTCAATCGCCCTGATGGCGACTTGCGCGCCGTTGTGGTAGGCGGCGCCGAAGGCGGCGCTCTGCCCACGTCTTTGCTTGATACACCATTTGATTATGATCCCCTGGAAGATGCTGGCGCTATTGTAGGTTCCAGCATTATCGAATTGCTTCCTGCTAACACGTGTATGGTCGGGTGGGCGATGGAACGCAGCCGTTATCTCTCGCACGAATCGTGTGGTAAATGTGTGCCCTGCCGTTTGGGCGTCAAACGTATAGCGGGTCTTCTAGAAGGAATTATCAGTGATCTTGGCGTCAGTGGGGATCTGGAGGTGCTGGATGAATTTGCCAGGTATGTTCCGAATGGGTCGCTATGTGGCTTTGGCATACAGGCGCCAAATCCGCTTAAAACGGCCAAACGTTATTGGCCCGATCATTTCCAAAAGCATATTGAGGATCAAGAGTGTCCTACAGGAACGTGTATTCCGGTACGTGCTCATCGTTTTGTAACTAAGCATGTCTTACCATAGAGATTGTAACTATTCAGGTACCGGGCTTATGCCTCCTACGGAGGCAAACGAGAAGGAGGGAAGTGACCTGGGGACAACCCCAGACCCCGGCAGGAGGACTGCCGTCCCCCTGCACTCCCTACTGAAGAGTTACTAGATATTTGAAACTGGCAAGAGGAAACGCATGGCTATATCAGTCCGAGATAATTTTTCACCGATAACTCAGGAGCCGGCAGTGCCAATGGTACGTAATGAAGTTGGGCAACCCGGCTTCACATTTACCGTTGATGGCAAGGTTGTGCGGGCCTATGAAGGCCAGACGATCCTGAGTGCCGCCATTGACAGCGGGATTCTCGATATCCCCAATCTATGTAATGATGAGAAGCTAGAGCCAACCTCGGCTTGCCGTATGTGTCTTGTACATATCGAAGGCGCCGAAAGGCCTTTGCCTTCTTGTAACGTACCTGCGTCTCCGGGTATGGTGGTCACAACGAAGTCGGACGAACTATTCCATATCCGGCGCACCAACCTGGAGATGATACTCTCTGACCATAATGCCTATTGTCAGCCACCCTGCCAGGTCGATTGCCCCACGCATATCGACATTCCAGGCTACCTGGAGTTGATCGCTAAAGGTTCGATGAAAGAGGCGGCACGCCTGGTCAAAGAAGTGCTACCATTCCCATATATTCTTGGTCTCACCTGTCCGGCTCCCTGTCAAAAGGCCTGCCGGCGTACTCTGGTTGAGGAAGAAATCGCCATTTGCCGCATGCACGGCTATGCTGCCGAGCAGTGCTTGCTCGATCCTCCCGTTCCATTCCTCAAGGATCCCCCAACGGGCAAAAAGGTGGCGATCGTTGGCGCTGGCCCTGCGGGCCTGACCTGTGCCTACTACCTGGCTCTCAAGGGTCACTACTGCAAGATATACGACATGCAGCCCCAGGCGGGCGGTATGCTGCGTTACGGTATTCCTGAATATCGTTTGCAGAAGGACATAATGGATCGTGAACTCGATCATGTCTGGCAGCTTGGTGTAGACCTCCAATGTAACGTCAAGTTCGGTCAAGACTTTACCGTCGATGATCTCTTTGCAGAGGGTTTCGATGCTGTCTACCTGGCAATTGGTTGCTGGACAAGCAATAGGTTGAATGTACCGGGTGACGATGCTGAAGGCGTTGTGAACGCTATTGCCTATTTGAGGGAAAAAGTAGAGGGTCTACCCGTTCCTGTTGATGAAAACAAAGAAGTCGTCGTAATTGGCGGCGGATTTACTACGTTTGACTGTACACGTACTTCATTACGTCTGGGGGCAAAAGTACATACAACCTATTATCGTACTCGTGCTGATATGAGTGCTACTCAGGAAGAAATTGAGGATGGTGAAGCTGAGGGTACACACCTGCTGGTGAACGTTGCCCAGCAGCGCATCCTCACTGAAAATGGTAAAGTAACGGGTGTCGAATACGCAAAAACGAAGCCCGGCGAGCCAGATGCACGTGGTCGCCGTCGCCCTGTCCCTATACCTGGCTCCGAGTTTGTGATCCAATGTGATACAGTCATTCCCGCTATCGGTCAAGCCGCAGAGAAGTCAGTGATTGACGAGAAGTCAGGCGTGAATTGGACAAAGTGGAATACCATCCAGACCGACCCGCATAACTTCATGACCGACCGTTACGCCGTCTTTGCCGGTGGCGATGCACAGATGGGCGCGAAGACAATCATCGAGTGCGTGGCACAAGGCAAGCTGGGCGCCCGTTCCATCCATGCCTTCCTTAACGGAGAAGACATGAAAGAGGTTGCTCGCCGCCTGGAGATAGAAGAGCGCAAGCCCGACCTCTTTGATATTGTGCCCTACAAGCCGGTTGAGCCGAAGGTAAAGATGCCTATGCTGCCTTATGAGAAGCGCAAGCGCAACTTCAGGATTATTGAGATGGGCTATTTGCAGGAACAAGCTGAACGCGAGGCGGGGCGCTGCTTGCAGTGTGTATGCCCCGCGGCCGGCCAGTGTGACCTGCAAAAGTATAGCATCGAGCACGGCCTGGCTGATAACCGCTTCCACGATGGTGAACCGAGCGACTATCACGACTACGAAGTTGACCTGTCGCACAGCTTCATCCTGCGCGACCCCAACAAGTGCATTAACTGTACGCAGTGCGTGCGGGTGTGCCACGATGTGATTGGCCCCGACTGCTACGGCATGTTCGGTAAGGGCTTCGACACCATCGTTGCGACGCCCTTCAACGTTAGCCTGCATGACACCGATTGTGTATCCTGTGGGGCATGCGTGCAGGTCTGTCCGACGGGTTCGTTGATGATGGCCGAGCGAACTCTGCACCGTTATGCCTTCGCTCTCGACCGCTGTATCTTCTGTGGCGACTGCGTCGAGGTCTGTCCTCATGGCGCATTGGGCGAGACGCCCAACTTCGAGCTGTCCTTCTTCAATCGCTTCGGTCCCGATGTGACACTGGAGAAGGGCGATCTGGCTACGGCACCGGATTACCTGGTGCGCCAGCGTCTCCCGCGTGGTAAGAAAGACTTGCCCGTGATGAGCCCGCTGGTGCGCCCGCTGCCTCCACGCGGTATTCGTGAATAGCTATCTGGCTGTCATCCTGAGCGCAGCGAAGGATCTCTGTGCCTGTGGAGCTAGATCCTTCGCTGCGCTCAGGATGACAATTGGTGTGCCACTACATTTCTGCCTTACTGCTTTTTCACTTTGCAACAGTTTTGTGAGGAACGCGGGTTACTTTATTTTGGCGGGAATTTCCTCGCCGGCTAACAGGGCAAGATAGCTATGCAAGTCCTGGTAGACAAACTCCCCCATCCCGGGCGTGGGCCTACCTGTAAGGTCGGTAACTAAGCGTGGATATTTGCAGGCATCGCCCCAGGGGGGAACCCATGCCCAACTTATCCAACCAATATCGTGCGCATCAAAATAGCTATAGAGCTGGCTGACATATGTTGATTTACAATCGTACTCGCCACTCTCAGCTGAGATGACAGGATAGCTGGCGCTAATCTGGCCAAAAGCTGTGTCCCAATGAGCAGGTAGTTTGGCCTTATAAGAATAAGGATGCGTATCATAAACGACATTCGTCCCCTTCAAATGGTAGGTAGAGAGTTGTGAAAGATCGAAGCCCCAATCGATGCCACCCACAACGACAAGGTTGTTCGCGCCAGACTGGCGTATGGTATCCAGGAGCGCCTGCATGCCCACCGCCTGGTAGTTATAACGCGAATGGTCATGGCCTGTTAAACCCGAATAATCCCCCACGATAGCGCATCCATTGCGCCAGCAGGTCCAGTTGTTAAGCCAGTGTGGTTCGTTATATATCTCGAACAAGACATTACGGTAGTTTTTGTAGATGCCAGCCATTTGCTGCCAGAATGTCACACTATCTTCATCCGGCATAGACCAGGCATCGCCGGCCCCAGGTGATTGCCCACCAGCATTCGTCCATTGTAAATCAAGCATCACGTTGAGGTTTAAACTCGTCAGTATATCCACGACCCTTTTAAGCACAGCGTGGTATTGTGCAGAAGAGCAGCCCTGGGAGGGAGACCCATAAAGCCAGTAATTCTCGGAGAGAGGAAGCCGGACAATATTTCCTCCCCAATAGGTCTCATGCGCAGTATTGTCTCCAATACCCATATAGGCCAGTTCTTGCTGTGTGTAGTGTCCATCGCCAGCGCAGCGATATTCCAGGTCGTCACGGGCAACTCCATGGAAGAGATATGGCCGGTTATCAGCGCCAAGAATCAGGTTACCTTGAGTATGGTAAGGGCCATCTATGCCGCGTAGATGAAATTTGCTCAGGGGAAGATAGGAATTTTCTGCATACTTATATGCGTGTTGTACATTGTGGGTTCCGGGTGAAAGTTGTGCCGCAGATGCAATTTGCAATGACCCGGTAGGTATGATAAGTACAGCCACGACAATAATGATAATACCTACAAATGTTATAGGTGTAGTACGAAGCATAGTAACGACTCCGGTATAGGCGAACGAGAGTAAAAGGTATTAAAAATCTCCATCTACCTGGTCACTCAATAAAGCCAGAAGATGCCTGAATATGGCGCTCCTTCATAGATAAACGGGAAAAATCGGTACTTTCCTTCAGTTTTGTTCGTGTTAAAATACGTACATACATAGGAATATCGTCGAAGTGGTAAGGAGACTTTCAATGGCGAAGCAGCGTATTCTGCACTTTCCTGAAGGATTTCTATGGGGAACGGCATCTTCATCGCATCAATGTGAAGGGGGAAACATCAACAACCAGTGGTATCGCTGGGAACAGCAAGGGCACATCCTCACAGGTGAAGCGTCTGGAATTGCGGACAACTGGTGGGAAAATGCAGAAAGAGATTTTAACCTGGCCGAGCAAATGGAGAACAACGCGCTGCGCTTAAGTTTGGAATGGAGCCGTATCGAACCGGCAGAAGGACGATGGGACAGTGCCGCTTTAGACCGTTACCGGCAGATGTTGACGAACTTGCGCCGCCGCCATATGAAGCCTATTATAACCCTTCATCATTTTACAGAACCCCTCTGGTTTGCCGATCGTGGCGGGTTTGCCGACGAAGCAAATATTCGCTTTTTTGTTCGCTATGCTACCTATGCTGTGCAAACTCTCAAGGATTTATGTGATTTCTGGGTGACAATCAACGAGCCCAATAGCTACGCTGCTCAAGGTTATGTAATTGGTTCCAGCCCTCCTGGTGAAAGCGATATCATTCGTGCATCTCAGGTTTTGTGCAACCTGGTGCAAGCCCATGTGCAGGCCTTCTATGCCATTCGTCGCCTTCAACCCGAGGGACAGATTGGCTATTGCCTGCACTATCGCCTCTTCGATCCAGCTAATCGCCTTTCCCCACTTGATAGTAGTGCGGCCGCCGCGCAGGATACCTTTTTTAACTGGGCCGTTTTGAAAGCTATGGAAACGGGAAAGTTTACCTTTCCATTGAATATGCTCCTCGCGCCAGTAGTACGTGCTGAGGCGGCCAGGGATTATCACGGTGTAAACTACTATACTCGCGAAATGGTGCGTTTCGACCCTGCTCTTCCCGCTGAACTTTTTGGACATCGCTTCGTGCGCCCTGGCGCAATCCGCAATGACCCCGGAC